>Ga0116182_1002933_pt1 | contig 16258 bp, 16 predicted proteins | sample AD_UKC077_MetaG_FD_89805 | JGI IMG/M metagenome (GOLD analysis project Ga0116182, IMG submission 89805) | Active sludge microbial communities of municipal wastewater-treating anaerobic digesters from USA - AD_UKC077_MetaG | ecosystem: Engineered > Bioreactor > Anaerobic > Digestate | place: USA...
GAGCAATAATTTCATCGGGAATACTTTTGATATGGGTACCAATGGTAGTTTGGTTTTAAACAATTTTGACAGCAATTATTGGGATAAATATGAAGGCTATGATTTAGACAAAAACGGACTTGGCGATGTGCCCTATCATCCTTTGAGTTTGTTTGCGGTTTTATCTGAAAATAATCCTTCAACTATGTTGCTCTATCGCAGTTTTATGATTACGCTTTTGGACAAATCGGAGAAAATTTTACCTACAATAACGCCTGATAATTTTATAGATAATAAGCCTTTAATGAAGTCACTGCCTTTATGATAACGATACAAAACATCAACAAGAGATTTGGGAAATTAGAAGTATTAAAGAATGTAAATCTTACTTGTAATAAAGGAGAATGCATCGCTTTAATTGGACCAAATGGTTGCGGAAAAACAACCTTAATCAAAGCAATTCTAGGTATGGTTTTGCCCGATAACGGAACGATTAAGTTTAACGAACAAAACATTAAAAACGAATACTTATACCGAAACAAAATTGGATACATGCCTCAAATTGGTCGTTATCCTGACACGATGACTATTGGAAATATCATCGAAATGATTAAGAAAATTAGAAATTCTAATGATGCATTGGATGAAGATTTAATAAAAGCGTTTGAACTCGAAAAAATGTTTGATAAACAAATGCGAACACTTTCGGGTGGAACTACTCAAAAAGTGAGTGCTACGTTGGCTTTTTTGTTCAATCCAGAGGTATTGATTCTTGATGAACCCACGGCTGGTTTAGATCCCTTAGCTTCTGAATTGTTGAAAGAAAAGATTATTAAAGAAAAAGAAAAAGGAAAATTGATTCTTATTACGTCGCATTTATTGAGTGAATTGGATGATTTGATTACCGAAATTATTTTTATGCAAGAAGGCAAAGTTCATTTTCATACTAAAGTTGCCGATTTGTTGAAAGAAACTAACGAAACTAAAATCTCTAGAGCGATTGCTAGTGTTTTAAAAAATAAAAAAGATGAATAGAATAATTAAAATCATACTGTTGGACATCTTGAAAAACAAAATTGTGTTGGCTTATACCTTGATTATAGCGGTTTTGGCGTGGAGTTCGTTTGCTTTAGAAGATAGTTCGTCTAAAGGATTGTTGACTATTTTGAATGTTATATTGTTTACGGTGCCATTGGTTTCTATTCTTTTTGCAACGATATATCTTTATAATAGTTCTGAGTTTATTGAATTATTATTGAGTCAACCGATTAAAAGAGCGAAGATTTGGATTAGCCTATTTCTTGGGCTTTCATTGTCTATGGTGATTGCTTTTTTTGTAGGTGCTGGCATTCCGCTGTTAATTTTTGCCTCAAACGCTGTTGGGTTTATGATGATTTTGGTAGGTTGTATTATATCGGTGGTGTTTATTGCGTTGGCTTTTTTAAGTTCTATTGTAACGCGTGATAAAGCCAAAGGAATTGGAATTGCTATCATGACCTGGTTGTTTTTTGCTTTGCTTTTTGATGGTATTGTACTTTTTTTATTGTTTCAACTTTCAGACTATCCAATAGAAAATGCCATGGTGGGTGTTACTGCTTTTAGTCCAATTGATTTGGCACGAATTCAGATATTATTGCATTTGGATGTATCTGCGATGATGGGTTATACTGGTGCAATATTTAAAGATTTTTTTGGAACTACTGTTGGTTTATTTGTTTCGTTCCTATTGTTGATTCTGTGGGCAATTATTCCGTTTACTGTTTCGTTATTGAAGTTTAAAAACAAAGATTTATAATTAATAATTTTACCGTTATGAAACATGATATTCAAAATAGGGAAGACATTATCAAGCTTGTAGATGTCTTTTATGATAAGGTTAAAAAGGATAACGTTATTGGGTATATTTTTAGTGATATTGCTCATGTAAACTGGGATTTGCATCTTCCGAGAATGTATGATTTTTGGGAAAACATTCTTTTTTATACAGGAAATTTTGATGGCAATCCGATGATGACACACAAATTATTGAATCAAAAAGTGGCTATGGATTTTACGCATTTCAACCGCTGGAACACTTTGTTTAATGAAACAGTTGACGCTTTATTTAAAGGCGAAAAAGCCGAAGAAATTAAAAAAAGAGCAATGAATATTTCGAAAGCAATGATGGATAAAGCCCTAAATTAGCTTTAAAAAAACTACCGCGATTAGTTGTTCTTTTTAAAGATTGATTTACAATAATTTTTGCAACTTCTACCATATTCTTCAATTCATAAATCTCCCTTGTAGCTTGATGGGTTTCTTCTATTGACACTAAAACGTGCTGCAAGTTGGATAGAATTTTAAAAGTCGTTTCTAAATCTTCATTATTTCTAATAATACCCACATTCTTTCGCATCATTTCTTGAATTTCATAAACTATTTCTTCTACATGATTTAGTTTAATACTGCCTTTTTTGTTAAATTTATAATTGCAATTTAGTGGGATAAATTTAGGCATTGAAGCGGTTTTAGTGCTTAAAAAGTTAAAAATACTGTCGGCATAAACCAATGCTTCCAATAATGAGTTGGATGCTAATCGATTTGCTCCATGAAGTCCAGTATAAGAACACTCACCACAAGCAAATAAATTTTGAATCGTTGTTTCTCCATTACCATCAACTTTAATACCGCCACATACATAATGTTGTGCAGGAATTACTGGAATCCAATCTCTTTCAATTAAAATAGTTAAGTCTTTGCAGCGTTCATAAATCATAGGAAAATGTTTTTTGAATGCCATTGTGTCTAAATGTGTGCAATCTAAAAAGACACAATCATCACCAGATTTTTTCAATTCGTTTTCGATGCTTTGGGATACAATATCTCTCGATGCCAATTCGCCTCTAACATCATAATCAAACATAAATCGTCTTCCGTTTTTATCTCTCAAAATAGCTCCAAAACCTCTAACGGCCTCCGAAATTAAAAATGTTGATTTCAATTCTGGATTGTACAAAGCTGTTGGATGAAACTGAATAAACTCCATGTCTTTTACTGTTGCTTTTGCTCTTATAGCCATGGCAATTCCATCGCCTGTTGCAATAGAAGGGTTTGTTGTGTGTCCATATATTTGACCAATTCCACCTGTAGCTAAAAGAACATAATCTGCAAGATACGTGCTGATTTCATTGGTCTTTTCGTTTAAAACCGTAGCACCAAAACAACTATTGTTTTTAACAATTAAATCCAACCCAAAGTGATAATCAAGAAGGGTAATGTTTTTTTGAAGGTGTGCTTGTTTTAAAATGGCTCTTTCAATTTCAAACCCAGTTTGGTCTTTGTGATGAATAACTCGATGACTGGAGTGCCCGCCTTCTTTACCCAAATCAAAACCTCCAGTTTCGTCTTTGTCAAATCGTGTTCCCCAATCTATTAGTTCGTGTACGCATTTTGGTCCTTCTTTAACAACCTTTTCTACTACCGCTTTCACACACAATCCGTCGCCACATTTTAAAGTGTCATCAATATGTTTTTGAAAATTATCTTCAATTTGGTTTAGCACAACCGCAATTCCGCCTTGAGCATATTTTGTATTCGATTCGTCTTCGTTCGATTTGGTTACGATGACAATGTTTTTTTGCGGAAAGTGTGTAGCTATTTTTATGGCAAAGGTTAATCCAGCAACTCCCGAACCAAAAATCAAATAATTTGTTTGTGTCATTTTTAGGATAATTGAAGCATTCTATCAATGGGAAGCAACGCTTTCTTTTGAATTGATTTTGGAATCTGTATTTCGGGAGTTTCGTTTAAAAGGCAATCATAAACCTTCTGTAACGTGTTTACTTTCATAAACGCACATTCGCTACAAGCACAGGTGTTGTCTTCGTGTGATGGTGCTGGAATTAATACTTTATTAGGTGCTTGTTGTTGCATCTTGTATAAGATTCCAGCCTCGGTGGCAACGATAAATTTGTGCTTTTTTGATTCCTTTACATAAGCAATCATTCCTGCAGTGGAACCTATATAATGGGCTACTTTTAAAATATGGGTTTCCGATTCAGGATGTGCGATGATCTCGGCATCGGGATTTCTTTTATGAAGTTCTAATAGTTTATCAATTGAAAATGCTTCGTGAACAATGCAAGAACCATCCCAAAGCACCATGTTTCTGCCAGTTTGTTCCATAATGTATTTGCCTAAATTTTTATCGGGTGCAAAAATTATTGGAATACTTGAAGGAACAGATTCTACTATTTTTACCGCGTTGGAAGAAGTGCATACTAAATGACTTAAAGCTTTAATTTCAGCGGAACAATTAACATAAGTAATAACCACATGGTCGGGATGTGCGGCAATAAATTTTTTAAATAAATTTGGCGGACACGAATCTGCTAGTGAACACCCAGCATTTAGGTCGGGTAAAATAACTTTTTTAGTTGGATTTAAAATTTTTGCAGTTTCTGCCATAAAATGAACACCAGCAAATAAAATAATATCCGCTTCAGCTTTGGCAGCTACTTGAGACAAACCTAAACTATCACCTACATAATCGGCTATTTCTTGAATTGCAACTTCTTGATAATAGTGAGCAAGAATGACTGCGTTTTTTTCTTTTTTTAATTGAAGAACTTTTTCTTTTAATGTATTCATTTAAAAATATGCGTTTGCAATAATAAAATATTAAAGCACAAAGTAAGATACAACAAATATTTTTAACTATGATTTAGGTCATAATCTAAAGGATTTAATAGTAGTAATTTCGTAGAATTAAATTTTAAATTATATCATTATGAATGTTTTAGAACAAATAACAATAGGCGAATATGTTGCCAAAGATTTTAGAACTGCAGCCGTTTTCTCAAAATATGGAATCGATTTTTGTTGCAAAGGAAATAGAACCATCGAAGAAGCTAGCGAAAAGAAAAACTTAGATTTTGTACAGATTGAAAAAGAAATTACCCAACTTTTAGAAACAAAATCAGATGGTGCTATTGATTTTAGATCATGGCCAAGTGATTTATTGATTGACTATATCGAAAAAACACATCATCGATATGTAGAAGAAAAATCAAGTGTTTTGCTTCCTTTTTTAGATAAATTGTGCAAAGTGCATGGCGAAAGACATCCTGAATTGTTTGAAATTAATGAGTTGTTTAAAGGTTGTGCAAGAGAATTGGCACAACACATGAAAAAAGAAGAGTTGATTTTATTTCCTTTTATTAAAAAGATGGAAAATGCTATTAGAACCGGAAAAGCCATTGAAGCACCTCATTTTGGAACAGTAGAGAACCCTATTGAAATGATGAAAGACGAACACGTAACAGAAGGTGAACGTTTTGTGAAAATTGCAACATTAACTAACAATTATACGCCACCAGCCGATGCATGTAACACCTATAAAGTAACATTTTCCATGCTACAAGAGTTTGAACAAGATTTGCACAAACATATTCATCTAGAAAACAACATTTTGTTTCCAAAAGCAATTGAAATGCAAAGCAAATTTATTATCTAAAACACTGTAAATTAATTAGTATGGAGCTATATGTAATTAAACGAAATGGAGCTTATAAACCTTTTGAAGGATATAAAATTAAAGATGCTATTGAGAAAAGTTTTAAAAGCGTAGCAGTTCCATTTGATGAAAGTGTTTTTTCAGTTGTTCTAAACCTTTTAGAGCAAAAAGAAGTTTGGGCTGTCGAAGAAATTCAAGATAATATTGAAAAAACGCTTTTCGAAAAACAGTATTTTTCCGTGATGCGTTCGTTTATGTTGTTTCGGCATACACGAAAATTGCAACGCGAACATGTTGCCGGTTTAAATGATGACACTACTTATGTAGATAGCACACAAACCATCGAAGAATACATCTCACAAACCGATTGGCGGATTAATGCCAATGCAAATACTTCTTATTCCAATGCTGGATTGGTAAACAATGTAGCAGGAAAAATTATTGCTAATTATTGGTTGGATAAAATTTACACCAAAGAAGAAGGTTATGCACACCGAAATGGCGATTTGCACATTCATGATTCAGATTGTCTATCGGGTTATTGTGCGGGTTGGAGTTTACGTGTCTTATTGAATGAAGGTTTTAATGGCGTTCGTGGACGTGTAGAAAGCAAACCACCGTCGCATTTTAGAGAAGCCTTGGGTCAAATGGCAAACTTTCTTGGTATTCTTCAAAGCGAATGGGCAGGAGCACAGGCATTCAGTTCCTTTGACACCTATTTGGCACCTTATGTTTTTAAAGACAATTTAGAGTTCGACGATGTGTTAAAAGCCGTTAGAAGTTTCGTGTATAACCTGAATGTTCCAGCGCGTTGGGGACAATCGCCGTTTACTAATATCACCTTGGATTGGGTAGTTCCAGATGATTTGAAAGTGCAAGTACCTACTAAAAATGATATTCATTTGTTTAGAGGAATTGATAATCAATCGATGTTAGCACGTGCTAAAAGCAGAGGCGTTTCTAATTTAGAAGAAATGCGTTATGAACATTTTCAAACAGAAATGAATTTAATTAATAAAGCGTATTATACCGTGATGACGGAAGGCGATACCAATGGTCAGCCATTTACGTTTCCAATTCCAACGGTCAATATTACTGAAGATTTTGATTGGGATGGCGAAAACACCGAATTGCTTTTTGAAAATACGGCGAAAATTGGGTCGTCGTATTTTCAAAACTTTATCGGAAGTCAATATATTTTGGATGAAAACGGGAACAAAATTGAAAATGAAAATGCCTATAAACCCAATGCCGTTCGGAGTATGTGTTGTCGTTTGCAACTCGATTTACGCGAATTGTTAAAACGCGGCAACGGTCTTTTTGGTAGTGCCGAAATGACGGGAAGCATTGGTGTTGTTACCATCAACATGGCACGACTGGGTTATTTGTATGCCGATGATAAAGAAGCTTTATATACACAACTAGATGCTTTACTGGAGATAGCAAAAGCCACTTTAGAGAAAAAACGAGTCTTTATTCAAGAAATGTACGATAGAGGATTATATCCTTATACCAAGCGGTATTTATCACATTTTAGAAACCATTTTTCCACCATTGGTGTCAACGGAATGAATGAAATGATTCGGAATTACACACAAGACAAAGAAGACTTGACTACTAGTTTTGGGCATGAATTTTCGATAGAAATTTTAGAATACATCCGAAATAAAATGAAAGAATACCAAGAAGCAACAGGCAATTTATATAACCTGGAAGCGACGCCTGCCGAAGGAACAACCTATCGCTTTGCAAAAGAAGATTTAAAACGCTATCCAGCAATTCTTCAAGCAGGAATGGAAGAAAACGTGTATTATACAAACAGTTCTCAAATTCCGGTAGATTTTACGCAAGATCCTTTTGAAGCTTTGTTGTTGCAAGACGAATTGCAATGCAAATATACCGGTGGAACGGTGTTGCATTTGTATATGAATGAACGCATTAGTTCGCCCGAAGCCTGTAAAAACTTTGTGAAAACAGTACTAACCAATTTTAGATTGCCTTATATCACAGTAACGCCAGTTTTTAGCGTTTGTCCAATTCACGGCTATTTAAATGGTGAGCATGAATATTGCCCAAAATGTGATGAAAACTTAATCGAAAACCATAATAACACTACTTATGAAAACAAAAACTAACGAAGCAAATTTGCTAACCGACCAACAACATTTAAGAACCAAATGCTTGGTGTACACCAGAGTAATGGGTTATCATAGACCTGTCGAAAGCTTCAATATTGGCAAAAAAGGCGAACACAAACAACGCCTTCATTTTAAAGAAAACGTGTGCTAACCAAAGCCATTTCTTCAATAACTCCTTTTACACTTTTAGATTATCCACATAAAGCAGCTTGCATACTTTGGTATGCAGGTTGCAATATGCGGTGTTTATATTGTTATAATCCCGAGATTGTTTTAGGCAAAGGCACTATTGCTTTTGATGCTATTCTGTCCTTTTTAGACAAACGAAAAGGGCTGCTTGATGCCGTTGTTTTCAGCGGTGGCGAATGTACCCTTCACAAAAGCATTTATAACCACATAATGCAAGTTAAAACACTGGGTTTTTTGGTAAAAATAGATACTAATGGCAGTAAACCCGAGCTGTTGCAACGCTTGATAGATGAAAATGCTTTAGATTATGTAGCCTTAGATTTCAAAGCCTTGCCAAGCAAATTTCAATACATTACACAATCCAAATTATATGCTGCTTTCAAGCAATCGCTGGTGATTTTGTTAGCCAATACTATTCCTTTTGAAGTTCGAACAACCTATCACTCAGAATTATTAAATGAAGAAGATATTAAAAAAATGATTGTTTTTCTAGAAACACATCATTATGTTGGGAATTATTATATCCAACACTTTAGAAACAATACCAAAACTTTAGGCAATCTTTCCTATTCCAAAAAAAATCTTCTTGAAAAAAATCTTTCTACGGCTACCATCAATGTAGTGTTCCGATAAAATATCCCTAAAACTTTAAAACAAACTCAAACAGTTTTAAACAATTATTCAAACCACTATCAAACAAAAAACACCCTACCTAATATATAGGAAAAAAAACACCATAAATAATCCCATAAAAACACTATAAAAATCCATAACCTAATCATTTATAAACACTTTTTGTATATATTTGATAAACGAATAAAGTCTGACGTTTGTCAGCCCTATACACCCAAAATTGGGTGCATAAGTCTGATTTTATCAGACATATGAGTTAGCAAACAGTTTGAGAAAGAGAATACACATATTAATATTTAGTCTGATTACGACTTTTGCATTTGGACAAACCGAAAAGGAATCCTTTTGGAATCCTTATATCGAATCTGACCGAATTGAAATTGGATTAAAACATTATGACAGTATAAATTTTGAAAAAGCGTACCGAATTTGGTCTGACTATCAAGTTGTCGAACTGATGAAAATTAATGACACAACGTACAGAGGAACTTTAACGAATTTTGTAACGCAGAATAAAAGAAAGAACAAAAAAAAGATTATTTATCAAAAAATAAAAATTCCAAACGAAACTGTTGAAAGATTAATCAATACTCTATATATTGAAAATATTGAAACATTAAAAGATTGTTCTGAAATTGAAAATTATCCAAAAGGATTTGACGGAAAGACATATGTTTTCGAAATCGGAAAAGAAAAAACAAGACGAGTTTATTCCTATTGGGAACCTGAAAACGAAAGATATCAAAACCCAGAAATGTCTGAAATAAAAAATGTTCGAAAAATATTGAGTTCTATTAACACGGAATTTAACTTGTGGAAATATTTTAAAGATTTTAGAGACAGGTTGCCGAAAGGAAGTTATTCTTATGGAATGATAAATATGATTAAAATATAAAAAGCCCGACCGCGCGGATATGTTCAACAGTTGATAGCGCGGATTTGCAATCCGTGCCCACTAACATATTTAAAAGCATCATCTAACCCTAGATAGTTTTAACAGTAGATTTCGCTGAACTCCAGTGATATGTTGCATGGTTAAAAATACGCAAAACTGTTTTTTCGTACAACTATTTTAGTATATTTGTTTACTGTGAAGAGGAAGTTTTTTCACAGTCTGACGTTTAGTGGCAATAATGTTCAAGTTTTATCTTCCGAATTATGACATACGAAACTTATTGGTCACTTTTAGATACGTCAGCGAAATCTATAAGATCTTATGATGTTTTTTTATACATAATTGTCATCTCTTTTATTGCCTGGTTAGTAACCAAAAAATTCAAAAAATCAAATGGTGACATCGAAAAATTAATTCTGCTTTGGTTCGCAGGAATTGTTTTCGCAATTTCACTTTCAGGATTTATCTATTTAAAACTATATGATAACGACGAAAGCTATGAGAATACTAGAAAATTTCTAGAATCATCACAAGTGGAAAGAGTTGAAGGAATAATTACAAATTTTAATAGCGGACCGATTGCATCTCGGCGTGGTGTAACGCAAGAAAGCTTTTTGGTTGACTCAATATATTTCTACTATTCTGACGAATTACTCGGTCGATTTAACCAATTTGGAAAAACTAATAATGGAGTTTTAAAAAATGGATTGCAGGTTAGAATAACTTACGGCGGAAATCGACATCAAATTTACAAAATTGAAATTGCAAAATAAGTCCCAAGTTACTGCCTATAAACACAGGTAGCTGTTGCACAACCATTGTAAAAGCAGGCATTGAAATACCTGCCTAAAATAGCGGTCGTTCCTATGGAACTTTGGCGTGTGCTGGGTGATGATAGACGGATATAAGCCTCCCCGCTACCGCACGAATCCTTTCATGGTGTCTTCTAAACTAGACAGCCTCATTTGATTGCGTTGAATTCCAGTGATATGTTGCATGGTTAAAAATACGCAAAACTGTTTTTTCGTACAACTATTTTAGTATATTTGCTGGAAGGATTGTGGAAGTTTTTTCACAGTCTGACGTTGGCAGCAATTTTAAGACAACCGCTAATAAAGTGAAAATGAAAAATTTAATCACATTACTTACAGTATTTATTTTTATTTTAATCAGTCATGATTGCAAGGCACAAGTATATGATGAACCGCCGGAAGTGGCAATGCCATCCAACGAAAACAAACAACTAATTGACAAGATAATTGAAGTTACTCATTATGAATCTTATTTCAATAAATACTGCATAAAATATATTTCAAAAGTTGCTAAACAAGAAAATTGGAATAAAGAACGGTTAGAAAAAGCTAAAAAAATGGTGTCACTTTCGAGTTTTAAATTTAACATTTACAATTGGTCATCTAATTATTCAAATGCACAACTGAAAGAATATCTTGAATTATACAAAAAAGACAAAAGTAGCAAGAAGAAAAATTTTTTCATAGAAAATCCAAATATTGCTAAAGCTCTTGAATCAAAAACTAAACAATTTATTACTGAATCAGGAAAGTAAATAACAAAAACTGCCTATAATAGCAGTAGCTGTTGCGCAACCACTCCCAAAAAATTAAATTTTAATAATAAATCTAAAAAACAACCTCGTTTAGAACAAACTAAACGAGGTTTATTTTTTAGCAAATCAACAAAACCTGCGTTACTATGTTTTGGTGGTTTTTAGCGTATTGATTAATTCTTGCAAACTGCCCACTTCTACATGTTCCATCAGTACAATTTTATACCAATGGTTGTTGTCCTGATGCGAATCGGGAACTAAGTCATAGTGATGCGCGATTTCTGGTGAAATAAACGCCGCTTTTATGGTAACAATATTCATGAAAGGTTCTCTGAAATAGGTAATGTGCAGAGCGTCTAATTGTTTGCAGAGCCAGTCGGTGCGCATTTCTAGTATTTTTACTTTCTCGAACCAACCGTTTTTGCCATACGTTTTTAGAATCATCCAAACCGCTACGGCATTGGCACCCGATCGGCTGCCGCACAGGGTTAAATCCATGCCTTCTACATAGGCGGCTTCTTTGGTGAGTACGTTTTCAATTAAATTCTTTCGGCACAAAAAGATTCCGGTTCCGTAGGGCGCTTGCAGCATTTTGTGGGCATCGATGGTGATAGAAGAAACGTGTGGATTGCTAAAGTCGAGTTGGTTTTTATCGGTTAAAAAAGGATAGATAAAACCGCCATAAGCGGCATCAACATGAAGCTTAAAGTGTAGGTTGTGTTTCTCTAAAATAGTAGTATAAGCATCGGGATTATCAACAGAGCCAAACATGGTCGTACCCATATTTGCCACTACGATAAAGTATTTTTTGCCGTTTGCCATGGCGTTTTCGAGAGCCGTTTCAAACTTGGTTTCGTTTATTTTTCGGTTTTCAAAATGAACATCGACTTTCATCCAATCGACCATCAAAAGATTAGAGCCTTTGGCAATGGAATAGTGCGTGTCTTCGGAAGTAATAATCATGATTTCGGAAGGCTTGGCTTGATGGGTATTGATAAAGTAATTTCGATAAATCCACAAGGCTTCGATGTTGGCTTCGGTGCCGCCCGTGGCAATATAGCCGTCATAGTCGTTGGTGGTTGCTTTAAAAACATCAACGGCAAGGATTTCGAGTACTTCGCGTTCAATTTCTTGCGTGCCTTTGAAGGCTTTTTCAGAAATGCCCACCGTGTGACAACCAATGTGGTTTGGATTGGCAACGTAGGTCATCAAAACTGGTGCATCTTTTAGAAACGAAGCATCGTCATAGAACACTTTTCCGTCCAATTTGGATGCCGGATAACCCAACGTAACATCGTTTGAGAAGTTTACATTTTCGCTCAAGGCATTAGTAATGCGTTCTAATCGGTCGCTTTGCGTGGTTTTTTTCCAGGTTTTCATGTTAAATGTTGATAGCGTTAATTTCTGCTTTGTAGAAATCTAATTGTTGGTGCATTGTGTCTTGATTGTTTTTGAAGAACGCCGTATTTTTCAGTAAGTTGTGATAGTATTCAATCCCTAAATTGATGTTGTTTTTATAGGCATTCCACTTTTTTAATTGATTGACCGATTTCTCTTCGGTAAAAGTACAAATCTCGTTTTTTAGATAATCGACATACATTTTTAATTCTTTCACAAAAAGGTTTGGGCGGTTTTCTTGCAGCATTACATTGGCGTTTCCATAGATGTGTTGTACCATTTCTTTTAGTGTATATTCGGCATCAAAATAAGCCAAGTTTGGTCCTGGACAAATGACAACGCCTTGTTGTTGTCCTTTTATAGGCATTTCGTGTTCTAAATAAGAAGCATTTGCCAAACCGACACAAAGACACGATTTTTCGGTTATCTTTTGTTGTTTGATTTCAAAATCGGAAGTAGAGATTTCGCTTTTTTGTTGGTTTAGTTTCTCTAGTTCGGCATCTTGATATTTTTTGGAAGCAGTACAAATTCCTTCTTTATTATAGGATTTGTTTAATGCCAAAAACTTTTTCGGACACGAGCTTCCGGCTTTGTTTTCGTTGATTCTTTTTTGTTTCCAAAAATCGTTTGTAACGCCTTTTAGCGAGTTGAACGGAACGCCCAAAGGCGAAATATTGCTCAAATAGAAATCGTCTTCTTTGGCATTTGCCAACAGTTTGCGGGTTTCGGCATCCACCGATGTAGCTTCGGGCACTAAAAGAAACGGCGAACCCCAACCAATGGAATCTAGCTGGTATTCTTCTAATAAAAAATTGTGCTCTTCGGCAGTTCCTACGCCACCTTGTGCGCTGATTTTTATTGGCATACTGTTTTCGGGCAAAGGCAATTCTTTTATAGTCAATGCCTTTATCAATAAATCGTGGGTAGATTGGAGTAACTCCTGTCTTTTTTCTTTGAATTCTTGCAAGATAGGTCCCATTAGAAAACCTTCGGTGGCAAAGGCATGTCCGCCACAGTTTAAACCCGATTCGATGCGGTATTCGGAAACCCAAAGTCCTTTTTTGGCTAAAAAATTCCCTTGAATTAAAGCCGAACGATAATCGCTTACTTTTAGAATGATTTTCTTTTTTAAGAAACCATTTTCATCGGGAAAAAAGTCTGGAAAGCTTTCAAAATAGCTGTACAATCTTGGGTTCATTCCTGCCGACAACACTACGGAAGACTTAAGGTTGCTGTTGGCAAATCCTCTCAAAGAAGCATGCGCATCGTTAAATTCAGTGGGCAATTGCACATCGCCTTCATAATTATCCTTATCTACTTTTGTCATGATGTTAACATCGATTTCGCCCAAAGAAAGGTTTTTTTCGATGTAATTAATCAAGGTGTCTTTCATGGAAATACCACTATCAATGAACTCTTGCAAGCCTTTTTTCAAGTCGGATTTATTGGGTAAAAGGGCAATGTAGTTTTCTAAAGTTGTTTTGCTCTCGGCCAATTCTTTTTTGAAGTTTTCGAATTTTTCGTTCACAATGCTATCCATCGTGTTGAGATAGTTTGTGATTCTTTTTGCACGATAATCTTGAATCTTCTGTGTAATCTCTTGATAAGGAATACTGAACTTTTCGCTGTAAAAGGCACGCATTTTTTCGGCTAAATCATCGTCAATAATAGAAACCGTTGACGATATTCCATAGTGCGCCACTCGAATAGGGCTATCAATTGTAAACGCCAAGCCCATCACGGGAATGTGAAAAGAATGACTGTTTTTTTTGTTTGACATATAGTTATTTTAAATGTTTTTAAATTTATTTTGTTGGAAGGTTTTTATTAATTGAAGCATAATAATTCCCAATCCGGTAATAATTCCCAATCCAAATAGAACAAAAGCAATGTGCCAACCGTGTTGCGATTCCTGAAATTTGCTAAAGGTTTCAGATGAATTTCCAAAGAGCCAAAAGCTTTTTTTCATTCCCATAATCAAAAGCGTTGTCCAAAACAGGAAAAACGAAATATGGAAAATTTGGATGCCCTTTTTAAGCTTTTGGATTGTTCTTTCAGAAAAAGTAAAGGCGGTATTAAAGATATAGGTTATGGATGAAAATAGGATTAAAGTGTTGATACCGATGGTTGTTCCCATGGAATGTGCTACGGTAATGTGTGTGCCGTGTGTGAATAAATTAATGGCTGGAATGGAAATTAATAACGCCACAATAATGTTTAGAAACACCCATAAATCGGCTAAAATCATAAATTTATAAGCAATAGAAAAATGCACCTTTTTTTCTTGCAAAAGATTTTTTCTCCAGTCATAAATTATAGAGAATAGGATAATCCATTCGGTCATGCTGATTATGTAAGCAAAATAGCGAATCCACGGTGCTGTTGGTACCATATAAATGTGATGTGCCCAGCCGAACATTAAATTGGTTAAGCCTAAAAAGTAGAAAAAAAATGCTTTTTTTGATATGGCATATCGACTTTCGTCACTTATTTTCTCCATGACAAAAAGTGCTGTTCCATAAACGAGCATGTTCCAAGAGCCAACATACGAACCGCCGGCTTTCCATTGTATCGCAACATTTTGAATGAAATTATCTCTAAAATAGGGAAGGAGCCAAAGGTGTGCCTCGGTAAAATGAAAAATCATCAATACAATTCCAGTGGACCACATATAATAATACACAGGCCAAGTTTTGAACGAAGAAAACATTGATTTGAAATAATTGATTCCAAATAAAATCCATCCTAAAACAATGGGAAAATAAAAGTAACTGGGAAACTCTAGGTATTCTTTACCAGCAAAGTTTTTGGAGACATAAGAAAAAGCAATGCCAATTCCGGTTAAAATAAAGAGCCAAAAATGTGCTTTGACCAGCGTATTGCTATAAAATTTAAGGTTTAAGTTTGATTTTAAATAATAATAAATACCACCAATGGCGGCTAATAAAATCCAAGAAACGACAAATAAAGTGTGCAACGGTCTGATAGCGTTAAACGGAAGTTTTTCTTTGATGAAATCGGGGAAAATATATTGCAAACCGCCCAATAAACCGAAAGACATTCCTAAAAACAAGGAAATTAAAGCGGTGATTATAAAATAAAAAGGATACTTGTTATTTTCCATTTTCAAGTAATTTGTTTTTAATGGTTACCCAACCATCTTTCCCGATTGTTGCATTGGCATCTGGATAATGCCCAGTTTGATCAATTTCTTTAAAAAATTGTACGAGTTGGTCTTTTTCTTCTTCCGAGAAATTGAATTTAGGCATGGACTTGATGCCGCTATTTACGATCGTTTTGATGTATTTTTCACCCTTTCCCTCTCTAGAATATACATTAGTAATATCGGGACCAAGGTAACCACCCAAACCATAAATTTGATGGCATGAATTGCAGTTGTTTTGAAGCCAAATGTTTTCACCTTTTAGTGCTTTTTGAGACAAATGAATTGTTTTGTATTCAGATTTTGAAGTGTAAATAATGAAGTTGTAAATAGAAAAAACACAAATAAATACCAAAATAAGAATCAAATACTTTGAAGATTGTGACATTGTAATGCATTAATTTTCAATATTGATAACTGCTATTAATTCTATTTCACTTTTGATAGAATTGGAGATTAAACAAGCTGCTTCCGATTTTTCTAATATGCGTTGTGCTCGTTCCATTTTATCAAGTTCAGCTATGATTAACTCGGGTTTTAGAATAATTTTTGTCATTAAATATTTTCCGTCAATTTTTTCTAAAATCCCTTCTGCATTGCATTCAAAAGAAATGAAATCTAATTTTGAATATTCTGAAATTGCCAAAAAAGTTGTCATAAAACAACTCAATACAGAAGCCGTAAATAAGTGTTCAGGCGACCAAATATTGGGCATTCCTTTGTCAAATTCAGGAGGAGTTGCCACTTCAATTGTTGTTGGTAATTCAGGAGATGAGATAAGCCCTTTTCTGTCGCTTTCCCA
>Ga0116182_1002937_pt1 | contig 16243 bp, 14 predicted proteins | sample AD_UKC077_MetaG_FD_89805 | JGI IMG/M metagenome (GOLD analysis project Ga0116182, IMG submission 89805) | Active sludge microbial communities of municipal wastewater-treating anaerobic digesters from USA - AD_UKC077_MetaG | ecosystem: Engineered > Bioreactor > Anaerobic > Digestate | place: USA...
ACCTGACATTGAACACCTCTTTTATTCTTTAATTAATGCCATTCTATGATACCCTATATTATTGTCAAGTATTATTTTAACTATATTTATTGTCTGCTTTCTAATTCAAAGCTCTCATAATAATATTAACCCAGGTAAACATAATCTCGTTTGGGATGGAAAAGATAATAACATGAAAAACTGTGCAGCAGGTATCTATTTCTATAAACTCAGCTCACCAAGCTTTAGCCAAACAAAGAAGATGATGTATATCAAATAGACTTTTCACTTAGGTGGAATTATTGGCTCGACTCTCGAAAAAGGTCGAGCCTTTTTTCTTTCACAACTCACAGCAACGCACAGCAACAAAACACAAACAGTTCCATGGCACACAAATCAAGACAATCAACTTCTTTTTTAACAACACACCTTTAGTCCTCGCTACGCTGCGGGTTAGGAGCTTTCATATTCATGAAAGGTTTTTTTTAAAGGAAGTTGCAACTTCTTTTTTAACAACACACTTTCTAAAGCACTTGCAATACAGTTCCATGGCACATTTGAACAACTGGTGCATTTCTTTTTTTAACAACACAGTTTTGATCCTCGCTACGCTGCTGGTATCGTTAAAAAAACGATCGATTTTTAGCAATTTTCGACAGAGTCGAAGTACCTAACCCGCACCGAAGCGTGGACCACCTATGGATCAGCTATTTTATCTGCCTGAGATTGGCATATATCACCATCATGTACTTTTTCATCAACATTTTGAATTGAATAATTAGGTATTGAACATTCTACTTCGTCTGCTAAAACTTGGTTTTTCTTCACAAGATGTCTAAATCTCGTTGGCAGCTTCATTGTCAGGCGGTATAAAAGCGATTCCTTCATTAATTTATTCAGACTATTAAACATATGAAAAATGCTCAAAACAAAGTCAATACTCATATCCTTAATCAATGTACCAAAACGCTTCTGCGCTCTATAAATAAAATAAATAAACATACTAAATGCAGACACGCCCTGTGTCCTCTTTTGCTTTGTGTCCATCTTAAAAAACTTCGCATAATCTGTGAAAAGAGCCTTTACCTGCAAAGGCATTTCTTGCCACAATGCACAGAGGTATGGCTGATTATTCTTGATATTTATATTTTGAGGCAATATCGCTCTCTTCACTGATTTACGTAAAATCACTACATTATTGTTTGCATAATAAGCTAATATACTCTCCCCTATGCGTTTAGGAAATTTATGATCACCTGTTAAATAAACTTTCATTTTGTCTCCTTTTCATCTGTTTTTACCTTGAGATTCCCTTGACATTCTTCTTGCTATCTTGGAGAATGCTTGGAATTATAAAGGGCATCAAATAGGTATCAAATAGACATTTATAAGTATTATTATAATATAATCAGATTTTGTATTTTAGCAAGTGTTTTTTTAACAAAACATTTGTTTTAATTATTTTTCTTCAAGTTTATAAACCTACATTATGCATCATATATTATGAACAAATCGACCCCCGTTTGGGAGTCGATATATTTTATAAACAGAATTATTGTTTTATTTTAGCTATCAAATGTGCTAATATATTTTAGTATATATTGCAAAGACTAAATACGTGTCATTCCATGCATATAAGGCAGTAATGCATCAGGTATAGTAATAGATCCATCTTCATTTTGATAGTTTTCTAAGATTGCGATAAATGTTCTTGGAGTAGCTAAACCAGAGCCATTGAGGGTATGTACAAATTTTACTTTACCATCTGCATCACGTAAGCGAATATTCGCACGTCTGGCTTGGAAATCTGTAAAGTTAGACACAGAGGATACTTCAAGATATTTTTGTGCACCTGGTACCCATACCATTAAATCATAAGTTTTAGCTGAAGCAAAGCTCATGTCGCCTGTACAAAGAGAAAGGACATGATACGGCAGCTTGAGAGCTTGTAATATTTCTTCTGCATCTTGGCACATTTCTTCAAGTATCGTCCAAGAATCATCTGGATGAACAAATCTTACCATCTCTACTTTATTAAATTGATGTAGTCTTTGCAAACCTTTGGTATCCTTGCCATAAGATCCTGCTTCGCGCCTAAAACAAGGTGTATAAGCCACAAGTTTTTGAGGTATCTTATCCAATGGTAATATTTCATTGGCATAGAGGTTAGTAACAGGCACTTCTGCTGTGGGTATTAAGAAAAAATCATCTTCATTGATGTGATACATATCATTTTCAAGTTTTGGTAATTGCCCTGTACCCGTCATAGTTTGGCGGTTGACAATATGTGGCACCATTACTTCACAATAGCCATGTTTTTGAATATGAAAATCAAGCATGAAGTTTATTAATGCACGTTCTAATAATGCTCCGTGCTTTGTATAAACGGGGAAACCACTACCAGTTATTTTTGCACCACGAGTAATATCAAGCAGGTTTAGTCCTTCAGCAATTTCAGTATGTTCTTTGGGCGTAAAGCTAAACTCTCTTTTCTCACCCCATTCTCTAATGATGGTATTTTCTTCCTCGTTTTTGCCTATTTTAACGCTACTGTGAGGGATATTTGGTACAGTAAGCACATAAGTATCAAGTGAGGCACTTAAGTCGCTTAATTCACTTGAAAGCTCTTTAATTTTGGTAGCTAAGCTTTGCATTTCTGACAGTAATTCGCTGGCATCTTTTTTTTCTTTTTTAAGCAAAGCTATTTCTTTGGAAACTCTATTCTGTTCAGCTCTTAAGTTATCAAACTCAAATTGAGCCTTACGTTTTTTTTCATCTAAGTTAATGAGTGCATCAATGTCTGCCTTCTCATTTTTATTCTTGACAGACTGTTTAACTAAATCGATATTTTCTCTGATAAATTTTAAATCTAACATTATACACCTTCTGCAATAGAAACCATTTCTGTATATGATTTTAGATCAAGTGAAGCACCACCTATCAAGCCCCCATCTATATCAGGACACGATAATAGTTCTTTGATGTTACTTGGCTTGACGCTACCACCATAAAGTATTGCGATACCATTTGCTATTTCTTTATTATATTTTTTTTCAAACCAATTTCTAATAAATTGATGAACTTCCTGAGCTTGTTCTGGGCTTGCAGTTTTCCCTGTTCCAATTGCCCAAACAGGTTCATAGGCAATTAAGAAAGTATTATTATCAAGCGAATCAAATCCTTTAAAAATACCTTCTAACTGAGATTCTATCACTGAAAAGGTTTTGTTTGCTTCTCTTTCAGTCAAAGTCTCACCAATGCAAATAATTGCTATAATCCCCTGTGCTTTGAGCTTTAAATACTTTTGTTGAATAAGATTATCTGTTTCTGCATAAAATTGACGTCTTTCTGAGTGTCCAACAATACAGTATTCAATATTGAGACCTTTAAGCATTTCTACAGAAATCTCTCCAGTAAAGGCACCATTGTCTTGCTCTGAACAGTTTTGAGCACCTATACAAATATTTGAGCCTCTAGTAATCTCTTTAGTTTTTTCTAAATAGATATAAGATGGGCAGACAATTTGAACAATTCTTTTAGAATTAAAACTTTTATTAAAGCTAACAAGCTCTTCAAAAAAAGCATTACTCTCAACTAATGACTTATTCATTTTCCAATTACCCGCAATATAAATAGGTCTCATTTTGCCTCCGTTTTTTTATTCTACTGGTAACACATTAATGTTTATAGTCTTAATCTGTGATTGCCAATCTCTCAATTTTGCTGTAATGAGTGCATTTCCTGTAACAGCACTTCTAAACTTATTAGTTGCGAAACCATTGTTATTTGTTGCCACAGAGTCACTTCCAACAACACCGATACTGGATACAAATTTTACATATCGATTAGGTAAAGGTGGCATGATGCGAACTAATAAACTGGCTTCATCAATGTTATTTGCATACACATTTTCTTTATCTGTAATCAAATAAGTTATTTCAGGCAAACTCACTGTCACAGTGCAGTTAGCATTAGTGCTCCAATTTTTAACTTTAAAGTTGATATTTGCAATACCCTCTTTTCGGCTAATAATATCAGCTTCTACTATGCCACTATTATTTGTTTTAAGCAATTTTGCATTGCCCGTATTGGTGATAATGCCGATAATCTCTTCATCATAAGTAAGCTCTATTAAGGCATTTTGAGTCTGATCTGGCTGTCCTGTCAAGGTGACTTCGACTTTTGTTTCATAGTATATATATTCATCAACTGTGCTAATATGCGGATAGTATATTTTTTCTGTCTCGAGATTTATTGAAATATTGGGCATTTCAGCATTTCTTGAATCACAACCAAAAATCAAAAGCACAGCAAATAAGAGAATTAAGAGCCTAATTAAATGTTTCAATTTATCTACCTTGGTTAATCAGATTAATGAAATCACTGGCAGACTTACCATATTTTGGATTGCTGGTAACCTTTTCAAAATCAGCCTTGGCAGAATTTTTATCGTTATTATAGTAATAAGATAATGCTCTAAAGTACAATGCATCAGCATTATTAGGATTATTAGAAATTAACATATTAGCATAATTAATTGCTTTGCTATAATTCTTTTTATCATAATAATTAGAAACTAAGAATAGAGTAATTTGTGGGTCTGCATTGAGTTCAATAGCCTTTTCAAAGTTTAGAATAGCTTTGTCAACATCTTTCAATTTATTATAAAGCGTGCCGAGATTCTTATAAGTTTTAAAGAGATCTGATTCTGATGGATTGCTTGCTAAAAAGTCTTCATAAGTCTTAACAGCATCAGCGTTCTTTTTAAGTTTTATATATAGGTCAGCAATTTTTTCAAATATGTCTGCGTCTTTGCTTTGTTCATAAGCTTTTTTGTACCAAATAATTGAGTTTTCATATTCTTTCATTCTCGAGTATCTATCAGCAATTGCGAGCTTTGCTGTATTTGCATTATTAGCTGTGTCGTATTTGGTCCAGACTTCAATTGACTTTTCATTTTGCTTAAGTCCAACTGCATAAATCGTTGCGACATTTCTAACTACAGCTTCATCATTCGGTGCATATTCAAGGTATTTTTCACCCCAAACTACAGCTTTGTCATACATCTTAGCATTGGTAGCTGAACTATAAAGGTTGTTAGCCATTTTTTTTAATTCTTCATCAAATGGTGTAATATCTGTAATAGCTTTTTCATATGAATTATAAGCATTCTGATATTCTACAAATGCGCCAGCATAATCTGGAATAGCAAAAAGAGAGTCACCAGCCGTAGCGTATTCTGAGGCTATACGTTCTAAAGACTTTTCTTGAGGTTCTACATTATTTATTCCTTGATTAACTTCTTCCGCAATGTCCGTCGCTATTAATGTGCTTAATCCAAATACCAATAAAAATCCTAAAAATAAAACCTTGTACTTTTTCATTTCTTCCTCCAAATATGTTTACTTCTTATATCGATTCAATTTATACTTTTGTGTTAATTTTGTCAATGATAAATTACCTATTTTAAAAACATTATGGCTTTACGTTACCAATACGTCTTTATAAAAGTTTGGTATTTTTCGTATTTTCAACACTTTACAGTTTTTACCAAGATTTTTGTTTTAATTGATTTTTCCCTTATTATAAATTAAAAGGCGTTGATTAATCCTGAAAGCAGAAAACTGAGAGATGAAGTGCGTTTGATCAGAGCCAACTGAGAATTGTTATTGGTAGAAAATAAATCATCTCTAAATCCGCTTGTAGTAGGCATCTGCTGAAATAGGTGAAAATAGTTTTCGAAAAACCACGTTTTGTACTGCCATTATATATAGAGGGTATTATTTTTATTTATGATTCAGCATTATTAATTTATCAATTATTTTGGACACTATTCAACAGCCGTTATTTTTTTACACTTAACTTGATTTTATATGAAGTCACTCTCTTACAATATATTGATTGACAAAATGATCAAAAGAGTATTTATGGCTCAAGATAAGAGGTCGAATGAATACTTTATTTTTAAAAAGAATAGAATGCCAACTCCATAAACTCTGGGAGCGGGGATTTTACCATATATTTGGAGCATCATTTATCAATAAAGTTATACAATTTTCAGCAAGTATTCTCTTGGTTAGAATACTCTCAAAGCAATTATACGGCGTTTGGACTTATGCTGAGAATATTCTTCAGTTTTTCTTATTATTGCAAGGTTTAGGCTGTGTGGTTGGATTATTGCAATTTGCAAGTGCAAACCAAGATAATCCTGAGAAGCAGTATTCTTATATGAAATTTACTCTCATTGTTGGACTAATTGTCAATAGTATCATTGCTTTATCGATAGTTATATTTTATTTCTTTGGAGAACTTGGTATACCAGAGAGCAAACCTATCTTGCTTATTTTAGCCATATTCCCTGTATTAAATATTATCTTTGACACTATACAGATGTACTTTCGTTCATCATTTGAAAACAAAAAATTCTCCTTGCTTACCACTGTCAACTCTGCGACATTTTTAACATTCTCAACTCTTGGCGCCCTAATATGGGGTATTTACGGAGTCGCTTTTGGTCGGTATATGGCTGTTATTATTAGTGTAATAACGGGCATTTATCTTTTAAAGCCACATATCAAAAAGATTTACACATCTTATAAGCTCTCATATATAGAGATTAAAGAATTTCTTTCTTTTTCGCTTATTTCTATGCTTTCTAATATCTTTTCATCACTACTCTTTATCTTAGATGTGTTCCTGATCGGCTTATTGATGAAAGACGAAAGCTTGGTCGCTACCTATAAAATAGCAACAATCATACCCTTTGCGATGAATTTCCTGCCAATGACTGTTTTGATTTATATCTACCCATATTTGGTGCAAGCTGCAAAGAATAAGGAACAAATCAAATCTCTCTTTAAAAAGCTTGTCTTAGTTCTATCGAGCATCAATGCTATTATTTCACTCTCAGCCATTGCTTTAGCACCTTTTATCATCAGATTATTATTCGGTGCTGACTACGAAAATGCCATTCCATCGTTTAGAATTCTTATGCTTGGTTATTTTGTTATTGGCTCGTTCCGCTCACCTGCAGGCAACACGTTAAATGCTTTAAAAAAAGTACAGTATAATTTACTTATTGTTATAATAACGGGTATCTTTAATATAGCCTTAGATTATCTCTTGATAAAAAAATACGGAATGATTGGCGCTGCTACCACGTCCCTAACTGTCTCAATCATTTCTGCAGGCTTAGCTTTGATCTACTTTAAAAAATCTGTTTAGGACTCATCAGGCAGGGTTAAAATCTCATAAGAATCGTGTGTAATCAATACTGTGTGCTCAAACTGAGCTGACAAAGATTTGTCTTGTGTTCTAACTGTCCATCCATCTTTTTTACAGGTGACAACACGCCAGTTTTTACTCATATTAATCATTGGCTCAATAGTAAATATCATGCCCTTTTTTAGCTTAATATCATTATCTCTTGTATAAAAGTGGCTCACATGGGGATCTTCATGAAAGTGCACGCCCACACCATGTCCACCATATTCTCTCACAACTGAATATGAGAATTGCTCGACATATGTCTGTATCGTAGTGCCAACAATTGAGAGAAGATTGCCAGGGCGTAGAGCTTTGATAGCAAGGTTAAGAGAATTTTCAGTTCTTTTGACAAATTCAATTATTTCAGGTTTAGCCTCACCAATAATATACGTTTTAGAACAATCACCATAAAATCCATTGTGTATAGCAGTCACGTCAATATTAACAATATCTCCGCTCTTCAATATCTCTTTTTCAGAAGGAATTCCATGACAGACAACATTATTGATAGAAGTGCAAATACTTTTTGGGAAGCCGTGATAGTTGAGTGTAGCTGGTATTGAATCATGCTGTATCATATAGTCGTGGCAAAGTTGGTTTAGTCTTTCCGTATTAACGCCTTCTTGTATAAAAGGTTCAATATACCTGAGAGTATTTGCAGCTATTTTGCTTGCTTTTTTTACACCTTCAATTTGCTCCTTGTTTTTTATGATAATCATCTTTACTCCCTTAAAAAATTAAAGCCGCATATAGCGGCAAATTTATTGGTGGGCCCAAGAGGATTCGAACCTCTGACCATCCGGTTATGAGCCGGAAGCTCTACCAACTGAGCTATAGGCCCCATCTATTCGTCTGTTAATGCATATTCATAATTAGGGGTTTTTCTGTCAAGTAATTAATCGTTTTTATTTAAAAAAAATGTATTTTATTGTGTAAATGACCCCTTCTTTTAATAATATATAATTGAAATATAATCAAATAGCCACTATATAAAAAAATGGAGTCTATAGCAAAAATCGTAAGCTTGAAGACTAATAAATCTTCAGATTTTTGATATCATATGGAAATATCTCTTTATTGTATTCCACCTCAGTTAAATACAAACCACTTGCTGGCGCAGTGAAAAAGTTCTTTTGTTCATGCTTTTTATCATTAATCCATTTGCTAATTATCTCTGGAGAATGATTTCTATGACTCACCATCACTAATGCGCCTACGATACGCCTCACCATATTGTGCAAAAATCTATTTGCTGAAATCTTTATCACATAACAATCTGTAGTCTCCTCAATGGAAAGACTGTCAATACGGCAAATATGATTATTTACTTCTGGGTTTGGCTTACAAAAAGAGGTAAAATCGTTCTCGCCAATAAAGTATGGAATTGCCTCAGCGATCCTCTCTGCGTTTATCTTATACTTATATAAGTTAGCCTGATAAAGCCTCTGAAAAGGAGTATACTCCTTTGAAATAAGATAGGTATAATGGCGTTTCGTAGCAGAGTATCTCGCATGGAAAGCTTTATCAACCTCCCATGCATTCAAGATTTTTACACTATGTGGGATCTTTGTTACCAGTGCAAGCTTTAATTGCTCTGTATTCATATTCACACTATGCTCAAAGTGAGCAATTTGGCAAAGTGCATGAACGCCTGAATCTGTTCTACCAGATCCTGTAAGGCAAGTTTGCACTTTAAATATCTTTTCTAATGCCTGCTCAAGCACTTCTTGGACGGTGGGTGAAATATACTGCTTTTGCCATCCATAAAACTGAGAGCCATCATATGCAATTTGTAGTGCAATTCTTTTAAAAATCATTTTATTTACAACGATGCAGCCAAGATATAAATTGCAAACTGATATGCTAATAAAAGGTTTGCATACGAAATAATTGCCCTCTCAGTCTCATATTGACTGTGTAAGGCTCTGTTTACCAGATATTTCACGACAAAGAGCTTAGCAAAGCCATCTTCGATAACTTTCACCACTATTGCTCCTATATTACTAATCTTAATACCATGTTTCCTTTGGTCTGCTAATTCATTGTGCCAAAGATTATTAAAGATGAAAAAGGATGTATTCAAAGCTATCAAGAAATAAAATAAGCGATAGAAGCATGAGTTTTTTAAAAAAAAGCGTAAATCATATAATACATTGCGCATACTGCTGCTCCTGGTAAGGTATACAGACAATTGGAGAAGATATGCCATCCTTATTAAAAAGCTCATTTGTACACTGTAATCGATATCAAAAATCAAAGCAAACACTAAATAAGAAATAAAGAATAAAGCCATTTTTTTTAAGACATTAAACCACTCCAATAAGAGCTTATAACCAAATAGGAAGAAAACTATATTGACGATTATAAGATAGATTATGATATTTGTCTTTAACATAAAAGAATAAACTAATCCCAAGCTGATAAGTAAGAACTTCAATATAAAATACTGTTCAGAAAAAATATTATCTTTCATTCACAATTTCATCTTCATCTTTTGGCTTGATAATATCAATATTGTTGTCTAATAGCAAATCTTCTTGCTCTTCAGCATCTTGCTTTTTCGGTTTAATCTCAGTCGTTTCACCGGCTTCATCTTCAAGAGTTTCAGAGGTAAAAAGGCTATCTTTAGTGACGTCAAGGCTATCCAAAACAGCACTTTCAAATAGTGAATCAGGTTGGCTTTTCTCATACTTTTGTATGTCCAAAACTGCAGGTAGTACGTCAATAATAATAAAAGATGTACCATTATAAATTTTATTAACGAATTGTGCATAATCAGATTGAGGGGAAGTGAGTAAAACCTTGTTGAAATAGGGCTTTGCATTAGTTGAATCTTGCAAATCAATATAAAAAGTAAGCCCTAAAGTGAAATTAGCCTTAACATAAAGCTCATTATCTTCATCATCAGCAATGTCTTCCAAAATGGTCAAAGACTCTAATGTATTGTCTTTTATCATATTCATTGCCATATCATAATTTTGCTTATTTTCTCTTTCTTCTTTAGTTAAGAAATCAACTTCTTCATTATTCAGATATTTTTGCAAGGCAATTGTATACTTGTGCTCTGGATAATTGGAGTTCAAAAACTCTAAAAGTTCAAATACTTTATCTTGGTCTTTCTTGACATAATCATAAATAACAGCCTGAACAAAAGCCATAAAAGGTATATATTGCACATCATATTGCACAATATCATTATTATATCTATCTAACCTGGTGCTAATATCATCAAATAAGTTTTTTTTGTATTGTACAGTAACAGAATCATTTAAAGCCATTATCCAGCTTGTAGAATCCTTGAATGCGTTTTTATAGGTAAAATTCAATGAGTCATTTACAATTTTTAACCAGTTTAAGCTATCAGGTAAAGTGTTTTGATACGCAATGCGCAAAGAGTCCATGATAGATTCATTCCACTTTATACTATCAGAAAAAGTCTCATTATAGCTCACTAAAAGTGAATCTAATGCCAAATCAGCATTACTTTCAAGAAATAGATTCTTTTGTTCATAACTATCTCTCATAGCAATAACTTGCTCTTTTTGATTTGGAATCTTTTGATAAATCGCTAATGCTGAATCTGGCTGGTCAAGCTCATACAAAAAATATTCAGCGAGCTTTAGCTGCTCATTAATTAAATCATCCAGAGGTAATCCGCTGATAGGCTTTTGTAGCTGGATAATCTGACTGGCAATGGCACTTCTAATGACTGCTTTTTGCACATAAGGAGAGGAAATAGACTCAGTTTTGACTCTATTGTAATACGTGATAGCTGACTCATACAAATGTAGTTTGGAGAAGTTTGTTTCAGCAATAAAGTAAACAGCTTCAGCAGAATACAGTGTTCTAGGGTTTTTCTTAATAACGTCTTCCAATTCACTTTTACCCTCATCAATATTACCATTTTCGATCAGAATACGTGCATTCAGTATATTTAGTTTTGGTATTTCATTTTCTCGAAACTCATCTTTAGAGAGCTTCTTTACAGTTTTACTAGCTTCAGGATAAAGCTTTAAATGAAATTGATTGAGAGCAATATAGTAATTAGTTGAAAGTTTCAATTCTTTATCTATCTTCTTCTTACTTAATTCTTTAAAAGCATTTAAAGAGCTTGCGTAATCTTCATTATCAAATAGAGTTTTACCTAATAGAAAAAAGGCATCAGAGTATTCTTTTGAATTTGCATATTTTTCAGTCAAGGTACGTAAATACATCTGTGCGTCGATATAATTGCCTTCTTGAATATAGTAATCAGCTAGCAAAACAAGTGCTTTAGGGTGATGTTCTTTAAATTCAGCCTGTTGTATAAAGTCTTGCAATTTCTTAAATGCATCTTCCTTTTTATACAGCGTATAATTAATACGTGCAATGAGAATATGTGCTTCAGGAACGAATGGACTATCAGGGTAGAATTTAATCAAATCATTGGCTTTTTCGAGGGCTTGAAGTTCATTATTACCACGATAATAGAGAGCTTTAGCTAACAGAAATAGTGCATCATCAGCCCATTTGCTCTCTTTGTATTCAGTGAGAATAACTCCACACTTTTTGATGACTTTATTATATTCTTCAATAGCATTTGCAGAAGGCTTATTACGATTGGTGAGTGGCTTTTTCTGAGCTGATTCAAAGTATTTTTTAGCATTATAAAAGGTATTATAATAGGCACATGAGGTAAAAAATAGTACTATTACTAATAAGGATGAGATAGTTACCAGATTACCTCTTAGTCTTTTAGCAAAGCGTGAACGGTGAATAGTAGAGATTTTCTTAACTATCTTTTTGTTATGCATGCTCTTAATCTTTCCACTATTCACCATTGACCACTTTATAAATAATATTAATCTATTTTAGAATCATATATTGATTCACGATATCTATAGCTTTACCAGACTCAACAAAGGTTTTTGAGTTTTCGATATCTGGGTATATAATTCTATCTTTTTCAATCACTTTCACAATTTTTCTAAAGCTGTCTTTTACATCTTGTAAAGCTTCAGATGTCTGATAGCTCCTACTTTCAAGTGCTTGGCAAGCTGCCATTAACTCAATAGCCAAAACATAAGTAGTATTATTGATAATAGTTCGTGCTTTAACAGCCCCAATAGTACCCATACTTACATGATCTTCTTGGTTTGCAGAGGTAGGTATAGAGTCTACAGAAGCAGGATGCGCTAAGACTTTATTTTCAGAGATTAGAGATGCAGAAGTAAGTTGAGCAATCATAAACCCAGAGTCAATTCCTGGACGTGGTGCTAAAAATGCATTCAACCCTCTATTTAATGCAGGATTAAACATCTGTTCTTGACGTCTTTCAGAGATATTACCCAGTTCAGAAACAGTAAAGCCTAAGATGTCTGCCGCAAATGCAACAGGTTCTCCATGAAAGTTACCGCCTGATAGCACTTTATCATCATCAGGGAATATCAAAGGATTGTCTGTTGCTGAGTTTATTTCTACTTCCAAAGTCTGTCTAACAAAGGCAATAGCATCTCTCACAGCTCCATTTACCTGTGGTGTACAACGCAAACTATAAGCATCTTGTACATTTTCACAGTTAATATGTGATTGTCTTAAAGGGCTATTTTTTAATAATTCACTCAGATTATAAGCTGAACAAATCTGTCCATTATGTGGTCTTACTTTATGAACTAGCTCATCGTAAGCAGCTGGTGTACCTGTCAAAGCATCAACAGTTAAGGCTGCAATCACATCAGCACTTTGCGCCAAATCTTCAGCTTTTTTGATATTGATAGCCATAATACCAGTCATTACTTGCGTGCCATTATTTAATGCAAGACCTTCTTTAGCAGCAAGCTTTACAGGAGTTAAGCCTGCTTTTTGCATTGCCAAACTACCATCAATAATCTCTCCCTTATACTCAGCCTTTCCATGACCCAATAACACTAAAGCTAAGTGAGATAATGGCGCCAAATCGCCACTTGCCCCTACAGACCCTTTTTCTGGTATACATGGATGAATTTCAGCATTGAGCATATCGATTAAGGTTTGTAAAGTGGACAATCTTATACCTGAATTACCTTTTGCCAAAACGTTTGCACGTAATAAATGAATTGCACGGGTTTCTTCAATAGACAAATAATTTCCAACACCTGTTGCATGACTAAGAATTAAATTTGTTTGCAGTTCTTCAATATCTTCTTTAGCTATTGATATAGTAGAAAACTTACCAAACCCTGTGGTCAAACCATAAACGATTCTTCCTTCATTAATCACTCTATCAACATAAGCACGGCAATTATTTACCTTGTCCATTGCTTCATCTGTAAGCTTTACTTTAGCTTTATTGCATGCAACGTCCCATACTTGTTCAAGAGTCAATGAGTTGCCATCAATATTGATTAACTTTTCCATTCTATCTCCTAGTAATATTTAATTTGGATCATCTTTTTTAAAATTGAGATTTTGTCAAATTACTTTTAACTAAATTTTTTAAGCATGAGCTGTATTATCTTATCCGCTGCATTACCATCGCCAAATTCTTCCAACATAGTTTGTTTGCCAGGCATAGAATCACAAGCATCTAAAATTGCTTGCATATTAGCCCCACAAAGCGTGTTCCATCCATTTTCAAGTGTCTCAATCCACTCTGTTTCATTGCGCAGTGTTATGCATGGTTTTTGAAGGAAATAAGCTTCTTTCTGAACGCCTCCTGAATCTGTAATCATCTTCTCACAATGAACAAGCAAACTAAGCATGTCCAAATAGCCTACAGGCTCAACAATTCTAATATTTTTAGCTATCTTGATATTCATCTTACTAATAATATGCTTTGTTCGAGGATGCAAAGGCAAAAGTATCGTCTTTTTTGTCTGTGCTAAGGCAGCAAATATTGCTCTCAAGTTTTCTTCAATATCTGTATTCTCAGCACGATGAATTGTGCAAAGATAAAAGCTTTCTATTCCCGTTATGATCGCTGGTTTTTCTCTTTTATCAATCATATTTTTATAGTATAATACTGAATCATACATCACATCACCGACAAACACAGTGCTCTCCTGTTTACCTTCGAGGTTTAACTGCTTGACAGCATTTTTCGTAGGAGCAAGTAATAAATCTGAGACGGCATCGGTGACTATACGGTTAATTTCTTCAGGCATCCTTCTATTAAAAGATCTCAATCCTGCTTCTACATGCGCAACAGGAATATGAAGCTTAACCGCAGCCATCGCTCCTGCAATAGTGGAATTCGTATCTCCATAAACAAGTACACAGTCGGGCTTCTCGTTTAATAAAATCTCTTCAATATCGTTCAGCATCTTTGCTGTTTGCGCACCGTGAGAAGCTGAACCGACATTTAGATTATACTTGGGAGAAGGTATATTTAACTCTACAAAGAATATATCACTTATATTTTTGTCATAGTGTTGACCTGTATGCAGAATGATTTCTTCAATCTCTGGGTAATCTTTTAGTTTACGACTAACGGTTGCTGCTTTGATAAACTGAGGTCTAGCACCTATTACTGTGATAATTTTCATACTTCACCTCTGATTCTTTTAAAAAGTTCAACAACTCTCTCAGCTGTCTTACCATCCCACAAATCAGGGATTTTGCCCTTTTTGCTATTACCCTTAATAATCTCATCAGCTTTTTCAATAATAGTCTCTGTTTTTAGCTCTACAAGTTGGTTTGTGCCCTCTGTAATAGTTATTGGGCGTTCAGTATTTTCTCTAAGTGTCAGGCATGGTACACCAAAATAAGTCGATTCTTCCTGAATACCGCCAGAATCTGTTAAAATGAACTTTGCATTCATTTGCAAATGCATAAAGTCGTAATAGCCAATTGGCTCAGTAAAAATTAAATTACTCATACGCTTGATTTGTTCTTCAAACCCAAACTTCTCTATATTTTTCTGTGTACGTGGATGAATTGGAAAAATGAGATGTAATTCCTTGGCAATCTTTTCAAAGGCATCTAATATCACTTTCAACCCCTCTTTGGTGTCAACATTAGACGGTCTATGTAAAGTAATTAAACAATAATTACCCTTCTCTAATTTTATATTATGTTGCTGATTAAGTTGAGTTAAAATCTTAGATAAATCTGCTTTATTTTTCTGCTGGACAAGTGAGTCAATCATAATATTACCCACAAAGACAATCTTATTGTCAGCTACGCCTTCATTCTTCAAGTGTTGATTCCCATCCAAACTTGGCGTAAGTAATAGATCAGATATGGCGTCCGTTGCAAGTCTGTTTATTTCTTCTGGCATAGACCTATCAAAACTGCGTAGCCCCGCTTCAAGATGCGCAACCTTAATATGAAGTTTAACAGCATCCAAAGCACAAGCGACTGTGCTATTCACATCCCCAGCCACGATAACCCAATCTGGCTTATCTTCCAACAATACTTTTTCATATTCTTCCATAATTTTAGCTGTCTGTGCACCATGAGAGCCTGACCCAACACCTAAATAAAAATCAGGTTGTGGCATATTTAAATCGTCAAAGAAGACTTTTGACATTTTCTGGTCATAGTGCTGCCCTGTATGAATTAATCTCACCTCAAATAAATCACTAAATTTTTTAAATTCCCTATATAAAGGTGCCATTTTCATAAAGTTAGGTCTCGCCCCAACAATTAAGTGTATCTTCATTATTCCTCCTAAAGCCAAGTATTTGATTATTGTAAAATAGGTCAAGTGTTTTTTTACTAGCTTGTAACTTGAAAAAGCTCATTCTCTATTTCGAGTAAAGAGACTATGGCATCTTCATGGTGAGAGTTTTATAATTAGGTAGCTTTATCAATATAAAAAATAAGAAGTACTGCAGAAAACATTCAATGAGGCAGTTGATTAATACATAATGAGAGCTTTGAATTAGAAAGCAGACAATAAATATAGTTAAAATAATACTTGACAATAATATAGGGTATCATAGAATGGCATTAATTAAAGAATAAAAGAGGTGTTCAATGTCAGGTAGCTTTATCGATTCAGAAATAGACAGTATTGTTGAGAAATTCTCAGATGAAC
>Ga0116182_1002969_pt1 | contig 16157 bp, 6 predicted proteins | sample AD_UKC077_MetaG_FD_89805 | JGI IMG/M metagenome (GOLD analysis project Ga0116182, IMG submission 89805) | Active sludge microbial communities of municipal wastewater-treating anaerobic digesters from USA - AD_UKC077_MetaG | ecosystem: Engineered > Bioreactor > Anaerobic > Digestate | place: USA...
ACTCACTCCGCTGTTCGCCGGCCACCGTTCGTAACGAACTGGGCGTGCTTGAGGAAATGGGCTATCTGTCGCATCCGCACACGTCGTCGGGACGTATCCCGACCGATGACGGATACCGTTATTATCTGGACCACTTGCCCTTTGATGAAGAGCTCCCGGAGACTGTCTCTGCCCGGGTCGCGGAAGAGATCAGCCAGGGTTGTCGCCAGGAGCGCGCCATCGAGGCGTTCCTCGACAGGGTTTCGGGACTTCTTTCCTCCGTCACGCGGGAGATCGGTCTCTCGCTTTCGATGGCCCCCGAGCCGGATCTTTCCCGGAAGATCGACGAGCTCAAGCTGTCGCTCCAGGGTCTTACGCATATCCTCGAAAAACCCGAGTTTCGTGACATCCACAAGCTGAAGGCGTTGCTGCAGACACTCGAGGAGAAGATTCTCCTGAAGCAGTGGCTTCTCGAGAAGGCCCACGAGTCGAAGGTCTCGGTCTCGGTCGGTCGCGAGAACGGCAGCGAAGCCCTTGAGGACTGTGCGATCGTGACGGCCCGGTATTCGGCCGGGGACCTCGGGACGGGCGTGATCGCGGTCCTGGGCCCGAAACGGATGCCGTACCGGCGGGTGATCCCGCTTGTTTCACGGGTAGCCGGTCTGATCGGCGAGCTTTTTGCATCCGGGGAAGGGTTTTGATCGTGACTCCGAACTCCAGGCATAACCACAAGAATGACCATCCTGAAGAGCCCGCGAAGGCTTCCGTCCCTCCGGTGCCGGAGACGCCGAAGGCCGCGATCTCCCCGGAAGAGCACGAGGCGCTCAGAAAACGTGTCGAAGAGCTCGAAGGGCTCCGCGAGAAGTTCCTGCACGCCGCGGCGGACTTCGAGAACGCGAAAAAACGCGCGCTCCGCGACAAGGACGAATTCATCAAGTTCAGCATGGAGCGTATCATGCGCGAGATGCTCCCCGTACTCGATAACTTTGGCCGTGCCGTCGAGCATACGACCGCCGGTGAGCTCGCCGAGGCCGATGAGGAAAAACTTCGCCAGAATTTCAAGAACGTCGCCACCGGGATCCAGATGGTCCAGAAACAGCTGACCGATATTCTCCGGAACCACGGTCTCACGCGTCTTGAAACGGTCGGCGAGAAGTTCGATCCGCACCGCCATGAAGCTGTGGCTCGCGTCCAGGAAAAGGGAGAGGAGGACGTCATTGTCGACGAGCTGGAGACCGGGTATATGCTCCACGACCGGCTCCTGCGGGCCGCGAAGGTCCGGGTCCGCACCGCCCCTCCTCCCGAAAAACAGGACGAGATCACCTAAATTCAGTACGGCGTACCGAGTATGGAGTCTCAAAACCGTTTACTCCGTACCCCGTACTCCGTACCCCGTACTCTATGAAACAAAAGCGCGATTACTATGAAGTGTTGGGCGTCAGCCGTGACGTGACGGAGGATGGACTGAAGAAAGCCTACCGGAAGCTCGCCCTCCGGTACCACCCGGACCGCAACCCCAACAGTCAGGAGGCTGAGGAGAAATTCAAGGAGGCGGCCGAGGCCTACGCCGTTCTGAATGATTCCGACAAACGCGCCCGTTACGACCAGTTCGGGCACAGCCTCGGGGGCGGCGGTTTCTCGGGTTTCGAGAACTTCCAGGACTCCTTCGGCGGCTTCAGCGACATCTTCGGCGATCTTTTCGAGGATTTCTTCGGTGGCGGAGGCGGGGGCGGTCGCCGCAGCGGGGCGCGCGGGCGCCGGGGTTCCGATCTCGAATACCCGGTGACGCTCACGCTCGAAGAGGTGCTCTCGGGCAAGGCGATGGAGCTCGAGATCCCGAGGCGCGAGACTTGCACGGAATGCGGCGGGAGTGGCGCGGAAAAAGGTTCAAGGAAGAAGGTTTGCGCCGATTGCGGCGGCCGGGGCGAGGTCAGGATCACGCAGGGATTTTTCTCGATGCGGCGGACCTGCCCGAAGTGTGGCGGCGAAGGGGAATCGATCGAGAAACCTTGCCACGTCTGCCGCGGGGAAGGACGCGTCCGCAAGGTCCGCAAGCTCCAGGTGAATGTTCCGGCCGGGATCGAGGATGGTTCCCGGTTGCGGGTGACGGGGGAAGGCGAGGCCGGCCAGGGCGCGGGCGGCCGCGGAGACCTCTACATCCATGTGACGGTCGAAAAACACAAGGTGTTCGAGCGCCAGGGGCACGACCTCTACGCGGAAACGCTGATCCCTTACACGGTCGCGGTGCTCGGCGGAAAGGCCGATGCCGTGACGCTGACCGGCAAGACGGAGCTCACGATCGAGCCGGGGACGCCTTCGGGAAAGATCGTGAAAGTCCGCCACGAGGGACTGCCGGCGGTCAACATGCCGGATCGGCGCGGGGACCTGTACCTGCGGATCCAGGTCGAAGTGCCTTCGAAACCGTCGAAGGCCGAGCGGGAACTTCTCGAAGCCCTCGCGGCGGAGCGGGGCGACAAGGTCGCGTCGAAGAAAGGCTTCTTTAGCCATTTCAACCGTGTGGGCTGAAACGGTCCGGGAGACAGAAATGGAATATTTTGATCACGAATACCGTGTCATTTACGCCGATACGGACCGGATGGGCGTCACCTACTACGGCCACTACTTCCGTTTCTTCGAGGCGGCGCGCAACGAATATTTCCGGGCGCTCGGCCTGCCCTATACCGAATGCGAGAAAAAGGGACTCTTCCTCCCGGTCGGGGAGGCGCACGCCAAGTATATCGCCCCTTCGACCTACGACGATGAGTTAATCATCCGGACCAGCGTGAGTCACCTTGGCGCGAGCTCGATCAAGTTCCAGTATCAGGTTATCCGGAAAGGGACGGACAAGATCATCACAACCGGTGACACGCTGCACGTGTTCGTCGATAAGACGCTGCGTCCGTGTCGCATCCCGGACGAGATCCGGCAGAAAGTGAAAGTGCATACGCTTTTGAGGAGCAGGAAACCCTGAATGCGGGGATCTGTCCCCGGGAACAAGTCCCAGGTCACGATTTTTGTTATGCTGTACCGGCAATGAGAACGTTTAAAGCGGTGAATAACATGACTGAACCGATCAAGGTAAGTGTTATAGGTGACGGCGGGTGGGGGACGGCGCTTGCGCTTGTGAACCTGCGGCGCGGGAACGAAGTCCTGCTCTGGTCCGTCTTTCCCGATTACGCGAAGACGCTCGAACGCAAACGCGTGAATGAGAGGTTCCTTCCGGGTGTGAGACTGCCGAAGGACCTTCGCATCACCTCGAATCTCAGGGCAGCCGTCGAGTTCGCGAATGTGATTGTTCTCGCGGTCCCGACCCAGCACCTTCGGAGCGTCCTTCTCAGGCTGAAGAAGCTCCCGTATCGCGGAAAGATTCTCGTCAATGTCGCGAAGGGCATCGAGAACGGGACCTGTCTGAGGCCCTCCGAGATCGTCCACAAGGTCCTCGGGAAAGATGTCCGGCTCGTTGTCCTTTCGGGTCCGTCCCACGCCGAAGAAGTCGCGCGCAAGATACCAACCATGCTCGTTGCGGCGTCCGACGATGCGGCCGTGGCGTCTTATGTCCAGGAGCATTTCCAGGACCCGCGCTTTCGTATTTATGTCCAGAAGGACGTGGTGGGCGTGGAGCTCGGCGGCGCGCTCAAGAACGTGATTGCGATCGCCGCGGGTGTTTGCGATGGTCTGAAGTTCGGTGATAACACCAAGGCGGGTCTTATGACGCGCGGGATCTACGAGATCGCCCGGCTCGGCGTGAAGTTTGGCGCGAGCCCGGACACCTTTTTCGGACTTTCGGGGATCGGCGATCTCTTCACGACCTGTGCCTCAAAGCACGGCCGGAACCTTTATGTCGGACGCGAACTCGTCAAGGGGAAGAAGACCGGGGACATCCTCGGGAAAATGGCGATGGTCGCGGAAGGCATCGGGACCTCCCTCAGCGTCCATCAACTTTCCCGCAAGTATCCGGACCTCCAGCTCCCGATCATGACCGAGGTTTACAAGATGTTGTTCGAAGGCAAGTCACCCGCGGATGCCGTTTCGTCCCTGCTTTCCCGCACACCCTACGACGAGTGGAAGGCGTTCGATCTTTCCGCGTTCAGGCGGAAATAAGACCTGATCGTTCCCAAAATAAAAAAACCCGGTGCCGGCCAAAGCCGGTACCGGGTTTTTGTTTTTCGGACCTTTTTATCTGGCGGCCGGGTTCATGCTCATGGACGAACCGATGGATTCCTCGTCGCCCGCGCGCGTCACGCGGGGAAAGATATCATCCCACTTGAGCGTCATGCTGACGGTAAGGCCCTGCGAATAAGTCTTGTAATGCCCGTCCACGGAGGAGTTGAGGAGCGCGGCATTCTCGGCGATGTCATTATTGATCCGGCGTTTGAAATAGAACGAGTTGTAATAGGCGAGGTCGGCGACAAGATATTTGCTGAGCTTGTAGCCGAGACCGAGAGAAAGCACCAGGTGATTGGCATCGGGGATACTTGGTGTGAAATGGGTTTTCGGGACCGGGGTCCAGTAGAACCAGCTTCCGCCGCGGAGCGTCAGCCTGTCCGTGAGCTTGTGGCTTGCCCCGAGCTGTAATCCAAAGCCGTCCCGCCAGTCTTTGTCGGCGCTGCGGACCGCGTTCAGGATCGCATCGTCCAGCGCGTTTCCGGAAGTGTCGTTCACGAAATAGACGCGTTTCATGGTGGACCAGCGGGTCCAGATGAAATCGGCTTCGTAGTGTGTTTTCTTCGTCGGCTGGTACGCGTAGGCCCAAGTCATGCTCATCGGAAGGCTCATCTTCGTATGCACACCGGTCTCAAAATTACGGAGGCCGAGACCGCCGAGAAGTGGTGAGATGTTGGAGTTTTCTACCTTGACCCGGCCTTTCAGGTTCACGACCACGGGACTGCGGAAGTAGTAACCGACACGGTGTTTTTCATTGAATTTATAGAGTGTACCGAGCTGCCATCCCCAATGGTTGCCGGACGTGTTGATCCTGATCTGTCCGTCAGCTGTATTGACTCCGAGGAAGGGGATCGTGATGAGGTTGTTCGGATAACCCTGGATGCCTCCGAAATCGTAAATCCGGTACCACATCGGGCCGCCGCCGATCGAGAGCTTGTCCGTGAACTTGTAGGCGACGGTCGGTTTTAGCGTGAACATCTTGAGATAGTTCCGCCAGCCCGTGTAATGGGTCGCCGGATCACTGGAATTGTACTTGTTCATGAGCCCGAAGGGGGAGTCACTTCCGATGCCGAAAGCCAGGCGGTCACAGAAGACCCTTCCCGGGTTGATCGTGACATACGCGGTCGGGACATACGCGAGCGTTCCCGAGCTCCGGGTGTCCCCTGTGACGTCATTATCCTTGAACGTCAGCATGCTGATAAAGTTCTGGCTGGCCTGGACCTGGACGCCGGGAAGGTCCACGATGCCGGCGGGATTGTAGGAGATGGCGGCCGGTTCATCCGGTGTCGCTGTCGTGGCGCCGCCAAGGCTCAGCTGTTGGGCGCTGAAGGAGGCGTTCTCGAGGCCTCCTGACCCGACGGCCCAGGCGGAAAAGGGGGACAAAAATGTGATACTGAGAATCGCAAGGACCGCTATGGTCTTTTTCATGAAAGAGGCTCCTCGTTTATGTTTGAGAGTCTGCAACCGGCACCGGATAGTGTATAACGTCATGGTTACTTATCGAACCGGATTCTTCTTTACCTTAGTGAATTTAAATCAATTATTTGGTTTATCGACTATACAAAGCAATCAATAGCTATTTAATGCTATATCGAAGACTTTATTGACTTGCAAATTATCATAAAATGAGTTATATTCCCTGAAGAAAACGGGAGATAGTAGCAAATGTTGATGGAAGAATTGGAAACAAGGCTTTCCAGGATCAAAGACCAGAAGCTCGCCACGGAAGTCCGCCGTTTCCTCCTGAACCTGTCCCTCCTCTTCGATAATCAGCCGCCTGTCCACATCCAGGGCTACATCAACGAGATATTTGATATCCTCGAAGAAAAACATTGCGCAGGAAAGTTCAGCTTCTAGCATTATCTCTCTCGCCGTTCCATCCCGGATCCTTTTTTAGCGGTTTTTGCTGCCCGGCCCCAAAAATCTATTTATAAGCGATATGAATCGTCTTATGAGATAGAACCAAAAAATTTAAGCTTTAAATCCGTGTACTTTGATCTTTCGCGCGGATATCTTTCTGATCGATGAAGAAAATATCCGACGAACGCCAAAGTGATCGGGATGTGATGATCTTGCCGCGGGTTCAAGCGGAGGCTTCTCTTTCGGGAGTCTTGCCACTTCCTGCGTTCGCGAAGCGTTTCTGCCGCTGCTCGCATCGGCTGTCCATCAGAGTGGTGGCGCTTTGCCTGGTATTCTGTCTTGTTTGGCACCAGACGGTCTGGTGCGATGGTCTTCCGTCGCAGGACTATGATCTCACCGCGGTCCGACCGGTTGTCGCGGCGGCAAATGTTTCATCAACGGCACCGGATGAACCGGTTCTTGCGGATGCCACCACGCAGTTCCTCGCTAATAACGCCGGTCCGCTTTCCGAAAGTCCGGGAACGGACCAGAATATTTATGATGAATCCGGACGGATCGTAACGGAAAAACTTCCGGATGGCAGAATGTTCCGTCATGTCTATGAAGGACAATCGATCCAGTCCGCGATCGATAACGCCGAAGCCGGGACGACCCTTTTCATCCATTCCGGCACTTATCATTACGAACGCGACGCCTTTGGGTGTCCCCAAGGGCTGATTCTGAAAGCCGGGGTGAATTTGCAGGGGGAGAATGCAGATACGACGATCCTTCACGGTGATTATGAAACGGGAATCCAGGGGATTCGCGCGATGGGGAATAACCGGATTGAAGGACTGACAATCTCGGGGATCGGCCCTTACGCGGGGACTCCTTCCGCTGCGATCCGCGTTGAAGGAGACAGGGTTGTGATCCGCCATAACCGGATCGTGGCTAACAAGGATTACGGCATTCATGTCCGGAACGGTTCCGATACGCTGATCGAAATGAATTATTTTTCGATGACGCATGTCGGAGTCCAGCTCCCGAAGGACACGACCGTGATCAGGTACAACACCTTCGTGGCGAACGATATCGCCATAAACGTCCTTTCCGGAGCGAAGAGCCGGATCTGTAATAATATTTTCACGGGAAGCACATTTTCATCGATCTATGAGTTCTCCTGGGCCGCCCACTCCGCCGGTCAGCCAGGCCGCGGATATGCCGTGGTGGAGAACAATACCTTTTGGAAGAATACGGAACGGAGTACCGCTTATGGCAGCGCTACGCCTCCCGCGGCCGCGGCGCAGACAGCCGGAAATCTGAAGGCCGATCCGGTATTCGTGAACGCCGGGACCGGGAATTACAGTATCCGGGCGACCTCCGAGTCTTATGGCCGCGGCGCATTTCTCCCCGAATCGCTGACAGCCGCGCTCGACCGCGCGAGCACGATACCCGCCAAAAGCATTATCCGGAATATCACGGACGGACAAGCCGTCACCGGTTATCAGGTCCTTTACGAAGAAGGTTCCATCGAAGAATTTTACAATGACGGCCGCCGGGTCCTTGACACGACTCCGCCCGGGATCGAAATACCCGAACAGCCGGTTTACACCCGGGAAAGCTCCTGCGAACTTCGTTACACCGTGGACGGCAAGGATCGGACCCGGAGCTATTCCCTGCAGGAAGGTGAGAACACGGTGGTTCTTTCCGCGACCGATATTTTCGGACGCACTTCGACGAAGACCGTGACGATTTTTCTGGATACGGTGCCGCCGTGGGGGAGTTTACGGATCAACAGGGGGGACGCCGAGACGGATTCGAGGGCCCTGGCTCTTTTTATCGAGGCGCAGGACGATCTTTCCCCGGTTGCCAGCGTCAGGTTTTCACTGGATGACGGGTCCAGCTGGACGGATTGGGAGACTTACGGAGCGAACAAGGTTGTTGAGATCCCCGGGGAAGGAGGAGACGGATTAAAAACGGTTTTGTGCGAGGTCGAGGACCGGGCCGGTAACAGAACGGTTTTTTCCGACAGTATTTTTTACACGACGGCCCCGGTGTTGCCCGTTGTGGTCGTGACGTCTCCGTCTTTGACGGATCAGGAATTCTATACGCTGACTTACACGGTGGACGGAGAGCTTCATAATGAGACCTGGAGACTCCGGCCGGGTCTCAACGAGCTTTTGATCAGCGGCAGCCGGGGAAGCGGTTCGACCTATCTGGCTCATGAAGTGATGCTCCGGAAAAATGCCCCCGAAGTTCCCGAAGTGCCCGGAGTGCCCGTTTTGGGCACGGACCCGATAACCTTAACCACGCAAAACGGCATGGTGCTGAAGTATGCCGGGGATATGCTGACGGCGGTCGAACAGCCTTCGGTTTATACGCTTTACCTTCCGGAATTTGATTCCGGGAACAATCTCGCGGGAGGGCTTCTTGTTTTTCAGAACGGTGACCGGATGCTTTATCAGGGCGGGAAGCCGGTTTGCCTGGAGAAACCGTCGGGGGAGAAGTTGATCTACCACGAGGACGGGACCGTGGCCTATGTTCTCGGCTCCGATTCAAAAAGAACGGATTTCGCCTACCGGTCGGGTGATGGAGGCTCCGTGACCGGGATTTTGAGTTTTGAAGAGAACCTCACCGCCCGCTATGACGATCAGGGAAAACCGCTCTGGATCAAACGTTCGGATGGGACCCAGGTCTATTATGAAGACGGATTTCTCAAAGGTTACAGGAATGCGAACGGTGATTTTTTCCGCTATGAAACAAGTATCAGCCGGGAAGGGCATGATCTTACGGGTTATTTATCGAAGATTATTGCCGTCAGGCCGGCGGGTTTTTCGACCGAAATAGATCCCGGCCTTTTCCTCCAAAACAAGGACGCGTTCCCTGAAGCCTGGGAGACCCTGCAGAATGATCTTCTCGAACGGATCGAATACGACGCGACGGGAAATATCCGGCAGACGGTTTCAGGAAAAGGAGAGATTCTGCGGCTTGCGGATGGCCTGCCCGTCGCCTTGACGGGGCCGGATCACCGGGTTGTTTCGATCGGGAATCAGATATCACAAAACGGCGACCTTCTTTCGATTTCCTGGGATGACGGAAGCGGTGTGGTTCAGATCTATAACGCGGAGGGCGCGCTGGAGGGCCTGCGGCTAAGCGACGGGACGCTTCTTCGTATCGACGAAAGTTCGCTTGACCGTATCGTGCTCTCGGACGGAACTGTTTTAACGGAGCTTGTCTGGAACGGGACCAGCCTGACGGGTTTCAGGAGGACATCCGCGGACGGGCAGGTAGAGATCTATCGAAACTCCAAAGTGATCGAACGGATCGGGGCGGATGGTGTCCGGACGATCTTCATCGATTATCGGAACAGCCGGGAACCCGAGAGCCTCATCACGGAAGACGGAATGACCTATCGGGTGATCCGCTATCCGAACGGCGAAGGATTGACTGAAAGGCTGACCGAACTTGTAAAGATCGATCTCCCGGGCGGGGGACGGATCGAATTCGAGCAGGGCCGCCCGGTCCGTTATGTTCAATCCAGACAGGTCCGGATCGAGCCCTATGAGGTTCCCGAGCTTCTTCCCGGGAAGCACTTTGTTTCCGTGATCGAACTTCCCAACGCGAGCCTGCGTTCACTGACGGTTGATGAGAATGGGTATATTTTCAGCGGCGAGATCCTTTTTCGTGACGGGACCCAATGCCTGATCGAAAACAATGAGATCGTCAAACAAATTACCGCGTCCGGTCGTTTTCTCGAATTTTCGGACGCGATCGAATTTCAAGAGCCCGGTCCCGCGTCCCCTCCGGAGGCTCTGACGGCCGCCGAAGCCGCTTACCGGCGGTATCTGGTCGAAAAACAGCTCGGATTTTTTTCGGAAGGCAAAGGGCTCCACGCGGGCACCGGACTTCCTCTCGATAATTACCTGCTCGCGGAAGATCAACAGTCGGATTACAGCCAGGCTACGCTTGTGGGTTTCTGGGCCGAGATCCTTGCCGCGATCGCGGCCGGTGATTTTGAAACGCCGCTTGTTTCAAGGAAACAGGCTTTCGAAAAACTGGAAGCCTTGCTGGCGGTCTATCAGGAAGTCCAGCGTCAGGCGGGATGGAACGGTATGGTCGCTTTTTTCAGGATCATTGAAAATGAGCAGCCGGTCCTTGATGAATCCGGGGAGCCAACCGGGGAGGTCATAAAGACTTACCGTTACGAAAACCTTTCCGATCAATACGGTTTTGGAGACACGCTGAACCTTGCCGTCAGCCTTTCGAGTGTGCTCGGGGCCGTAAAAAATCTTTCTCTTGAGCCCGATATGACGGTTCTGCGGGAAAGTATTGTCGCACGGGCTAACGCGATCCTGACAGCCCAGGAAGCGGGATACGCGGCTTTTTATGATTCCGTGAAAAAACGTTTCCGGGGTGCTTACGGACTTAATCCGCAGACCGGGCAATGGGAGTTTGTTAACAATTATTATATAGACCGCCTGTTCAACGAGTTTCGCCCGGGCATGGTTTGGCTCGCGGCGAATTACCCCGAGTATCAACCTGCGTTTGACGGACTGGATGTCACAATCCGGCGTTACTTGACGGAAGAAGGCCGGGCAATCGAACTCGCGGCGCCGTTTGACGGAGGGACCTTCCAGATGTTCTGGCCGCTGATCCACGTGGATGAAACCCGGTATCCCGAATTCAATGTCGCGCTCCGGAATTTTCTTTACGTGCAGGCCGAATACGCTTTCGGGACCGGGAATCCCGGCCTTTTGTCGGCGGGCGATAATCCCGGGTACGGATACGAAGGCAAAATCGGTCTTCCCGCGGCCGCCGAAGCGGATGATGTCCGCCATAGCGATATCGGGTCAATTTACGGGACAGCCTCGGCCTTTGGCCTGGCCCCGCATTACACGCTTCAGTTTCTCAAGAATCTGGAAACGAGTTTTCCGGAGATCGTGACGGAAGCGGGTTTTGTGGACGCTCTTTCGATAAGAACCGTTCTTCATACGGATCCCGTCACGGGGGAGATCTTGCCGACCGAAGAGCCTGTTTTTTCGTCGCAGTATTTCGGTGTGGACCAGGCATCATTCATTCTTTCGCTTCTCACGACGAGCCGGGGTTATTTGCGGAGCTATCTGATGGACCGGGGTGTCGCGGAGCGTTTCGACAACCTCTACGGATCGTTCCTGTTGAATCTGAACCCCGCGACGGATTCCGCGCTCCCCATGCCCCCGTTCGGCGAAAACGTCGAAGTGCTTTATGACGGCGGAAGCGTTATGCCCGACGGAAAGATGTCCGGCCTTGTGAAACAGCCGAGCTTTATTCCGAACGTTTTTGATTCCAGATTCGGCGAAGGTCGTGTGTTCAATTATCGCCAGCCGGACGGAACTTTCCACCACAGCGCGATCGAGTTCGGAGAGGGCGGCAGTTTCAGGGAAATGGATATCCAGGAATATCTTTTGTTGACGGGGCATACCGATCTCGGCCGGGCCCTCATGGGAGGTTTTGAGCTCGATGTTTACAACAGGGCGGATTCCCAGGGAGCTTTTTATACGCCTCTGCATGGTTACGCGGCAAGCGAACTGATCCGCGATCCGTTATTGGGGGAAGTCCGCCAGATAGCGTTCCAGTTCCTGGACGCGGAGCATCCTGTGGGGCTTTGGAACAAGTACAGCGCCGCGCCCCTGGACCTGGACCGCTTTGATTTTCTTTCGGTTCCCGTCCGCGTCGGTGACGGCACGCCGGAAAACATACGACTGAAGTTCGAATTCAAGGGGACCGGGAATATTTTTCTGACCGAACCGCTAAAACAGGGATGGCAGTTCATCACGATCCCGGTGGTGCGGCCGCTTGACGGCAGGGCGGAGATGATAACGACGGTCATTCAGTCGGCGAACGGGGAGCCTGTTGCCGGAGAAATTTATATCGGACCGCTTTCCGGCTTCAAGGTCCGGACAACGAACCGGCTGGACTGGGCGATGATGCTCGGTAAAAGCGAACAGGAGATAAGGACATTGATCCGGAACGGGATCGTCACGGAGGCTTTCGGCGGAGGGGTTCGCGATGCCGAGGAAATTCTCGAGAATTTTACGATCGATTCGTCCGGGAAACTTGTAAGCGGCATTCTCCGGCGGGCGGACGGCAGTATTCAGTATTTTGAAAACGGGCTTCTTTCAAAGTGGGTTTTTCGTAACGGCCGGACGGTGCTCTATGAAAAAGGGATTGCGAGTTTCATCATTGATCTCGCGCGGGGGAAGCTGGAAACGGGTCGTTTTTACTACGATCAGGACCTCCGGGGAACGATCCATTCCTTCAATATCCAGGACAATGACCGCCGGAGGATTTTCAATACCGACGGGACGCTCCGGACGATGATTCAGGACGGGAACACGGTTCAGATGGAAGGAGGCCGGATCATTTCGATCACGACCCCTCAGGCCATTCTTACGGGGATTGAGTTCGGAGACGACGGCAACCTGATCCGGGCCCATGCGGTTCTGAACGACGGAAGGGAGATGGATATTGATGAATTCGCGGGTAACCGGGTGAGTGTCGGCGAGGGCATATGGCTTTATTACCGGGGGACCGAGATCACGGCGGTCGAGACCCTCCGGAATGGCCGCACGGATCTTGTTTATCGTTACGACGCGGCCGGCCGCGTTGTCGGGGTTGACGCGGAATTTACGCGGGAAGGCGAGCCCGTTTCCATGCCTCTTTTCGAATATCTCATGCTTCCCGAGAGGGCCGCTGAACGGGCGCAGCTTATATCAAGAACGCTGAATGTGATCGCGATCCCGGGGTCGATCGTCGGGGAGTTCAGTTATCCCGATCACCCCCAGGGCGAAATGATCTATGCCCGGCGGGCCGATATCGGCTATGACTCCCAGGCGTATTTTATGTTTCAATATCAAAGCACGAGCACAAGCCACGTCCTCGGGATGGTTTTTAATCATCAAAACTCTCCGTTCGAGATCTCCGATTACGGATTTTTGTCGGTCACCCTCATGCAGGATCCCTCCATGACATGGAACCAGGATTTTACGTTCAAGATAAAAGGAACGGGCTACAACACTTTATATGCGTTCAGCATGAAAAACCTGGTGCCGGAATACCGGACCTTCTGGTTCCCCATGGCGGGCAAAGCCGGATTGGAAGGCGAGATCACTCTCGAACTTGTGAAGGAAAGCGACGGCGTGGGAAAGGAAGGATGCGTCTATTTCAAGGATGTTTCCTACATGAGCCTGAAAACTTTTGAAGAGCCTCTCTGGGAGGAGCAGGCGGGTATTCGGGCTTCCCGGATCAGGAATCTCAAGATCGAGGCCGAGAACCTTTCTTCGGTCGGCGCGACCATTGCCGCCGGAACACCGCTCACTTTTCCGGGGCTCCTGCCTTATCTGGATATTCCCACGCGGATGATTCACACGGACACGACTGCCGGGGCGAACCGGCTTGTGACCTTCCGGAGATTTGACGGAACCCGGGTTGAACTGAACGGAAGCGAGGTGACCCGCGTGACGCTTCCGAACGGGATCGTCAACGAATATGAATTTTCCGAGAACTCGGCCGAGATCAGTATCGGCGGCCCGGATCATACTTCCCCGGACGGGTCCCCGGCGGTCAGTTACAGCTACGGCGCGCTCCGGAGGATTATCCAGCCGGATGGAAGGCAATATGATCTTTCCTATGAGTTTGACAGCGAAGGAAACGAGATCACCGTTTTCACGGATCCTGTGAGCGGGGAAGTCCGCCGGTTCAGGGGCGGAAAACTTTTAACCTCGGCAGACCCGAACGGGATCGTGACTCACTACCTTTATTCCGATGAGGAGATCATCGGAGCGGAATTGACCTACCGGAACCGTGTTTTGAACAGCACCCGGTATTCTTATGAAGGTGAAGAGACCCGGATCACGGATGAACGCGGGACGGTATGGTTTTATGACGCCGACGGCAAACTGATCAAGCATCTTACCCGGGATGGTTACCTTTATGAATATTCCGATTATTTCCAAACGCTTCCTGACGGAGCGGTTCCCGACCCCGGCGACTATAAGAATGCAGCCTATGCGGAAACAGGTCTTCGGGCTGTCAGTCTGAAGGGGTATCAGGCCCCGGACGGTTCCTGGATCATTTTTGAGGGGGATCAGGGATCCGAAGTTCATCTCGCCTCGGGCGCCACGGCGGTCAATCTTGTGTTTGATGAAGATCAGCGAATCAAAGCCGGGCAGATCCAGTTTTCGAACGGATTGATTCTTGAAATTGAAGATTACGTTCCGGTCCGGGGACGGCTCGCGGAGGGTTCGCTGTTTGAACAGTCTCTGCCTCAAGGGACGTCGCGTGAAATTGTGCAGGATGAGGAGGGCGGGTTCCTCGGGTTTCAATGTAAAGTCGGGGATTACACGATGACTTATAACGCGGCCGGAGAACTTGTCCGTGCCGAGACGGGCGCCGGCGCTTCACATTATTTCACCTACACAAAAGACCCCGGGGGGCGCCCGACCGCGGCGACAGAGACGGCGCTTACCCAGGTCGCCTTTAATGGTGTTCCATTTCCCAAAGAGCTTGAGCTTCTTGCCGGATCGGATCAGAAGATTCTCGATTCCGGAAAAGAGATCGCGCGTCATGAAGGAAGCGGTTTTCTGGTCGGAGTTTACAAGGAATCCCTGAATCAATGGGACGTTTATTCGGGGAGTTTTTCGTCCCAGGCAGACCGGACAGGACTTGAACATTTTCTGTCCGGCGTCAAGGCCGGTGAATCGGTGGCCGCGATAGTTTCCGATCCCTCCTTTTCCGGGGCCGGAGAAGGGATCTTGTCGCTTTTCGAAGGGCTTGGGGCAGGACAGGTGCGACAAGCGGCGTCGGGGAACCGGAAATGGACTTTTTTCGGAAATGAGAGATTAAATGCGGGGGAAGGAAGGGACGCGATGGACCAGGCCTCCTTTTCGACCGTGACGAAAAATGTCATGACTCATTCGATAGATTCCGATTCCCATCCGACTTTTCGGGACGCTCCGATGCTTCTGGATTTTGAAATGTCGGTATCCCGGGCCTACGATTCATTCCTCAAAGAGTACCGGCCGCTCAAACTGGATCGTGACCTTCAGCGAATGACCGTTTATGACGCGAAAAACGAGATGATTTATACACAGCGGCTTGACGGGCTCAGCTCTTTTTACGAGTTCGGTAAAGTGCGGGAGACTTTTGACAAGGAGGGGAACCTTTTGAGCTCCCATGAATACGGTTGCTTGTCCGGGGCCGGAGCCGTGCCGCCTTGCCAAAATCCCGAAGACATGACGCTGTCCGGGATTACGCTCGTCAAGGCACGGCAGGATCTGGAAACCGAGGTGCAGAGTGCCGCCGAAAAAATTGCCCAGGCCAGATTCGACGCGCTTTATAAATTGGCCTGGCAGGATGATGTGGCGCGTCTCCGGATCAAGGAAAGCGTGGACGCGGGTGTCGCGGAAATCAACCGTCAGATTTCGAGTCTCGAGTCCCAGCGTTATCAGACCGTCAAGAAATGCCGCAGGTACCTCTTCGTGAAGCATTGTGAAGAGCATACCTACGAAGTGCCCGGAGCCCAGAGCGCGATTAACGGACTTGTAAGCCAGCGGGCTGACCTGATCCGGACCGGGGAAGAACAGCTTGCGGCCATTCCCGGGGCCATGGCCGAAAAACAGCTTGAGATTGAACGGACAACCGCTGAAAAAATGGCGGAGCTTGAGGCGCAAAGGGAAAGCGTCATACTGGATATTCTCCATCAGGAGATGGAGCCGATTCTCACGGATTTTTACAGGCGAATTCTCGGGCGAGACGCCTCTGAAGAGGAATTTGACGATTGGGTGGATCGCTTCAAGAGGACCGAAGCGATTGATATTTTGACTCTTGAAACGGAACTCTCCGCGTCTCCGGAACGGGCCGCGCGCGAAGCGGAGAAGGCCTTGATTATTCGGGGAGTTCGGGATTTTCTGAACGACTATCTCGCGTCTTCCGCCGAGGAGAGGGTTTTGATGCTCCGGGAACTTCGCCTGGACGCCCCGGAAGCGGTCAATCTCGATTCAACCGATGCGGATGCCATACTCGCCTGGCTTGAAAGCCGGGATCTTCACTTTGGCCAGTCCGCTTTTCTCTCCCTGAAAAAGATGCTCGCTTCAAGCGGCGCGGAAGTTTCGATGACGACGCTTGGCAGGGAATCA
>Ga0116182_1002972_pt1 | contig 16146 bp, 22 predicted proteins | sample AD_UKC077_MetaG_FD_89805 | JGI IMG/M metagenome (GOLD analysis project Ga0116182, IMG submission 89805) | Active sludge microbial communities of municipal wastewater-treating anaerobic digesters from USA - AD_UKC077_MetaG | ecosystem: Engineered > Bioreactor > Anaerobic > Digestate | place: USA...
AAAATCATCTAACTCAGCTTTTAATTTTGGCAAACCTTCAATAGCTCTATTAACTGTAACACCATTTAAATCAGAAAAATATTTAGTTTTTCCAAGCTTTGGGCTATAGTATTTAGCATCTATATAAACACTTCCCCTATCAACAAGTTTAGATAATCTAATTCTTTTATCTCCTGTTTTTTCTGGGTCATAATAATAACAAGTAAATCTACTTCCATCGTCATTAAAATCTTCTTCTGGTGCTCTTACAAAGCCATATCTTTTTAAATTAATTCTTTCATCTGCTTCAGTTAATAAATCTTCTTCATCGCTTTCATTAAGTGTAATTGAATTTAAAGTTTCAAAAATATATCTAAAACCTTCTTCTAATGATTTAGATATTTTAAATTTCTTATTACATTTCTTAGCTTCACTAATTAATTTACTTAATTCATGTCTATCTTTAACTTTAATAGATTCGCTAATTTCTTTTCTTACTTTTTCAGATGCTTTAGTTGCATCTTCAGCTGCTTTATCAGTTATTTCTTTTTGTTTAATTGCATCTCCCATAACTGGGTCAACAACAATACTAGCTTCTTTATCTTTAACTTTTAATGCATCTCCCATAACTGGGTCAACTGTAACACTTAGTGTAGTTGGTTTTATTTCAAGCCCTTCTTTTATTGGCTCTCTTTTTCTATTGATAGCCTCGTCAATAGTTTTAAATTCTTTTTTTAGTTTCATATACTAATCTCCTTTTTTACTTTTTCTTTTTAGGCATAAGTATAACCCAAGATTTTATTATCAATTAATTTAGCATAGAAATGAGTAGAAAAAAGCCCCGCTTGGACACATCACTTATCGTCATAAGGAGAGGTGCGCGGGGGATGATTAAATATACAATTAGAGTTCAGGGGGAATTACTTCTTTAGTTTTTGGTTCTTCTTCACCAAATTTTAGCCCTAACTCATTAGTTTCTTCTTCTGGTTCTTCTTTCTTTGGTTTTATAAATCGTGGATTAACACTTTGTTGAGGCAATTTCTTAAATTGAGTTCTTCTTCTACCAATAGCATTAGATAAATTAATTGTTGATTCATCTGAAGCTAAGTCATCTATTGGATTACCTTCTTCATCATAATTAAAAATAGTCATTTGAATTGCTTTATCATAATCAACGCCATATATTTTAGGGAAAATAAATTTACCATAATTATATTCCATATTATCTTTACAATAATAAATATAGTTATTAATAACGGAAGCAATTTTCATTAACCAGTCCAAATTAGCTAATACTAAGTTTACATGTTTACAACCTGCCCCTTTAGTATCATTTGGGTTTTGTATAGCTTTACCATTACTAAACTGAGGCATTCCACTATTATAATTTCCTTTAGTTGCCCAGTATGCTTGGCGATACTTGAAGTCATCGCAATTGTGTACTAATACTCCTTGACCTAATGTAAAATTATGATAATCTTTTACACTTATATCATATACATCAATAGGAGAATCTAATATTATTTTTTCTACTTTAATAATTTTGTGATTATAATTAGATTTAAAATCATAATTATTTAACAAACTTTCAAAACTTCCAAAAATATTTAATAATGTATTTTTAGTGTTTTTTCTATTTGTGATATTAAAAGTATCTAAAAAATTATTTAAATTTAATTCTTTTCCTTGAGACATTAAATTATTAAATCTACATAACCATCTTTTTATTAAAGATTTTTTCCTGATTTCATCTAATTCTTTTCTTGTTTTTATATGAGATAATCTCATTTTGTTTTTAGTTTCTTCACTTTTAGAACTATATAAATAATCATTATTTAACCAGGGCTTACTTTTTAAAATGCCTTCACTCATTTTAGCTCTTTGCATTTCATTTTTAGGTTTTTTAATGCCTTTATTTTTTTCACTTATTATTTTTCTTGATGATTCACTTTTAATTTTTCCTTTATTAGATTTAGAAATTTTAGCTTTTGTTTCTTCAGATAAAATGCGTCCTGTATTTTTTCCTTTACTTCTTAAACTCATTAATATTTTTTCTTCTTCTGTATGCTTTCTAAAATGTTTTCCTTTACTATTTATTTTGGATTTTTCTAATCTTTTAATTCTTTTTTCTTCAGATTCATTATCAAATCTATGCTTCATCTTTTCAGAAAATTCTTTACTCTTAAAAGCTTTCTCTCTAGCTTTTTTAAAGTTTTCATCTTTTTCTAATCTTTCTCCTAAATTATGAGCATGCCATTCCCAATGTTCTTTAGCTGTCATAATTTCTAAATTATCAGGATTATTGTTTAATTTATTAAAATCTTTATGATGGATAGCTACTTCATAGCCAAATAAATCTTTTGAATTATCTTTTTGTGCTCTTTCCAAAGCTCTTTCTACTTCTTGTTTCTTTAAGTTGCTTGAAACTAATTTATAAACAGACCTCCAACCCCTTATTTCTGAATTTAATTTAATACACTCATATCCTTCTTTTTCCATTCTATATAAAGGCATTAAAGATTGTCCTTTTTCTAATTTTTGAGCTTCTTCATAAGTCCCATCTCTTAACATATATAAATGGTCTGGAGTAGTTAAAACTTCTTCTCCATTATCTAAAGTTATTTTTATAAATTCTTTTGTTTGTTTTGTAATCCAAACTTTTTCTACTTCTCCGGGTTTAAAATCGCCTTTTTCATCTGTGGAATAAACCCATAATTTTTCTCCTGCATCAAATCTATGCTTCATCTCTTTAACAGTTGGGGTTGTTCCATCAAGTAATTTAATCGGAGTTTCGGGGTGTAAGCAAGTACAGTGAATATACACATCATCGCTGTTAAACACGCGCATAAGCGCCTGTAAAACGCATTTAAATTCTAATTTATTTTTATTTCTTTGAACTTCTTTTTGTATTTCTTTTAATATGTTTTCAAATAAAACTGTTACAATATAATCATTAGTTTCACCATGAATTTTAATGCCAAATTCAAGCATATCTTCTTTCCAAAAGGCATTCATATCAATTTTATTATAGTCAGATACGCTAGAAAAAATTCTACTTCTAGTTCTTCTTTCCCAGCGATTACGACCTTTAGAAGTATCTTTATATTCGTCAGAGCCTCTAGATTTGTTTATTAGTTGTTGTCTAGTTGCTTCGTTCAACAATGATTCAGTTATTAAAATATAATCTTTCTTATTTATTTTCATATCATTTAATTTAGCAGAAAAATAACCAACAATAAAGTTGGATTATTTATTATTTTAATACTGAGGAATACCTGTTTCTAACCACATATCTTTCATATCGGTTATTTCTGTTTCTTTTTCTATATACTCTTTTAAAGTGTGGTCATCTTTAAGCCACTCCTTTAATAGGTCATATTCTTCTTCGGTTAGTTGATATTTAGATAACCGACCAGCGTTATATGCTCTCAGTGCTCTCGCATTATCTTGTTCATATAGTTGAATTTGGGAATGCAAATCATCCAAATTAACAACTTTCTTTTTTAGAATATCGAGTATCTTTTGTTGCTTTTCGTTTTGTTCTTTTAGTGTCATTTTTCTTTCTGTTCCTTTACATAAATTTTTTAAAGCTTCATTTGGTTTCGGTGGATGTTGAAAAGTTTCTAATAGCGAATCTCGTTCTTTATCTGTTAAAATAATTACTTCTTCTTCTTTAACCATTTCTTGTAATGTTACCACTTTCTTTCGTTTATTTCATCTAATAAATCTTTGAATTGCTCCGTGCTAAGAAAGCCATGTTCTTTGCACCATATTTTTGCTTCTTCTGGTGTTTCATCTGTGATTAAACCCTTTAATGTTCTCCATATTTTTGCTTCTTCTGATGCTTTATCTGTGGTTAAACGATCTAAAGAGACTTCAACTATGATGTATGACCCATAGCCTTCATCTTTATTAAAACTTGTAACCTTTACATACAAATATGGAAATGCTGCTTTTATTCTATCATATAAAGGTCTAATTTCAGATTGATTAAGATTTCTCATAAGGGTACTAAAAACACGTTCTCTTGGTTCTTTAAATGTATCAACTTTATTAATCCATTTAATAGCTTTTGTAGAAATTCTATCGCAAAATTTAGTTACTTTTTTAGTTCTCTTGCCTCTGCGCTTTTGTTCTTTAATAGCATTCTCTATTTCAAGATAATGCATATTCTCCTCATACTCTCTTCGAGCAATTAATCTAGTTTCTTTCATAATTTTATCCTTTCTTTAAATTAGGCTAAATCATCTAAAATAATTTTAATTTCATCTGGCGATAATATACTTTTTTCAGCTAATTCTATTGCTACTGCTTTAATAGCCGCTTTATTCTTTTTTATTATATTCATAGTTTTTTTCATTATTTTTCTAAATAATTTTTTATATTTATACCTTACTTGTTTTATATACCAAAATATAATTATCATTTTCTTTATGATATAATTCATAATCATTAATATTATAAATATCAACACGACAAGGATCTTCAAACTTATCACCAAGAGAAGTATCTGATAAATTAATAGCAAAATAATCTGGCTCACTATATCCATCACTATCCTCAAATCCTTCAGATAAATAAATATCTCTGATGTGATATATTTCATCAGTTTGTTTTACTCTAATTAACCAATCACCAACATTGCTAGTTGAAATTAAATCACGAGCATCTTCAAAAATATTTAAAGAAACATTTCTTTCAATAACATTTTGATTATTATCTTTACATAAAATTCCTTCAAATCTTTCTGAGCATGAGATTATTTCAAAAATTCTTTTAATTGTAAAATATAAATTAGGATCTTTTAAACTAAAAAAATCTGATTCGTTGTAATGTGATTGTTTAAACACTTGGTTTTCATAAATTAAATAATTCATTCTAATTGTTCTCCATATTTATTATAACATACTCCATCTTTAATTACAAGCACATTACACTCATAAATTAATTCATAATTATTATTTGTTACTCCCCCATCAAGACCAATTATACCTTTACTAAAATAAATATTAGTTGTAGGGGTATCATCATTTTTTAAATATTTATAGAAGTCAGCAGTATGCCAATGACCACACACAAGCGTTTTTCCATTCTTTTCTTCATCATTAAATAAACCATTCCTATATAATTCCCATGGACACATCCAAACAGCTTCATTCCATAATTTCTGTGAAGCATCTCTCCATTCTGGCAAGTAATTTCTAACTACATTACTATTTAAATAACTATTAAATATATGAGAGGTTAAAGGAATAAATGAGTGGACAAAAATAAAATTATCTAATTCATAGTAGTTTCGCCATTTATCTGATTTTAACCAATCAATAATATCTAAAGATTTTATCTTAGAGATTATTTTTTTCCAATTTTCCTTCAATATAGATACTGGTTTTGTTAAACCATCAATTTTATAACCAACAAATATGCTCCAATATATATCTTCACATAATTGATTATAAAAAGATTCTGCATCTATATTATAAGCGTCTGCATAAAACTGACAAATAGTTTTAACAGTACCATTAGTAAAGTCGTGCCTTTCAGGTAAGTCCTTATCTACTAGATCTAAAAATAATTGTTCATGATTACCCCTTATAAGAATTAATCTTTCTTTAGATAAACTAGTAAGAAACTGAAACATTTCTTTTGATTTAGGGCCTCTGTCAAAAATATCACCGCAAACAATTAATATGTGTTCTGGGTTGTCTTTATTATATCCAGCAGTAGACAAAGCTTCTATGAACTCGTCATAGAAGGAATGTATATCTGAAACTACAAAGTAAATCATACTATATTATACAATTATTCAACTATAATTTAGTAAATAATATAGGGTATTTTTTTCCCTTAAGTCGGAGATAACAACCTTTATATTCTTTATTATAAAGACGACCTCTTTTATAAACGTATTTTTTATAATTAATTTCCGGAACTTCAAGCTTTCCTATAGGTAATTTTATATATCTTATTCTTGATTTAATTTTTTCTTGTTGTTCATCATTTAATTCATAAGTCCTTTTAATATTATAACCAAGTTTGTTTCCAACTTTTTCTGCAATACATTTCCAATTATAACCATGGTGGCTATTTTTATCATCATACGCATGACATAATTCATGAATTATTGTATTTTTAGTTTCTTCATCTGAACGAATACTAGCAAGATTTTTACTAATTTTAATATTTGCTAAGATTGAAGATTTTCTAATACATGTTCCTGCCGCTCTAAAAGCCCTAGAAAAAGCCAAATCTATTTTCATTGGGGGAACATTTAAAATCTTAGCTACTTCTAAATTATAATATTCAACATAATATTTAATTTCATTTTCAGTCATTTTAATTACCTCATCTACGCATATATTATAACATAAAAATAAATGATTGTCAACTATTTATTTTATTAAGCCAACTCTAAGGTATTATATTTAATATTATTTTGCTTTTATATAAAATATTGTAAAATATATTCACTTAATTCTTTTTCTTCTTCTTTAGTTAAATATACTCTTGATTTAGTTTTAGCGCTATTAAAATAAGTGCCTTTTGAATTTTTATGAAGTGTTTTGACTACTGTTCTATTTTGAGCAGTAACAGGGACAATGGAATAATTATTGGGTTTATTCTCAAACTCTTCATAATTAACAATTGCCATAACATAAATAAAATAATTTGAAACAATAGTTGTTGTTTTATATTTAGTTTTTTCTACTAATTTATTAAGTACAATTAAATCATTTTGTTTGTAGATGGAGCTGTTATTTTTTCCTAATATAAAGTTCATATTATTTTACCTCTTCATATCTATAATATAATACAATTAATTTATAAAAAATAAAAAACTGCCTAATAAAGGCAGTTCTACCCATTAGCAATTATTTGAAAGGATAAGTTTTAACTAATAGGTTATGTGAAATTAATCACACTAATTTTAGCAAACAAAAAGTCACTTTTAAATTAGAGGCTTTTTTAAATCATTTATTTAAATTTAGATTTTTTAAGTAACTTAATTCTAGCTCTTTTAGATTTTTCTTTTCGCTTTAAAGATTTTTTCAGAAAATATTTTCTGTTTCTAACAGCTTCAAGTGTCCCATCTTCAGAAACTTGCTTTTTAAATCGTCTTAACATTGAGTCAAGCGATTCTTCACTGTTTCCTAAAGTGGCTTCAAATCTATTCATTACAACTTTTGCCAACTAAATTCATTTCCTTTCTTTATTATTAACAGGAATAACTTATTTTCAAGTATTCTAGTTTTGCCATCGCCCCATCTACTTTTTGAATTGTGAAATAAGGCTTAGCGGTCGTTAATGTTGTAAGTCGTGAGTTTCCATTTAAGATAAAACTCGTTTCAGTGTCGTAAGTAAGTCGGTCATTCGAAGTCTTTAACTCAACCTTAGACCATGAACTTAGCACTTGCCTTGAATGTAAGAGTGTAATTATAGATTAGTGGTTGGGTGTTTTCAATTAGCCCCCCATTTCCATAATTAGCCAACACAACATGAGCGTTGCTATCCCTTTGAACATATCGGTAGTGAAACTCGGTGTATCGGTGGGTTGCATAAATGTCTTCGCTCCACCAATTAACCACATAATCGGCTTCGCTTGGAGTGTTTGAACTAGTTAACGCAATTTTAGGTTCATTTTCTGCTTCTGTATTAATTGGTGGTATATTCTTTATAGAGTAAATAGCACCTAATAAGGGTATTGAAGTAATAATTATTGCTAATATGTTAAACTTTTCTTTTCTTTTCACTTAATTATCCCCATTTATTAGTATAAACTAATCTTCTAATTTAGCAATCATATTATACAATAAATTAAATAAAAAGTTAACCCAGAAGAATCTCTAATCATTAATTATTATTAAAATAATTCGGAACAATAAAATTCAGGACAATTATTGTTTTTAAGCTGCTCTTTCAACCAATGAACTTGCTCTCCAATTTTTCCTTTACCGTCTAAAACAATATTAACTTTATATCCTGCTTTTTCTAATAGAGGCCCCAAATATTTATAATATTCTATTCCGGAAAGAATAAATATCTCGTCTGTAGTTTTTATACCTTCACTTAATATTTGTTTTAATACATTTTGAGACCACGCTTCAATATCAAACCCTTTATCCTTTAAACAAACTTGGTAAGGCTCAATTTCTTTATTTGAATCTAATAATTCATGTTTAGCGGAAAGAATATATATTTTATCAGCTAAAATAATTTCATTAACATATTTAAGACGCCATCTATAATAAGGGCTTTCATCATATAAATCTATAGCTTTAGATTTAAATTTTTTCTTTTTTTTAGTACATCCTATAAGAGCTATTTTCATTTTTATTCATCTTTAAATTTTTCTTTTATTTTCATTGTATTTAAATAATACTAAATTATTCTTTCAATTTAGCCTGTATATTATACAATTTTGCCTTAATTATTCTACATTAAAGCGCCACAACATACACCCCTTATATCTTGAATAAAGTTTTGGGAATTTTTCTTCGCTTAATAGAACAATTTGATTGTTTTTTAATAATTCTTCAAATTGCTTTTTAGACATCATAGTTGGAATATCATGTTTAATCCAGGTATAAGATTGAGTATTACGTTGGGGATGTTTAAGAGTCAAACATTGAATACAAGAACCATTATCTAAAATAATATCTTTATTAGTAACCTCGAATTCGTAACGATTAATTTTTAATTTCATATTCTTTTTCTCTCTTTACACCTATATTATAACTTAGATTTAGTGTAAATACAATAGAAAAAGTCTCTTATTTAGGAGCTTTTTATCTCTCTATTTACCTTTAGCAATTGTTTGATAGGCTTGACGCAAAACTTCAATGGCTTCCTCTTCAGTCATATGGTTAGGGGTAAAGTAGGCTCCAAATGAATTTGGGGTAAAGTTGGTTCCAAATGGATTCGGGGTAAGGTTGGCTCCACATAAATTTGTTTTTTTCATTTTATTCTTCTCCAGCTTTAAAGCTATAAACAGGTTTAATAATTTTTTCAACCACAACTGTATCCCCAATATAATTAAGAATATCTTCTAATGGCTTATATGCTCTTGGGCTCTCATCAAGTGTTGATTGATTAGCAGTAGTTGTATAAATATCACTCATGTCTTTTTGAAATTCCTCTACGCTCAAATTATCTTTTGCTTGTCTTCTTGATAATAATCTACCAGCACCATGGGGGGCTGAATAATTCCAATCTGGATTGCCTTTTCCATACCCTATAATACATCCATCTTTCATATTAATAGGAATAATTACTAGTTCATCTTTGTGTGCAGAAATTGCACCTTTACGAACAATGTTTTTATCATCAATATAATTGTGGACAGATTCAAATACAACAGAACTCCAACCCATTATATTACAGATTCTTAAGGCAATATAATGCCTATTCATCATGGCAAATTTTTGACAGAGTTTCATATCGTGTAAATAATCTTCTCTGTCTTGGCCTTCTAAATAAGATAAATCTTTTGGAATTTTTACTGTAGGAGTTAGTGCTCTTAAAGCATCAGGAATATCTTTTTGTTTTCCCTCTGCCTTTAATTTATTGATAACTTCTTGTCTATCTTCTACTTTTACTAGATTCATTTTTTTAATTGCTAAATCTTGATAAATGTCGGCTACTTGTTTTCCTAAATTACGAGAACCAGTATGAATGATTAAATATTTGCAACCTTCATCATCTTGGTCAATTTCAATAAAATGATTTCCACCCCCTAAAGATGCAATTGAATGAATTAATCTATTTTTATCTCTTAAATGAGATAAAATTTTAATTTCATTAATAATTGTTTGAGAAGTTCTTTCTTCAAGACAACTTAATTTTGTATTAACTTCATACCCGCAGGGAATATTTTCTTTAATTATTTTATCAAGTTCAACATAATCAATTTCAATTTTACCTAAATTAGCAACTAAAACACCACAACCAATATCAACGCCAACTACATTAGGGATAACTTTATCTCCTAAATCAGCGGTAAAACCAATTACGCAACCTGCACCTGGATGACAATCTGGCATAATTCTAACTTTAGCATTTGCAAAAGCTTCTTGTTTTAAAAGCTCGTAAACTTGATTAACTGCCTTTTGGTCTAATGTTAATTCGTTTGCATATATTTTTAAATCTTGCATATTTATTTTCTCCTAATTATACTTGTTCATACTTCCCTTGACTGTTTTTAATTATCTCAACAGTTTCTTTAACTTCGCCCTCATCATTAACTAACTCAAGAGTAAGTTTCTTTGCTCCATCATAAGGATAATGTTTAATAAATCCTTCATCAGAATTTAATATATATAAAAGATTATTAATAAGGTGAGCCTCTATTGATGTGTGTCTTTTACCATCATATTCACAGACGCTCCAAAAAGTATCCGCTTTATAACCAATAAAATCTCCATCTTTTTTAATTGAAATTCTCATTTCAATTGGTGATTCTTTTTTCTTGACTGGTGATTTAGGTTCACCTCCAACTAGCTTCTTAATATTCTTAAGTTTAGATTTCATGTTCATATTGTTAATTTACCTTTATTCTTTTTCCTTTATAGGTTTATTCAATGTATTCGTTTGGCTCATTAATCCAAACCCCGTTAACCATAGGCATATAGTCGTTTAAATCAACATTTCCTTTTAATGGCGTAGTTAAATCCCCTTCAAAATCGCACAGCCAAATCTTGCCATATTTACGTAGTGTAAAACAATCGCCTTTAAGTGTTTCTTCAATATTAACACTTTGAAATTTCATCCCGTCTTGAATTTTTACTTTCATTTTTTCTCCTTCTATATATATATTTATCTATTCCAGTTCTCAATTTCCCACATTAGTGGTGAATAATAACCAAGCTGATCAGTTGCTACTCTTATTCTATTTTCAAAATCCACGATGTCATCCATACAGTCACAATTACTCCAAGACGGAAGACTATTCGTTCTTTTTCCATTCACAAACAAATAATCAATTCCGAGTATTTCATGAGCTTTTATTTGAATATCACGGTCAATAGGTATATAACATAATTTAAAACAAGGTAATAACGGATCAAAATTTTTTGAAGAAAACAAATATTTAATTGACATATTAATCCATTTTTGAGCATTCCCATAAGTATAATCAGTCATACCCGCATCTATAAATTGTGTTCTAATATGTTTTGCCAAATCTCTTTCCCATTGTTCAAAATTAAACGTCTTGTTGGCGTTAAGAAAAATTTTCAAAGCATTAATAAAATCTTTCTTAAGATTTTCTCTTATTAACATTGTGTTAATTCTTTGGGGGTTAACTAATGCTCTTTGAGTTGAAGGAGCATAAGAACAGTTATAGGCAGCAATTAATGTGGCTTCTGATCCTAGAGCACTGTCTAAGGAAAGTATTCGGCCATTAGTTGTACACCATGTTCTTCTGAAATTGTCAACCTCACCCAAAACTTCATTAACATTAAATTTTTTCTTTTCCATAATTTCCTACACAATTATTATAATATAGATAGATACTTAAATCAACTAATTTTAATAATTTTATAGACTTTTTAATCTATATAATAAGGAACGACAAGTCTATTGGTGTAAGTTAAAGTGCAGTTAATCCCTGTTTTTACTTTAATTTCAGCAATGTCTTCCGGAGTCTTGTGTTTCCAGGTTAAGTAACCATTAGCACCTGAGTCACAAAACATTGGCGGTTTCCATCCCATAGCTTTACAAATAAGTTCAATATTGCGTTTTTTTGTGATCATATACCCTACCCTCTTTCTTTTATTATTTTTATAGCTGGTCAATCAAGATAAGGAAAGTGTTTCCATTCGCCGATAATCGCATATAATGGATAACTTGAATCTGGGCCAGCTGTTCCCCATAAACCTTTACGAGAGTGCCAAGTAAGCTCTTCAATAGCACCATTTGTATCTTCTTCAATAATTTCTGCAATAGTGTCATAAAAGAATACCCGTTGACCCTCAAATTCAGGACGATCAAGGTTTGGATTACCAACGCAATGATAAACAGGAGCAGTCAATTTGCATTCTTGAACAGTTACTTTACTTGGTGTAACGCCTATGACAGTATAAGGATATTTAACCATATCAACATAGTAGCTTCCGGTAAACTGGCGAAGATAAAGCTTATCGCCTACTTTTGGTAATGTTTTTTCCATAATTTTACCTCACAATAATATTATATATTATTTAAATATACTAGTCAACAACTTTGTTTTTATGTTTCTTTTTTCTATTGTATTTAGTTTTATCTTTAAATACAGCAGCTTTAGTTTTTAGTTGAGTCTCAAAATGAATCTTGTTAGGAAGTTTTGTTTGATTTATTTTTACTCTAATTAAAATTGTTTCTTTTTTCATAATTTTATATTTGCATCATTATTATATATTATTTAATTATACAATACAATAGAAAAAGCTAATCATTTAAGATCAGCTTTTATTAACAACGCCTAAGCGCTATTAAATTAAATTGGTGGACCATCCAGGATTCGAACCTGGAACCAATCGGTTATGGGCCGAGTGCTCTAACCAATTGAGCTAATGGTCCTGATTGATTGAGAGTTATTCAAGCAACACTCACAAATGCCGCCTAAGACTTACTAGCGCATCCACTAAGCTTAAGCTAAGATCTATTTGCTATTTCTTTGGTTCCCTACTTGCTGGGCAATCCTTCAATAGCCTCAATTATATTTTAAGACTCCAAGTTCTACGATATTTCAATATCATATTCGTATGTACTTTTCCTACGACAGAACCTCTTTCGTACCGCCTAGGTTTTTTAGATATAGATATGTCTTCTACTCTTTAACCTCAATACTGTTACATGGACCTCGTGAGACATGTTTACCAGGTAGCTATTTCAACTACATATATATTATACATTATTTAATTTAGAGGCCAATGGGAGGGGAAGAAAAAAATGATTTTTTTGTAAAACTGGTTTGCAATACGCAGCTCTACCACCGATTCAGTTTACTCTGAACTGCCAAAACCCTTTAGGCTTTGGATTATTCCATCACTATTATACAATTGGTGGAACCGAAGGGAATTGAACCCTCCACACGGTACTTGCAAGGCACTGTCGCCCCCTTGGAACATGCGATCCCATTAATAATGAATGATGAATTTAGCTGGGACAAAGAGATCTATTTTAACACTAAATTTAGCTGGCTGGGGTAGAAGGGATCGAACCTCCGCATATGGGGTTCAAGGCCCCATGCCTTACCTCTTGGCTATACCCCAAAGTAAGTGTTAATGTTTGGTGGGCAAGGACGGAATCGAACCGCCGACACCATGGGCTTCAACCAAGTGCTCTACCAGCTGAGCTACCTGCCCATTATATTATTATACAATTTATAAATAAAAATAGTTGTAATTTTTTTACAACTATTTTGCCTCAGTTTAATTACTTTAGTTTAGTTTAAAACCAAAGATCTTTTAATAGATTCACGAATTTGTCATAGCTATCAAAAACGTCATATCTTTTAGCATAATAACTATGTTCTCTAGTTATTTTACCATCTTTTGATTTGTAAGTATAGTGGAAGCCTTGACCGGGATGTTCTTCAAGCCATTTATTTAGTTTTTCAGAAGCATCTTTTTCAAGAATAGCTAATGATTTTTCTGCTTCAGCAACTTGTTCTTTATATGCATTATAAGCTTTTGCAATTTCTTCACTGCATTTAACTTTGCCTTCTTCATATGCATCAATAGAATCATTTACAATTATAGCAGCTGCTCTTTTTTCTAATATAGCTGCTTCTTTTTTAGCTTCTTCTTCTTTAAATTGATTTTCTGCTGCTGTTAATTCCTCAACAGTTGTGAATGGTTTGTTTAAAAGGTTGCTGTAATAGCTATAATTTACCTTTTTAACCTCATCTTTTTGTTTGTTTAAAATTTTGTCCATAATAACTCTCCTTTAGTTTTTTTGACATTTGTAGATAAATTCCTATCTTTACCTACATAAGGTTTAAACATAACATTAACGCTGAGGCGCCTATTAATATTATGTATTGGTCGCGGGGAGTGGATTTGAACCAACTGACCTTCAGGTTATGGGCCTGACGAGCTACCAAGCTGCTCTACCCCGCAATGTTTTCAATATAATATACAATAATTTTTTTGTATATTTTTAGCTTTTCAATTAATTTAGCATAATTTTCATTTAACTTTTAAAGTAGTTAATAATATTGTTTTGGTACACCTAGCTGGAATCGGACCAACATACAAAGATTAAGAGTCAATTGTTCTACCAATAAACTTCTATTTTATCCTTATTTTCTAAACTTTCAATTACACCTTTTTCTAATGCATCTAACACTTCATTAATGTCATATCCATTAATAATTTTTTTACCCTCATATTTTTCAACATCAACAGCGTCCAAAACATATTTTTTAAGGGCTTCAATTAATTCACTTTTATTCATAATATCCTCCAATGAATTTTATTATTTTAATTTTTAATCGTATAATCATTATTTACTTTTAGATCGCTAATTTCAATATAATTATTTTTACCTGACATTCAATATTATATATTAACTAATAATTAATGTCAACCAATAAGTATTTTTTTGGCACCCCCACAAGGAATTGCACCCTGAACGTCAGATTCGTATTCTGATATGATATTCTGTTTCACCATAGGGGTGTGATGGAGCAGGTGGCGGGAATCGAACCCGCATAGCTACCTTGGCAAGGTAGTATTCTAACCTTTGAATCACACCTGCATATTTATGGTACCCCGAGCAGGACTCGAACCTGCAACTTACAGCTTAGAAGGCTGTTGCTCTATCCATTGTGCTATCGAGGTAATTTGGTGCCTAAGACCGGACTTGAACCGGTACGGCCTCTCGGCCGAGGGATTTTAAGTCCCTTGCGTCTACCATTCCGCCACTTAGGCATTATTTTTTGGTGCCCCATGACAGAATCGCACTGCCATATCCATCTTGTAAGGGTGGCATTCTCCTATTGAACTAATGGGGCGTTTGGAGCAGGTGATGGGAGTCGAACCCATGTATTCTGCTTGGAAGGCAGAGGTATTAGCGCGTTATACGACACCTGCATATTTGGTGGGAGTAGCTGGATTCGAACCAGCGACCTTTGCCTTATCAAGACACTGCTCTACCTACTGAGCTATACTCCCAGATTGGTCCGGAATGCGGGATTCGAACCCACGACCTCCTGATCCCAAATCAGGCGTTCTACCAAGCTGAACTAACTCCGGATAATGGTGACGGTAGAGGGATTCGAACCCTCAGTATCCTCATAGAAAGTGAGGTGACTTTCCTGTTGTCTATACCGCCATGTTTGGTCGCGGGGGGTGGATTCGAACCACCGACCTCCTTAGGTTATGAGCCTGGTAAGCTACCTCTGCTCTACCCCGCAATGTTTGGTGCGCCTGGAAGGCATCGAACCTTCGACCCCCTGATTAAAAGTCAGGTGCTCTACCACTGAGCTACAGGCGCATTTTGGTGGGAAAGGTGGGACTCGAACCCACGAACCCGAATGGGAGCGGGTTTACAGCCCGCTGCGTTTGCCGCTTTGCTACCTTCCCGAATTTGGTTTGGTCGCCATACGTGGAATCGAACCACGCTTATGGAGGTATGAACTCCACTTTGTCCCAGACTATATGGCGATGTTTGGCGGGCCTTGAGCGAATTGAACACTCATATGCTGGTTAACAGCCAGCTGTTCTACCATTGAACTAAAGACCCATAAATTGGCGGGTCGTATGGGAGTCGAACCCATTCTCCTCTCAGTGACAGTGAGACATGTTAACCGTTACACCAACGACCCATGATTGCTTCTTTAATACTAGGTGAAGCTGCTCTTGGCCAAGATCCTAGCCACTATCTATATTCTCTCATATTGGGGAGTTTAGAATTGATTTTACTCAATTCGTGTTATATTATACAATAATTAATAAGTTTTGTCAACCTATTTTTTTAACTATTGTAAATATCTTGTTTGGTGCCGATGAGAGGAATTGAACCCCCAACCTTCGCATTACAAGTGCGCTGCACTACCAGTTGTGCTACATCGGCATATTTGGGTTGAAGTCTCAGAGTCGAACTGAGTAATCTTGCTTCACAGGCAAGCATCTAAACCGTCAGATTCACTCCAACATATCTGGCAGGAGTTGAAGGACTTGAACC
>Ga0116182_1002995_pt1 | contig 16050 bp, 12 predicted proteins | sample AD_UKC077_MetaG_FD_89805 | JGI IMG/M metagenome (GOLD analysis project Ga0116182, IMG submission 89805) | Active sludge microbial communities of municipal wastewater-treating anaerobic digesters from USA - AD_UKC077_MetaG | ecosystem: Engineered > Bioreactor > Anaerobic > Digestate | place: USA...
AGCTACCTGACATTGAACACCTCTTTTATTCTTTAATTAATGCCATTATATGATACCCTATATTATTGTCAAGTAATATTTTAACTATATTTTTTGTCTGCTTTCTAATTCAAAGCTCTCTATATTTAAATGATCATTGGAAAGAGGGAGAATGAAATACTTAATACTTTTACTTATCTTGCCTACTTTAATTTTTGCTCAAAATTATACCGCTGAGCAATTAATAGATATAGGCTTACAAAATAATTATGGTATACAACAATCAGAGGCAAGCTATCAAGTTAGCAAAGCAAAATTAAATATCGCCAGATGGGATATCCTGCCTGAACTTAGTGCAAACTTTAATTATACACATGATTTTGAGGCTGCTCAAGATCCAAACTCTAATGCGCTTTCTCTCAGATTAGCAAAGAAAATAAGTTTAAATGACCAAAGCTATTACCAAAATAAATATGCAAAATACGACTTAGAAACTGCAGAGATTAAACTGGATAATGATAAAAAAGACTTCGTCTTCAAAGTCTTGAAAGCCTATATTGATGTGCTCAATAAACAAAAGCAACTTGAACTACAAAATAAAAACCTCGAGATTCAACAGAGTATTCTTACGCAAAGCCGTATGCTGCTTGTACAAAAGAAGAATACTGAGTTCGATGTGAAGCAAAGCGAAATAAATCTCTTGAACGTCCAAATTGCTATAAAAAGCCTTGAAAATGATATCAAAAACAGCCGTAGAAACTTATTTAATATGCTAAATATACCTGATGAATTCTTCGCTTTCTCTGAAATTACTGTCCCTGACTTTGATAATCTACCTGAATTTGATGTCAGCCAAGTCCCTGAATTAGTCGTCTTAAAAAGAGATATTGAACGCGATGAAATCGCTCTGACTCAATCAAAAGTCTCCTTTGTTCCCGACTTGACTATGAGTTATCAATATTCAAAAACAAAGAGCGGCTATGACTTTGAATTTGATAATAATCGTACAGGACATACCCTTGCCCTTGACGCAAGCTATTCTTTTTGGAACTTATTTAAACATGGACAAGAACACAGCCAAACAAAGCTATCTCAAAAAATTAAAAAACTGAATTATGAAAACAGTAAACTAACGATAGAAAGCCAGTATAGTCAGTATCAAACTCAATTAGATTATTTAAAAGAGATGGATGAACTATATCAATTAAAAAAGGAAAACACTCAAGATAATCTAAACATTGCAGAACAAAAGCATGAGCTCGGTATGATTCAGCAGATTGAATTAGATAAGGCAATTTACGAGTTCTTGGATGCTTCGATTAATGCAGAAACAAACAAATACAAGCTGATCGAGCTTTATGAATCAATTAACTATTTGCTTTCAAAAAAACTATTAAATAAATATTAAAGAAGTAGGATATTCTTATGAAAAAGTTTTGGAAAATTACACTTATTATCATCGTTTTAGTCTCTGGATTTGTTGGTTATAAATATTGGAAAAAGCAAAAGAACAAACCAGAATGGAAGCTTGAAGAAGCAAGATATTCAACCATTAGGGAAGTTGTGACAGCATCTGGTACGATTAATCCAGTGACAAAAGTCGAAGTCGGTACCGAAGTCTCTGGAAAGATAGAAAAGATTTATAAAGATTATAATCAATCAGTGAGAAAAGGCGATTTGCTTGCCAAGATTGATACAGAAACTTTAGAACTTAATCTGCAAGAAATAGAGTCAAGCCTTTTAGCTGCAAGGTCTTCAGCACGTGATGCACAAATCGATGTTGACCTTCTTACTGAATTAGTAGGCAAGAATATGGCTGCTGAATATGAATTGCAAAAAGCTCAAATTAAGCTGGAACAGGCTCAACAAGCAGTAACAAGAGCCCAATTGTCTTTTCAAAAAGCTCAAAAGAATTTACAAAATGCACATATTTACTCACCAATTGATGGTGTGATTATCTCTCGTGCTGTTGATGAAGGGCAAACGGTTGCTGCGAGCCTAAATGCACCTACTCTTTTTGTCATCGCAAATGATCTTACTAAAATGCAAATTGAAGCCAGCGTTGATGAGGCAGATGTCGGAAGAATTAGCCTTGGTATGCCTGTGATCTTTAATGCTGATGCCTTTATGGATGAAAGATTTTCTGGTACAGTTAAGCAAGTTAGACTTTTTCCAAAGAGTGAATCGAACGTTGTAACATATTCTGTTATTATTGATGTTGATAACCCAGATATGCTCTTACTGCCCGGTATGACAGCCAATGTTACCATTATTGTCAATCAAAAAAGCGATATCTTAACTGTCCCTTCACGTGCTTTACAATTTAAGCCTTCAAAAGAAGTTTGGGAAAGCTTTGGGCTTACTTGGAATGACAGCCTTTTGGTTAGACAAAGAGGCGGAATGTCTGGTCAGATGAGAGGACAACAAAATAGAGGTAATATTGCCCAAGATAGCACAAAAAGCAAAGGTCAACAAAAGCAAGGTATGCAAAGAGATAGAGCAAAAGGCAGAGATATGAATAAAACAGCTCAAAGAAAAGATCATGTAGAATCAAAAGGCGCTGTTGATGTATTCAAATTAAGAAATGCGTACAATGCAACAAAGATACAAAACGGCTTTGTTTGGGTAATTGAAAATAAAGTTCCAAAGTCTATTCCCGTTGTGACAAGCATGAGCGATGGAAACACCGTAGAAATTGTCTCAGGCTTGGAAGAAGGACAATCTGTTATCGTTGGAATTACAACAAAAGACACAAAAAAGAATAATCAAAACAACATGATGCGTATGGGCATGAGAATGTAAAGCATTCTTTACACAATTTTAAGAAAGGGGTTTTCATGCCAAATACATTAATAAAAATAGAGAATATGTCTAAAACATATCAGATGGGTGAATCTGTTGTTCATGCCCTTAGAAATGTGGAATTGACAATAAATAAGGGCGAATTTGTAGCCATAATGGGTGCCAGTGGATCTGGTAAAACCACCCTTATGAACCTTATTGGCTGCCTTGATAAGCCAAGTGCAGGTTCATATATACTTGATGGCATTGATATTCACTCTCTCAACGAAAATGAATTGTCGGATATTAGAAATGAAAAAATTGGCTTTGTCTTTCAATCTTTTTATCTTTTGCCAAGAACTACTGCCTTTGAAAATGTTGAACTCCCGCTGCTTTATAGCACAAATCTAAATTTACATCAACGCAGAGAAAAGGTCTTACAAGCATTAGAAACTGTGAAAATTGCAGAGCGCTCACATCACTTTCCCAATCAACTATCTGGCGGGCAGCAACAAAGAGTGGCAATTGCAAGGGCGATTGTCAATCAAGCTTTAATCATGCTTGCTGACGAGCCAACAGGTAATCTTGATAGTAGAACGAGCGTTGAGGTGCTGTCTGTCTTTCAAGAGCTTCATAGAAATGGAATTACAGTAATTTTGGTCACCCACGAAAAAGAAATAGCTATGTATGCAAAGCGGCTCATTATCTTTAAAGACGGGCGGATTATCAGTGATCAGATTAATAATAATCAGCGCAATGCAGCAGAAGATTTAAAGAATTTACCCAAAGAAGAAGAAGAGGATTAATCTATGCCATTATATGCTATTTTTCAAATTGCTTTAAAATCATTATTAAGAAATAAAACACGTACTTTTCTCACTATGCTTGGTATTATCATTGGTGTTGCAGCTGTCATCACCATGTTAGCAATTGGTCAAGGTGCCAAAACAATTGTTGATGATCAGATAAACTCGATGGGTACAAATGTTATAACAGTTATGTCAAATATGTTTAATCGCTCTGCTGTTCGCTCAGAATCTGGTTCAAGCAGCGGATTAACTCTTGAGGATGTTGAAAATATCAAAGATAGGTTTAATGATGTGCTTTATGCCTCTGTTTTGGTGACTTCTTTTGGACGACTAAAGTATAAGTCTTTAAACTGGTATTCACCTGTAATGGGCGTCGATACCGATTTTCAATTTATCAGAAATTATGAGATGGAAGAGGGCGAATTCTTCACTGATAATGATGTGCGCTCTGGCAATAAAGTGATTGTCATTGGGACTACAATCGCCACTAATCTTTTCCCAGATGAATCTCCCATCGATAAAATGATTCGCTTAAGAAATGTTCCAGTGAGAATTGTCGGTGTTTATAAATCAAAAGGGCAAAGCGTAGCGGGTGGCGACCAAGATGATATGGTAATAGCACCCTATTCAATGGTTTTAGGACGACTAACTGGTAGATGGAGACCAAACCTAAACATTTTTGTGTCTGCTGTGTCTAAAGAAAAGATCCCAAAACTGCAAACAGATATAGTGAATTATCTTTTGGAAACCAATCGTGCAGCTACTGAAGATGACTTTGTTGTCAACTCTCAAACAGATATTGCTGAGACATCAAATCGTGTTTCCAATACCATGACTTTGCTACTTGCCAGCATTGCCAGCATTTCACTATTAGTTGGCGGTATAGGTATTATGAATATTATGTTAGTCTCTGTTACAGAGCGAATTAAAGAGATCGGTATTCGTATGGCTGTAGGTGCAAAAAAGAAAGACGTTCTTATGCAATTCATCATCGAAGCAGTCATGATTAGCCTCTTGGGTGGACTTTTGGGCATTTTACTTGGTGCAGGCTTATCAAAAACACTCGAGCATATGATGAAATGGTCGATTTCCATCTCAACCTGGTCAATTGTTTTATCAGCCACTTTTTCTTGTGCTATCGGTATATTTTTTGGTTGGTACCCAGCAAAAAAAGCAGCAAGCCTAAATCTTATCGATGCATTGAGATATGAATAGTAATAAACAGTAAAAAAGCTCATATATTTCTCTCCATTCCGCTTACATTCCCTTTGCTATCTTGGAGAACTTATAGGAAAGTAAAGGGAAAGTAAAGGGAATGGAAAGGGAATCTAATAGAGTTTTATTCAGTAATAAACAAAGAGATTTAGATGGATAAATCTATCACAAAATAAATCAACCCACAATTCCCAAGGATACTTGTAAAATAAACGATCTTTTTTTAAATAAAAACAACTTTTTACTTGACAGATTGAGAAAGAATTATAAATTAAATATATGAACACAAGCAAACAAAACCTAAGGAGACCATTCAATGGAGCACAATAGTGAAGAAATATTTGCAATGAATTTTCAACAATTATATAATGTGGCTAAAAAATTAGATATTAAAAACATAAAAGATTACAAAAAGGTAGATCTTGTTTCAAAGATATTTGAAGTCAGCGCAGAGCAAGAAGGTCTTGCATATACTACAGGATGTCTTGACACAAATGATGATGGTACGGGTTTTTTAAGATATCAAAATAATAATTACCTACCAAGTCGAGATGATGTGCTTGTTTCTCAAAATCAAATAAAGAAATTTAATCTGAAAAAAGGGCATATGATTTCTGGAGCTGTTCGATCTCCGAAAGAAGGTGAAAAGTATTTCACTCTTACTCGAGTTGACTCAGTAAATGGTATTGAACCAATGAAAATACTCGAATTATCTCCTTTTGAATCGCTTACACCTTATTATCCAACTGAAAAGCTAAACCTTGAAGTAATCGCTGAAACAAACCCCAATGCAAGTGTTGTAAGTGACTGCATTTCTACTCGAATTGTTAATCTTTTTTCTCCAATTGGAAAAGGACAGCGTGGCTTGATAGTCGCCGCACCAAGAACGGGTAAAACAGTTTTAATGCAGAATATCACAAATGCTATTCTCGTAAATAACCCTGATGTGCACGTGATTGTCTTGTTGGTAGATGAGCGCCCTGAAGAAGTGACAGAAATGAAAAAGACTATTTTTGCAAACAACTCTGAAGTGGTAAGTTCAACTTTTGACGAAACAGCAAAAAATCATACCATGGTCGCTGAAATCGTGATAGAAAAAGCTAAGCGAATGGTAGAATTAAACAGACATGTTGTTATTGTTTTGGATAGTATCACACGCCTTGCACGTGCCTATAACAATAATTCGCCATCAAGTGGGAAGATCATGTCTGGTGGTATTGATGCTAATGCCATGCACAGACCGAAGAGATTCTTTGGCGCAGCACGAAATATACAAGATGCAGGCAGTTTGACTATTATCGCTACCGCCTTAGTGGATACAGGCAGTAGAATGGATCAAGTGATTTTTGAAGAGTTTAAGGGTACAGGTAATATGGAAATTGTTTTAGACCGCTCTATTAGCGATATGAGAGTTTTCCCTGCAATAGACTTGATTCGCTCTGGTACACGCCGTGAAGAATTATTATTGACACAAAGTGAGCTAAACCGCATGTATGTACTGAGAAAATATCTAAAATCCATGAACCCTATACAAGGGATGGAAACACTTAAACAGAAAGTGGCAGAATCAAAAAACAATAGCGAAATGCTGAAATCAATGAGTTCGTAATGGAATTACTTGCCCCTGCTGGTAACTTTGAAAAAGCAAAATATGCACTCCAATATGGTGCTGATGCTATTTATATCGGAGGAAAGCAGTATAGTCTCAGAGCAAAGGCAGATAATCTTGACGATGAACAGCTTATACAGCTGATAGAATACACCCACTCGCTAAAAAAGAAAATATTTATTACAGTAAATATCTATGCCCATAATTCTCATCTCGATGGGCTTGAAGAATATATCAATTACCTCTCTACTCTCAATCTTGACGGTATTATTTTGGCTGATCCATCCATCTTCAATCTTGTAAAAAAATACGCACCGCATCTGCCTATTCATATTAGCACACAAGCGAATATCACCAACTGGCAAACAGTAAAGTTTTGGCAAGAGCTCGGCGCCAAAAGAGTGATTTTGGCAAGAGAATTAACATTTGCTGAAATAAAAGAAATCAGAGAAAAATGCCCTGATATTGAGCTTGAAATATTTGTGCACGGAGCAATGTGTATATCATATTCTGGTAGGTGCTTAATAAGCGCTTTTTTTAATAATAGACATGCAAACCTCGGTGAGTGTACACATCCATGCCGTTGGAATTATTCTTTGGTCGAAGAGAGTAGACCTGGTGAATATTTTCCTATTGAAGAAGATGAACATGGTACTTATTTCTTTAATTCAAAAGACTTATGCCTCTGGAATAGACTAAAAGAGATATATGATTTGGGTATAGATAGCATCAAAATTGAAGGTCGCATGAAAAGTGCGTATTATGTGGCAAATGTCGTTCGTACATACAAAAAAGCTTTGGCTGCAATTAAAGAAGGCAAGACAGTGAACCCCACTTGGGAAGAAGAACTTGACAAGATTAGCCATCGAGTTTATGCAGAAGGCTTTTTTGCTGGTTTCGACTCAAATACTACTCAGCATTATTCCAGCTCGTCATATACACGAGATTGGCAGTATTTGGGAAATATCATTAAGCATGACAACCAATACGCTTGGGTAGCGGTGCTCAGTAAATTTTCGTTAGCTGAAGAGATATCTTTTATCTTTCCAGATCTTAATACAGATTTTACCTTAAAAATTGAAGAACTATTTGATGAAACTGGTCATCAGATTGATTTTACAAAGCCTAATACAATTGTTAAGATACCAATTAATAGGACTATTCCTAATTTTGGAATACTTAGAAAACAAACAATAGATTAGAAAATGGAGAAGGAAAATGGCATATTTAGAATGGAATGACTCTTACTCAGTTAAAATTAATTCTATCGATCAGCAACACAAACAATTAATTGCATATATCAACGAACTACATGAGGCTATGAGCCAAGGCAAAAGCAAGCAAGTAATGGGAGATATTCTTGCAAAACTCGCAAACTATACTGTTGAACATTTTACATTAGAAGAAAAATATATGTCAGATCATCATTATGTTGATTTGCATAATCACAAGAATACTCATGCAAGTTTTGTGAAAAAGGTGTCAGAATACCGTCAGGCTTATGAGGAAGGTAAGTTTCTGATATCTATAGAAATAATGAATTTCTTAAAAGATTGGTTGACTAATCATATTATGGGTACAGACCAGAATTATTCAGCTTTCCTTGTAGCTAAAGGGGTAAAATAACAGAGGATTACCAATGAACAGAAAAATAATTGCCCTTCTATTCTGTTTTTCTTTATTCTCTTTTATATTTGGGGCAACTATTCAAGAAATAGAAAATGCATATCAAAAGGGGACTTTACAATTAAATAGTAATTTGCTGCTTGTGAATGGCAATGATGCAAACAACCTTTCTGCTTGTAAGTTGTTTTATACAGCAAAGATTCACACAAATATCACCAGTTCAAAGTCAATTTATAATCAAGCTTACACAAAAGGCAAACAAACTAAATACGGGCAAATGGCGTACCTGGAACTTGCAAAGATAGACTTTTTTGAAAGGAAGTTTGACGCTACCTTAGTAAAACTAAAAGATCTCGATGAGCTTAATGAGCGCTTTTATTGGCAAGCTCGTACATACTTTCTGCAAAATAAATACTTGCAAACCATTGTCTGCGTAGAGAATTATTTGAATAAAGAGCCTAATGGTGAGTTTGCATTAGAGTTAAATGCTTTACTACTTGATGTTTATTTAAAACAAAATAAACCATCAGAATTCCTGTCTGTAAAACAAAGAATGGAAAAGCTAAAGAATTACTCTGATATAGAGGCGTATACCCTTTATAAAGAAGGATTGCTGTATGAACAAGCAAATGACTTGGTGAAAGCTATGCAATGCATGAAAACTCTATCGCAAAAGCATCCCAAAAGCCAATACAGAGTATATGCTGACGATCTCGTGCTCACTTATAATAAAAAAATACAAAGCAAAGATATTGCAAAGACTTATGACGATACTCAAGTTGTTAGTCAGCCAGTTGTTCCCAAAGCAAGCGACAAGGGGGCTCTTAGCCTAGCGAGCCTTGAGAAAGGGAAACCATATATTCAATATGGATTATTTAGCACCAAAGCTGCGGCAGATAATTATCAAAAACAGCTTGATACACGCGGTATAAAGGCTTTTGTTATCACAAAAATAGTTAATAATAAAGAGCATTTTGCTGTGATTCAGGGACCATTTACTTCAAGAGAATCAGCAAACTCTTTCTTAACCGATGTTAAAAACAACAATATTAGTGCCTTTTTGTTTTTCCCATAGCCTTTTTTAGGATTAATCTATATGTCAAACACACAAAAAGTTACCCCATTAATGCAACAGTACAACCAAATAAAAGAGAAGCATCAAGACAAAATAATCCTCTTTAGAATGGGTGATTTTTTTGAGACTTTTGATGAGGATGCTAAAACTGCCTCTAAGATATTGGGTATCACCCTTACTAAAAGAAATAAAAGCGATGAAAACTCGCCTTGCTTGGCAGGCTTTCCTCATCATGCACTCGATAATTATTTAGATAAATTAGTCCAAAGTGGGCGAAAAGTCGTCATTGTAGATCAAGTCGAAGACCCAAAATTTGCCAAAGGCTTAGTTAAGCGAGAAATCGTTGAGATTATTACTCCAGGTGCTATTTTGGATGAGAAGTTTATTCAGCATAAGGACAATCTCTTTTTGGCTTGTGTTCATTGGGATAAGAATAAAAATAAAATCGGCTATGCTTGTCTGGATGTGTCCACAGCTGATTTTAGATATACAGAATTTAGCCATGAGATGCTCAGAGATGAACTTTTAAAAACAGGTCCTAAAGAAATAATCGTCAAAAATGAAGACTATAAAAAGATAATTGAAGAACTTGCACTTGACCATCATCCTGCTATAACTATCTACGATACTTGGCATTATGAGTACAATGAAGCAAAGAAATTGATCAAAGAACATTTTAATGTTTACACTCTGGAAAGCCTTGGTATGCAAGATAAAAAGAGCGGAGCAATAGCTGTTGCCGTTGCTTTGAGTTATATTAAATCACTGAGAACTGAGGATTTATCTTATATTAATTCAATTCAATATTACTCTTTAGATATTTACATGCAAATTGATGAGGTGACAAGAAGAAACCTTGAACTATTCCGCTCCATGAGGACAAATGACCGCGAAGCAAGCCTCATGTCGGTTATAGATGAAACAAAAACGCCAATGGGGGCAAGATTACTGACTAATTATTTGCAGTACCCCTTGATGGATAAAGTCTTAATTAGTATGCGTCTCGATGCAGTTGAGTCTTTTAAAAATAATATTGCTTATACCAGAGATTTAAGAGATATCTTGTGTGAGATTGGAGACTTGAGTCGTATTATCACACGCCTCTCCACTCAAAGAGCTAATGCACGTGACTTAAATGTCCTTGCTGCTTACTTGCAAACGGCTCCCGTGATTTATCAACTATTAGATCAGTTTGACAGCGAGCTGATAAAAGAGCTTCAGGAAAGTATTCAAAACTACTCTGATATTGTTGAGAAGATCAATAGATTTATTGTGGAAAACCCGCCTCTGACTATTACAGAAGGGAATATTATAAATAGTAGTATTCATGATGAACTCGATGAGTTAAGAATGATCAGCCGTGATGGTAAAGGATGGATTGCAAGGCTTGAAGAATCTGAAAAACATAAAACAGGCATCCCAACCCTAAAAGTCGGTTTCAATAAGGTTTTTGGTTATTATATCGAGATTACCAAACAACATAAAGAAAAAGTCCCTGAATACTATATTGCTAAGCAAACCCTGGTAAATGCGGAGCGTTATATTTCACCACAATTAAAAGAGCATGAATCGCGTGTACTTGGCGCTGAAGAGAGAATTAAGAATCTTGAACATGAGATATTTGTAAAGCTGCGTGCTGAATTGTCTGAAAAGGTGCCACTGATACAGAGTTTTATCACTGTGGTCGCCAAGCTTGATGTCTTGTCGAACTTTGCCTTTATCGCTCATCAAAATAGATATAATCGACCCCATTTTAATGATGAGGGACTCTTAGATCTACAGGATTGCCGCCATCCCGTCATAGAAAAGCTGCTCAAAGACGAACAGTTTATTCCAAATGATGTGAAATTGGATGATGACAATTATAAAATAGCACTGATTACAGGTCCTAATATGGCTGGAAAGTCAACTTATTTGAGGCAAATAGGCTTGATTGCTATCATGGCTCAAATGGGCTCATATGTGCCTTGTACAAGCGCTAATATCCCTATTTTTGACAAGCTCTTTACCAGAGTCGGTGCCTCTGATAATCTTGCTCAAGGACAATCAACCTTTTTAGTAGAAATGATTGAGACTGCCAATATTCTGCAGTCTGCAACGCCAAATTCTCTAATTCTGCTCGATGAAATAGGCAGGGGGACCAGCACTTTTGATGGGCTTTCTCTCGCCTGGTCTATCGTTGAATATATTCATAATAACCCAAAGATAAATGCGAAGACATTATTTGCGACGCATTATCATGAGCTGACTGAACTGGAAAACATCTTACCAGGAGTAAAGAATTTTAATATCACCATACGTGAATGGAATGAACAGCTTATCTTCTTAAGAAAAGTCGAACGCGGTGGGGCTGATCAAAGCTATGGAATACAGGTAGCAAGGTTGGCTGGTGTCCCTCAAAAAGTAATTACCAGAGCAAGGCAAATCTTAAAAAACCTCGAAGCTATCGAGCTTAGTCCTCAAGGGTTGACTGCCAGAATCAAGAAATCGCTCAATCAGAATGACCAACTTAATCTCTTTGATCTAATAGTTGAAGAGACAGAAGAAAAAGATAAAAAGCTTCAAGACTTGAAAGATATCATCTTAGATATGGATATTGACGAGCTTTCGCCTTTACAAGCTTTACAAAGACTAAATGACTTGAAAAACCTTTTACTTGAAGAAGAATAGTATTGGAGAAGTAGATGAAGATTTACAGTATTTTAAGATCAAAAACTGCAATGATGATAATTGATCAAACGCTTTTACCTTTACAAGAAAAACGTATTGAAATAAAAGACTATAGACAGATGATAGAGGCAATTAAAGCGCTTAGAATAAGAGGCGCACCCGCTATAGGACTGGCAGCAGCTGGTGCTGCTTGGTTGGCAAGTATGGAGCTTGAAAAAGAGAGTAATTTTAAAGAAAAGCTACTCCAAGCAATAGCTGAAATTGAGCTCTCACGACCTACCGCGGTCAATCTCTTTCATGCCTTAAATGGGGTAAAAGAGATTATTGCCAAGACAAAAGAAGAAGAACTTGTCTTTGCTATTTATGAGTACCTCGATTCTCTTTTCCATTATGAGTATGATTCAAGCAAGGCTATGGCACAGAACGGCTTTAACTATATACCAAAAGAGTACACACGCTTTTTGACTCATTGCAATACAGGCGCTCTCGCTACTTATGGCTTTGGTACAGCTTTGGGCGTGATTGGCAGAATTGCTGAGGAAAGACAAATAATAGTCTATGCCGATGAGACACGACCACTTTTACAAGGCGCAAGATTGACGATGTGGGAACTACAAAAGATGGGCATACCTGCAGTTTTGATAAGTGATAATATGGCGGCTCACACTATCAAAGAGCATAAGATAGATTGCATTATCACAGGCGCTGACAGGATATGTAAAAATGGAGATACCGCCAATAAGATAGGTACAATGAACCTCGCTATTCTGGCAGACTACTTCAAGATTCCTTTTTATATAGCGGCACCCGAAAGCACAATTGATAGAGAATTAGACAATGGCTCTTTAATCAAAATTGAAGAGAGAAATAAAGCTGAAGTTAGACAGTTTGGAGGGCAACAAACTGCGCCTGTAGAATGCGACGTTTTCAATCCCGCCTTCGATGTGAGTCCTGCACATCTTATCAAGGCAATAATTACTGAGAAAAAAGTCTATGAATACCCCTATAAATTCTAAAGTATTTATAAAAGCTATTAATGAGTATAATGTCGAGCAATTTCTCGAGTATTATAGAGAAATATTCGAGCTCGAGCCCTTTAAAACGAAGTTAGAAAAGACACAATACATTCTTTTAAAGCCAAATATGCTCGGTGCACATCACCCTAATAAGGCTGTGACAACTCATCCCACTATTCTCGAGGCAATGATTATCTATTTGAAAGAACTTGATAAAAAAGTTGTTGTGGGTGATAGCCCTGGCGGTGTTGTTACCGCTGAATCTGTCTGGAAAGCAACTGGTTTTGGTGAGGTATGTAAAAGGCATAAGGTAGAGCTGGTCAACTTTGGTAAAAACGGCATTATCACAAAACAAATAAATGGCACTGAATACCACTTTGAAAAGCTGATATACGAAGTCGATGGCATCATTAATCTTGCTAAAATGAAAACTCATAGTCTAATGCTTTATACAGGCTGTGTAAAGAACTTCTATGGTTTGATTCCTGGTCTTTATAAATCAGAGTTGCACCGGCAATTCCCTCAACCAAAGGACTTTGCACAGGTTATTACCAATGTTTATCTGCACATCAAAGACAAAGTTTTATTTAATGTTTTGGATGGCATCGTGGGCATGGAAGGCGAAGGACCTTCTGCAGGTAAACCACGCGCATTTAATCGACTTTTTATCTCAGAAATAGCTCCTGTAAATGACTATGCTGCCAGCAGAATGATGGGCTTTAAAATCGAACAGATCGAATATATAAAGCATCTCTTAAATAGCTTAGACTTGAAGATTGAAGATATCCAGATAGAGGAAGCATTCAAAGACGAGATTCTGACTGATGTTGCAATCAAAGAAGTTATCTTTAGAAAACGCTTTCTTGATTCGCTTCCAGCAGCTCTTAAAAAGTTCTTTAACCGCTTTTTTGATTACTATCCGAGCTTTGGTGATACTTGTATTAGATGCGGCGTTTGTGTGCAAAGCTGCCCAGTTAAAGCGTTGAGGCTTGATAAGGATGACCAAAAGCCTATTCTGGACAAAGCAAAATGTATAAAATGTATGTGTTGCCACGAGCTTTGCCCAATACACGCAGTCAGTATCAAAAAATCCTTAGTTGCAAAGCTGTTTTTATAAGCGATATCATTGTTTTTTAGATAAAAAAGAAAAAAAGTCAAAAAAAGAATTTTTCATTTGACAGTTTTTGTATTATATTATAATTAGCACTCAGTAATGTTAATTGCTAAATTAAAGAATAAATAATAATGGAGGATATTTAAATGGCAAAGCAAATGAAATATGGACATGATGCACGCACAGCTATTAAGGCTGGTGTTGACAAATTAGCAGATGCTGTAAAGGTAACCCTTGGACCACGCGGTCGTAATGTGGTTTTAGACAAGAAATTTGGTTCTCCCGTAATTACAAATGACGGTGTAACTATTGCAAAAGAGATCGAGCTTGAAGATGCTTTTGAGAATATGGGTGCTCAGCTTTGTAAAGAAGTTGCAGAAAAAACACATGACAATGCAGGCGATGGTACAACAACAGCGACAATTCTTACCCAAGCAATCATTGAAGAGGGTTTGAAGCACATCACTGCTGGTGTTAATCCAATGTATCTTAAGAGAGGCTTAGAGAAAGCTGGTAAAGATATTATTGCAAAGATTCATGATCTAAGCAAACCTATTTCAAACCAAGACGAAGTTGCAAAAATTGCTACTATCAGTGCTAATAATGACCCTGAAATTGGCAAGCTTATTGCCGAAGCTATGGAAACAGTTGGTAATGAAGGTATTATCAATGTTGAAGAAGCTAAATCAATTGAAACAACTCTTGACAAAGTTGAAGGTATGCAATTTGACCGTGGTCACATTTCCCCTTATTTCGTGACTGATCCAGACAAAATGATCGCAGAAATTGAAGATCCTTATATCTTATTATATGACAAAAAAATCAGTGTAATGAAAGACTTATTACCTACATTGCAAGCAGTTGCTCAGTCAGGTAAACCTTTACTCATCATCTCAGAAGATGTAGAAGGCGAAGCTTTAGCTACTCTCGTTGTGAATAAACTTCGTGGCACATTAAATGTCGTTGCTGTTAAGGCTCCTGGTTTTGGTGACAGAAGAAAAGCAATGATGGAAGACATCGCAATTCTTACTGGCGGTCAGGTTATTTCAGAAGAAATGGGCAGAAAGCTTGAATCAGCTACATTAGAAGATTTAGGTAGAGCAAAGAAGATCATTGTTGAAAAAGAAAACACAACAATTCGTGAAGGTGCTGGTCAAAAAGAACAAATCGCAGGTCGTATCAAACAGATCAAAGCTCAAATTCAAGAAACCACATCTGATTACGATAAAGAAAAATTACAAGAAAGACTTGCTAAGCTTAGCTCTGGCGTTGCTGTAATCAAGATTGGTGCTGCAACTGAAACAGAAATGAAAGAAAAGAAAGCACGTGTTGATGATGCTTTACACGCTACTCGCGCAGCAGTTGAAGAAGGTATCGTTCCTGGTGGCGGGATAACTTTAATGAATGCAGCAAAGGCTATCCAAGTTGCCGATGATGCAAGTCATGAAGACAAAGTCGCAGCTGAAATTCTCAAAAAGGCGCTTAGCGTTCCAAGTTATCAGATAGCTAAGAATGCTGGCGAAGAAGGTGCTGTTATTGTTGAAAAGCTTAGCCAATCAAATGATCATACATTTGGCTATAATGCTGCAACTGGCGTTTATGAGAACTTGCTCACTGCAGGCGTTATCGACCCATCTAAAGTGGTGAGAAGCGCTGTACAAAATGCAATTTCTATTGCTGGATTATTCTTAACTACAGAATGCCTTGTAACTGATATCAAAACTGAAGAACCTGCTATGCCAATGAATCCTGCTATGGGCGGCATGGGTGGAATGTATTAATTAACCCTTTAGATAAAGATAAAGCACAGGCTTCGTCCTGTGCTTTTTTGTTTTTGTAAAAATATAACAGAATAAGACTGTTGCCTATTGACCAAAATATCTTATAAAAGAATAAAGCAGACTCATAAAAAAACATCACCCTCTATATATATATAGGGCTTACAAAATGGTGTCTTGAGAGCTTTGAATTAGAAAGCAGACAATAAATATAGAGGGTGTTGCATAGTCAACTATATTTTCTCAAGAAATCTATTTAAAAAAAGGCATAAAATTAATGTAAATATCTCTTGACAAATAAGTTAGGAGGTTTATATTGGTACTTAATCAACCACAAGGAGATAAGAAATGAATAGAAATGATATGACTTTTGCAGAT
>Ga0116182_1003010_pt1 | contig 15999 bp, 15 predicted proteins | sample AD_UKC077_MetaG_FD_89805 | JGI IMG/M metagenome (GOLD analysis project Ga0116182, IMG submission 89805) | Active sludge microbial communities of municipal wastewater-treating anaerobic digesters from USA - AD_UKC077_MetaG | ecosystem: Engineered > Bioreactor > Anaerobic > Digestate | place: USA...
AAAAGATTAATGTCAAGTCAAATAAAGAAAGCCGCAAACATCAATCGTCCTGATTAAAAGAGGTGTCGGGATGGCTTCTGTAATCAGTATAGAATATTTTAGAGCTAAAAAATCAGCCTTAGAGGGAGACGCCGAAGCGCAGGATACTCTCGGCGCCATGTATATGCGCGGCGAAGGTGTAGAAAGGAATCAAGAGGAAGCGATAAAATGGTTCACAAAGGCCGCAGAGCAGGGAGATATTCATGCCAAAATAAGCTTGGGGTATGCTTATGTTGATAGGAAAGGCGTTGAAACCAATATCGAAAAAGGACTGGCTTTGCTTTTAGAAGGCGCCGAGCATGGTGATTGGTTCGCGCAACTGATTGCCGGCTCTATTTATCTTGGGATGTATGGTGGTGAAGCGGATTATAAAGAAGCGCTCAAGTGGCTGACAAAATCAGCAGAACAGGGAAATGTAACGGCACAGTTTTTTGTAGGCAAAATGCATTTTCGGGGAGACGGGACAGAAAAAAATTATACCGAAGCGGCAAAGTGGCTTAAAAAAGCCGTCGCGCAGGGCAATATCGAAGCACGAACATATCTTGCCGGTCTTTATTTGGAAGGCAAGGGCGTTTCCAGAGATAGCGGTGAAGCTTTAAGGTTGTTCAGAAAGTCTGCCCTGCAAGACGACAAATTTGCCCAATATGGCCTTGCCCTGCTGTATTATGAAGGCATTGAGGCGGAAAAGGACCTCAAAAAAGCCGCATATTGGTTTAGAAAATCAGCGGAGAAAGGCTGTGTCGATGCCGAATGTGATCTTGGTTTGGCTTATTTTCATGGTGATGGAGTGAAAAAGGATTACGGTGAAGCGCTGAAATGGTTAAGAAAAGCCGCGGAGAAAGAGTTTGCCCGCGCCGAGCATCAGCTTGGCATAATGTATCACGAAGGCACGGGTGTAGAAAAAGATTACAGCGAGGCGATTAAGTGGTTCAGAAAAGCCGCGGAGCAAGGATATTCACGCTCGCAATTAGAATTAGGGCTAATGCATTATGCGGGCGAAGGTATGGAAATAGATTACCATGAAGCGCGAAAATGGTTTGAAAAAGCGGCGGTGCAGGGGAACGATTCCGCGCAGCTTTGTATGGGGTTAATATATTTGAAGGGTCAGGGGATAGATAAGAATTATGTCGAAGCAATGACGTGGTTCAAAAAATCCGCGGCTAACGGTAACAGTCGTGCACAATATAATATCGGCGTAATGTATTTCCGTGGCGAGGGTATTGAAAGAGATTATAAAGAAGCATTCAGGTGGACTAAAATGGCCGCGGAACAAGGAGATGATAAAGCGCAGGATCTTCTTGCTTTAATGTATGTTGGTGGTCGCGGCGTTGAAAAAAATTATGAAAAGGGGATGGAGTGGTTTAAAAAATCTGCGGCGCAGGGTAACAAAAAAGCGATAGAAACTATAGAGCATTTTCAGAACATAAGAAAAGAAATGCTCAAAAAGCAGAAAGCGTAAATGCTTTGTTTTGTCATTGCCCTCTTGCCTGCCCCGCGAATGTGGGGTCATTGCGAGACGGCACGCGCCGTCGTGGCAATCTCTTTCCCCTTTGGCCTTCGGCCTTATTGGGGTTGACACAGCAAAAACCGGCAGGTATAATCTTTTCCCGTAATTAAAAGCTCCAAATACCGAAAGTCTCAACTGGAAACAGTAAAATAATAACTCGATCGCCGACGCCGATTAATGCCGTGTACGCATGTCTTTGCATAGTTGAATTATCGACAAGCTAACGTTAAAGATTACTTACGACCAATAAACAAAAGAAATTACTAGGGTTTCGATATTTTTAAAATAATTTAGACGGAACTGCGCTTTAGCTTATAGATAGTCTTATAATTTAATAATTATAGGAGAATGTTTATGAGATTTTCTGCTGAAATTTTGTTAATTGGCGAAAAACTGATTGTTCCATCTGATTATCGTCGAAACATCCTTTCCCTAATCAAAGAAGCAATTAATTCCAGTCAAAGCGGTGTTGAAATATATGAAAAATATTACGTAAAAGAGGCTAGGAAGATAAAGCCGTTCACATTTTCGATCAATTTTAAAATTGACGATACTTACAGCGAAAAAGGAAGTTTGCACCTTGCTGAATCGAAACTGAACCTGTTTTTTTCGGCAAGCGATCCCGTCTTTCTCATTTACGTTTACAACGGCTTGGTTCAGTTGAAGAAAGATTATCCGCTTTTCCCCGGACTTAAAGCGAAAGTTGGACGCTTCAAACTGGAACAACAAAAGAACTTTCGCGGCAGCGAAGCCATCTTTAAAACCTGCTCGCCAATTCTCGTAAGGAACACGGACGCATCAGGCAAATCCCGGGGCTATATCACGGCTGACACGCCGGAATTTGAAGACAAGCTTTACCATTCCGCAAAATCCATGTGCAAAGTATTACTGGATGGTGCACCCGAACTGAAACGGAACGACTTTGCCGCTGAATGGATACGTTGCCGGAACGTACACATTAATCACTATAAGAACAAAGACGCTTCTCAGGACAGCAAAAAGGAACTGATCGTAGCCACAACAGGCACTATCAAAATCAAAGCTCCGGCCAACGTTTTGCAACTGATCTACGACGCAGGAATCGGCGCAAAGCGCAGCCAGGGATTTGGCATGATGGAGGTCCTTTAATGAAGAAAAAAGAAACGGCAAACAATCAAATGCACTTGCGAAAAAAGAATATGAAGGTTTCAGAATTGAACAGGACAAATACTTTGAATCCGATTTTGGCAAACTGGTTAAGAAGTACTTGCCCAAAACGAAAAAAAGAAACTGTGAAGGGAACTACATCAAAGATAAATTCAAGCGTATCGGCCCGGACAAAGTCGGCCGCTGGGAGGTTGTGGAATGAGTGATGACGATTTCATAAAGTTGTATCCAACAAATTGGCTATATAATTCAGCAGTGCTTGGATTCTTAAGCGTCCTTCACAAAAATGGATATGATATTAATTCATTTCTTTCAGATGATGGGACAATTTATTTTCCAAACAAGATGATTATTGCTGAGAGCATCAATCCATATAAGAAATTTAATGAAATGAATAAACAAAAACCTATTCCGCTTGTTGGCAAGAATGCAAATTGTCCAAACTATCTCCAAAAAGGCGAGGAAGCGGCTTTTGAAAAACTTATAAATGATTTTGTCCACCTTGAAGAAAATCATTCAATGCAATGCTCCCTATGCACCCAACATTTTCATTTAGCAGATAATCCAAGCTGGTCAGTAGATGTTAAGAAAGTTAAGGAAAGAATTGTTGATTCTGGATTTACTGTTATACATTCATCTTCGTTGGCCCCTTCAATAAAGAAATTTCCTAATTCGCTTTGGAATATGAAAGCAAGTATGAACTTATGTCCATTGTGCTCATATCTACTCGTTTTTTCTCATATTGCTTTTACGCATACCATAGAGGGCGCAATATTAATAAATGGCACATCGTTCAAAACAATGTGGCATCTCAATAAATATGCTGCGGAAGTATTTAGCAGGCAGAATGTACGTAATATATTTGCCATGAGTCTTATGGAATATTCACAGAAAGTTAATGCAACTCTGGGCATGTGGAATATTGCAAATAATGAAGTTGTTATTAAGACGCGCGATGGTCGCATAGATCACTATTCCATGCCTTATGAGCAAACACGACTTTTGTTAAATCGTAAAATTTCGGCACTGATAACAAAAACGAGAGAGCCATACGTTCTCGACGCTGTGCTTTCGGGGCATTTTGTTGATCTTTTAACAATGAATGAAAAGCTTTTGAAGGCAGTCCAGTCCAATAACGTAGACGATGGTAAAAGATACCTTTGCAACTATGAAAATCATAAAACAAGTCGGATGAGAACAATAGCAGCAACCTTACCTGAACTTTACATTCAAATAAATAAACAACTTCATGAGGAGGTGATCTGATGGAACAATCGACAGCAAAGCAGATAGAATATCTGATTGACCAACTTTATGGCAAGATTATGCCTGAGAGTTTTGACCAATGGCACGATGATGTACGCGATGTGATAAAAATATTTAGCAGAAAGGATCGTATTCGAGATTTTGTTGATAGCTTTGAAGCGGTAAAGCGCGCCATCGCAAAAGAGCCAATGGAAAACGATGAAAAAAAGAAAAAGCTCGCGAAACTAACCCGCCTTATCGCGCTGCTTAAATCAAGCGAACCCGATTTTTTGTTAGAGTCTTTACAGCGAAAAGGTTTTGCCATAGCTAAGACCGATTCGGAACTTCGTGGCAGTATTGAGAATTCAATTTTTCGCATATTACAGCAAATCCGCCTCGGCAAAAAAGCGGCTGTCTGCGGTTTGTTTATGCAAATATTTTCGGCAAGAGGCAAGGCAATGCCCCAGGAACTTGTCGATGCATTGAAGGAAGAATGGGATATTAATCAATACAGGGCATTTATGTACGCCTTTTTGAGCAACTTTACCGGAAGGGAGGAATACAATGACTAGCAATAATACAATCGCATGGGAGACAATAAAGGGACTAACATTCACTATCATTTTTGAGGGATCAGCGCTTAACCGCGATGAAAAGCTTGGCGGGAATATCCCATCAATTAAAAAATTAACACGATATGCAAATGGACGTAGAGGTAAGACTTTTAGTTTTATTTCACGGGAATCCATGCGACATCACTTATTTGTGACACTTAATAAAAACTATCCCGTTCAATGGCAGCCGGCACCGACAACAGCAATAAATGATGTCGTCCAATTTGATTTAACAAGAGCAAATATTCTGACACATGCTGAGCTGGATGCTTTTGGCTACATGTTTACTCAATCAAAAAGCGCAGCAATAACCCGTAAAGGTGCCATCGGATTACAAAAGGCAGTTTCTCTCGAATCATGGGAAGGCGATATGCAATTTAATGCCAATCACGACATTGCCAGTAGATGTGGTGCATATCCCGATCCAGTGAACAAGGAAGAGCATTCATCATATTATAAAACAACATTCACAATAGATATTGACAAGCTGGGATGTGATGAGTGGAAAATTGTAAATTATGAGGCCGTTAATAATAAATTAAATCTATATATGACCGAAAAAGGTCAAGAAGTTTTTATAGCCAATGTGGAAGTCAGAGAAAACGATGAAGGGATAGAAGAATATTTTTTAGGTAAAGAAAAAATCACGTTTTCTGGAAATTCTATTTGCGTATCTAAAAAGCTCATGAAAATTGATGCAAAGAAAAAACATATTTTATTTGATTCAAAAATATTGAAAAAAGAAGATGCTGCGCAGGGCAAAGGTAAAAAACCAACATTTGCAGTTCCTGAAACTGACTACACAGAAGAAGATGGCTGTTATATTTTTTCTGTTGCCAGTTTCAGCTACAATAAGGATGATAAATCAATAAAAGTATCGAGAGTCATGTCGTTCTCATTTGAATATCATCGGGAATCAGAAGGCAAATACATGCTCACCTCTGGCAAAAATAGCCATATAGAAATTGCTGAAAATGGGAAAACTGCCAAATTCATACTCGATCCAAGTGATAAAAAAGAGCGTGTAAGAAATATTATCCATTCGATAAAGAATGGAATGTATTTTCATACCAGTGGGGAAAATACGGGCATAATTCCTAAGTATATTGTTGGCGCTGCCCTTACCTTGCCGATTCCTTTATTTCATTCGTATGTTGATTTGACTAAGTTCAATGATTCTATCTTGGGAAATGACTATATCCTAAAAGGCGCGGTCTTTTGTCAAAACCACATGGGGTCTGATACTTTTGATGTCAAAGAAGCAGAAACTAATTTGGATACTTTTCTAAACAAGATCGGCCTGGGAGAGGCAAGAGATGGAAAAACAAATCCTTAGGGTAAAATTATATCAGTCATCGGCGCATTATAGGATTCCATTCAGCTACCAGCGGCGGTTCACGTACCCCATACCGCCATTGGCAACCGTCAAGGGCTTGCTATGCAATTTAATGGGAATCAAGGCCGACACTTCGCAGGAATATAAAAGTCTTTTTTCGGGTTTATCTGTTGCCGTTTATGGGCGGTTCGAAAGCATTGTGAAAGATTACACATGGTTTAGGAATTTATCCAAAGAGAGCCACATTAGTAAATTCCAGACAACTACTAATCGAATCCATGACTTCGCACCACAGCATCCCGGGGGACAGATGCCTGTCAGTGTTGACAGCCTGAACGAAAACAGAGTCATCATTTACTTTGGCCACTGCGACAACGAAAAACTTCTTGAAATTGAAAAATGCTTTCGAAATCCGGAAAAAAGAAACAGTACGGTGCATCTTGGTCGGGCGGAGGATTGGCTGGTCGTTGAAGATATCAGACAAATAACAACGGAAGAAAAAGCTGTCCGCAGAGGCCGTTTTTTTTTCTGGCTTCCGGAACCGTCCTATTGCGATGAATCTTATCTTAGAGGCACACCCTCCCAATATGAGGCATTTTTCAATAAGGCACCGGGCAATTGTCTGCGAATGCCTCTTTTTTACCGCATTACCGAGGGCAATGAACGAATATTTGAAACCTACTACAACGCGAAACTATATGAAGGCGGTGTTTTCCCAGAAATGTGCACATTTCTTATTGATAGGCTTGATGATGAAACTGAACTGCCGCTTATTTTCACAAAAGTGAGGCTTCAAAATGGTATCTGAAATCGTTGCAAAAAGTCATAAAGATAGAAATAAAAGCAGCATAACCCTGAGAGACCACACGTCAGAACTTCTTAATCAAGTTGAATCGATCAAGAAGCAATTACAGACATTGCCCGCTTACCACAAGGTTCCGTGGCAAACTTTGGAGCATGCCGTTGCGCTTCATGATTTAGGAAAAGCATCGCCATCTTTTCAGGTCAACAGTGTAGGTAATTGGATCTATTCCCCTAAAGCACTATTTCCGACTGTGCCACACAGTATTTTATCAATTTTCTTTATCGTCCCTGATGCACTACCACAGATATCCGCAGATGAAAAACGTTTACTGCTTTCAGCGATTGCGTTCCACCACTGGCGTGATAATTTCAGTGATATCATTTCCGGCAACAGTAAAGAACTTCAGGAAGCCATTGGTAAAATAAGCGGTAATAATAATTTAAGGAATGGACTTCTTGGAAACCTGTTAAATGCTTTTCAAACGCATCCCCTTCTTAAAAAATATACAACCGCTATTGGTTTCAATAATGATCTGGCAACAATGATTGAGGCGGGCGGCGACCTGTTCAATTATATAACACCGCCTTATCTTAGCTATTTCCTTCCACAACGAATTGAAAGCAGCAACGATTTTAAACGCAATTATATCTTTGTGGCAGGCTTCCTGATGCGCACCGACCATTTTTCATCCTATGTTCAGGAAACTGGTATAAATGAAACCATAGAGCGTAAGTGTTTATCGAAGGACGATGCGGCCAATAATGTCAAGGCGTATATTAAAAGCAAGTTTCCCCAAACAGACCTGACGGCATTGTGGCAGATACAGGAGCTCAATAATAAAAGTAATGATAATCTCGTTGTTGTCGCCCCAACCGGTTCCGGTAAGACCGAACTTGCCGCTTTGTGGGGTGCTGGGCATAAATTATTTTTCACGCTACCACTTCGAAGCGCTGTCAATGCAAACTATGAACGGATGATGAGTTATTTTGGCCCAAATGACGTTGGCCTTTTACATTCCGATGCTGATGTTTATGTCTATGAAAAGACCGGCCATATATCTGATGAGAACATGCGTACGCTTGATATGGCAAGATTGTTTGCGCTGCCGGTACAAGTATCAACAGGCGATCAAATATTTCCTGCAGCTTTGAAGTATCCTGGATACGAAAAAGTTCACGCGACACTTGCCTATTCACGCCTTGTAATTGATGAGGTGCAGGCATACGACCCGCGATCAGCGGCAATTATCGTGAAGATGATTGAAGATGTCTTCACGCTCGGCGGCAAATTTATGCTCATGACAGCAACCTTGCCTGATTTTATTTACACAGAGCTACAGAAACGTTTAGGTCAAGAGAACTATCAGTTTATAGACAGATACAGCGGGCTTGATGACCTTACAAAGCATGAGATAACGCTGCATAATACAGATATTGGAAATGCAATTGAAGATATTGGAAAGACAGCAATGGAAGGAAAACGTGTGCTGGTTATCGCTAATACGGTCAAAAAAGCACAGTCGATTTACGAAAAATTAAAAGACACAAAGAACATCAAAATAAAATTACTGCATTCACGGTTTACCCTAAAGGATAGGGCCGACATCGAAAATGAAATGATTAATAAAGAATTTAATAATCCAAAGCCGCCAGAGGAAAGAGAAGCAAAAATACTTATCGCGACACAAGTTGTTGAAGCATCACTCGATATTGACGCTGACGTTCTTTTTACCGAAATAGCGCCGATGGACTCTCTTGTGCAGCGTATGGGGCGTGTCATGCGAAGATATAAAACTGCCAGTGAAGTAACTGAAGATGGAAAAGTTAATATCTTTTACTCTTATAAACTCAGGGACAAAGGTTTTGAATTTGAATCCGGTAGCGGCTATGTTTACGATAACGACTTATTGATTTTAACCATTGCTGAATTAAATGGGCAAGACGCGGAAGAATATCTGACATTGAAGTATTCTAAGGATACGAAGAAAGTTGAAAAAAAATCAAAGAAGTCGGTCAACGACATTCTCCAATCTATTCTTGAACATGAATGCATTTCAAAACCAATTAGTGAGCAAAAGAAAAAAGAAATGGTTGGTAATGTGTTTAATAAACTTTCAAATGATTCACGATACAAGAAACGCTTTTACGAAATGCTCTCTGTATTGGATGCAGGTTATATTTCGGATAGGAAAGCTGATGCAGCCAGGCTATTTAGGGAAATATTTACAATACCTGTAATAGTTTTTAAGGATGCAAATGAATTTATAAAATCCGTTACAGATATCTGCCTAAGTGGTGATTGCGAATGGGTAAGATTTAAAAAGGATGTTCTATCAAGGTTTACAATCCATGTAAGTAAATATGCGATTGATATTTCATCATCCGCAAGCACTTCCGATCTTCAGTATGATCCTTCAATCGATAAGGATAAAATGAAGAAAATACTTCGCTGGACAGAAGATATACGCATTATAAAAGATGGAAAATACGATGATAAATTAGGTTTTATCCCTGACCCGAAAAAGGACTGGAGATGGGACATGTAAATGCTGAACACCCCAATATCACCGGCACCCAGGTCAACTATTATCTGATCTGTCATCGGAAGCTCTGGCTGTTTTCGCACAATATCAGTATGGAGCATACGTCGGAAGCGGTGGAAATCGGGTCGCTGGTGCATGAGCACACTTACGAGCGCAAAAATAAAGAGCTGGTTTTCGACGGCATCAAGATTGATTTCTTTGACAAGAATCATGGCATTATTCATGAGGTAAAAAAATCGAAAAAGATGGAAGAGGCACATTTCTGGCAGCTTAAATATTACATTTATCATTTCAAGAAGCTGGGGCTTTCTGTGTCCGGAAAGATCGATTATCCTCTGATTCGCCGGACGCAAACGGTCGAACTCACAGCGGAAGACGAAGCGCAACTTGAGCGAACGCTGGACGATATTGTCACAATCAATGAACGGGAACTGCCGCCGCCGGTCATCAAGGCAAAGATTTGCAAGTCGTGCAGTTACTATGAACTCTGTTATGTGTGAAGGCTATTAACGGACATTGCACATGAACATTACGCACGTCATACTATGAACTCTGTTATGTGTGAAGGCTATGCGTGATTATTACATTTTCAAATCCGGACGTGTCAGTCGCAAGGACAATTCTGTCATGTTCGAATATACGGAAGACGGGCAAGACCGGCATGTGCCCATACCGATAAACGACATTGACGCGCTGTATCTTTTCGGCGAGGTGGATTTGAACACCAAGATGCTGAACTTCTTTGCGCAAAGCAATGTGATGGTTCACTTCTTCAATTACTATGGTTACTACACCGGCACGTTTTATCCGCGTGAATTTCTCAATTCCGGCGATGTGATCGTCAAACAGGTTGCCTCGTACCTTAGGAAATCGGTGCGTCTGGAGCTGGCGAAAGAATTCGTCAAAGGCGCCGCTTACGGAATCATTCAGAATCTTAAACGATACAAAGAAAAGACGTCGGGAGAACTGGAAAAGGTCGAAACCTATTTTGCGGACATCGACAAGCAATCGACCATTGCGCAAGTCATGGGCCTGGAAGGCAACATCAAGGAGACCTATTACGCGGCCTTCCCTAAAATCATTAATCAGGATATCGAATTTGAAAAACGCGTGAAGAATCCGCCGAACAATATGATGAACGCGTTGATTTCTTTCGTCAACAGCATGATTTACACGGAAATGCTCCGCGAAATTTACAAGACGCAACTCAATCCGACCATCAGTTATCTGCACGAGCCGGGGTATCGGCGGTTTTCCTTATCGCTGGACATCGCCGAGATATTCAAGCCCATTTATGGTGACCGCATCATTTTTGCGTTGCTTAACAATAACGAGCTGCAAAAGAAGCATTTCGACAAGGATGTCAATTACGCCTACCTGATAGAAGAAGGGCGCAAGATCGTCGTCAAGGCGATTGACGAGAAGTTGAACACAACGATTATGCACAAGCAACTCAAACAGCAGGTCAGTTACCGGAAGATCATGCGGCTCGAACTTTACAAACTGGTCAAGCATGTCCTGGGCGAGAGCAAGTATCAGAGCTTTAGAATATGGTGGTGATGCATGTACGTGATTGCGGTTTATGACATATCGACAATAGAACCCGCGGGTCAAAGACGGCTGGCGCAGATTATGAAGAAGATGAGGCAATACCTGCACCATACGCAAAAGTCTGTTTTTGAAGGCGAGATTTCAGTGGCTAAATTGATGTCACTGCAAAAAGAAGCAAAAAATATCATCAACGAAGAAACCGATTATGTGGTGTTTTTTCGAATCGGTAACAAGAAAAACGTGGAAAGGGAGTGCATCGGCATTCAATTGGACCCGACTGATGTGATTATTTAATAATTATTTTAGGCCTATGCATTATTGATACTTCGAGAAAATATTGCATAAATTAAGAGAAAGAAGAAGAGGCAATTATTGGATTTTGTATATTTTGTTATTTTAAAATTAATGGGTGTTAGTAAACAATGATGGGATTTAAAGTAATTTGTGGATGGCGGTTGTAATTAAGTCTTGGCGAGTGTTAGTAAACAATGATGGGATTTAAAGTATACATATCCGGCGTGGTGTTCTCTTCGTGGGGGCGTGTTAGTAAACAATGATGGGATTTAAAGATTTTCTGAGACGAGCCGACTTCCTGAGCCCCCCAAGTGTTAGTAAACAATGATGGGATTTAAAGACTTCTTGAGACCCCTTGACTTTTTGAGACCAAGTCGTGTTAGTAAACAATGATGGGATTTAAAGCGACCCCTATTTATTTTGTTCGTGAGTATAAAAATAGTGTTAGTAAACAATGATGGGATTTAAAGGAGACCAAGTCACTTTCTGAGACCCGCCGACCTTCTGGTGTTAGTAAACAATGATGGGATTTAAAGAAAAACGCGTAAAACGAGTTAAATTATTAATATTAGTGTTAGTAAACAATGATGGGATTTAAAGGGCGTAGGCGTAGAAGATTGATAGAATGAATATTCCGTGTTAGTAAACAATGATGGGATTTAAAGTTTGCCTTCACCACGCTTTCTTTGTGATGAGCTACTGTGTTAGTAAACAATGATGGGATTTAAAGAGCGTCAGTGTTTCTCATCGCGCAGGCGGCTTTAAAGTGTTAGTAAACAATGATGGGATTTAAAGCCGACTTCCTGATCCCCGCCGACTATATCTTGATGAGTGTTAGTAAACAATGATGGGATTTAAAGAAACAACGAAAAAAAACGAGTAAAAAACGCGTATTGGTGTTAGTAAACAATGATGGGATTTAAAGCCGCCCGGTATTCGTCCCCAACCGGCTGGCAAAATAGTGTTAGTAAACAATGATGGGATTTAAAGGACACTTAGAAGTTAAATCATCCCATGCAAAAAAATGTGTTAGTAAACAATGATGGGATTTAAAGCGCTGAAATGTCCTGATTATGAATTGGAGGAATCATGGTGTTAGTAAACAATGATGGGATTTAAAGCGAGCAACACGAATGGACGGATAACCCTGATCTGATGTGTTAGTAAACAATGATGGGATTTAAAGACAAAATACAGCCTTCCGTGTCTTTATTCGTGTTGGTGTTAGTAAACAATGATGGGATTTAAAGACGAAGAATATTACTTCGCGAGCGATGATTTGACCAGTGTTAGTAAACAATGATGGGATTTAAAGAGCATTCGTTCCAAAACGTCGAGCACGGTTGATTTACGTGTTAGTAAACAATGATGGGATTTAAAGTAATTTTCGGCGGTGGCGTGATGATCAATCCAGATAAGTGTTAGTAAACAATGATGGGATTTAAAGACAGTATTTCGGCTACTGCCTACTGCGCGATTCCCGTGTTAGTAAACAATGATGGGATTTAAAGCTTGCCGCCGAGCGTGAACACCACGTCCGTTACGCGCGTGTTAGTAAACAATGATGGGATTTAAAGGATATCTCCACAGTTGACCCGGAAGCGGCGGACTACGGTGTTAGTAAACAATGATGGGATTTAAAGTGCGATTGCCGAGATTTCGAGCGTGACCAATGCCAAGTGTTAGTAAACAATGATGGGATTTAAAGGATAACCCTGATCTGATCAACGTCCAAAACGGTATGTGTGTTAGTAAACAATGATGGGATTTAAAGCCTACGCCCTGGAAAAAGCAAAGGCACGCGGCATCTGTGTTAGTAAACAATGATGGGATTTAAAGAAGCTGGGCTTATTTATCGCCGATTCTTGAAGAAAAGTGTTAGTAAACAATGATGGGATTTAAAGTGGTTTTTTTGTCTTTCCAAATTCCCAAGAAAAGCCGTGTTAGTAAACAATGATGGGATTTAAAGCTACAATCCGATGACGCTGGAAGAGGCACATATTTTGTGTTAGTAAACAATGATGGGATTTAAAGCAAAAAGTTCCGGCTCCTCGCGCCCGTTGAGATACCGTGTTAGTAAACAATGATGGGATTTAAAGTCGCACGAAGTGTATGTAATTATCGCGCTGGCGGTGGTGTTAGTAAACAATGATGGGATTTAAAGAAACTCACTCGCGCATTTGGTCAACCATGATGGATGTGTTAGTAAACCATGATGGGATTTAAAGGACCGTCTGTGGCCAGCGCGGCGGCGGTTAGGTCTATTAGACAGATTGAATTTCTACACTGACGCATGGTTTGCAATAACCCGGCATACCCGAGCATTCCCCGTATGCTGTTGTTCATGTTTCATCGGCTTCTCCTTCAGTATATCTACAACTTTACAAATTATACCAAAAGAGTTACCTAATTAGTGAGCATTAACAACGGTTCTATTTAAGTGAAAGGGCAGAGGCTAAAGGCCAAAGGGAAAAGATGAAATAGCAGAGGCTGACCTCTGTCAACTCAAGTATCGTTAAGGACATTTCATGCACATTACAGAAGAAGCGTCTTGTCTTCGCCAATGCCGGTTAGTCCGTCCAGAATGTACTTCTTGCCGTCCTCGTCTCTCAGATAACCTTCGAGTTCGCCGAAGGTGATGTAATAGTCAATGTTTACAACAACCGCGTGCATCAGCATGGCATTGAGGTTATAGACTTTGAACTTCAGGTTTACCATGTCATGCTCATCCTTGACGAACCATTCGCACTTGCCACGGCTTGCAAGATAGTCCTTCGTTTCCGGATTCCGTGTAAACATTACCGGGGGGAGAAGACTGGTCTCGTTTTCAAACCAGATGATGTTCTCGTTGTACTTCTCCTGGTCGATGGACTGGTTGCGCGTCAGGTTGAAACCGAACCACTTCATTTTACCATCTATGTTCAATTTGCCCATTGTGGATACCCAGTCGTAGTGAGCCTTTCTCGGATAATAACCTCTGTGGTCATCCATAATCGCGCCGGCATTTTCGTCAACCTTGAACTCCTCCCCGTTGAATACAAGCTTGCCGGACACGCTGTAAAGGTCCTTCTGGCTGTAAAGCGGCCTGTTGTTAGTCGGGCTGCCCGGGAACGGAATGGAAACACAGCACGGCTTTGAAATACGTGTCAGTTCAAAATTGTATTCGATTGCCGGTTTTTCGCTGTATTCCTTGCTGTCAATAAAACATTTGCCTTTATGATAGCCATTAAGATACAGCTTATTTTTATCGAGGGAGTTGACATATTTGACATGGCTTACTGGTGTCTCGCCTTCGGAAACATCTCCATTTAAGAGTGTCGGCGCAATCTTTGTATCTTTGCTCTTGAGATTAGTATCCCATGTATAAACTTTCTTCGTGCGCTTGTCATAAAAGACGTTCATCGTCTTTCCGAAAATTCCCATATCGCAGACAACCGCAAGCAGCAGTCCATCCTTGAGGTTAATTTCGGTGGCCTGCCACAGTGTTAGCTTGAGACGGTTCATAAACTGAGGCGCGCGCGTAGGTCTCTTGATCTTCAGGAAGTCCATCGATTTGAACTCTTTGTCGAAGGTACCAAACACAGCCTTGCCGTTTTCATCAACAATGCTGTACGGAGTAGGAACTGCCCTGCGTTCAGGGGCTATATATTTGCTATACTCTCCCATGACTTTTCCCTCCTTAAGCTGGTTTTCTGGTAATATTTACTACATGGTTCAACTAATTGCAAACAATCCTATGAAAACGATAGCAAGAATTACAGGAAAAGAATTGGGGTCGAATCTCTATTCTTGACATTTCGTTTAAGCGGAAAAAAGTGAATACAATCAGGCAGAAATAACACTCAACGACAAAAATAGTGACGGTTCTATTTAATAGAGAAGAAAGAGCGCTTTTTACTCCCCGATAATCTGCACGACGATATTGCGTTTTCTGGCGCGGTTGTCAAAATCAATGAAGACAATCTGCTGCCATGTGCCCAGAGTCGGCCTTCCTTCGACGACCGGAATCGAAAGCGAAGGTTTCATCAAAGCGGCGCGGACATGGGAAAAGCCGTTGCCGTCTCCCCATCTCGCGTCGTGGTGATAGGAGACATCCGACGGGGCGATTTTTTCCAGCGCTTCCCGCAAATCCCGCAGGACGCCCGGTTCGTATTCAATAGTGGTGAGCGCCCCCGTAGAGCCGGGGCAAAAAAGAGTGATAAGGCCGTTGGCGATGCCCGCCTGCTTTACATAAGAAAGCACGCGCGGCGTAATGTCGATGATGTCGCTGAAGCCTTTTGTGTCGATGGAAATAATTTCCGTAAATGTCATAGGTTCCTCCTCTTTGGGGACTTTTTATGCGATACGAAAGATGAAGTCAACAGGAGACGGCGCAGGAAAGTTTTGATTTTCTTGCCGCGCGTCACCCCCGCGGGTATTGACAAAGCTGATATCCATTGCCTTATTAAATAAAATTTCCGAAAGGAGTCACGCATGATGAGGAAAGTATTTGTAATTGCTTCATTTTTATCGTTGCCGCTTTTGGCGGCGGCCTGTGGGCCTTTCGGTCCGGGACCGGGGCGGGGATGGGAACCAGGTCAGATGATGAATTACGGATTTTGTTACGGAGGCGCCTTTATGTGGGTAATATTTTTGATTGTTTTAGTTGTGGCGGTTTATTTCATTGCGCAGGCTTTGAAAAGTAAAAATTCCGCTCCCGAGGCGCGGGAAACGCCGCTGGATATTCTGAAAAAAAGATACGCCAAAGGCGAGATTACCAAGGAAGAATTCGACCGGATGAAGAAGGATTTGGGATAGTTTGCCGCCCGCGGCTATTCTTCGCCGGTGATGCCCAGCGACTCGCAGATGACTTCGGCGGGATCCAGCGCTTCCATGCCGGATAATCCGCCCAACTGCATGCGGCAGGAGCCGCAGTCCGCC
>Ga0116182_1003012_pt1 | contig 15993 bp, 14 predicted proteins | sample AD_UKC077_MetaG_FD_89805 | JGI IMG/M metagenome (GOLD analysis project Ga0116182, IMG submission 89805) | Active sludge microbial communities of municipal wastewater-treating anaerobic digesters from USA - AD_UKC077_MetaG | ecosystem: Engineered > Bioreactor > Anaerobic > Digestate | place: USA...
AGCAACATCGCTTCCAAGGCGGCCGTGGAAGCGATGTTGCTTTATACGGGAACGCCGGTTAAATCTGCAGGATAATTTTTAAGAGGAAATGTCATGAAAAAAGCGATCCATGAAGGTTTTGAAGCGATTCAGAAAAAAGGGAGCCGTGTGGTTACGGAAGGAAAGCACATGCTTGGGAATGCCGGATTGATGGTAGCTACGGGGGTGATTTCTTCTATCCAGGATCGTTCCCGTCCGTTTGTGACGGTCATTAATTCCTACACGACGCATATCCCCGGGCATGTTCATCTGAACATTCTCGGTGAAAAAGTGGTCCAGGCCCTTAAGGTCAAAGGTTACAACGTTTGGTATGCGAATATCGGCGCTGCGATTTGTGACGGGATTGCGATGGGGCATTTCGGGATGAAATATTCATTGCCTTCGAGGGAGCTGATTGCAGACCAGATTGAATCGATTATCGGGGCGCATCCTTGTGATGCCTGGATCGGGATTGGCAATTGCGACAAGATCATTCCAGGCATGTTGAATGCCATGGTGCGGATCAATATTCCTTCAGTTTATGTAAGCGGCGGTCCCATGCTGGCGGGGCAGAACAACACGGATCTTATTACCATCTTTGAAGGGATCGGCAAGGAAGCGGCCGGGAAGATGTCGGAAAAAGATCTTGAAAAACTTGCGGGGACGGCATGCCGCACCTGCGGAAGTTGTGCGGGAATGTTTACTGCGAATTCTATGAATTGTCTTGCGGAAGTGATTGGTCTTGCGCTTCCGGGAAACGGCTCTGTTCCTGCCGCAGCGTGGACGGACACAAAGACGCTTTCTTGGACGGTGAATCCTGAACGGATAGCACTTGTGGAAAAAGCGGCAGATGTCCTGGATGACATGCTCAAGAAAAAAATCCGACCGCGGGATATTGTGACAAAAAAGGCGATCGATAATGCGTTTATTCTGGATTTAGCCATGGGGGGATCCTCGAATACGGTGCTCCACACGCTGGCGTTGGCTTGTGAGGCCGGGATTGATTATCCGCTGGAACGGATTAACCAGCTTGCCAAGAAAACTCCTAATCTTTGTAAAGTATCACCTTCAAGGCCCGACGTTCACATGGAAGATGTCCATCGCGTGGGCGGAATTGCAGCGATTCTTAAGGCGGTTGTCGAAGATGGCCGTGCGCCTCTTAATCTTGACCTCAGAACTTGCACCGGTACGTTACGGGACATGGTGGAGAAAGCTCCTTCGGCGGACGGAGACGTTATCAGGATCGGGGATCGCGCGTTTTCCAAGGAAGGCGGGCTTGCCATCCTGTACGGGAACATTGCTCCGCAGGGCGCTGTGGTCAAAACGGCCGGTGTCGAGAAGAACATGATGAAGTTTACGGGACGCGCGAAGTGTTACGATTCGCAGGATGAAGCGCTCGAAGCTATCTTGAAGGGTAAGGTCGTGGATGGTGATGTCGTGGTGATCCGTTATGAGGGGCCGAGAGGAGGCCCGGGGATGATGGAAATGTTATCTCCGACTTCCGCGATCAAGGGACGTGGACTACGCGCCGCTTTGATCACGGATGGCCGATTCTCGGGAGGGACGCGGGGACTTTGTATCGGGCATATTTCCCCTGAAGCCGCCGCGGGAGGACCGATCGCGATTATCAAGAACGGCGACGTGATTGAAATCGACGCCGTGAAACGCACGATGGAACTTCTTGTTCCGGCTAAAGAAATTAAATCACGGTTCCGGAAGTTGAAACCTTTCAAAAGTAAAGTGACCGGTGGGTGGCTTGGCCGTTATTCCCTGCATGTGTTGAGCGCGCATACCGGCGCCGTGATGGACAATAGCGCTTTATTTGAAAACAAAAAACAGAAATGAGGTTGTTATGATCAGTGAGAAAATGGCGAAAGCGATTAACGAGCAAATCAATAAAGAAATCTACTCGGCTTACCTTTATGTTGGCATGGCCGCCTATGCCGGAGGTCTGGGGTTGGGAGGAATTGCCAATTGGTTTCAATTGCAGGCTAAAGAGGAACTCGGGCACGCTCAAAAGTTCATGCATTACCTGAGCGAACAGGGGAGTGATCTGGTCCTTAAGGCGATCGCGGCGCCTGATCAAAAGTTCACTTCGGTGGCCGCCGCTTTTGATAAAACTCTGGAACACGAAAAAGAAGTGACCGCTTCCATTCGTGACTTGGTAACGCTCGCCAAAAAGGAAGCCGACTACGCGACGGAGATTTTTCTTCAGTGGTTTGTGACCGAGCAAATTGAAGAGGAGGCTAGCGTCTCCGATATTATTCAGAAGCTCGCGATCGGTGGGAAAATGGGGAATTCTCTCCTGATGATCGACAAGACGCTGGGGCTCCGGAAATAAATCGGAAAAATTAAACGAATGAAGGCGATACGGATAGCGGACGACGTTTGGTGGGTGGGGGCCATTGATTGGAATGCCCGGCATTTTCACGGACATACCTACACGACAAAGCGCGGTACGACCTATAATGCGTACCTGATCGTTGATGAAAAAATAACGCTGGTAGACGCGGTGTACGGGCCGTTCACGGATGAGATGATTCAGCGGATCCGGACGGTCATTCCAGTGGAAAAGATTGACACGATCATTGCCAATCACATTGAGCCGGACCATTCGGGCGCGTATCCGGAACTTCTTAAACTTTGTCCGAACGCGAAGCTCTACGGAAGCGCCCGCGCGGGACAAGGGCTGGAGCGCTATTACCACCAAAAGTTCGATTTCACGCCGGTAAAGACTGGTGACAAATTATCACTTGGGAAGAAGACGCTCCGTTTTATCGAAATCCCGATGATCCACTGGCCGGACAGCATGATGACTTACCTGGAGGAAGATCAGATCCTTTTTTCAAACGACGCCTTTGGACAGCATTACGCGACGAACGAGCGATTTGACGATGAGGTCCCGTGGGAAATCTTGATGGAAGAGGCGGCCAAATATTACGCGAACATCCTCTGGCCGTTCAGTCATTTGATCGCGAAAAAGCTAGTCGAGCTCGCGGAGATGAATCTTCCGATCCGCATGATCGCGACCTCGCACGGAGTCAGCTGGCGGAAAGAGCCGCGGAAAATAATTACCGCTTATGAGCGGTGGGCGGCGAACGTGACGGATCCCAAGATCGTGATTGTTTATGAGACGATGTGGGGATCGACCGCGAAAATGGCCCGAAAAATCGCGGAAGGCGTCGCTGCCTCGGGAGTCAAGTGTGAAATCCACGACATTGCCGCGACGGATCGGACGGAAGTGATTTATGACATGTTTAGCGCGAAAGGCTACATCGTAGGATCTTCCAATCATGACAGCGGCATGCTCCCCAACATGGTGTCGTTCATGGAATTTCTGAAAGGTCTGCATCCCAAAAACAGGATTGGCTGCGCTTTTGGTTCCTACGGATGGTCGGGTATCGCGATCAAGAAACTTGAAGAGACGCTGAAGGAATCCGGGGTGGAGATCGTTCAACCAGCGCTGTCTGTCGTCTATGCTCCGGACGAGGCCCAGCTCGCGGCTTGCCACGAGTTCGGGCGAAAAATCGCAGAGTTTGTGAAGGCTGTGTAGTTACATGAAAACTTTCGATGCTATTGAAAAACGGCACAGTACCCGGGAATATAAGGACCAGCCGGTTCCGAAGGAAATGCTGGAGGCGTTAGTGGACGCGGGCCGACGCGCTCCGAGCGCCCGGGCGGTTGAACCCTGGGAGTTTGTGGTTGTAACGGATCGCGGAAGGCTCGATATTCTTGCTTCTCTTGTTAGCACGGGGGCCTTCCTCAAACAAGCCACGGCCTGTATCGTTGTGCTCTGTGAAGATGTGAAGTATTTTCTTGAGGATGGGGCCGCGGCCACCCAGAATATTCTTCTCGCGGCGACTGACCTGGGGCTTGGAACCTGCTGGATCGCGGGAGATAAAAAAGAATATGCCCCCGACGCGCTGAAGCTCCTTGATGTTCCCCCGGGGTATAAATTGGTCAGTCTCGTGGCGGTCGGATGGCCGGCTAAATCTTCGCATCAGCACAAAAAAAGAAAATTGAAAGAAGTGATTCATTGGGAAAGATTTGTCGAGCGCCCACGCAATAAGGACCCCCGGATTGAAAGGGTTCTTGAAGCGAACAGTAAGTTGTTTCCCCCGAAATAGCACCGCGGTTTCCGTCTGTTTGTTAAGACGAATAAAATTGATCCGGCCGAAAGTGTCAGCGTAGTCATGGAATTATCGGCATCTTGTCGTAACTGTTTTCGATTCAACGAAACACAGTAACAAAAAATAAGTTGCGTTACGGGATATGCCCAAAGGGGAGCCAGGCTGTCAATGGCGTAAAGATTTGAGCTTTTTGAAATTACTGACGAACCCCTGCGTTTTGTTAAATAACGAGGCGCGGGGTTTTGTCATTTTAAGGGCGAACTGAAGATGCTTTCTGAGTTAAGCGTAAAAGGGAAAACAATCGATTTGATTGTCATTGGCGCCGGTCCGGCGGGCCTTATGGCGGCCATCTCGGCGGCTTCAAGAGGTGCGCGCGTACTGATCCTCGAGGGGGAAGCGAGTTCCGGGAAAAAGTTACTCGTCACGGGAGGTGGGCACTGCAATATTACGAACCGCGCGGTGAGCGAACGGGATTTTTATTCGGATGATCCGCGAACTGTTCGCAATGTATTGCGGGCGCTTCCTGTTTCGAAGACGGTTGATTTTTTCAGGGAGTGGGGCCTTTCGCTTATGACAGAAGAGGATGGAAAAATGTTCCCTCGGGACCGGAAGGCCGCGAGCGTTCTTGGGACGCTCCTCGGCGCCGCGCGGGAACGGAAAGTAAATCTTTTGACGAGGAGCGAAGTTTTAGCGCTTCATTGCCGGCACGGGATTTTTTCGACTGAGGGAAAGGGATTTTCGTTTTCCTCAAAAGCCGTGATTGTCGCTACCGGCGGATTATCGTATCCCGCGACCGGAAGTCGAGGCGCGGGTTATAAGATTGCCGAATCTTTTGGGCATTCAATCGTGGCCCCTTCACCGGCGCTTGTTCCCTTCGAAACGGCGGATGCTGATTGGCGTGGCCTCGCGGGGATAACTTTGGAGACCGCGCTTGGATTATTCCGCCGCGGACAGTGGTTTGCCGAATCTCGAGGGCCTCTTCTTTTCACGCATCAGGGATTTAGCGGCCCGGCGGTTATGAATCTCGCTTCACCCTGGGCCCGATTCGGTGGCCAGGGAGCGCTGACGATTTGTGCCAATTTTTTACCACAAATCAGTGAAAAATCTTTGCGGGAACGTTTGCGGGAAAAGAGAGTCGCGAAACCGGCCATGACAATCAAAAAATTTCTTTCTCACGATATCCCGGAAAGACTTGCCGGAGTTCTCTTGAGAAAGGCAGATATCGTTTCGGAAAAACAACTGGCGAATTTTTCAAAAAAAGAAAGGGAACTGCTTTTTCGGATGGTTCGTTCCTGCGTTCTTCCCGTGAAAGGGCCGCTTGGGTATGACAGGGCGGAGGTCACGGCGGGCGGGATTCCCCTGAAAGAGGTGAACCCAAAGACGCTTGAATCAAACATTGCGCCCGGGCTTTTTTTTGCCGGAGAGGTTTTGGATGTGGATGGCCGGATCGGTGGATTTAATTTGCAATGGGCCTGGTCGAGCGGGTATGTGGCCGGGTGCGCCGCCGCGGAAAAATTGGGGCAACCGATAAGGTCCCGGCTTTGAATTATGATGAAAAATGGGCCGTTTTCGGGGGCATCAAACGTTGAAGGTTAAGACTTTGCTGGTAACGGTCGAAATTTATCGGGACATTCCGAAACATCTGCCATAAAATATTGACCCAAAATGAGGAAAATTATGCGCCTATTCTTTTTTACGTGTCTCATGAGCGTTTTTTTCGCGGTATCGGGGAGTGCCGAGGAATTGCCTCCGCTTCCCAGGGGGCCCATGATTTTGACGAGCGCGACACAAGCGATGCAAAACGCGGATTTCTGGATCCGGCGAATTGAAGGCGCGGAGAGGGTCGTTAAAACGCGCGAGGAGATAGAAAAATTCAACGAATATATCCGTAGCCTCGTCAGAGAGAATGTGGATATTTTCCGACTGGATTTTCGCCGACCGGGCAAACAGATTGCCGACCAGCTTCAGCTTGAGTTTAACACGCTCAGAAACCGGAAACTATTCGGGGTCGATAATCAATATGTCCAAAAAAGTTTTTTTGACGACCAGATCAAGCCTCTCGTCCAGATTGACAAGGTCCCTTCCACGATCCGGATGAAATGGGGGGCCGCGGTCCGGACCACGTCCGTTCGGGCGCTCCCGACCATGGTGAAATTACTCGAAGACAAGGGGGATGTGGAGTTCGACCAGCTTCAGTTCACGCTTATCAAACTCTGGACGCCCGTTGGCATTTATCACAGCTCCAGTAACGGACAATGGCTTTACATCCAGGCGCCGTACGTGCGGGGATGGGTCAAGGCGAAGGATATCGCCGTTTTCCCATCTCGTGATGACCTTAAAAAATACGCGGCTTCCGATAAATTTTTTGTGGTCACGGGCGAAAGTGCTAGTGTTTTTAAAGATCCCGCCAGAACCACGTTGCTTCAGCGGGCGTCCATGGGGACGGTGATTCCCAGAGCGCCCATTCCATCGTCCCAACTGGCGGCTGGATCCAGTGAACCTTACACGGTTTGGATGCCTTACCGTAAAAGTGACGGAAGCGCGGGAGTTGCGAAGGCTTACATCAGCAGGAAAAGCGATGTTCAGAGAAATTATCCCGTGTATTCCCAGGCCAATATCCTGCGCCAGGCGTTCAAGTTGCTTGGATTTCGGTACGGATGGGGTGGTCAGTATAATGGGCGCGACTGTTCGGGGTTCGTGCATGATGTTTTTTTGAGTTTCGGAATTGCTTTCCCGCGAGACTCCAAACAACAGTCCCTCGTTGGAATTCAACTCGGATTTTTCGAACCCTTCGAAGAGGACATCCAGAAGGAAAAGGCCCTTGGTTCTTTGCGGCCGGGATTGGCCCTTCTAAAAATGCCGAAACATCAAATGATTTATCTGGGGCAAATCGGAAAACAGCACTACGTAATTCATTCCACGTGGGCCGAACGCACGGGACAGGACCCCAGGAAAGATGAAAAAAACCGGATTAATCAAGTGGTCGTCTCTGACCTTAATCTGAACGGAAATTCCTACATTGGGTCACTGTTCGACAGGATTGTCTCCATCAATGAGATCGAATAAATCATTTCTCCCAAGCTGGGCTCGCGGGACGTTGTGCCTGTGGTTCGCGCTCGTTTGTGTTCTGGGATTCCCGAAAGATACGCGGGCCGAAAAATTTGAATCCGCTGAGTATGGTTTTGCCATCGAGGCGCCGGAAGGATGGCAGGCGCAGCCCGCGGTTTATGAGGGAGTGGTCGCGACTTTCTGGAAAGAAGGAAGTTTGGCGACTTTTCATGTGATCGAGCGCGACCTGGGTGAGGCAAAAACCGTGGCTGATCTTGAGTGGAAAGATCTTTTTGCCCCAAAATTTGATGAAATTCTCATTCGCCAGGAATCGGAGACCATGGTTGGCGGAGAGAAGGCAAGGTATTGCATCTATAAAATCAAGCCGGGTTTGTTCAAACAACAAATGGAAGGGAAGCATGATTTTAAATACATGAATTACATCGTCATTCATGAAAACAGGCTCTATTCCATTACGTTTAAAGGGCTGGAATCTTCGTTCGGCCAGGATTATTCCGGATTTCTTGAATCGGTGCGAACGATTCGCTTTTTAGACTCACAAAAGCCGTGACGGCTCCCAACGGAAAGTTAGAGGTTACGTCATGAACTTTCAAGAACTGGTTGGAGAAGTCCAAAAGATAAAGTTCAGGGAAATTCGCTCCCGCACGGAAACGTATTTTGAAGCTGTCATTCCCAAACAGGATTTAGGCTCTCTTGAAACGATCCTCCAGGAACATTTTGGAAAACCTCTGAAACCCGCGGGTGTTTTCGCGGAAGGAGAGGCTAAACGGTATTCAAAGCCCTACGGCGGAGTTCGGCATGAGCAGACCATGTACCTCCGGAAGCTTGAACGCAGTTTCGAATATGCCTTTTTATGGCCTTGGGGTTGTGGCACTCTGCTTACCATCAAGGTGATCCAGGGCGAGGCTCCCAAAGGTTCTCCCAGAGAACTTGATTTCCGGGCCATTTGGCAATCTTTGTGGAATAAATAGTTTTTTCTTCCCGCCCGCGGTTGAATTCCAGTGACTTCACAGTAGAATAACGCCTATGAAATACGCTATCGGTGTTGATATCGGGGGAACCAAGATTGGTGTGGTTCTTGGAAATAGAAATGGGACACTTCTTGTCCGACGCGAAATTTCGACCCTTCTTAATCAAGGCGCCCGGGGTTGTCTAAACCAACTTGTTCATACGATTGAAGGCATAATAAGGGAAAGAGGGATGACCTCTCGAGATCTTCTTGGGATCGGCGTGGGGACACCCGGCGCTGTAAACTCGCGAAAGGGTATTTTGCCCCGTTCTCCTAATCTGCCCGGGTGGACCAATATTCCGTTGCGTGGCATTCTGGCAAGGCGATTCAAGCTTCCGGTATACCTTGCCAATGACGCGAACGCCGCCGCCCTTGGAGAACTGATGTTTGGCGCGGGGAAAAGTGCCCGGCATTTCATTTACATCACGGTCAGTACTGGGGTGGGAAGTGGAATTGTGATAGATGGGAAACTTTATGAAGGCGCGGGTTTTGTTGCCGGAGAATTCGGGCATGTTAGCATTGTTCCTGATGGACTAAAGTGCCACTGCGGCCGACGGGGTTGTCTCGAGGCATACGCTTCTGGCACGGCCATTGCACGTTTTTATGGCAAATCAGGAAAGAAAAAAGTTGAGGGCGCGAAAGGGGTCGGGATTGCGGCCCGGTTGGGTGACAAAACCGCGATCAAGAGTTACAGGAAAGCGGCTTATTATCTTGGAATCGGAATCGCGGGTCTCATGAATGTTTTGAATCCGGAAGTGATCGTGATTGGCGGGGGAGTTTTGAAATCAGCCCCCGCGATATACTGGAAAGAAATGATTCAAAGCGCGAAAAGTCACGCGTGGCCCGAAGCGTTTTGCAGCACCCGAGTTCTTAAGTCCACGATTCTCGACCGGTCTGGCGATCTTGGTGCGTTGGCGCTGGTATTCAGAAACAGCGCGCCCGGCAGGACTTGAACCTGCAACCCTCTGCTCCGAAGGCAGATGCTCTATCCAATTGAGCTACGGGCGCATTTTAAATTTTCAGATCTTCATCGAAATGGGATCTTCTAAGCGGCCACCAGAAATTATTGAGGAAAATTACCATTTGCTGACGTCTGGAATGGAGATCGTATCCTGAAACTTCACCTTAAAGCAAGAAAGAATTTTTGTGAGTTTTTTTAAAAACAGATACACGGTTATTTCGGGGCTTATTTTTTTTATTTGCGGGTGTGCCACAACGACGGAGCGGGGGATTGACGTGGAGGCGGCGCGTCAAAGTTCATCGAATTATGATGAGCACGCCGTGGGAGCGAAAATTCATCAGGAGATCCTCTCGCGGTTTTATCCTTACACGGATCCCAAAGTCGTGAAGTATGTGAGCCATGTTGGGACGAATCTGGCAACCCACGCCAGCCGGAAAGACCTCCGTTATCAATATACCATTCTCTACGACGAGAAGATTTACGCGACATCATCTCCCGGCGGATATATTTATGTGACGACCGGAATGCTCAATTTCTTGCAAAATGAGGCGGAGCTTGCCGCTATTCTCGCGCATGAAATCGGAAGGCTTCAATACAAGGACCCCCGGTTTACGCAAACCGATGATGTGGTGAATGTTGCCACGCAGGCGGGTTCCCAGATTGCGCCGATGTTTGGTCCCATCGGATCGCTTGCCGCTCTTGGGCTTGTTTTGCTCAAGGCGTATGTTGACAGTACCCAGTTGACTCCCGATGAATTGCTTATCGAAAGTGACCGGCGGGCGATGGACTATTTGCTTCGGTCGGGTTATGATCCCCAGTCGCTGATGGATACCCTCGAATATTTTTTACGGGCGGGAGAGAAATCTATACCGTTATTCTATGACTATTATCAATCACGGCCGATCACGGAATCGAGGGTTTTGGCCGTCCGTAAAGGATTTCAAAAGCTTCCACTTTCTGATAAAGAGCTCAAAACTCGACCGCTCGAATACCAAGAGGTCACAAAAGGGGTGAGAGAGATTTACAAGGATAGATACTAACGAAACTAATGCGGCTAGAGGGAGTTGAACCCCCACCCCTTTCGGGACAAGATCCTAAGTCTTGCGCGTCTGCCAGTTTCGCCATAGCCGCATAAAATTTCGTACAAAAAACGATGTGGTCCTTCTTTCAAAACACGGAGATCGCGGCCAGTTTTACCGTGGCCGAATATTTTTAGCGCCGGTTGTTTCCCCGCTTCAACGCGGGATGGCCATTGCGAATAAAAAATGCGCCCTGAAGGACTTGAACCTTCGACCCAGTGATTAAGAGTCACTTGCTCTACCAGCTGAGCTAAGGGCGCAAGATAAGGGTACGTGAAGAAGACCTGACGAAAAGCGGGGTCATTCTACTTAAGGAAGCAGAACTTTACAAGATATTCGGAACAAATTCCAGGGAAATTCGAAACCCGGAAAAGTTTGACAGTGCCTGGGGGCTTTGGTATACTTTGCGCGCTTTTTCAGGGTACTTCGAGTCACAGGAAGATAGTCCTCCTAGCTGATTTCCCCCTAATATGTTTATATAAAACAAAGAAAGGATGCCTCGTTGTTTTCTTCCGGAAACAGCAAAAGAGGCTGGTTTCGGAAGGTCTGTTGTCTCCAATGACAGAATCGGATGGGGCCGTCGTTTATGAAAACTTTTATTCCTAAAGATAAAGACATTAATCGCAAAACTTACCTTATTGACGCGTCCGGCAAGACCCTTGGCCGTTTGGCAACCCGGGCCGCCTCTCTTCTCATCGGGAAGGGGAAAGCTTGTTTTTCCAAAGACCAGCTAGTGGGAGATCAGGTGATTGTGATCAATGCCGCGAAAATTCACGTGACAGGCAAAAAGAAAGAACAAAAGGTTTATACCCGGTATTCGGGATTTGCGGGTGGCATGCGCAGTATCCCCCTTGAAGAGTTGCTGGAAAGAAAACCGGCGGATGTTATTACCAAGGCCGTAACCCGGATGCTTCCCAAGAACCGAATGGGGGATGTCATGGCGAAGCGCCTTCGCGTTTTCCCCGGCGCTGAATATAATCATCAAGCTCAAAAACCAATTACGATTGAGGTTTCATAATTATGGCGACCACATCTATTTACGCGACCGGCCGAAGGAAATCCGCGATCGCCCGTGTTTGGCTGTTCCCCGGACAGAAAGGGTTCACGGTCAATGGACAAGCTTCTGACAAGTATCTTAAACGCGCAAATCTTCAAATGATCGTGGAGCAACCGCTTAAGGCCATGAACCTTCTCGGACAGGTTCGGGTTCGCGCCCGTGTCGAGGGCGGAGGAACCGCGGGACAAGCGGGTGCAATACGGCTCGGCATTGCCAGGGCGCTTCTCGGATTGAATGCTGAAAGTCGGTCCCCGTTGCGGAGGGGTGGATACCTCACGCGTGATCCTCGCGAGAAAGAGCGTAAAAAGGCAGGCCGCAAAGGTGCTCGCCGCCGCTTTCAGTACACAAAGCGGTAATCCGGTTTTTCATGGAGTTTTTTTTCAACCGAGGATCTATAAACGATAGGTCTCTTCAGGTGCGCGTTACGACCGACACTTCAAACGCACCTCTGTGAATTTATGAACCGTCCCAGTCTCCAGCGTGTTTGGTCGCGAAATTTAGTTCTAATCGGAGTAATTTGTTTTACGGCCTGGGTGTGTTCAGGTTGTCAGCAGTTTTTCCAGGATTATAATTATTCCCCGATCAGCGCTTCTCAGTTCAATAGCAATTATTAAGAACATCCGTCTTGTTTGCGGAAGAGGGACCGGATTTTGTGACAGAAGGATCTGTTTTTGCTAACCCATCACCTGTCGGGAAAACGAAGACATGGAAAAAGGGTTTTCGTTTTTTTCTTTTCCTTTTTTTCGCGCTTCTCATCTATTTTGGATTTGTCTGGTTTCAGGCTAATCGGCTGTTAAGGTCCGAAAAAAACCAGAAACATTTCATCGAGAAAATCCAACTTGTTTCCGGGGGGGGCTTCACTCATGAGGGTTTAAAAGTTGGATTTTCCCCAAATCCGACTTTGACGTTTCTGAATCCGAAGCTTACCTTTGCCGATCATCCCACGGTCATCGAATCTGAAAAACTCTGTCTTGATTTTAATATTATTTCAATCGCCTGGGGTCGTACCGAACCTTCCGAGGTTTATGCTTTTGGTGTGAAGCTTCATACCTCGATTCCCGCCTTTCCGGGTCTGGAAGAGTTCCAACTGCAAAATGCGGTTCTTAAGACGGGCGCCATTCGTTCTGGTCTCGCGATCCCCGTCCAGATGTCAGGTGATGTGGGCGGTCAACCGCAGGCTTTTGATATGAAGGGACATTTTTTCATCCCTTCGCTGGAAAGACTTGAATGGGAGCAGGTCAGCATGCGGCTTCTCTTCAATTTCAAGGATCTTCCGATCGCCAGCGCCGCCACTCACGCCCCGGATCGTCCTCCTTTTTTTATTTTTAAAGGTGGCTTTTTAAACGGATCTTTCGAAACAAAAAAACAACAGGGATCCGGAGAGCTGGACTTCACGGGGACCGGTAAGGTTCGAAAAGTGAGTTACGAAATTCATAACGAAAAAGATATGGCAGTGCCGCTTGCTTTCGATGTGGAGATGGATCTTTCAGGTGTCTGGAATGCCGCCGCGGAAGAGTTAAAGATTAATAAGTCCCAATTTCAGCTTCCTTTTGGATCCCTCGAAACCAACGGAAGTTTAAAATTGGGAACCGGGGAAATTCCAAGCTTCTACTTTTCCGCGAAAGATCTGGTTCTTGAAAAGATGGTTGCTTATTGGCCCGGTATTGAAAACGTTCTTCCTTTTAAAATCGGTTTTTCCGGCGCGAGCCAATGGATCCTAAATCTCGAAGGTACGCTTGACCACCTTCGAATCCATCTTAATGTTGATTTCAAGCAAGCTCTCTTCACGTATGGCCAGTATTTCACGAAACCCAAGGATATTCCGCTTACCGCGACTTTCGACTATCTGATTCGAAAAGGCTCCACGTTGTCAGGGGATTTTTCAGTTCGATTCCAGGAAATGTCCCTGAAGGGGAATTTGACGGATCTGGACATGGGGACGGGTACGGGGCAGTTAAACCTTCTTACCAATAAATTTTCGGTGTCGGGATGGGAATCATATATTCCGATGCTCCAAGATTTCAAGATTGACGGAGACGCCAAGATCCTCGCGAACTGGAAGGGAGACCTTCGAGCTTTAGAAAAAACTGATAAAATTTTTCATATTACGATCGAAAAAGGATCTTGGACGGACGCGGACGGAAAGGGGATCCGGAACGCGGACCTTTCTCTTGATTATAGCCCGCTGATGCTCGAAGGTCGTCAGATGAAGTTCGATTTGGGGAAGTCGCCCGTTGTCGCGGATCTTAAAATAGCGGGGACGGGAGAACAGAAAGAATCTTTTTTTCATCTTTCAGCCGGCGAATTAAATCTTAATGACGCTTGGGATTCCGTGAGGGCTCTTTTCCAGAGCAAAGCAGGGACTTTTCCCGAAGGTTTTTGGGATGATATCAAGACGGCAATCCATGGCCTTTTCCCTTCGGGGCAGACGGTCCAGAATTTTTCAGTTGATATTTCAAACACGGACCGGATTTGGAATATATCGAAACTCCACGCTCAAGTTTATGGTGGAGTGTTGGATCTTTCCGGCTGGGTGGATCCGACTACGCAACCGGTCCAGTACCAATCCGAGGGAGAAATCAAAGGTCTTAATCTTGATCTCTTTTTGAATCGGGCGGGTTTGGAAAAACAATGGTTTGGAGGTTCAACGATCCTGAAGTTTTCCGTCGATGGAAGCGGTTGGGGGCGAGACGCGTGGACCTCTTCGCTCAAAGGGCGGGGACAATTAAATCTTACTGAAGGGCGGTTCGGTTTTATGGATCCTGTTGGCGCTTTGTCGTCCATCGAGCCCTTGAGCTCCCTCGCGTCCAGAATGAAATCACCCAACTCCTTTAACGAGCTTGATTTTAATTGGGTCCTTTCCGGCGGGAAAGTGGAGACGGAGGATTTCCTCGTCAAAAGTTCCGATTACGTGGTGGACGGTGAAGGAACGCTCGGTTTTGACGGTTTGTTGAACCTGCGATGGGACATGTACCTTCCGACTTCACTGGCGGCGGAAATTTTCCCTGGGATGGCGGAGACTTTTCACAGGGAAACCAGAGCCCATCTGGGGCCGATCACATTGCTCATCTCAGGATTGGCCGATTCTCCCCACATTAAGCCTGATCCGGCCCGGGCAGAAGAATTGATGCAAATGATCCGCGAGGAAAAAGCTCGATCGCTTCTTCGCGAGCTTGTGCTGGATTAAAACGAAAAAAAGGCAGTTCTCTTATTTTTCTCGCCGAAGTAGACTCAGTAATGCCCGGGCGGCTTTGAGTTCCGATTCCTTTTTGATCTTGTGGAAACCGGAGGCTTTCCGCTTTCGGTCGACGGAAACAACCGTGGTGATTCCCTTCGAACTGGATTTATGAACGTAAACGGGGATTTTTTTCCATCTTTTCAGCGTGAGCTCCTGCAACGTACTTTTGGGATTGGGATCCAGGCGGAAAAGTTTTTTGGAGTCAAAATACTCCGCGTAGTGCTTGAGGATAAAAGCCTCCGTTTTTTTTCTTCCGAGATCAAAGAAAATTGCCGCAAAAACCGCCTCAAGAGCGTCAGTCATAAGCTTGTGCTTGTAGGGGGTTTTCATAGCCTGGCGCAGACTTTTCCCAAAGCGCATGAATGTGTGGAGCCGCAGTTTCGCGGCGATTCTTCCAAGGACTCTCTGTGAAACAAGAGTGGAGCGGAGTTTGGAGAGCATACCTTCATCGGCTTGCGGGAAGCCGGCGTAAAGCCGCTGACAGATGACTTCGTTCAGGATGGAGTCCCCAAGAAACTCAAGACGGTCAAAATCGGCCAGTTTTTCTGCGAATTGATTTTCGTTTCTGAACGAAGGATGCGTCAGGGCCGCGTCAAAGAGGGACAAATTTTTCACGGAAAGGCCGAGTCCTTTACGAAGTCTGGTTTTGGTGAGTTTTGGCGTCTTGGTCATGGGAGATTTAACATAATGTTTTCACGCAGGGCTGTCAATCGTAAAATAGCGTAAGTAACTATAGAGTATGGGGTTATGAATAATGAAGCCCCCTTTTGCTGGTCTAAGAGTTGTCGTAACTTCTTAAATTGACAAAGGATAGAGCTATTTCTATAATACCCGCTCACGTGGAGGGAACGTCAACTAGGGGAGTGTCTTTTTTTCCCGAAAAGGAGAAGCATTAAGTCAAATGTTGAACTGTGCTGTAATAGGTGCAACGGGATATACAGGATCTGAACTTACCAGGTTGTTGCTTGCCCACCGAAATGTCCGAATCACCCATCTGACAACGCGGCAGGAAAAACATATTCCGCTAGCTGAGGTTTTGCCATCGATCCCTAAGGACGTGGATCTTCGTATTACCCCGTATGATTTTGAAGATGTCAAAAAGAAGGCCGATCTTGTGTTTCTTTGTCTTCCTCACACAGAAGCCATGACGACGGGTGATCGTTTTCTTCAGGCTGGTAAAATCGTGATCGATCTTTCTGCGGATTTTCGGCTGAAAAATCCGGCTCTTTATCCCGAGTGGTACGGGGTTGACCATGCCTTTCCCGCGAGGCTCCGACAGGCTGTTTACGGTTTGTGCGAAGTGAACCGGAAAAAAATTAAAAAGGCGGATTTGATCGCTAATCCCGGGTGTTATCCGACGGGGCCGTCTCTTGCCCTTTGGCCGCTTTTTAAGAAAAAAATGATCCGAACGGATTTCGTCATTATTAATGCC
>Ga0116182_1003024_pt1 | contig 15957 bp, 13 predicted proteins | sample AD_UKC077_MetaG_FD_89805 | JGI IMG/M metagenome (GOLD analysis project Ga0116182, IMG submission 89805) | Active sludge microbial communities of municipal wastewater-treating anaerobic digesters from USA - AD_UKC077_MetaG | ecosystem: Engineered > Bioreactor > Anaerobic > Digestate | place: USA...
ATCGTAGCGCCCGTAGAAATTGAGAACGGGCATGGTGATCCGCCGCAAGTCGATCCGCTTGCCGTTTAACTTCATCCGGTTCTGAATGAGCAGATTCTCCTGGTAGCAGTCCTTGACGTATTGGCGGAAGGTCTCGGCGGGCACATCGGGGCTGTCGAAAATCCACTTCTCCATCCGGAGAAAGTTCTCCACGAAAGGGATATCTTCAATATTGTCAACGAAATTCTTGTACTTTTCGATGACCAGCCGGGCGGGATTCAAAAGGAGAAAACCGAAGTTCAGAAAATCCCCGGGAATGTTGCCGCAGGCGTCGATGAGACCGTCCGCATTGAAATTCTTCATCCACAGGTGCAAAAGCCCCTTGTCCGTATCGAACTGGACGGGACTGACGGAGGTGATCAGGTTCCGCACCTTCGCCGGGTGAAGGGCCGCATACATGACGGAGAAAGTTCCGCCGATACAGACCCCCATCAGGTTCACCTTCGGGATATCGTGGCGCCTGCGGATGAATTCGACAACCCGGTCCATGTAGCCGTTTACATGATCGTCGATGGTCAGGAAGCGGTCTTTCCGGGCCGGCGTGCCCCAGTCGATCATGTAGACTTCCGCGCCGCCTTCGAGAAGGCCCCGGATCACGCTCCGGTCGGGCTGGAGGTCGAGCATCGTTTCCCGGTTGATGAGGGCGTAAACGAGAAGGAGCGGCGTCGCGATTCTACGCTTTCCGAGGGGGGTGTAATGCTTGAGGCGGATCCGGTCCTCTTCGTAGACGATTTCAAAGGGGGTTTCTCCGATCTCCGCACGGAGGTCCCGGCCCAGCGCTGCGGGGACAGTCATCAGACGTTCCAGGTCTTTTCCGGACCGGCGCATAAAATCGGCCATCAAACGGAAAGGGGATTCATCGAGTCCGGCCATGGCTCCCCTTCCGCTGAGCTTCCAGTGTCTCGACCCTCTTTCTCAGGAGATGGATCTCCCGGTAGAGTTCATCCATATCGCGCGGCGTCGGCATGTGCAACGACTTGAGGACGTCCTCCATCAGGCCCTCCCGGGCCTTCGTGACCGAGGTGCCGGCGTTCAGCGTTTTGCGCAGGGCCGTCATGAATTCTTCCGACCGGTAGAGGTCCATGTAACGGCGTTCGAGGGCATCGATCCACAGGGAAAAGAGGTCTTTCCCGGGAATCTTGCTGCCGCCGGTACGGCTCTCTCGCCGGATTTTCTCCTCCACGTCCAGAAAAGACGCCTCCATGGGCCGGTTCATGAGGATGCAGAATTCCGTGCAGGCCGCCTCCCACTCGGCAAAGGCCCGGACAAAATGGATGGTTTTCTCCTGGTACTGGCGCAGGGGGCCGATGGGGTTCACCTGGAAACAGCGCGCCATCTCCTCCCGGATAAAATTCTGCCAGCGGTTCCGGAATTCCGACTTCCCCGCTTCGGTAAAGAAGGAGCGGGCCGCACCGGAAGAAACCGTTTGTCCGAAAGACGCCATCTGCTCCTGGAAAAAACGGCTCCAGAGATCTCCCACTTCCCTCATCATCTGCTGAGCCGCATCGTCCGTCACGGTCTCTTTTTTCTTTCCTGTCCTGGTCTGTTTCTCCCCCATCGGTTCATTCGCTCCTCATGGTTCCAGCAGCCGGTCCCAGGGCATCCCCTCGAAGGTCGCATGCAGGGAATGGTCGTCGTCCACGGCATGGCAGGTGAGATTCGCGTAGACGCCTTCGGCGATTTCACGGGTCAGGCCGGGGGGGACAATGTCGTCCCGGCGGCCGTGATAGAGCACGACGGGCAGCGCCAGGCGGGTCGAACGGTACGGATTGAACTCCGGGAGCAGGAGGGCGGGGGCGAGGAGGATGAGCTTTTTCACCCGCTGAGGATTTTGGCCGGTATAGACCGCCGCCATGAGTCCGCCATAGCTGGAACCCACCAGGATCAGATCGTCTTTCCCGTCCAGAAGGCGGTTCAGCTTCGCCATCCTGGCATCGAAAGGTCCCTCGTAATCTTCGATCAGCATATCCGGATAATGCTCGCGGAAAAACTGTCCCTTCGCACCCTGTCCGCTGCTTTCCAGACCGTGGATAAATACCTTGACAGCCATGCGTTTATCCCTCCTTCCAGGCGCCGCCATGCCTGTTTTCCTGTTTCTGAATCCCCCGCTTTCCGGTTGATTTCGGCGTGCCAGTATGTCAGTATGTCGCCAATTTCGCAAGAGGAGAGTACACCATGTCCAATGTTATGCCGTTTCGAGCCGTAAGACCCAGGAAAGATATCGCCAAGGACGTCGCGTCCTACCCTTACGACGTACTGAACGTCGAGGAGGGGCAGAAGCTCGCCGCAGGAAACCCGTTCACTTTTCTCCACGTGGAAAAGTCGGAAATCGACCTGCCGCCGGGAAGCAGGTCAGAAGGGGATCACGTCCACGAAATGGCGAAGTCGTACCTGAAGGACATGATCGGCAGGAACATCCTCATTCAGGACGATCGACCCTGCTATTACATCTACCGCCAGCGGATGGGAAATCATGAACAGTACGGCATCGTCGCCGGTTTCAGCGTCGAGGAATATGAAAAGGGCCTGATCAAGAAGCACGAGTTGACCCGGACGGACAAGGAAATGGACCGGACCCGCCATATCGATATCGTCGGCGCCCATACGGGGCCTGTTTTCCTGACCTTCAAGGCCAGGAAATCATTGGACCGGATCGTCGCGTCGATCGTCGCGGAAACTCCCGAGTACGACTTCACCGCCGACGACGGCATCGGCCATACGGCCTGGGTGGTCAGGGACGGCAGCCTCATCGATGCCATCCGGAACGAATTCGCCCGGATCGACGCCCTCTATATCGCCGACGGCCACCACCGGGCCGCCGCGGGCACGTCCGTCGGGAAACTGCGGCGGGCAAACAACCCGGCCCACCGGGGCGACGAGGAATACAACTTCTTTCTCGCCGTCGCCTTTCCCCACGACCAGCTCCGGATCATGGATTACAACCGGGTCGTCAAGGATCTGAACGGCCTGGATGAAGCGGCCTTTCTGAAGCGGATCGGGGAAAATTTTCTCATCGCCGAGAATTTCACGGAGAAGAGCCCGGCAGCCCACCATGAATTCGGCATGTACCTCGGCGGCCGCTGGTACAGGCTGACGGCCAAATCCGATATCTACCGGGACGACGATCCCATCGGCAGCCTGGATGTGTCCATCCTGCAGAACAACCTGCTGGAACCCGTTTTAGGCATCCACGACCCCCGGACGGACAAGCGGATCGACTTCGTCGGCGGCATCCGGGGCATGGGAGAACTGGAAAGACTGGTCGACCAGGCCGGGTTCAAGGTGGCTTTTTCCATGTACCCGACGACCCTGGACGAGCTGATCCGTGTCGCCGACGCGGGCCTCATCATGCCGCCCAAGTCGACCTGGTTCGAGCCGAAGCTGCGAAGCGGCATGTTTGTTCATCTGCTGGATTGAGCGGCGGACCGGATTCCGTCTTTCGACGGAATGACGGGAATGGAGTCATTCAATTGCCGAAGCAATAAAAGGATCGGCCATGGCGGAAAAAAACCTGTCCGCATACCGGAAAGACGGGGAAAGCATGGAGCGGCTTCTCGACGGCAGGCTGAAGATCCTCCAGCCGTTGAAGGGTTACCGTTTTTCCGTCGACGCCATCCTGCTGGCCTCTTTTTTCCGGGAACGGCCGGGAGAACACATCCTGGAGGTCGGGCCAGGGAGCGGAATCATCAGCCTGGTCCTGGCCGTCCGCAGTCCGGACGTCCGCATCACGGGAATCGAAATCCAGGAAGATCTCGCCGACCTTGCCCGGCGCAATGCCGCCATGAACGGCCTCGACGACCGGGTCGACATGCAGTGGGGAGACATCCGGCAGATCGGCAGGCGCTTTCCCCCGTCCTCATTCGATGCGGTCCTGTTCAATCCACCCTATCGCCGCCTGCAGTCGGGAAAGATCAATCCGGACCGGCAGAAAGCCGTCGCCCGGCATGAGGTGGAGGGAAGTTTCTCGGATTTTCTTCGCGGGGCGCGCCAGGTTCTCAAACCGGCGGGCCGGGTGGCCTTCATCTATCCGGCCCCGCGCAGCATCGAAGCCCTCTCGCGGATGCGCCGCGAAAAAATCGAGCCCAAACGGATGCGGGTCGTCCATTCCTACCCGGACTCCGAGGCCCAGTTCATTCTCGTCGAAGGGCTCCGCGAAGGGGGAGAGGAACTCCATATTCTGCCGCCGCTTTATGTCTACCGGACCGGGAAGGAATATTCGGAGGAAATGAACCGGATCTTTCAGGACTTGGGAACGGTTTCCTGAAGGGGCGCCCCCTTCTCTGCGGTTGACCGGTCACGGGGGATCGGCGTCTCAATCGCACGGAACAAATCGTTCATATCCAGCACCAATGCCGGGCTGCCGTCCTCGAGGATGGCCCCCGCCCGGATGAAATCCACCTTCCCCAGGCGCCTGTCCAGCGGCATAGGGACCAGGTCCTCCTCTCCCCGGAAGGCGTCCACGACAAGGCCGCAGCGCCTCGAACGATCTCTCATGATCACGACGGGCCAATCCCCGCCGGAGGCCGGCAAGCCCGGCATCCGCAGAAGCTCCCCCGCATCGATGAGGCCGATATCTTCACCGTCGATGGAAACGAACGGCCGGCCCCGGATGGATGGGATATCGGACGGAGAAACCCTGACGACCCGGTCGATCCGCGAAATGGGCAGGGCATAGGATTCACCGTGAATTTCAACGAGAAGGCACCTGAGAACAGGGGATAAGGCGGATGCAGTTCTCCGGATCTCCAGGATTTCGTCGTATAACCGTTCGGCCAGTTGCTCAAGCTGTTTAGACGAGGACTCGAACTGGAGGACGGGATCCGCGACCGGTATTTCTTCCCGGTCGCGCTCCGCCGGTAAGACAGGCGACGGGGTTCCTTTGCCGGGCACGGGCGGAAAATGATCCGATGCCCGCAAAACCGGGCAAAGTGCCCGGAGCCTCCGGGCCTGATCGAGACATTCACCGGCCAACTCGATCAGGCGGTCCCCGTCCCCGAAGCGATCCCGGGGCACTTCCGCTTCCCGATACCCGGCTGAGGGCTCCCCATCGGGAACGTCCGCCGTCTCCGGCGCCGCCGGTGTCACACCGCCTCGTTCCTCGATTTCACCCGGCGCCTCCGCACACCCCGTGGGTTCCTCCTTCGGGACCGCCGATTCGCAACGTTCCGATATCGGGGGCGCTTCCGCTTCGCGAACGGATCGCTGAAGGGCCTGCGAAATCACGAGGATGTCGGATTCCCGTTCTGCGAGCCAGCGGGAAATATCCCGATCTTCCTGCGCCGCGATTGCACAGAAGAGATCACAGGCTTGACGAAACGGAGCAGCCGGGTACGCCGCAAGGCGATGTTTCTCCGCCCCGGCTTCGGACAGGAATCCCTCCATGGCGTAAGCCAGGTTTGCAGCGACGGGCAGACCGACAAGCCGGGAAGCCCCCCTGATGGCATGGACGGTGCGGATAAGTCCATCAATCCGCTCCGGCGTCACCTCCCGCTCGATTTCCTCCAGGCCCGCATCCAGCATCCGCGTCCACCCGGCCAGTTCCTCCCGGAAAAGGCCGAGCATGACCGTGTTACCGCTATTTTCCCGTTCCGTTCCCATCCGTTTCCAGGCTCCCCGCCAGGGCGTTGAGGAGTTTGTCCCCATCCAGAAGGCCCACCCGTTTCCCCTCAATGGACAAGATCCGGCTGCAAAGCCTCGCACCGTACCCGGCCGGCGTTGCCGACACCGTTTCCAGCTCCGCGGCAAAAATCGATTGAACCCCCATGATTTCATCGACGGGGAAAGCGAAACGGTTCCCCTCGTCGCCGGCAACAATCAGGCGGGCCCTGTTCTCTTCCGCCGGAATCCCCCCGGCCGGTTCCGCAATCTCCAGGATGTCCGCCAGGGAAAAACATAGGTGCAGATCTCCTCCGACGTTGACCATCCCCCGGAAACGGCGGTCCGTCTTCCCGGGAATCGTATGGAGCAATTCCCGGTCCGCCACCTGGTAAAACAGACCCGTCCGGAGGGCGAACCATTCCCTTTTTATCCGGAAGACAACCACCGAAACGGCATCCCCCGCGGATGAAGTGTCCGGCGAAAAAGGCGCGGATTCCTCGGAACGTACGCCTCCAGGCGCTTCCCGCTCCGGAAGACACCGCACCAACGGCTCATCGCCGTTTTTCTGATCCATATTCTCATCCATGATTTCAACGCATGACGGCGCTGTTTATGCGCTCTGCCGTCGATTTGAACGCATCGAGAGATTTCCGGACCTGCAGGGACAGAGAGGACAGGTCGGTTACGGCCTCGCCGAGGCGTTTCGCCGCAGCACAGTTTTTGTCATCCCCCTCTTCCAGGCCGTCCGGACGGCAATCGCATGCCAGGAGCTGGTCAATAACCCCGTTCAGCTGTCCGCATAAGGTCACCGCCCTTTCCACATTTTTCCTGATTTCATCTCCGAATCCGCCGCTTTCCGGCGAACCGGCCGAAACAGCCGCCTGCATGGCGTTCACCGCCGCATCGACATCCCGGGCCGCATTGACCGCCTGCTCCGCCATATGCCGGATCTCACGGGCGATAACAGGAAATCCTTTGCCGGACACCTCGGCCTGGAGCCCTTCGATGTGCTGATCCAACCGTTCCATCGCCTGCTGGAACTCCCGGAGGGATTCCCGGCTCCGGCTGGAAACCCCGGCCAGGCGGCTCACGGTCCCGCCGGCACGGTCCGCTTCACCGGGGCGGGCACCAAGATCTTTCCTCACCCCGTCCAATTGCAGATCACATGACTGCAGATGACCGACAACCACGTCCAGCCGCTCCCTGGCCGAGGTTACACCGGTCACCGCCTCCTGGACGGTTTTACTCAAGGCACCGCTGTCCTGCAGGCCTTCCGATGCCGCGGTCCGGATTTCCCCGGCTATCCCGCCGATGCGCTGGGCTACGGCTTCCGTCCGGTTGGACAAACGCCCCGCCTCCCGGGCGACCAGGGTAAAGCCTCTGCCGAGCTTGCCCGCTTTCTCGGCGGTGATGGACGCGTTGAGCGCCAGGAGGTTCGCCTGGTCGGCAATCGCGGTCATGACCGTAACGCCTTCCGATATCTGATCCGCCCGGCCGTCGATGGCCGCAAGGCTGGAAGAAATCCTGTCCGTCACCCCGGACAACCCTCGCAGGTCGCTTTCCACCTCCGCCAGGCCGCCCCGACCCGATTCCGCTTCACCGATGGTCCGACCGAGTTGAGACGCAACCCGGCCGATCTTTCCAGCCGCCTCTTCCGGAATCGGTGCCGTTTCAGGCTTCCTTTCAGGAATATCCGCCGCTTCCGGAACCGCTCGTGCGGGCGGGTCTTTCTCCGCCATCGGATTCCTGGCGGCCTCACCGGCCTGGCGGAGCCGGCGGAAGGACGAGTCGAGGCGGTTCGTCATGACGCTGAAAGCGCCGAGGAGCTCCTCGATTTCATTCCGGTCTCTCTTCTCTTTGCCTGGGGTTGTTTTTCCCCGCTTCCGGAATTCGGCCGCCAGATCCTGCCTGACCTTTTTCAGGTCTCCCATGGCGACATTCTTCGCCATATTGGTCATGAACTGGAGAAACCTCGTCATCTCCTTTCCCAGGAGCAAAGCGATGACAATCGATAAAACGAGAAAGCATGATACGACAACGACAATTTCCAGAAGAAGCCTCCGGATCGAATCGCCGACCCGGTGCACGGACGAATAATAATCGTCTTCGTCGGCGGTTGCGAAAATCAGCCATTCGTAGGGCTGAAAGTACATGACGGCCGCGATTTTCTTCTGCACCCGGTTGTCTTTCGGGTTTCGGAGAAAGTAGGTTTCATAAGCGATTTTCCCCGCCGCCTGATCCAGGCCACTGCGAATCATGGACTGCACGTAGGGCCGGTCCGAGGCATCCCTCGCGTTCCAGATATCCCGGCCGTCCTTGGCATTGTCCCTGGAGATGATGTAGCGCCCCTGATTCTTCCCTTTCGCACCGATGATACCGACCTCACCGCTTTTCCCGGACTGCATCTTCGCAATGGTCTTCCGCAGAGACGCAACCGCTTCCAGTTTCTCCCCGACACAGAGCATGCCGATGATCTTCTCTTTTTTGTCGCGGATCGGTTCGTAGGCGGTCAGATACCAGGAATTCATGAGGTAGGACAGGCACCGGTAAGCCCGGCCTTTCAGGACATGGTCGACAACCGGATTCGGCGCTCCATCGGGATTCAGGGCCGGGATGTAAGTGCCGATCCTTCTTTTCCGATCGGCGGCCAGCGCATTGGAAGCCACGCGGAGCATGTCCCCCGCCTCGTTCATGCGCTGGAAAATCGTGCAGGTCCCGCCGGTAAGCCTCGACACCTCGTCGACAACCGGGGTGGCCGACTGGGGGCTTTCATTTTTCGGCAGCCGGGTCTTGCCGACCGCCAGTCCGGGAAGGACGACGGTCCGGGTCTGCCCGAGGAACTGGTTGGCTGCGTCCCAGCGGACCATCCGGGAGGTGTTTCCGATTCCGCCTTTCTTTTCCAGCATCTCCCGGGCGATGATCAGGTCATGATCGATCTTCTGCTGGATCAAGTCATGGGAAACTTCGCATATCCCATACACATCCCGGGCTGTCTGGCCGACATTGATCTTCGCCAGCCGATCCAACTCCGTTGTCGCGTTGCTGGAAACCGTCCCCTCGAATTTGACCATCAGGGCCAGAATAGCGATCACCGGCAACACGACGGACAGGGCGGCCAAAGCCATGACCTTTCTTTTGTGTGTCAGCGCCGGTATCATCCTTCACCCTTTCCGGGATGTTTCCCAAGACATCGCCGCTGTCATCCCGGGTCCCTCGCTGCGCCCGAGGATAACCCCCCGCGAAGGATCCGATATCGCAAGAGATTCTTCGCCGCCGGCACTCCTCGGAATGACCAAAACCGACTTTCTACGGGTTCATTGAACCTGTTTCCGTCCAAACCCGAGGTCATGGATAAACGTGCGGAAATAAAAACCGTTTCAATCACTCGGCGACGGGTTCGGAACTGCCCTTGTAAATATAACGCTCGAACAGCCGGTGAAACGGCGTCCAGTCGGATTCGGTCTGGTTGCTGCCACCGATGAACTCCTGGAAAGCGTTCACCTTGGCATCCATGTCGTCGATCTGATGAACAATCATGGCTTCCACGGTTTTCGGCCGCTTCGGGGAGCCGTACTCGAGCATCCCGTGATGGCTCAGTACCAGGTGCCGCAGTTCCATGGCCAGTTTTGCGGGAAAGCCGGGAATCGTCGCGATCTTGGCGTTCAGCATTTCCAGGCCGATGACGATATGGCCGATCAGGCGCCCTTCGTCGCTGTAATCGATGTTGCCCTGGTAGGAGAATTCGTGGATCTTCCCGATGTCGTGAAGGATTCCCCCCACGAGCAGCAGGTCCCGGTTGCTTTTGGGGTAGTGATCCGCAACCATGGCCAGCAGCTTCGTCACCGACAGGGTGTGTTCGAGAAGCCCTCCGATGTGGACATGATGAAATCCCTTGGCCGCCGGGGCCCTCCGGAACAGCGAAACGATCTCCTCATCGCCGAAAAAGGCCCGCAAGAGAGCCTGAAGAGGAGGCGACGTCACCTGATCGGCAAGCGACATCAACTCCCGGTACATGTCGTCGATGTTGCCTTTCACCATGGGAAGATAGTCCGCCCAGTCGATTTCCTCCTCCGACGCCGCCCGCACATCGATAATGGACAACTGGATAATGCCTTTGTAGCTCACCGCCCGGGACTGGACAAAAACGATATCCCCTTTCTTGAAGGCTTTCTCAAACTTCATCGCGTTTTCCCAAACCCGTCCGTCCAGTTGACCTGATTTATCCTTGAGGCGCAGGCTCAAGTAGGGCGCGCCTTTCTGAGAGAAGGCCAGGTTCTTCTCCTCCACGAGGAAAAATTCGTTCACCTTGTCTCCCGCCTTGATCTGTTCGATAAAAATATTTTTCATAGTCCCGTATCGACCCTGTTCTGATGCGTGTAGATGTTCATTTTTCCTTCCCTGACATAACCGATGAGGGTCATGCCCGCCCCCTCCAGAATCCGGACGGCCTCCGCCGTGGGCGCGGAACGCGTGATGATCACCGGAATGCCCAGGTTCCAGACCTTCTGGACCATCTCCGAAGAGATCCGCCCCGTCGTCAGCAGGATCTTGTCGGAGCAGTCCACGTTATGCAGCAGGGTATATCCGCCGATCATGTCGATCGTGTTGTGACGCCCGATATCCTCCCGGCAGATCAGGATGCCCTCTTGATCCCCCAGGGCCGAACAGTGGGTACCGTGACTCGTGTTATGAAGCACGGAACGGTCCACCAGTTCCTCCATCCACTGGAGCACCTTTTTCGGATCGATGATCATGGAGAGATTACCCAGGTTCTTTTTATCCGCTCTTTTTGCCGCAATGCCCCGGGCGCCGCTTGAAAAAAGCGCCCCGCCGCCCTGCCCCGCCGCGGCCTTCACCCGGCGGTGATCGACCGTCAGGATCTCGACGACGCGCTCCTCCCGCCTCATTTCCAGCTTCTCGATGTCCGAGGCGGTTCCGAGGAGCCCTTCGGACCGCAGGAATCCCACAGCGAGTTCATCGAGATAGTTCCCCGCACAGGCGATGGTCATCACCTGGTCGTGATTGTAGACGATCCGCAGGGAAACTTCCCGGATCAGGGGCGCTTCCGCCTCCCCGAACCGGACCCCGTCGAAACGGATGACGCGGCAGTTTTCCAAACCGGTCAAATCGTGGTTCAAATCAATCACATTTACCCTTTCTCTCTTAAAATACGCACATCCCCGGAGCGGATGGTCAGCTTGCTCATGTCGAAATACTCCATCAGGGGAATGATAAATTTTCTCGACAGGCCCGTCAAACCCTTGAAGCTGGCCGGGTTTGCCTGGCCGTCGGCAATCAGGAGCTTCTTGTAATCCTCGCGGAGTTTCGCAATCGCCCCCCTGTAAAAGTGAAGATCCTCCGACACCCGGACCAGGGTCCCCTCCCGCAGGAGAACGGACAGGACCTCGTCCACCCTGGTCTTTTCGCCGGGATACCTCTCCAGAACCTCCCGCACGGTGGGCGGCGTCAATCCAGCCCGGAGATAAAGCGCTTCGATTTCGTTCCGCATTTCCTCGCGCCCCACTCCCAGGTCGACACGATGTTCCGTAAGACGGACATTTTCCCGGTCAACGACAATTTTTTCCTGTTTTTCCAGGTCCCGCAGCGCCATGGCGAAGACCTTCTGGTTCCCCCCAAGCGCCAGGCTCATCCTCAGTTCTTCCCGGGGAAGGCCCTCCCGCAGGGGATTCTTCCTGTGATACTGTCCCAACTCGCGCAGGAAACGTTCCAGCAGGACTCCGTAAGGCACATGGGAAACGGCCCGCACTTCGTCCTTGTCCAGCAGGACGGCCTGCCGGTCGGAGAACATGCGGTCCAGGATCTTCCGCAGCTGATTCCGGGTCATCCCCGTCCGCACGATCAGCTCGTGGAGGGTGATCCCGCTCAGTCCCGTGCGGTTCATGATCACGGCCGCTTTCGATATCTCGTCTCCTTCGAGAAGAACCGAAAATTCCTCCAGGATTTCGGCCTTGAACCGCTTGTGCTTCGGGGGGTGGGGATCGATGATCACGCCGCCGCCGATGGTCGTCACGGGAGAGTAGCTCCGGATGACAAAACGGTCCCCGGCCATCATCGTGGCCGGCTCGTCGAGGATCAACTGGGCGAAGACCGTTTCGCCCGATACGACTTCCTCCCGGTCCATGGGGATCAGGCGGGCCATGATTTCACTCGTTCCGTAATGGAAACGCACCTGGGCGCGGTTTTTCAGCTTTCGCTCAAAACCGCTCAGATATTCGAAACAGACATCCAGGCTCTGCGAAGGGGTCAAGGTCCCCGGCCGGACCACCACGTCGCCCCGGTTGATGGCCTCCCTTTCCAGCCCCTGGAAGTTGATGGCCGTCCGCTGACCCGCCTCGGCGTGATCCACCGCCTGGTTGTGCACCTGGATCCCCCGGATTTTCGACGATGCTCCCGAGGGCAGGATTTCCACCGTTTCACCCAGGTCGATCGTTCCCGACATGAGGGTTCCCGTGATGACCGTGCCGAACCCCTTCATCGTAAAGACCCGGTCGACGGGGAGACGGAAAACACCCGCATCGGTTTCTTCCTCGATCTCCAGGGACAGCTTGTCGAGAATCCGCATCAGATCGGCCAGCCCGTCCCCCCTCACGGCGGAAACAGGAACAATGGGAACCCCCTCCAGAAATGACCCGACCAGAAAATTCCCGACGTCCTCCTTCACCAGGCCGAGCCATTCTTCATCGACCATATCGATCTTCGAGATGACCACCAGGCCCCTTTTGATCCCCAACAGAGAGCAGATCTGGAGATGTTCCTTTGTCTGGGGCATGACCCCTTCATCGGCGGCAATGACCAGCATCACCAGGTCGATCCCCGATGCCCCGGAAACCATGTTCTTGATGAACCGTTCATGACCCGGCACATCGACGATTCCCAGCTGCAATCCGCAGGGAAGGCAAAGGGACGCGAAACCGAGTTCGATCGTAATGCCCCGTTCCTTCTCCTCTTTCAGCCGGTCCGTATCGGTCCCCGTCAATGCCTTGATCAGAGAGGTCTTTCCATGATCCACATGGCCCGCCGTCCCCAGGATGATATGCTTCATGAAGATTTCTCGTGGAAGATTATTCAATACGCGCGCTACGATAGCAGAATTGGCTTTTCACCACAACCAAAAGGTAGAAAACTCCGCATCGTGAAAAGCCGGATTCGACGGTATCGGGGTGCAGGCGGGACCGTCGTTTAAAAATGGCAGCCCTGTTTTCTCATTGACGGATGAGAACATTTTCCCTATATTCAACCAAATTTCAAAGATTCATCATCATTGCCGGATAATAGAAAGCGGCCCTGTTTGAACCGAGCCGCGAAATCACGCATATCAAGGGGGGTCAACGATGATCAAACGAATCATTCTCTTCGCATGTCTGTCGATGTTCATTGCAGCCTGCGCTCCCGTTATTTCCCAGACGTCCATGAGTACCGTCGATAAAAGCATCTCCTTTGCGGCGCTCCAGCGGCAGCCGGATGCTTACAAAGGAAAGGTCGTTCTGCTCGGGGGACAGATTCTGGCGACGACGGTCAAGGCCAATGAAACCTGGCTGGAAGTTCTGGAAAAGAAACTTGATTCCCGGCAGAAACCCGAAGATACCGATCAGTCGGGCGGCCGTTTTCTCGTCCGGTTCCAGGGCTTCCTGGACCCCGCCATTTACGCGAAAGGCAGGAAACTGACCGTGGTCGGGCAGGTGGAGGGAAAGGTGGTCCGTCCACTCAATGAAATCAATTATACCTACCCATGGCTGACCGCAAAAGAACACTACCTCTGGAAGCCGGAAGAAACCAACGGCGGGCCGCGATTCGGTATCGGCGTCGGGGGAGGAATCGGAAGTCATGGCAGCGGCGGCGGCGTGGGGGTCGGCGTGGGATTTTAAGCGAAGGCTCACATCGGAAAAGAGGGAAGCGGGCGCTTCTCCGTAACCGGAGAAGATGCCCGCTTCCCTTACAGGAACAATCAGGCGGTCAGGTTATCCGTTCGTTCGGCCATCCGTCCGGTGAAATGATTCTTTCCACCGCAGGAATGTCCACGGACGGTCAATCCGGACCCCACACCGGAACTAGAAATCCTTGAATTCACTCTCTTCCAGGGGAATGATCTGGCGGGGATTCACCACCTTGCCGCGCCCGTCCTTACCTTCCGCGACAAGGGCCGGTTCTTTCCCTCTGCCGCCCGTTGTCGGAAGAAGCGGCCGGTTAACAGCTCCGGATATCTGCCCGGACGAGCGATGCTTCCTCTTCGGTGAACCCCCGTAGGCATAGGCCGCCCCGGCATCGCTGTTTCCGCCGACGACCCTGACCAGTTCTTCGACGAAAACCTTCATCTGTTCCGCCTGGGCGCTCAATTCCTCGGATGCGCTGGCCGATTCCTCGGCGTTCGCAGCCGTCGACTGGGTCACCTTATCCATTTCGGAGACAGCGATATTGATCTGGGCGATGCCATGGGCCTGTTCATTCGATGCTGTGGCAATTTCATCAACCAATTGACCGATTTTCATGGCGATGACCCTGTTTTCCTCAAAGGCCTCCTTGGTTTTATGAGTCAATTCATTCCCGTTCTTGACCGCCTTAATTGTACCCTCGATGAGGTTATTCGTGTTTTTTGCCGCCTCTGCCGATCGCATTGCCAGATTCCTCACCTCATCGGCGACAACCGCAAAGCCGGCACCGGCTTCCCCCGCTCTTGCCGCTTCCACCGCTGCATTCAGGGCCAATAAATTGGTCTGGAAGGCGATTTCATCGATCGTCTTGAGGATTTTGCCTGTTTCATCACTGGATTTCTTAATCTCTTCCATGGCATCGATCATCTCCGTCATGTGTTGATCGACCTTCCCAACGATCTGCCCCGCCTGTTCCATCATGGCTTTTGCCTGGCCGGCATTATCGGCATTCTGCTTGGTCATGGACGATAGTTCCTCAATAGAAGAAGAGGTCTCTTCCAGAGAAGCCGCCTGCTCGGAGGTTCCTTCGGCCAGTTGCTGGCTGGACGATGACACCTGATTGGAGGCGGATGCAACCTGATCGGCCCCGTCGGAAAGCCCCTCGACGACGTGGTTGATGGGACGGGTGATCATGGCGCTCAGCAGGAATCCGATCCCTAACGACAGAAGAAAAAAGATCAGGGTCGCAATGGAAACGAACCAAGTGGCCGCCTTTGCCCGAGACACACTCTCCTGGATGGTCGCATCGGCCTGCTTTATTTCCAGGTCAATGATTTTTTTCATCGATTCGGTGATCCTGTCGTCCACGAGAGTCACTTCGCCGTTCATAAAAGCCGTGGTTTCGTCCCGCTGACCGTTGGCCATCATTTTCAAAAGTTTTTCCGTATTCGGATTCTGGCGGATAAATAACGCAATGAGGTTTTCATACTCTTTATTGATCTCCGGAGACATTACCGACAGGTCTATAACACTCATGGCTTTTTCGCCGCGTTTGTTGAAGGCCGCGATCTTCTCCAACTCAGCCGTTATATCCTTGTCGAAAACGAATCGCTGGATATAAGCATTTTTCGTCTCCGCCCTCTGTTCCTGCCAGAGGACCCCCACCTCTCCCAATGCGGCCATGGGCTTGGTGTTCACTTGATTGATCGTGACAATGCTTTCGGTCAGATTCTTGATGTTGGCAATACCGATGTAGCCGCCGATGAGCAGCATCATGGATACAAAGCAAAAACTACCGATCAGTTTTACACTCAACTTCATTTTTTTCATGAACATGGCTCCCCGCTTCAAAAAGTTTTAATCTCCAGGCTGTCCGACTCATTGTTTTCATGTTTTTTCCGATTGACGGCCGGCGGCACCGGATGATCCATTAACATGTTCCCGTCTGATTCCATCCGTCAGGAAATGACCTCTTCGCGACTTTTCCTTCAACTCATCAATGGCTGTAATGATTTCATCCATATAAAACCGCCACGATTTACCGATCTTAAATCCCGGCAGATCACCTTTGACGGCCAGATTGACGACGGTATTCTGATTTAACCGTAAGTACTCCGCCACTTCCTTCACTGTCACAATTTTCGTCATAATCAATCTTCACCTGTTTTTTATGCCGATCCAAGAATCCCAAGGAACCCGCAAAAAGTCGAAAATCGCTTGCCAACCCGGACGAATGCGATCGATCTCATGATGCCGAAGCAGAACTTTTACGAGGCCGGCGGTTGAGATCTCTCCGAAAAGAACCGGGCGGGATCAAGTATCATTTCTATTGTTGATTCTGTGACAGGCTTCCGACGGCCGCAAACTCCGCTTCTCCCAATACCCGGTCGATATCGAGAAGAATCTTGACCCCGCCGGCCATTTTGGCCAT
>Ga0116182_1003026_pt1 | contig 15944 bp, 11 predicted proteins | sample AD_UKC077_MetaG_FD_89805 | JGI IMG/M metagenome (GOLD analysis project Ga0116182, IMG submission 89805) | Active sludge microbial communities of municipal wastewater-treating anaerobic digesters from USA - AD_UKC077_MetaG | ecosystem: Engineered > Bioreactor > Anaerobic > Digestate | place: USA...
AGTATTCCGCTCCCAGAAAGATGCAGAAATAGCGCGCAGCATATATAAGAGAGTTCCAGTTTTGATCGATGATAGAAAAAGTAAACGCGCAGACAACGCAGATCGGGGCAATCCGTGGGGTATTCGTTTTTTAACCATGTTTCATATGGCGAATGATTCTGGCCTCTTTCATATAAGCGCTGCGCCTGGGTTAATGCCGCTCTATGAGGCAAAACTCATACATCAATTCGATCATCGCTGGGCAACCTACAGCATGTCGAATGTAGCTCCTGGCGAAGAGCCACGTTGCCGAGACCTCACTGATGAAGAAAAGCGCGATCCGCACCTGAGCATCCAGCCTCGTTATTGGGTAGAGGAGCGCGAGGTTTTGGCTCGCATTGCGGATGCGCCAAAAGCGGTTATAAAAGCTTGGCGTACCAGCGATATAGTTGAGCTGCGCAAAGCACTTCTCGAGCCTGGAATTCCTCGGCAACTGGCTGCTCTTGCCGATAGCTCGGACTTGCTAGGAGCGGTAGGAGCTTGGCTTGAATCAAAAAGCCCTCGATGGCTAATGGGATGGAGAAAAATCACCAATGCGACCAATGAGCGAACAGTCATTGCTAGTGTGCTGCCAAGGGCGGGGGTAGGGGATAGTATGACTTTGATGTTATTTGGTTCGACGATAGATTTATATTTATTTGCATGTCTGTTATTCAATCTATCCTCTCTTATTGCAGATTTTATTGCTCGACATAAAATCGGCGGTACAAACTTGAATTATTTCATCTATAAGCAACTTCCCGTTCTTCCTCCAGAAGCCTATAGCACCGACGATCTCGCCTTCATCATTCCCCGCGTCTTTGCGCTTACCTATACCGCTTACGACATTGCAGGTTGGGCAGAAGACTTCTGGAATTCGCTAGATACGAATATAAGAGCGCGCATCTACCAAAGATCTCAGCTAGAAGGCAATTACTACCGAAGAATGTCCAAGCCCGAACTCCCTCCAAGCGGAATTGCGCAAGATGAGGCTGCAGCACCCCAAGAGCCTTCCTACCTGCCCGATTCCTTCTTCGATAGGCCATTCTCAACCGAATTTTTTCCACCATTCCCCTGGAACCCTGAGAGGCGTGCCGTTCTCAGAGCGGAACTCGATGCTTACTATGCACGACTCTATGGTCTTGATCGCGATGAGCTTCGGTACATCCTCGATCCCAAAGATGTCATGGGAAAAGATTATCCATCAGAGACCTTTCGCGTGCTCAAGAATAATGAGCTCAAGGCCTATGGTGAATATCGCACTCAAAGATTTGTGCTCGCAGCCTGGGATGCCCTTGAAAAAGGGGAGCTTACATGAATGGCGGCGACCTTGTCCTTGCAGAAAAAGCTGGTCGGGAAAATGGCTTTGAATACGTAGTAGAACGCGCTTCGCACCAGCTTGTCCTAGGCTCAGCCTATCATCCCATTCGCGTATTCATCACCCCCGGGGAAAATCCAGTCTCCTGGAATCTACGCTTCGATAATCTCTTTTTAACAAATGAATTGTCTAGAAGCTTCCCCGATATCGAAGAGAATGCAAACTACCATATTTGGAGCCTAGAGCTCTTGGCCGCCTTTCTGCGTAGAGCTTCCGAGCTTGCGCGCAGCATGCCCGAAACATCGATCTCTCGATACCAGAAAGAAATCCAGAATGCACTCGATACCGAACCAGACATAAAAGGCACTGAGCGCGAAGCCCTCATCCGCCAGCGAATCGGCCAGGACATCTATCGCCAAGCCCTTATCGACTACTGGGGAGGCTGCTGCGCCCTTTCCGGCATAGATATACCCGAAATCCTTCGCGCCAGCCACGCCAAAGCCTGGTCGGAATGCGAAACCGATGCCGAACGCCTCGACGTCTACAACGGCTTCCTTTTCCGCGCCGACATCGATGCCCTCTTCGACCGCCATCTCATCACCTTTGCCGACGACGGCCTCCTAATCCCCTCACCACGCCTCACCGATTACCAGCTCCGTGCCCTCAACCTCGACGGCGACCGTTACCTAACCCACATCTCACCACAGCACCTACCATACCTCGCTTGGCACCGGCAGCGCCTAGTAAAGTAAAAACCAAAAGTTTTGGATAATTTTTCCTTCTGATTTTTGGCGTTTTCTTAGTGAACAGACCGCCTGCAAGTAGACATGAAAGGGGGATAAAATGTGGAAAGGTCCAGTTATTTTGGACACGAAGATAAGAGAAATCTATGAATTCAGCTCCTCATACTCTCGAGGAGCAAGATACCCTAACGCAGAATGCTTTCTTATACTGTTGTAGTACAACTCAATGTAGCTGACCAGTGCATGGCGCGCTTCGTCTTTTGTCTTGAATCCGGCATCATTCACCAGCTCTCGTTTCAGTGTCTTATAAAACGATTCCATGAGTGCATTGTCGTAAGGATTGCCTTTACTACTGTTTGACAGAATTGCTCCCTTGCTTCTCACCAGTGTTGTAAAGTTTCCACCAGTAAACTGGGAACCTTGGTCTGTGTGAACGATAAGCCCCGGTGCTGGCCTTTCCTTGCCGAAGCCCTTAGGTGCTGCCTCACGGCCATAGTTTATTCCAATGGCCTTGAGTGAAATCTTGTTGCAGCACGTTCGCCCAGGCTCGATTCGAATGTTTCTTGTGATAATTATTGTAGGCTCTTCGTGCACCTTTCGCATAGAGACCCATACTACGCATGAGCTTTACTATTCGTTTTCTATTGACCTTGATCCCTTCATCCTGTAAGGAGTGTGCAATCCGTTTCGCGCCATATTGTCCGGAATGCTGTTCGAATACCTCGCGTATCTTTTGTGAGAGGACTTCATTCTCAAGCTGTCGATCAGATGGTTTCCGTTCACAGTATGCATAGAACCCACTGCGTGAGATTCCCAATGTCATGCAGGCCTTCCTGATTGAGTATCGGTGCTGCTGTTCCACCAAATACTGAAATCTCACGCTCTTTTGGTGCGCCGCAAGACCTTGAATTTTTTTTAAAAGCTCAACCTCTTCTTCAAGTTCCTCACTTTCGTCGTTAAAGACGATGTATTGTTGCCTGGTAGTCATAGATTGTGCTTCCATTGCCAGGAAATACACTCTCTCCGTACTTCTAATACTCACCCAGCCAACGATACAGACTGTTCGGATGCACTGAAAGCTGTTGTGCTACCTTAAGATACTGGCAATGCATCATCGAGCACGAGCTTCACAGCTGCTACCTTAAATTACTTGTTGAACTTCTTCCTGGACATGAACCCTCACTTTTTCTCTTAACTTCATGTCCATTTTATTATACCCCCTCCAAGATAGAATTCGATTCTGTGTCCACTTAAATGGGGTTGGTTCAGACTAAATTAGGAAGATTTAGACTTACCTTGACAAAAGTATTTATAAAGATAAGAAATAATCCCTTATTTTTCTGGACATCAATTTACGCCTAATTTCTAAAAAATCATTGTAGTCGCTAGCGGTCATCTGAAATATCTCCAATGGGATACAATGAATCTGCATATTTTTCATTAGATCTTCCTCTGATTGTATGCCTCCATATTTCAACTGTCCTCCCCTACACTGTTCTAAAACATCATTAAGATATATAGAAGGGGCAGAAGCTCCTATAGCAATATTTATTTCACTTTGGGCCATAGCGTAGTTAGCTATTTGATTATATATTGCACGATTGAATCCTTGTTTTTTTAAATATTCTTTAGGAAAAATATGATGGGAATCACCTTTCAATTCGACGAGATCTTTGACTGAAACATCTCTTGAAAGAAATCCTTTATCATTATTCTTAATCTGAGCGGCAAGAAAAACATTAAACAAAGGGCTACTCGTAACAGAGGTATCCATTTGTAAAGGAAGGGCTATTTCCCAATAATTCTCAGGAAGTTGCGCAGCAATTATGTCATTAATATATTTTTTAGCACCATCATTATTTATATGCTTAATATCGTAATCAAATACCGATTCTGGCGAGCCTGAATAGCGGCTGGTAAGTACTGATAAAACAAACCATTTGCGTACAAGAGATTCAATTTCTGACTGTGATACTCCAGATTCTCTAAGAGAAAGATACAAGATATATGAAAAGTTTAGTGCATTCTGAGATCGAATGAGGGAAGAGGTAGTGAATCCAGCGGAGCGTATAATCATGACAAATTTCTTAAAGTTATTCTCATTTATATAGGCTTTAATTCCTTCTGATAATTGATAAAAGGATTCTTCTGCTATCGTTTCCTCATATTGTTTTGTCTCGAAATTTCTTCCGGACAAAAGGGCAACAAGATCTTGAAGTCTGCCCCGCTTGAATTTATAAGTAAATGCAACTCTAAGAACATCTGTATATGACGGATCATACAAATCATCAATTTCATCTTTTAACCAAGACATCTTTTGAAAATATTCTGTTTGAGCAAATTCTTTATCTATTCCTTTGAGCTGCCTGTAAAATGATGGTTCAACTGCTAGATGACAAAAGTAGTCAATAGCCTTTCGCAATAAATTCCCGCTATAGCTCTCATTTGCTGCTATCTTAGACATAACAAAATCAGCTTGGCTTAAAACAACGCCTTGGGAATTTATTCGAATAAATATCTCTGTGACAGTATCTATATCCAAATCGGAATTGAGTTCAATGAGGCCAATACTATTATTTACAATACCTTTTAATAATTCAACGCTCTTGAAAACAGCATTTTTGTCAAGCTCTTCATTCTGATCACAATATCTTTCAATAAAGTCAAGAAGAGAAAAGTCAGGATGGAATACATCAGATATATCCGAGATCCACTTCTTATCTTTCTTTATTGCAGCATCAGAAACGGCAAATTCCTTTCTTACGGGATTAAAAGCAATAGTGATTTTTTTCTTGATATATTCGCTATTAACAATCTCAGTAGATAAAAGTGATGCCATAATTGCAGTAACTCTTTGCTGGCCATCTATCAGGATACGTTTGCCAATAGACATTGTGCCATCCTTAAGGCGAACATTTGGATTGCGCCAAATGATAAAATATCCTACAGGATAGCCATAATACAATGAATCAATAAAATCTCTAACCTTTGTTGCATCCCATTTGAAGGGTCGCTGAATCTCAGGAATAGCAATTTCATTAGATTGAATCCAGCTGATGATTGTCTGAATAGGATATTGATTTACAGAATACCTTTGAATTGTCATTTAATAGGCCTCCATACGATCGTGTCAAGTTATGTTCGCAATTTGGTTTCAAAGCAGTCATAGGAGCTTCCCTTCCCTTATGTTACTTGATATAGCAAAGTTTGCTGCTTTGCAAGCGAAGCCTCTGAAATATAACACCGTCCTGTCTGCCAATCCTCTTCGTATTCCATGAGTTACGAACATAAGAGTCGCAGATATGAATCGACGCTTGGAAATATCCCCAACACCTTTTAGCGCCTCCGAATCTCAGCATTCAGTCGCTCAATGCTATTTGTCGATGATATCTTCCGTGCATCAAGTTCTCCAAATGCATAGAATTGCAATGAATCCTCTAAGCCTTCCTCCAGGACACGAATTGCTTCAGGATATCGTGCTGCATACTCCTCGATAATCTCATGTACATACCGAATGGTAGAGTCTCTATCTGGCTGTAACCAAATTGCTTTAAGCTTTTGGCCGAATGCTACCTTATCCTTCTGCGATACTCGGGCTAAGATATTGCGCATAAAGTAGACCTTACACCGTTGCCAGCTTGCTCCAGGAAATTCTTTCTGGATCGCAGCCTGCAAGCCTTTATGGGTATCTGATACACACAACCAAACCTTCTTGAGCCCTCGTATCTTTAGGGAGGCAAAAAGTGCTGGATAGTTTTCTTCAGTCTCCTCTTCAACAACCTCTACTGAAAGAATTTGTGGCATACCAGCAAGCGTAATCCCTTTTACCACCATGATCGCCATATGCTTCGATCGTCCTTTATCCCGTATCTTCTCATATAGAGCATCAATCTATACAACAGGATGCTCTTACTCTAGCGGTCAAGTCCGAAACTCCTTTACCATCTCGTCAAGACCCTTAATGAGCTCACTCACTTGAGACGCACTGATATTCTCTATCCCTAAACTCTTTGCAAGCCTATCGATCTTCCATGTCGAAATCCCATTCACAAAAGGCTTCTTGCACTACTTCAATCAATGCCTCTTCGCTTCGCTTCTTTTCCGTCACAAAGAAGGGTATATACCTTCCTTCCCTGAGTTTCGGGATCAAGAGATACATCGTGCCAAGCCTCGTATCAAAACGTCGTAATCGTGTCCCACAGCGATACGTAGTTCGTTCGCTGCTGTGTACTCCTTTCTCCGCATTCACCTTCTTGGATACAGATACATCGATCTCCATAAGCTGCTCGCTTAGCCATTGTATCATTGCATACAGTGGATCTGGCTTTGGCAATAAAATCCAATACCTTGTTTTCAAAGAACGTGCTATCCTTGGTAGTGGTTATTGGTTGTCTCCTTTGTGTTTGTGGTACAAACCACATTTTTGAGCTTCCAATGACCTTTTTCAATTACCAAATTGCGAACTCGATTATACACTTTTCGACTGAGTATGCTGGATTTTAATTTTGACCTTTTCGTAATTGTAATACAGATTAAGGCTTCAGAAGTTGATGAATGATCTTCTCTGAAATCATTTCTCATATCCTAGATAGCAATTCAGTAAGGAAGTACCGCACATCCCCTCTCTTTAAATTTGGATGTGCAAATTGATTTCTATAGTTGCGTAAGCAGCCATAGCAGCTTGTATCTTCGCCGCATCCACAGCTACCGTTTACTCTCTCAAGCGAAGCCTCCAGACATTTCTTGAATGTTTCAGGCTTTTCTATCTGCGATACTAAGCCGGCACCCCCTGGCACGTCATCGTACATAATAATAGAAATTTCTTCAGTTTCAGTGAGCCTTCCCACAGTTATGTTTATATCATTTTCCGGTATTTCCAGAACCTGAGCCGTACCCGCAAGAAGCGCATATCCAAGAGAATATGCAAACCATAATCGATCGCTAATAACTCCTAATAATTTTTTAATTTTAATCTGAACAATATCTGTCACAAATTCATGCCCAAGATATACCCATTCAAGTTGTCCCGTGCAAGGCTGCTTCATACTTGTATTGTGCGGTTTATGAAAAACTGACGGTCTTTCTCTAAATCCTGCTCCGCACTGTTCACAGATATAGAATCCAGCACCTTTCTTTCCTTCACACAGAACAACAAGTTTACCTCTTATGGATTTTGTTATCTCAATAATCGGGTCATCTTTTGGTGTGAGGAATGATGCGATATCGTTCCCGAGTATCCCAACAAAGTGGGGTCTTGTAGAAAATACCTTTTCAACCCTTCCGGTTGGATTCTTGGGTGGATCTATACTGGTAGTAAAGCCAAACTGTGGGATTATATAATCAAATTTCTTGCCATTATCTTTACATGGCAGCTCCGGTTCCTGTTCTCCTGGATTCCAGGTCATAAATGCATTATGTTTTTCGCAATATTTATAGTGTACTTTCTGCAACTCTTTCTCTGGCACTCTTTTTATTCCGAAAGACGTCCATTCTTTCTTATTGGCAATAATAGAACTGGAAGGAGCAAATTCAGAGATTGCCATTGACAGATCTCTTTGCAATGTTACTTTCGAAGACTCTTGTCCAGTACGAATTCTATTCGTATCAAGCTCTACAACATCTACAGGAAAACCATATTTGGGTATTACTGCTTTGCGTGATAAGAATGAAAGTACATCTTCGTCAGCAATAGTCCTCTTTCGATCATTAGCCCATTGAGCAAGTTTATATCTTTTATCCTTTGTTGCCTGTTCTTCAAACAAGCAGGCAGATTTAAAATCGCTGGAAACTTCTACTTCCGCTAGATACAGCCTGCTTTCGTTCTGATTTTCTTCTCCAATACCAGATATGACTTTAACCCAGTTTTCATTATGTAGTCCCATTTGTGTATGCATTTCTATAGGGATAATCTTCATAAGATCCTGTGTCATTCTTGTTATGTTGTCGATGATAAATGTGTTGAAATCACTGGTTGCTTTTGGATTATCGAAATCAATAATGAATTCATTTACTGATCGGAATCTGTCAGGAAACCGATAGAAGAACTTGGTAAGTGCATATGCGGTCATATGCCTAACAAGAATCTTTTCATTTTGAAGAGAAATTGAAGGTGCTTTGATTTTACCATTTATCATGCGTTCAGGATTCAAGAAATAAAAAAGGTCATGAGATGCACGCCTGCAATAAGAAATCGCAAAACCAGGATTCCCAGGTCTTCTTCCACATCGGCCTACGCGCTGCGCATAATTGAAAGCCTCAGGAGGTATATTCCTTAGGAAGACATTGTCCAGATCACCAAGGTCGACACCGAGCTCAAAAGTAGTTGAGCAGCTAAGCACATCAATTTTTCCTTTCCCGAACTCATGCTGGAAGAATCTGGCTACGTCATGATCAAGTTGGGCGGTATGCTCTTCAACCCTCATTTTTGGAATCATCTCAGACTGGTATAGTTGTCTGTAGTGATTACGCTCCAAGGTTACTGCATCAATGAGTTCAAGGTCACCATTGCAGTGCGGTGAACTGCATATCCCGAACAAGCTAGATGCATGAACCCTACCACAAATATTGCATACAAATACATGAGACTCTTTATGTATAGGGAAAGCTCTATACCAATTTGGATTGAGCCTCCGAGCGTCGTTGATGGGATAAAAGATCCTATCGTTTAAACTTGCGTTTTCATCATATTCACGAATATTGTCCCAAATCTGTCTAAGACATTGAACAGCCTTCTCGAGAGCATCTTCTTCTCGGATTCCTTTTTTTATAAGAATTCTGCTTAGATATTTCGCTCTACCTCCTCGCTTACCATCCCAAGAGCGCATATTCCGATTTCCAAGTATCTCTCCTATTTTTATATTTAATTGAGTCCCTTTTATAGAAAGATCATCAAAATTAATTGGGGCATCCGGCAAAGAATTAATCTCAATAGCTTTATCACTTCGTAGTGTATCTAAGAGATATGCAATTAGGTTTCTTGCTTGAGTATCATCAAGTGACCATGGTGGATTAAGCATTAGTATTGGGACGACAAGCCCTTCAGGCAACTTAATTTTCCATTGGAGTAACCCAACTCCTTCTAGAGATATGCGCTTTTCATTTGTCATAAGCTCTCGATAGAAGGCAATCTGTATATTTTTTTTAATTGTCGATTCGTCAGAAGATTGTTGATCTTGAAAATAATTCTTTGACCTCTTGTATGCTAGGTCAAAAAGAGAAATCAGACTTAAACCATCAGAAGGATACTGCTCTATACCGCATAAAATTTTATTCATTGCATTTCTTCGAGCAATTTCCTGATAGGAATCCTCAAGATACCATGCAAAATAGGCAGCTTCCTGTCGATTGTCTGCAAATGCAAGAATTTTTCTCTTACCTTCAGAGAGAAGTTGGAACAATGAAGTTGCAATGACTACATTTGGCCCATCGGTACCATAAACAATTGATCGCACTGGATCTCTGTTTCCTCCAGTAAAACCGCAAAATCCGCATCGGCTTATTTGTTTGTTTCCATTTTCATTTGAACTATCTTCTTTAACTACAGTAATGCTTTTATTGTGACCGCATTTAAGATCGCCATTTTTCTCCTGAGCAATCGCCCCACAAATGAGACAGAGAGAGTATTTTTTTTGAGTATCTTGCTTTTCTGATTCATCTTCCTCTACATAAGAGCCTGCATTCTCGAGGGGGCGAAAATACGAAATGCCGAACTCTGTCTGGCTTGGATCCTGTACTGCTTCCACTAAATGCCCGTTCTTAATTTTCCCTATGATATAATGCTGGCCACATTCTCTGCATAAGGCAACCTCAAAAACCATTCCATTCCTATCAGTGATTTTCCTATCAATAAAAATGCGTTTTTGAGGATAATAAGAAATAAAAGCACCCTCGAGAGATCTTAGAAAAAAATGGTATCTCGCTGATAGAAGCGCAGTCCCTGATTCAGGATCTCTTGCTTTTATGAGTAATTGTACCAGCAGGTTTATAAGGGACTTCCTTTCAATAGATTGCTTTTCTGGAAAGAGCTTTTCCGCCAACTCATCAATCGTCTTGGTCGATTGCTCTAAAATCATTAATAATGAACATGCTTTCTTATCGCGTTTGAGAATCGCTCCGGCCAACCTTGGGATATCCACTAAGTCAGGTTGATCCCCTTTGATTTCGATATAAAGTGTATGAATTTTTTCAATAGATTTCTGATCATTTTCAGATAAAGCTTTTTGCAAAACCTGGTAATCTTCAGGTTCTAGTGTGTACTCCGATACTGCCCGTTTATTTTTTTCCGCGGTAATGATATTTTCTTTAAGAAATGGTTCCCCAAACAATTCAGTGACGAAATGTGATATTTTTAAATTTGATTCATTAGGATCACTTAGTGTTGCGCTTGTAGCTATGCATTGTAATTGATCTGTGCAACCTCCATCTCTTAACCTCAACTTTAGCCTGCGAAGGAGCATCGCCATTTCAGTCGCACGAGAACCATTATACTGGTGCACTTCATCTAGTACTATGAATTTAAAGAAACGCGAAGCGCCATTATCAAATAAGGGACTGTCATTTGGGCGTAAAAGAAGGTACTCAAGCATTGAATAATTTGTAAGAAGAATATGGGGTGGAGTAGTTCTCATTTCAGATCTTAATACCAACTCTCCAGGGAGTCTGTGATTAAGATGGTCTCTTGCGTTTCTTGTGCTATCATTTGCATCTTCGGGGGTTTCTCCAATGAATTGACCAAACGTAAAACGAAACGCAGACTTCTTTTCTTCCAGAATACTTGCGATCTTACCAAGACGATCCCTTTGATCGTTTGCTAACGCATTCATTGGATACAGAATAATGGCTCTTATTCCTTTCTTTAGATTTCCGTTAAGAAACTCCTGATAGATATGAAAAAGAATTGGATACAGAAAAGCTTCAGTCTTTCCGCTTCCGGTACCTGTCGCGACTACATAGTTTTCATTCGATAAAGCGCGACGGAATGCCTTTTCTTGATGGCTATAAAGAGATCTGTCCCCTTCTAACGATGAAAGAAAAGAGTCATCAATATTTTTATACCCAAGTTTTTTTAAAAGATTTCTAGGCGTATCACCTTGCGCAAATGAAGGAATTGCTTCGAGAAAGGGGCCCTTGGACAGACACCCTTTTACAAGATTTTCCTCAAATGAATTCCTGAACTCAGGATCTCGAAAATAGAATGTCGTTTTAAGATAGTTTCTATATTTTTCTTCGATATTTTGCGCCATATCACTAAAATCCATAGCATGTTCCTCCTCGGTTAGCGCAATTTATACACCATTTTCTTGCCATGTTTGCTTATTAGGTGATCAATAAATATATTTTCTTCATCAATTATTTCATTGCAATACTTACATTTGCGGTGGAGTTCAAGTGTTTTAAATACATTTTGTTTAATTTCTTCAGGGTTGGTTACAACTCTAAAGCACTTATTTGTGAGCTCTAATGAATTGTGATTCACATTGGGACAAAATTCCTCAATATGCCGACATATTTCTGTTGTGGCATGCTGTTCTATTGTTTCAGCAACATAATATCCGCAATAGTTGCATTGGTAAATTCTAGCCGGAAGATCTGTCTGCAACATTCTAAGCTCATCATAAGAAAGATTAATTAAATCATTATGAAGGTGATACTCAAAATAATGGCTTATCATTTCATTTTCATTGATTGAGATAAAATTACAAGCGCAACACGCCAGCTTAACGGTTGCCCTACATAGGGTAACAGATACACGTTTTTGCTTTTCTTTCACCCATAATTTAAAATCGTGGACTCCAGGTATTAAAAGGCACGGATCATCTCCGAAATCCCTTAGATTTATTTCAATAGAGCTTTTGGAAGTATGTCTATTATATGACTTTTTATTTTCTATATTGAAACCTATAGAAATATCAACATCGTGGAGCATTTCAGGTACATAAAGAATAACCTTTGTCTCTGAAGAGGCTGAATAATCGTTCCTTGAAAGTTCAGCTGCACAATCTTGCCAAATTTGATTTGATTCTCTGTTTTGTTGAATCGCCCACCATAATTTTGGAATATAGAGGGGGAGAGGAAGTGAATACCCATTGAATTCAATTGTAAAAAGCATCCTTTCTCTGCTACAAGAAGGATCAAGTTTGAAAACCGTTGTTTCTTCAGTGTTCTTTATTACCGAAATTCCTGCATGATTCGTATCGTGAAAAATGCTACAATCTGCTTCATGGTAAAATTTAACGATGATAGGTTTATGTCCATCTGTTTCAGGTAACATATTATTGTTCTCAATTTCAAACGCGAAATGCTTTGCGATGAAATAAAAGGCAAAGCTTTCTAAAAGTATGTCTTCATGATCATAAATCCGCACATAATACTTGCCAGTAGGAGGTTTCTCGGAAGCACTTTCTTCATGCTCATTGAAAACATTTTGTAAGCTTATGCGCGACAAAGCGCTATTCTCTCGATTGAATCTTTGGCTGTACCTTACTCTACTGGGTGTAGATCCTTCATTTATCCCAAATACCAATGTACCCTCGAAAGTTGCCATGTCATCGACAGATTTCTTGCGGTAGCGCAAAAAAGGGAAAGAATTTGCATAATACTCTATGCCACTCTCTTTATCATGTGCCAGTTTGTCTCCTTCAAGTACAAATTGTCCCTTTCTCCTTGAGTTGATATTGATTTCTTTACCTCTATGGTCAAAAAATGAAATTGAATGATTGCCGTCTTCGTTTAAATAAAAATAATGTGCAATAATATGTGGAATGTTTGTGTGTTCTGGCGAAATTGCTGCAGTTCCAGCAAGAGAATCATTTCTAAGCCAAGAATCTGGTGTCAGCACGAGATATTCACCTTCTGACAATGACGATGAATGTACAGCTTTGTTTTGTGCTTCAATTCTGAATAGTATTGGAAAATGAAGCGTAGCCGGATTATATCGCTTTTCGATCCCATTTCTTTCAAGTACAATGCAAAGCGGTGAAGAAATGCTTCGAAGCGTATAACAGGTGGACTCATTTGTGGTTTCAAGCTCAATAGCATCTTGCAATGCTGACACTATATGAACATGTTGATCCTTAGGTTCAATTTCTACTTCAAGTCTCCACTCCATGGGTCTTCTTGTACAGACATAGCTGAGGAAACAGCCCCATTCATCCATTTTTTCGAATGTAGTCTCAATATGAGAAGGAGGTGACTTGCCTTCTGTCCCTATATATTTCCCACCACGAGATTCTGGATAAACTTTCTTTCCTATTCCTATGTGTTTAGATGAGATCAGACTATCTTCTGCATTAGAAAAAGCTTTTTGGTCTTGCATTTTTTGAGATGATTTTTGAAGCAAAGAATCCTGCTGTTGAGGAATTTCCTCCATTTTTAATAAAGAACCACTTGATGGTTCTATCAATGATGGAGCACCGATAACATCTTCTCCATTGGTTTTTAAATTAAATAAATCATTACTTATAGGCTTAGCAATGCTCTTTGTGGTTGGTTCCTGAGCTTCGCACTTTTCTTCAGGCGTTTGGTTTACGAGTTTGGTTTCTTCTAAGCCTTTCGCTACTTTTTTAAGTCTCAAGGTAATTAAAATGATGATTGCAATAAAAATTAGGGCTACCACAAGATAGAATTCAACCCGATAAGTCATTATCGCAACCTCTCTTGCGTAGAGTTTTTAGATAATTCTGCTTAAGTTGGCTGCTAATGTCAAGGTAATTTTTACATGCTTCGGTAAGCAGATTTTTATTCCTTGACAGGTTCTTTCTCCTCCTTTCTTATAGTTTTATCTTTAAGTCTGTATGATTGGCCTCTCAACGAGAAGCAGAGAGCGTTTTCGAGTATACGATCGAGTAATGCAGCAGTGAGCACAGGATCCCCCATTACCTTGAGCCCATTCATCGATCCTTTTGTTGGTAGTAAAGATTAGGGAGGATCTTTCATATAGCTCTGAGATGAAGCTGAAGAACCTATTTGCTTCTTCCCTTGTTATAGGTGTATAGCCAATCTCATCGATGATGATGACTTGGCTTTTCTTTAGTTTAGCGAGTCTATACTTAGGGATTTTTTGGTAAGGAGCATTGTCGAGGATATCAACAAGGTTCACCATGCGTTCATAACAGACCGAGTAGCCTGCATCGATAGCCTTAAGTCCGAGGCCGACTGCGAGCATGGTCTTGCCAAGTCCTGGAGGACCCATGAAAAAGAGGTTTTGGTTAGCTGCAATCCAGGTGAGTTCCTTAAGTGCATCGATTTGATTTTTTGTGATTCCAGCCTCGAGCTCATCGAGCTCGAAGGCCTCAATAGGTAAGGAGCTTATCTCTGTACTCCATCCAGGATACTGATTCCTTGCGCTTATGCTCCTCCTTCACAATGATCCTATTCTGTTGGTCGCTTATGACATGCTCGGTGATAAGCCTGTCACTCTCTATTTCATATACATGGTAAGCGGATTGCATTATTCTTTCTGTCGCACCATTTAGGGATACCGGCTATAGCCTTGTCGACTGAGAGGCCATCTTTGAGCCTTGCGCTGAAGTAATTACTCTTTACGTATTTCACAAGGTCTTCAATCTGGCCTTTCGTCTGGGGATCCTGAGCACGGCAGACATAGAGGCTCACTTCTTGCTCTAAAAGAAAATCTTTGAACACCCTTGTCACGGCTTCTTCTTAGCTCCAAAGCGATAAAATGAACTATAGAAGAATCCTCAAGGAGCTCTTGGCCATAATCCAGTTGTGTTTGTTCTCCATAGGGGATAGCTTCTTCATCTACATAGTCCATTTCTCTAAAGGAGGGCTCTTTTAGCTTTACAATCCCCTTAGCTTTGAGAAAATGGATATAGTTTCGAAGTGTTTGTTCGCTGCCAGGCAAGGCTATATAGCATCCTGAATCCACATAGAGCTCTTCTAGTAGGTCGTAGATGCTACTTACTTTTAGATCCTTGTTGTCTCTATTTGCTTCTAGACAGCGCATAATCTCCTTTCTAAAAGGCTCGACGTCAAAGACCTCCTGTTTTTCGTAGTTCCCGCTTATACTTTTTGCACTCGGCACCTCATCTGCATTGTAGTATTTGAGGAATGTATGCCAGGATATCTTCTTGGCTTCTGCATTGAGGCGCCTATAGGCCTCGATCTTCGGCACATTAGCCGATTTTAGTTGCTGGACTTCTTGCATGAGCATAGCTTTGTGTAACTGAACCTGTCTCATGGCTGTCTCATTCCAAAGAATAAAAGTTATTGTGACTTTCTATTCTAGGCTGGAGACCACCTTTATTCACGTAAAAAACTGCTTACCGTCCGAGATAAAAAACATCTTACCGCGTGACATAAAAAACATCTTACCGTCGTACGTTAAAAACTCCTTACCGCGTGACATTAAAATTATGTTACCGCTTGCAGCTCGCCAGAGCATGGTAAAGTTTGTTGTAAGAGCAATGGATCTTGATAAGGATTGGAACACATATATTGCTAACTTAGACAATCTAGGCTTGCAGAAGATTCTCGATATGAATCAAAAGGCATATACTAGACAATATGGAAAATAAAAAATAATCAAACGAGGATTTATTTCCTAGTTCGAATAAGAAGAGGCCGTCCAGCTTTCTGGACGGCCTCTTTTGTTTAGATATTGCCTTATCTTAATATATTTAATAACTCAATGAGATAGGAACCATCTAAATGCTTGTAAAGAGTTTTTTAGAACTCGATAATTAGCATCTATCCACTCAAGCAAACTCATTTTCAGATAACAATTCTAAAAAAATGCTTGCAAGAATTTATTTCTAGCTCTATACTATTCATAATATGGAACTTTATTCCACAATGTGGAATAAAGATAAAAAGATGAAGATCGAGGAAGGAGGCAAAGATGAAAA
>Ga0116182_1003035_pt1 | contig 15926 bp, 9 predicted proteins | sample AD_UKC077_MetaG_FD_89805 | JGI IMG/M metagenome (GOLD analysis project Ga0116182, IMG submission 89805) | Active sludge microbial communities of municipal wastewater-treating anaerobic digesters from USA - AD_UKC077_MetaG | ecosystem: Engineered > Bioreactor > Anaerobic > Digestate | place: USA...
ATCTTCACCGAGCTGGACACGCCACAGCGCCAGCTTTTCTTTGAACGCGTGCAGGCCTCACAGGCCTGGGACCCCTCCACGCATCGATCCCTGCTGGGCCGCATGCTGAAACTCGACCCCTCGCTGGCTGACCGCAAACGCGCCGCCGTCCCGCAGCCTCAAGAGGCCGTTCGCTGGACATCGTGGCGCTCGCTCAAAGAGCGCCAGCTCCTCTACAAGCGCCTCGTCGAAGAAGAACTGCCCAAAAACAGCCATGACATCGCGGTGGCCCGCAGCTACGGCGATCTGCGCGAGAACTTTGAGTATCAGGCGGCAAAAGATTTCCAGCGTCAGCTCCTGCAGCGGCAGGACGAGATGCAGCAGGAACTCAAACACGTCAAAGGTCATGATTTCGCCGATGTCCCGTGCGACAAGGTCGGGCCAGGCACCACCGTCGTGCTGCGCATGGCAGACGGCTCGCAGCGGACCTACACCATCCTGGGAGAATGGGACCGCGACGAGCGCCTGAACATCATTTCCAACAAAACACGGCTGGCTCAAAACCTGGAGGGCAGAGCCTGCGGCGACACCGTCGCCGTGCCCAGCCCCGCAGGCGATGAGACCGCCCGGATTGAAGCGCTCCTTCCCCTCGACGAAACCATCCGCGCGTGGATCCGCTCGTCCCCCGAACACCTTGACTGATCCCGTTTTTGCATCTTGCTATCTTTAACCAATCCCGTATACTACGTCATCACTCGCGGAGACCGCTGCGAACTTTCCATGCCATAGCCTTTCAAGAAAATGAGGTGAAACATGACGGTAGCAAAAAAGAGCAAGCCCAAAGCCACCCCAAAAGCCACCCCGCACCGGAAGCCGGTTGCCAAAAAGCAAGCGACGCGTAAAGTCTCCGGTTCGCGGCCCCAGAAACCGCTGGCGGCCAAAAAGTCCGCTCCGGTCAAGGCCAAGGCCAAGGCAAAGCCCGCTCCGATTGCTGCCGCAAAACGTGCTGCCCAGTCTCCATCCAAACGCACTCAGCCCCATGCCAAAACCGCCACAAAACCTGTGCCCAAGGCGGCTGTACCCATCAAGAAACCTGTTAGTAAAATCGTGAGAACATCCTCTTCTATACCTCCTGCCGCTGCTGCCCACAAGGTGCCGGCCCGTGCGGCGACAACCGCCGATTCCAAAAAGCCGCGGTTCCACAAAGGCGACCTCGAGCAGTTCAAAACCGAACTCCTGTCGATGCGCGAACGCATCACCGGGCAGTCCGGCTCGATGCGCCACGCCGCCCTGCAGCGCAACGACGAGATCAACCCCGAGGAGGACGGCACCGACGCCTTCATGCGCCTTCAGACGCTGGAGCAGGTCGGCAGCCAGCACCGCGACATCGCCAACATCGACGACGCGCTGCGGTCGATCGAAAAGGGCACCTACGGCATCTGCGAAATGTGCGGCGAACTGATCAGCAAGCCGCGCCTTGCGGTGCTGCCCTTCGCCACCAACTGCATCAAATGCCAGTCCGAGATGGAACGCACGTCCCGTCGCGGCGGCCGCAGGTAAGCGGTCATGCGTGTGCCAGTCTTCGTGGCCCTGCTGACAGCGGCCGATCAATTGACCAAGTACTGGGCCGTCACCCGCCTCAAGCCGGTCGGCTCTGCGGCGGTCGTGCCCGGCTTCTTCAGCCTCACCTACGTCGAGAATCACGGTGCCGCCTGGGGCATGCTCGCCGGGCGCCACCTCTTCCTCATCGCCTTCTCGCTCCTCACGCTCGGCTTCCTGCTCTGCCGCCGCCGCCAGCTCTTCGGCCCGCTGTGGGGCGGCCGCATCACCCTCACCCTGCTCGCGGGCGGCATCCTCGGCAACCTGATCGACCGCATTCGGCTCAACTACGTTGTCGACTTTCTCGACTTCTTCTGGGGGCGTCACCATTTCCCGGCCTTCAATGTCGCCGACTCCGCGATCTGCTGCGGCGTCTTTCTCTTCATCTTCACCCAGTGGATCCACGACAGAAAGCATGGCCACCGCTCTTAACGCTCCCCCCGCGGCCTGGTTCATCGCAGGCGCGACCGCGACCGGGAAAAGCGCCGTTGCCCAGCAGCTCGCCGAGCAGAACGGCTGCGCCGTCCTGTCAGCCGACGCCATGCTCGTCTACCGCGGCATGGACATCGGCACGGCGAAGCCCCCTCCCGCCGAACGCGGCGGCGTCCCCTATTTCGGCATCGACCTGGTCTCGCCCGCAGAGCCCTTCAGCACCGGACTCTGGCTCGCCGACGCGCGCCGCGCCCTGCTGGCCGCAGCCCCCGATCTCATCGTCGCCGGCGGCACCGGCCTCTACCTGAAGGCGCTGACCGACGGCCTCGAAGGCTCCGCCTGCGATCCGGACGCCCGCGCGCGCTGGCAGGCGCTCTATGCCGCGGAAGGCCTCGACGCACTGCGCCGCGCCCTCGACGCCCGTGCCCCCGGCGCGCTCGACGCCCTCGCCGATCCCGCCAACCCGCGCCGCCTGATCCGCGCCCTCGAACACCTCGACGCGCACGGCGCCCTGCCAGCCCGCTGGCGGCACGCGGACGGCGACGCCCCGCCCATCCCTGCCCTGCGCCTGCCGCGCGAACAGCTCCACGCCCGCATCGCGCGCCGCGTCGACACCATGTTCGCCGCCGGCCTCATCGACGAAGTGCGCGCCCTGAAAAGCGCTGTGCCTGTCTGGTCAGAGACCGCATGCCACGCCATCGGCTACGCCGAAGTCCGAGCCCTGCTGGCCGGCGAACTAACCCGCGCGCAAGCCGCCGACCGCATCGCCGCGCGCACGCGCCAACTCGCCAAACGTCAAGAAACCTGGCTGCGCCATCAGACGCGCGTCGTGTGGATCGACATCACGGACGACGACCCGCCCGACGCCGTCGCGCGGCGCGTCGCCGAAACCTGGAGGCTTTATGGACCCTCACCCGTCGTACGTCCCTGAGTGTTCCGATACGCCGCTGACCGTCAAAGAGCTGCCGCAGGAGATGCAGCCGCGCGAAGAGTTCGCGCGCCGCGGCGCCGCGAACGTCGCGGACGAGGTCCTGCTCGCCATCCTGCTGCGCACCGGCGTGCCCGGCAAGAACGTCACGGAACTCGCCCGCGAGCTGCTGCGCCGTTACAAAGGCCTCGCCAACCTCTGCCACGCCGAATTCGAGGAGCTGCGCAACCTCAAGATCAAAGGGCTCGGCACCGTCAAATGCATGGAACTCGCCGCCGCGCTCGAGATCAGCAGGCGCGCCCTGACCCACCAGCAGCGGCATGACAGCCGCGACGACGCCTGCCCCGTGCGCGAGCCTGAAAGCGTCTACCGCCTGCTCGCGCCCCTCGCCCGCGGCCTGCAGCAAGAGGTATTCTGGACCGTGCTCCTCAACACCAAGAACCGCCTCATCGGCCAGCCCATCGAAACCACGCGCGGCCTGCTCGACACCAGCCCCGTACATCCGCGCGAGGTCTTCGCCAAAGCCGTGCGCTACAGCGCGGCCTCCGTAATCCTCGCCCACAACCATCCTTCGGGCGACCCCACCCCGTCCAAAGAAGACATCGACATCACGCGCCGCCTGATTGAGGCCGCGCGCATCCTCGGCATCCGCGTGCTCGACCACCTGATCGTCGGCAAGCCGTCGCCGACCTCCCCCGGCTTCGTCAGCCTGCGCGAACGCAACCTCGTGAGCTTCACCTGACCGACTGCCGCCACTGCCCCATCGTCATGCCGAAACGCTGCCGGAAGATTCTGCCGACATGCGTCTGCCCGGCAAAACCGCAGGCCTCCGCGCATGCGCCGATCGTCGCGTCCGATTCCGCCAGCAGCGCGCGCAGCCGCTCCAGCCGCACGTGCTCGATCTCGCCCCGCAGCGTGCGCCCGGTCGCCACGCGGAACCGCACTTCCGCAGCGCGCCGCGACAGCCCCGCGCTGCGCGCGACGTCCGCCACGCGCAAACCGCTCTCATGCGCGTGCAGGCGGATGTAGTGCAGCGCTCCGGCCATCTTCTGATCGGCGATCGCCACCCACTCCGTCGACTGGCGCGTGATCACGCGGATCGGCTCCACCCGGTACTCGGCCTTGACGAGCCGCGCTCCGCGCATCAGCCGGTCGAGATGCGCGGCGATGCGATACCCGGCCGGACGCGGATCGCACTGGAGGCTGGAGAGCGTCGGCACCGACGCCTCGCAAATCCATTCGTCGTTGTCCACCCCCAGCACGGCCACCTCGTCCGGCACTGAGACGCCCGCGTCCAGACAGGCGTCCAGCACCTGCTTGCCGCGCCGGTCATTCGGCGCGAACAACGCCACCGGCTTGGGCAGGGCGCGCAGCCACGCCTCCATGCGCGGCCGCTCCACCGCCCAGTCCCGCTGCTCAGCCGCCGTGCACGGCGCATACACGTGGCACTGCCGATGCCCGTGCGCGCGCAACGCCGCGCGAAAACCGCGCTCGCGCGCCACCGACCAATACGAGTCGCCGTAGATGTGTCCGACAAAAGCGAAATGCGTGTAGTGCCGCTCCACGAAATAGTCGGCCGCCATGCGCCCTACCTCCGCCGAATTCCATATCACGCACGGCCACTTGAAGAGCGGATAATCGCGCTGGCGCATCGGATGCGGCTGCAGCAGCACCACGACCGGCACCTTCAGCGCGGCGATCTGCCGCGCCTCTTCGACGTTGTGATAATCCGCCGCGATCACCCCGGTGCATCCCCAGCGCTTCAGATCGTGCAGCTCATACATCCAACGCCGGCTCTCCTGCTGGTAAATCCGCCACGGCCCATGCTCTTGAGCATAGGCCAACACCCCCTGCAGCATCTCCTGCAGGCCTTTGGTGATCGTGGACGTCATGATGACCACGCGCGGAATGACAGGCGGCTTCATGTGCTCATCACTTTTTCGGAACGACCGTAATAAGATCGCAGAGGCGTAACCTTCTACCGTCGGAACAGGGCAACAACACGGTCGACAATCATTCTTTGAGCGTGTTCCGACAACTCGCCCACACTGGCCGCAATAAGCGATGCGTTGGCTGTAAAGAGCACGCCAGGACGAGCGTAACTGACATGGCGTAACGATCCCGACGCGAAGTCCGAATCATCCAAGCGAATCGCATCGGCATCGGCATACGGATTGCTGGTCACCTGGCAAAGAATGAAATCGCCGCGCCCGACATCAGCAAGCACGACCGCAGGCCGTAACTTGCTGGAGGAAATGAATTCTCCCGTCTCTTTCAATGGTTGCCTCGAGTGCTTTCATAAGCTCCCACCTTTCTTTTGACGGACGTACTGTGCTCGCCCGCGCTGCTCATCCGCATACAGTCACCCTCCATTGCGCCTTAGTCCCCGCCCGAGCCCCGGACAATCGGACATTCGACACGCCCATCATGCCGTGTGCGCCGCCCCTTGTCAACGCCACTTTCACCGGGCGTATTCCCGCCTGTTAGCCTGTTAGCTACCGGACAAATCACAACCGTGTTGTCACGGATCACGAACCGTGCGTCCAGCTTATCGCAGACAAGGGACAAGGCTTCGTAGAGCGTGCAGAACCTCGCGGAACTTGCGGAAATGCTCGGCTTCTCTTCTGCCTCAATCATATTGTTGGTGGTTGTCCCTGCAGCGCGACACATGATTGACGCCCATCCCGCCATCAGCAACAACAACGCGTATTTGATTATGTTGCACATTACCAAGACACCGTCCCTTTCGATAAACACCCGTGACGCCGCTTACCATATCGCCGTTGTGGCATCGTTGCAAGTCCCGACGCGCCATTCAAACTCAACCGATTCGCCGGGGCGCATCCTCGTTTCACGTGCTAGAATCAAGCGGTTGATGCCGCCCATCGGGAATCGATCAGGATAAGCGGTCGGCCCTCGTCTTGCTCATTCGCGTGTCAGTGACGTGAAACCGGCAGGGCGGTCTCGCCGAGACCGCTACGGGAACGAATGGCCGTTTTCTTTGCACGAGGTTTCACATCGCGGACGGGGCCGTCCGCGCCCCCGGCGCGGCGCACCACGTCATATGCGCAAAACATCGAAAAATGATACGTGAAACATCTATCGACATTTTCAAATAATTGCGTTACTTTGCCATCGTCATGAACGGCATTACACATGTTGACGGAGCGGTTGTGGTGATTTACGCGGCGTTGACCGCCGTGCTGGCCTGGCTGGCGGCGCGGCGGCAGAAAGGCGCCGACGACTATTTCACCGGCGGCAAAAGCATGAACGGCTTCGCGGTCGGCCTCTCGATCTTCGCGGCCGCCTTCAGCGCCGCCGCCTTCGTGATGCTGCCGCGCGAGGGGGCCTACCGCAACTGGAGTATCCTCTCGGTCCTGCTGCTGATCCCGCTGCTCATCACGCCGCTGCTCTGGCACGTCTTCGTGCCGCTCTACATGCGGCTGGGACTGCGCAGCGTGTACGAATACCTGGAAATCCGGTTCCACCCGCGCCTGCGCCGCCTCGGTGCCCTGCTCTTTTTCGGCTACGCCTTCGGCTGGCTGGGCAGCATGCTCTACACGCTGGTGCTGATTATCGACGCCATGGCCGGGCTGAGCCCGGCCGCCTTCACGCTGACCTTGGTCGGCATCGGCCTCGTGGCGATCCTGTATGCCTGTTCCGGCGGTCTGAAGGGCATCATCTGGCTGGACGTGCTTCAGGCGATCACCCTCGGCGGCTGCGTCGTCGTGATCCTGCTGCTGGCCGTCGGCAGCGTGGACGGCGGCCTTGCGGCGGTCATCGAGACCGGCCGCGCCCATGCCAAATTCCAGCTCGCGGACCTCTCGGCCGGACTCACCGGCCAGACCAGCGTCTGGTGGGTGCTGGCGCTCGCCCTCTTCGTCTACCTGCCCGGCTACACCACCTCGCAGATCACCGTGCAGCGCTACCTCAGCATGTCCGGCCCCAAAGACCTGCATCGCGCCCTGCTGCTTAATGCCGTGGTCGCGACCGCCGTGTACTTCCTGTTTATCCTCACCGGCACCGTGATCTTCGCCTACTACCTGCAGCAAGCCGGCGCGCTGCCGACGCTGACCAGCCAAGACCAGATCCTGCCGCACTTCATCGTGCGCGACCTGCGCGTGCCGGGCATCGCCGGGCTGATGTGCGCCGGCCTGCTCGCCGCGGCCCTGAGCACGCTGGAGGGCGGCATCAACAGCATCGCCTCGGTGCTGACCTTCGACGTGCTGAACAGGCGCGAGACCTCCGTGCGCGCCAACCGGCTGATGACTGCGGCGATCGGCGCGGGCGTCATCGGCGCCGCGCTGCTCGCGCCCTACATCGGCAAGAATTTCATCGATCAGATCACGGCGGTGGCCAGCACCTTTCTGGGGCTGCTGCTGGGCGTCTACGTGCTCGGCATGTCCTCGCGCCGCGCCAACACCGGCGGCGCCGCGCTCGGCCTGCTTGCCGGCGCGGCCGGCATCGCACTGGTCCGCCTCCACCCGGCCATCCCGACCTGGTGGAGCGGCGCCTTCGCCTTCTTCCCGACCCTGCTGGCCGGCCGGCTGGCGAGCGGCTTCTTCCCGCCGCCGTCGGCAGACCAGCAGCGTGCGCTTTTTTTGACGCCTGAGTCCAGAGTCATGAGTCTTGAGTCCACTTTACAAAACAAGGAACCCATCCGTGAAAATTGAGCGTAGAAAACCGCTGACCGCTAAAGTCGGCATCGTCGGCGTGGGGCATCACACCTACTGGGCGCAATTCGAGGGACTGCTCGACGAGATGCACCGCAAGCTCGCGGTGTTCGACGGCAAGGTCCGGGCGAACGGCGTTGAGACCGTCTGCTTCGGCCTGCTCGACAACGCGGAAACCGCCTACGCCGCACTGCCCGCGATGAAGGCCGCCGACCTCGACCTGCTCTTCGTCGACATGGTCACCTACGCCACCTCCTCCACCTTCGGCGTCATCGCGCGGGACCTGAACGTGCCGATCGTGCTGGTGGCGCTCCAGCCGCTTCGCGCGATGCCTTACGCGACAGCCATGACCTACACGCAGCTCTGCAACGACGACTTCTGCTCGGTGCCCGAGTTCACAGGCGTGGCGATCCGCATGGGGCGTCCCGTGGCGGACGTGATCCTCGGCATGCGCGAGGGCGACCCGATCGCCGACGGTGCGCTCGCGCGCTGGTGCCAGCTCGCCAAGGTCCTGCACGACCTGCGGCGCGCGCGCATCGGGCTGATGGGCCACGTGCTGGAATCGATGTATGACATGCATGTCGATCCGACCGCCGTCACGGCCGCGTTCGGCTGCCACATCGCCCTGTGCGAGCCGGACGAGATCCTCAAGCACTATCTGGCCGGCGATCCGCCTGCTGTCGAGGCCATGAAGCGCCGCATCCTCGACTTCTTCGACACACCCGATCCGGTCTCTGATCCGATCACCACCAAGCTGACCGAACGCGACCTCGATGTCGCGGCGCGCGCCGCTGTGGCGCTGGAGACCTTCATCACCGATCGCAAACTCGACGGGCTCGCCTACTATTACGAAGCGCTGTCCGAGACCCCGATGCGCGAGCTGGTCACCAATCTGATCGTGGGCAACTCGCTCTTGACGAGTGCAGGCTTCCCGATGTGCGGCGAGTACGACCTGAAAAACTGCATCGCGATGATGATCATGGACCGGCTGGACATCGGCGGCAGCTTCGCCGAGTTCCATCCGATCGACTTCGACCGCGACACGGTGCTCGTCGGCCACGACGGGCCGCACCACCTCAACATCGCCTCGCGCAAGCCGGTGCTGCGCTCGCTCAAAACCTACCACGGCAAGCCCGGCAAGGGCGCGGGCGTCGAGTTCAACATCAAGGAAGGCCCGATCACCATGCTCTCGATCGGCGTCAAGGCTGACGGACGGCTGAAGTTTGTCATCGCCGAGGGCGAGTCGATGGCCGGCCCGATCCCGCCGACCGGCAACACCAACACGCACGGCCGGTTCCTGCCGGACGTGCGGACCTTCCTGCTGCGCTGGGTGGCCGAAGGCCCGACCCACCACTTCGCGCTGGGCGTGGGCCACCACGCCGAAAGCCTCGTCAAACTCGCCAAGGTGTTCGGCATCGAGGCGACGGTGGTGACACCGTAAAACGTGAGAACGATTCAAGTGAATCAATCCAAAAAAAAGGAGAAACTCATGAAACAACAAAAGGACAAACTGAATCAGAGCGCCGCTCTTTTCAGTGTTCTGTGCGGTATCGCCGCGCTCATTTCGCAGGCTGAGACCGTCGCGCTGTGGAAGCTCGACTATTCGCCCTACACCGGCATGAACACGCGCTGCCTGATCGATCCCGCGAACGATTTCGACGTGATCATCCAAGGGCAGCAGAAGGAGCCGCCCTCCTCGCGCCCGCCGCTGCCGTCGGGGTTCCCGCAAGATTGGTCGCCCCTGCCGCCGAACCCTGACACGACGGCGGACCTTCTGGACTCGCCCGCCAGCACCAATGCGATCTACTATCCCCACGGTATCCTCTTCAGTTCGACCGGCGCGGTGACGCACGTGCAGGATCTCCGGAAGAGCTTCACGGTCGAGGGCTGGCATTATCGCGACACCACATTTGCCCCGCCGGCGATCGGCGCCGACCTGCCGTTCTTCGCGCTGGGCAGACGGGGTTTAGCCGGCGGATGGAATTTAGGCCTTTACAATCTTGACGACACGAACAACCTCTACTTCGCGCTCTATGACTACAACTATGCGTCTGGCAGCGAGAGCCGGCTTTTCGGGACGCCGATCCCGTCCGCTGCGTATTATAAGGCGTGGTGTCACTATGCGCTGGTCTACGACTGCCAGGGAGGCAACGGGCTGGGCACCTGGGAGATATTTGTTAATTCCGCCTCATACGGGGTCATCACCAACCAGACCGCGCCGACGGCCGCCGGCACACAGTCGCCCTTCTGCTTGGGCGGCGACTCGTCCGAATCGAAGTATTACAACCTGGGCGCCTACGACTACTGGCGCGTCTCCGACGCGGCGCTCGCGCCCGACCAGTTCCTCAACGCCGGCACTCCCCAAACCGCGCCGCAGACGCTCGCCTTCTACCGGCTCGACGCGCTCCAGAACGGCTCGTTCGACCTCTCCAACCGCGTGGCGAATGCCTGGCATCTGCAGGCTTCAGAAGGTGTAGCGTCGAAACTGGTAACCGCCAATTACGATCAGGCCGCGGTTTCCGTTCCTAATCCGGATGCGAGCGAGCTTTTCCTGGGCAGCCGCACACTCAACCAAGGCAGCTTGACATTCAGAACGTCTAGCGCCGGCCAGAACTCTTATCTTCTAAATTCCGACGGACTCGGCTATCATCTCGGCACCAACGCGCCCTGGACGGTCGAGACATGGATCAGGATGACTTCGCTCATGACCCGCCAGATCATCTTCGATGTCAAAAACGGCAATGGCGCTGGCACTGACGGCTGGATGTTCATGAATTATAATTCTTTGGGTAGCCGTTACTGTCTCTACTTCGGCGGTACGCCCGGATTCATCAGTTTTCCTGACTCCACCGGCGGCGCGGCCGAGACGCCGCTCGACACGTGGCACCATCTGGCGCTCACGTTCGATCCGGTTTCCGGTCCGGGTTACCAAGGCGTGTGGGAGTGTTTCCTGAACAGCCGCTCGCTGGGCCGGATCGAGTACTCGAACAGTTTTACCCGCGTCACCAGTTCAGCCAACTTTTACGCGGGCGGCCGCGCCACCACGTATGGCGACGCCGTTTACGGCAGCATGGATCTCGTGCGCGTCTCGCGCGGCGTACTGACGACTAACCAGTTCCTGAACGCTGGCGGATATGTTGCCACAACCAACGCGATCGATACGCTCGCCTACTGGAAGCTCGACAGCGACGGCACGGCGATCGACCCGGCCAGCCAGGTAGATCCGCGCCATACGCTGGGCATCGGCACCAACGCCGCGCCCGCCGGCAGCCTGCAGCGCGTCACAGGCACGCTGCCGAAATTCGACACCACGCCCGCCTTTATCGGCGACCCGGCCGCCAACGCGGGCTCGCTGCGTTTTACCAATGCCTCGGCGCTCGTGACCGGCAATCTCGGCGTCCGGCTGGAGCTTGACACGCCCTTCACGGTCGAAGGCTGGATGCGCTGGGAGGGCGGCGCCGCGCGCGCGGTCCAGACGCTGGCCGGCACGCATTTCGACACCGTTTCAGGCATTCTGCTGCCACCGGTCGGCTCCTTCAATCGCGTGCTGTACGGCATCGATGCGGGCTGGCTGCTGACCCTTGAAGCACGCGGCGCCGACGCGGCATTCCGCCTCGCCTGCACCACGCCCGCGCCCAATCCCTTCACCGGCAGCGCGACGGTCATCGACGCCGACCTCGCCGTTCTGCCGGCCGCCGACCTCGCAGGGCGCTGGATCCACGTTGCAATCAACTATGATCCCACTGTGAACGACGGCGGGCAATGGACGCTCCTGCTGAACGGCGTGTCGGCCGGCACGGCCACCCATACCCAGGCGTCCTTCGCCAGCCACGAAAGTCCGCGTTTCCTGCTCGGCGGCCGGGCCGACGGCACGCAGAGCTTCGACGGCCTGCTCGACAGTTGGCGCGTCTCCAGCGGGATTGTGGCACCCGACGATCTCTTGTTTTTCAGCGTCATGAGAGGAACCCTCCTGCGTGTGCAATAAACGACCATTTCTTTTCGCCGGCGTATGGACGCTGGCTGCGCTCTGCGCCGCCGCCGGCCCCCCGACCGGCGGCTTCAAGACGGACACGCCCGACGGCAGGGCCTTCACAGACGGCAGCCTCAAGCTCGAGACCGCCCCGTGGCTCACGGCCACGCAAGGGCTGGTCGATGTCGAATGCCGCTTGCCTGCGACCTGGCCGTCGGGCGGCGACGCGGTCCTGTTCCACGCGCAATCCGCCTCCCATGTGCACGCCACGCTCTTCTTCCGCAACGGCGTGCTCTGGGCGGTCTACAAAGGCGGCGAGGCGTTCTTTTCCTCGGTGACGCTGCCCGAGTCGGCCCGCTGGGCCGCTGGCTCCCGGCACCGCATCCAGTTCGCCTGGCGGCTGGCAGTGGACGACGCCGGCGACACGGTGACCAACGACGTCTCTTACGTCTTGCTGGCTGACGGCGTGCTGGCGGGCGAGGGGTATGGGCGCGTGATGACGCCATGGCCCGCGCACTGCGAACTGGGCGGGCGTCACGGCAAAGCGTTGTGGACCGGCACGGCGCGCCGCATCGCGCTCTCGGACGCGGCGCTGGATCTGACCGAAGCCCTGCCGGACATGAAGCCGGGGGAACGGACCCTCACGGTCGATGCGGACAACGCCGCCGGCGCTTGCTACCGGTTCTGGACGGTTGCCAACTGCAACGGACCGCACCGCTTTTTGCAGCCGAATTACGCGCAAGGCATCGCGAGAGGCCAGCCCTTCATCCGCGATATCAATGCGGTCTACCTGCTGGGCGGGCGTTACCGCGACCAGAACGTCTGGTACCGCGGACTCCTGCCCGACGGACAGCTCGATGTGGACTTCTCGGGGCTGATCGCGCAACTGCGGGCGATGCTCGACGGCGGCTACACGCCGTGGATCGTACTGGACAACACCCCGTACGCCATGACGCAGACGCCGCACGAAAACACCTACGGCAACACCGCGCCGCCTGACGACGAGCGCGTGTGGGCGCGTTATGTCGCGGCCGCCGTGCGCACGATGATCGACGCCTTCGGCCGGGAGCGCGTCGAGGGCTGGTGGTTCCGCGTGGGCACCGAACCGGATCTCAACCCCGGCCACTGGACCGGCACGCGTGAGCAGTACTTCGCGCATTACGATCACACCGTCACCGCCGTGACCAACCTGCTGCCCGGCGCGCGCATCGGTCCCGGCAACGTTCTGAATCCGCGCGACGGCCAGTTCGGCACCGCGACACGTCAAATATGGGGGCTCGACATCATCGACCATGCGGCCTGCGGCATGAATGCGGTCACCGGCGGGCGCGGCACGCGCATGGACTGGTTCTCCTGCTCGTGGTATGCGCGCGTGGGGCGTCCGCTGTCTGACTTCGACGAGGCGGTGGCCCTCATGCGCGGGCGTCTGGCGCGTTATCCGCAATACCGCGACACGCCGCTGGTGATCGGGGAATTCACCGTGCTGCACGACGAGCATGGCCGCCGCCTGTGGGCCGGCGACACCACCGAATGGGCGGCGAGCTTCTACGCCGGCCTGGCCGACCGCGTCTATCGGTACGGCATCCGGCAGGTCTACGAATGGGCGCAGACCACGGAAGGCATCCTCCATCCGCGGACGCAGGTGATCGCGATGCTCGACCGCATGGCGGACGGCACACGCCTCGCCACTGAGATTCACGCGCAGTCCGACGCCGATTGCGGCGCCATCGCCTGCCGCAAAGAGGGCGACCTCTACATCCTGCTCTACAACCACCGGGCGCGTCGGCGGCCCTCCGTTCCCGAGCGCGTGCGGCTGACGGTGCGCGACCGGCGCATGTCGCCGGAGCATGCGTGGACGCTGGCCGAACGCCGAGTCGATGCGGCACACGGGACGTGGGCCTACGCCTTCGCCGCGGATTGTCGGGCGGCCGGCGTGAAACCGTTGACGCAGGCAGGCCGTTACGAAGGCGGCGTCTCGCTTCTTTACGGGCCGCCCGGCGTCGCCGTTTTCAGGAAAAACAAGGAGAAGTATCAGCACTTGGCGCGCGTCGACGAAACAACGGAGACTGTCCGTGTCGGCGCGGGCCGGTTCGACCGCGACGTCGAGATGGCCGGGCATAGCGTGCGGCTGCTCCGGCTGACGCCGTCGCCGAAAGAATAATGGTACACTTTCTAACCACAACACGCACCACACACACAGGGGGGAGATCATGAAGCGATTGTTTTCAGCCGGAAAATCAGAGGTCACGGAAGGCGCCAACCACCGCGTTCTATCTGCATGGCACAACATTCTCTGTGCCCTCTGTGCGCTCTGCGGTTTCATTTCAAGCAGTCGCGCCGACACGCTGGAGCAGGGGTTCCGCGACGTGCCGCTGGCGGAGCGGCCCTGGTGTTATTACTGGTGGGTCAACGGCAACGTGGACGCCGAGACCATCACGCGAGACTTGGAGGCCATGCGGCGCGTCGGCTTCGGCGGCCTGCTGCTTTTCGACGCGCGCGGGTATCACGAGGACGTCAACCACCTCATCTATCCCAAGCCGAAAATGGCGTTTATGAGCGACACCTGGCGCGCCATGGCCTCGCACACGGTACGCGAAGCCGCGCGGCTCGGCCTCACCGTCAGCGTGAACCTGAGCAGTTGCGCGGGCGCTCTCAAAGGCCCCTGGGCGGTCGGCGCGGACGCGCCCAAGCGGCTGGTCTACCAGCTCCTGCCGCTGCGCCCCGGCGCTGCGGAGCTGCTTTCGAAGCCCGCCCCATTCGCCCACTTCAAGGACGTGGCGGCCTTCAAGGTCTGCTACTCGGGCGCCGAGTTGCCCGCCACCGAGTGGCGCAACGCGGGCGACGGTCCGTTTGACGGCTGGTCCGGCAAGCGCATCGGCGACGCGGCGGACACCGCGGTCCGCACGGCCGTGCAGATTCAGGAACTCACCGGGCCGGTCACGGCGGCCGAGGAAGCGGCCCTGCTGAACGGCCTCCTGCCCGACGGCACCCGCGCCGCGCTGCTGCGCTTCGGCTACGCCGTGATCGACGGACACGAGTACGACGTGGACATCCTCGACGCCCGGGCCGTCGAGGGCCACTTCAACCGCATGGGCAAGACGCTCCTGGATGATGTCGGACCGCTCGCCGCCAAGACTCTCACCCACTTCTACAACGTAAGTTGGGAGGGCGCCGTGCCCTCTTGGACGCCCTCCTTCGAGGCGGACTTCCAAAAATTCCGCGGCTATGCCGTGCGTCCCTGGATGCCAGTGCTGGCGGGATTCCGCGTGCAGGGCGACGAACAGACCGCGCGCTTCGTGACCGACTACCGCCGCACGCGCAACGAGTGCTTCCTTCACAACTTCTACGGCACCATGGTGCGCCTCTCGCATCAGCACGGCATTCAGTGGCATTCCGAGTCGGGCGGACCGTGGAACCGCACGCCGGCCGTTTTCGGCGAGACCGACCAGCTCGCGTTCCTGGGCGTCAACGACATGCCGCAGGGCGAATTCTGGTACACCGGCGCGAACGACCGGCGCGGCCGGCAGCTCAGCCGTCCGCAGGCCATCACCGCGCACATCTACGGACGCCGGCTGGCGGCGGCCGAAGCCTTCACCCACATGGTGCGCCACTGGACGCCCTACCCCGCGATCCTCAAGCGTTGCGGCGACGAGAGCTTCATCGACGGCGTCAACCATCTGATCTGGCACACTTTCACCTGCTCGCCCCAAGCCTTCGGCAAGCCCGGCATCGAATACTTCGCCGGCACGCACATCAATCCCAACGTCACCTGGTTTGAACAGGCCGCGCCCTTCATCACCTACCTCGGCCGCTGCCAGCACCTGCTGCAGCGCGGCCTCTTCGTGGCCGACGTCGCGGCGTATGTGGGCGACCTGCCGTATCAGCACTGGGGACGCTACACCACCAACTGGAACGCCAGCGCCACGCTCGCCCTGCCGACCGGCTACGGGTACGACATCCTCAACAACGAGGTGCTGCTCACGCGCGCATCGGTCAAGAACGGCCGGATCACGCTGCCCGACGGCATGAGCTACGGCCTGCTCGCGGTCGATTTCGACGACGAGCGCGCCACCCCGGCCGCGCTGCGCAAGATCGCCGAGCTGCGGCAAGCCGGCGCGACGGTCGTTTTCGGCGCGCGCCGACCCACGCGCGTGGCCGGACAGGGAGGCGGCGATGACGAGGTCAAGCGCCTGGCCGCCGCGCTGTGGGGAGAGGCCGCCGCACCCGCCGCAAACGTGACCGACGCGCTGAAGGCGCTGAAGCTCGCGCCCGACTTCGAAGGCCCGTTCGAGTACACCCACCGGCGCGACGCCGACACCGACATCTACTTTCTGCTGGGCAGCGG
>Ga0116182_1003059_pt1 | contig 15851 bp, 12 predicted proteins | sample AD_UKC077_MetaG_FD_89805 | JGI IMG/M metagenome (GOLD analysis project Ga0116182, IMG submission 89805) | Active sludge microbial communities of municipal wastewater-treating anaerobic digesters from USA - AD_UKC077_MetaG | ecosystem: Engineered > Bioreactor > Anaerobic > Digestate | place: USA...
CCATCAAAGGAACTGTTTCCGATGGTCATTCCTTCATCGATTCTTCTATTGAAAAAGGTGCTAAAGTAATTATTTGTGAAATTTTACCCGAAGATCTGCATGAAGCAGTGACTTACATTAAAGTGAAAGATAGCTCGAAAACTTTAGGTCAGTTGGCTTCTAATTTTTACGGAAATCCTTCAGAGAAATTAAATTTAATCGGCATTACAGGAACCAACGGAAAAACTTCTGTTGCTACTCTCCTCTTTGATATTTTCAAAATTTTAGGTTTTCAATCGCTTTTGATTTCCACAGTGGAATACCGAATTGGGGACGAGATTATTCCCTCCACACACACCACTCCAGATGTTATCCGAATCAATCAAATGTTGGCAAAAGCCGTAGAATTGGGTTGCGAATATGCTTTTATGGAAGTTTCTTCCCACGGAATTCATCAAAACAGAACGGAAGGTTTGCATTTCAAAATTGCCGCATTTACCAATATTACGCACGATCATCTCGATTATCACAAAACTTTTGAGGACTATTTAAAAACCAAAAAAAGATTTTTCGACGAGTTAAGTTCAGACGCAATTGCCATCACCAATATTGATGACAAAAACGGAAACGTCATGCTACAAAACACCAAAGCGAAAAAGAGATCTTACGCTTTGAAAACAATGGCAGATTTCCATGGCAAAATGCTGGAAACCGACTTCAATGGCATGCTTCTCCACTTTAATGGAAAAGAATTCTGGTCGACTTTAACCGGAAAATTCAATGTCTATAATTTGCTTTTAGCGTATGCAATTACGGAAGAAAGTGGTTTTCATAGTGAAGATATTTTAAAAGCAATGTCTCAATTAAAAACCGTAAAAGGCAGATTTGAAACCGTAAAATCTGAAGGCGGAATTTTCTTCGTCATCGATTATGCACATACTCCGGATGCGTTGGAAAATATTTTAGATTCCATCAACGAAATCCGTACGAAAAACGAAAGATTAATCACGGTTTTCGGTTGTGGAGGCGACAGAGATCAGGCAAAACGCCCAGAAATGGGAAAAATTGCGACAAGAAAATCTACTTTGGCAATCATCACTTCAGATAATCCGAGGACAGAAAATCCAGCAGAAATCATTAAAGAAATCGAAGCTGGAGTTGAACCGCAGTATTTCAGCAAATACACTTCCATTCCCGACCGAAAAGAAGCAATAAAAATGGCCATTAAATTTTCCGAACCGAAAGACATCATCCTGATCGCTGGAAAAGGTCACGAAAATTATCAGGAAATTAATGGGATCAAACATCATTTTGATGATAAAGAAACGGTACTGGAATTAGCAAAATTAATGTCAAAATAAACCAAAAACAAGAGCATGTTATACTACCTCTACGAATATTGCATCGCCCACGGAATTCATATTCCGGGAATTGGCATGTTTAAATTTATCTCTTTCCGAGCTGGAATGGCGGTCTTATTGTCATTAATCATTGCGATGGTTTTTGGGAAGAAAATCATCAATTATCTGCGACAGAAACAAATGGGCGAATTGGTTCGCGATCTGGGTTTAGATGGTCAGAAACAAAAAGAAGGCACACCAACAATGGGTGGTTTGATCATTATTATGGCAACCTTAATTCCCGTGATCTTATTTACCCGCATATTTAATGTGTATATCGTTTTGCTGATTACCTCCGTCGTTTGGATGGGTGCGATCGGATTTATCGACGATTATTTAAAGAAAGTAAAGAAAAACAAAGACGGACTCAGCGGAAAATTCAAAGTGATCGGACAAGTTGGTTTGGGATTAATTGTGGGAGTTACCATGTATTTTCATCCCGATATTACTGTGAAAAGAAAGTATGCAGATGCGAAAGAAGTCAATAGAAATAATGTAGAAAGAAACTTTATGCCGACGGAAAAATCCACGGTTTCTACCGTTCCTTTCGTAAAAAATAACGAGTTCGATTACAGCGGAATTTTATTTTGGATGACGCCTGAAAAAGCACACGAATGGTCTTGGATTGTTTTTATCCCAATCGTAATTTTTATTGTGACTGCAGTTTCCAATGGTGCCAATATAACAGATGGAATCGATGGTCTCGCTGCAGGAACAAGTGTCGTCATTTTGCTCACCCTTTCGTTTTTTGCCTACATTTCGGGGAATATCATTTTTGCCGACTATCTCAATATAATGTTCCTTCCGAATATGGGTGAAACGACCATATTTGCGCTCGCTTTGGTCGGTGCTGTGATCGGATTTTTCTGGTACAATACTTATCCTGCGCAGGTTTTTATGGGCGATACCGGAAGTTTAATGTTGGGCGGAGTTATCGCAGTTTTAGCCATAATTCTCCGAAAAGAATTAATGATTCCTGTCCTGTGCGGAATTTTCTTAATAGAAAACATTTCTGTCATGTTACAGGTTGCAGTCTTTAAATATAGAAAAAGAAAATATGGGTTAGAATATGCCCAAAATAATAGGTTATTTAAAATGTCACCATTGCACCATCACTACCAAAAAGAAGGCTATCACGAAAGTAAAATCGTGAATAGAATGGTGATTATGGGCGTTTTATTTGCAATAATCTGTTTGATTACCTTAAAAGTTAGATAAATAAAAAGCGTAGAGAGCACATTTTACACTGTACTTGATACATTTTACAAAACGAAATATGAAAATAGTAGTTTTAGGTGGCGGAGAAAGCGGATTTGGCGCAGCTTATTTGGCGAAGAAAAAAGGCATTGATGTTTTCTTGTCCGATAAAGGCATGATCAAAGAGGACTTCAAAAAACTTTTGACCGACGCCGAAATCGAGTTCGAAGAAGGGCAACATTCGGAAGAAAGAATTCTCGCCGCAGATTGGATTATCAAATCTCCCGGAATTCCGAAAAAAGCGGATATTATTTTTAAAATCAACCAAAAAGGAATCCGATTATCTTCAGAAATTGAGTTCGCTTCACAATTTACTGATGCTAAAATAATTGCCATCACCGGAAGCAACGGAAAAACCACGACGACTTCTCTCATTTATCATATTTTAAAAAATGATGATCTGAAAGTTGGTCTTGGTGGAAACATTGGGAAAAGTTTTGCCAAACAAGTTGCTGATGAAAATTTCGACTACTATGTTTTAGAAGTAAGTTCTTTTCAACTCGACGATATTCAAAATTTTAGACCGTATATTTCTTTGTTGCTGAATTTAAGTCAGGATCATTTGGATCAATACAACTACAATTATGAGGAATATGCATTGGCGAAATTCCGAATTGCAGAAAACCAAGAAAAAAACAATTTCTTCATCTACAATAAGGATGACGAAATGAGCATCAACTTGCTCGAAAAATTAGAAATCAACGCTAAAATGATCCCTTTTTCCACGAAAGAGAAAATGAAAGAAGGAGGTTTTATCAATGACGGAAAGTTGATTGTGAAAATGGAAAACGAGTTCTCCATGAAAATCGAAGAGCTTTCTTTGGTCGGTAATCACAACATTGCGAACAGTTTAGCCGCTTCTATCGCCGGAAAAATTTTGAAAATAAGCAATGAAAGCATCCGAAATTCATTGATGACTTTTCAAGCGGTTGAACACCGTTTGGAACAAGTGACAGAAATTAATGGGGTAAAATTCATTAATGACAGCAAAGCAACCAATGTCAACGCAACTTATTACGCTCTTGAAAGCATGAAACAACCCACGATTTGGATTGTAGGTGGCGTTGATAAAGGAAATGATTACACCGAAATTGAAGATTTGGTAAAGAAAAAAGTGAAAGCAATTGTTTGTTTAGGAATTGACAACCAGAAAATTATCGACTTTTTTCAAGACAAAACAGAACTGATTTACAGCACATCAAGTATGGAAGAAGCCGTGAAAGTTTCGAAATCTTTAGCTGAAAAAGGGAATACGGTTTTACTTTCCCCATGTTGTGCAAGTTTCGATTTGTTCAATAATTACGAAGACCGAGGAAATCAGTTCAAAAAAGAAGTTTTAAAATAGAAAATGAAGTAGGATCATATCGCAAATCGTCCTACACCAAAACATAAAATCGCAAACGATTCCAACAAAATGCAGGAAACAGAAAACAAATTCGAACTATTAAAAGGCGACAAAGTACTTTGGAGCGTGATCTTGCTGATCTCGTTCTTCTCTGTATTTCCCGTCTATTCTGCAAGTTCAAATTTGGAATTTATCGTGAATAATGGAACTACGACGACGCACTTAATGAAGCACATGTTTTTCGTATTCCTTGGTTTAGTGATTATGCGATCTGTAGGATTTTTCAAATACGAACACATCGGTAAACTCAGCAGTATTCTATTGGGAGTTATGGTTTTGCTTTTAGGTTTAACCATGTTTACAGGACAGAAAATCGACGGTGCTTCCGCTTCCCGCTGGTTAAAAATTCCCGGAACGCCCATTTCTTTTCAACCTTCGTCTTTCGCCTATTTGCTGCTTGTGATTTATCTCTGCAGATATTTAACCAAAAGAATTAAAAGAGACCGGCTTCCGATCGAGAATGTATTTTATATTTTCGGACCTGTACTTTTGGTTTTTGGATTGGTCGCAAAAGATAACGGTTCTACCGCTTTAATGATTTTAATGGTTTCACTTGCTGTAATGGTTATCGGACAACTGAACAAAAAATATATTTTAGGCTTCATGGGAATTTCCACGGTCGCGATCGGATTATTTATGTTTTTGGCATTAAAAACCGATTTGATTGGAAGCAACCGTGTTCACACTTGGATGAGCCGTGTAGAAACTTTCAGCAACGCCAAAAAAACCACCGATGTTGAAGATGAAACCTTAAAAGCAAAAAATTATCAGGTGATGCAGGCAAAAGCAGCCATCGTTCACGGCGGAATTACCGGAATGGGACCTGGAAAAAGCGCTTTGAAACAAATGCTTCCACAATCTGCCTCCGATTTTATTTTTGCCATTATCGTCGAAGAATATGGATTTTTTGGGGCGGTGTTTTTAATTGTGCTTTACCTCATCATGATCATTAGAATTGTAATGATTGCCAGTAAAATGCCCGCTTTTTTCGGCAGCTTGCTTGTGCTGAGTTTAGGAATCATGATTTTTATGCAACTTTCCGTAAATATTGCGGTCGCCATCAATCTCATTCCGGTTACAGGACAACCTTTACCTTTGATAAGTTACGGTGGAACCTCGATGTTGGTTACTTATATCCAATTGGGAATAATTTTAAATGTGAGTTCAAGAATTCAAGTTTACGATGAAGAAGGAATGGGCAAAACACAAAATATTGAAGAAATAAATGACATCGCCTAAAAAATAATGAAAACGGTAATTTATATTAATAATGAAGGAATAAGTTTCGAAAGAAACTGGTTTACTGGAAGTTTCACTTACACAAAAGATGGAATTACAAAAAATTTAGATTCTATTCTTAATTTTTCAACCCATTTTTCTACTAAACTTTCAAAAAAATATAAAGTAATTGAGGAAAATAATACAATTGAAATATTAAAAACTAGACCAATGTTTTTTGGGGGAATTAGACCTCACAATTATAAATTTTTTATTGATGAAACTCTTGTTAAAGAACTAAATTCATTTTAAAAAATTCAAAATAATATGAACAAAAAAATAAAAATACTCATGAGCGGCGGCGGAACTGGTGGACACATCTTTCCAGCAATCGCTATTGCCGATGAAATCCAAAAAAGATTTCCGGATGCAGAATTTTTGTTCATTGGTGCGAACGGAAAAATGGAGATGGAAAAAGTTCCACAAGCAGGCTACAAAATTGTCGGACTCAATATCGCTGGATTCGATCGAGGAAATTTGCTGAAAAACATCAATCTTCCTTTCAAAGTCATTTCAAGCTTGATGAAAGCTAGAAAAACCATCAAAGAATTCAATCCCGATTTTGCCATTGGAACAGGAGGATTTGCAAGTGGACCCGCTTTGTTTACGGCTTCGAGATTAGGTGTTCCGATTTTTGTACAGGAACAAAATTCTTTGCCGGGAAAAACAAATATCTTCTTATCTAAAAAAGCAAAAGCAGTTTTCACCGCTTATCCGAACATGGAGCAATTTTTCCACGGAACAAAAACTTTTTTCCTCGGAAATCCTATTCGTAAAAATATAATTACAGATTTAATTGAAACAAAATCTGCAAAAGAAAAATTAGGTTTAAACCCAGAAAAACTCACCATCCTTTCTGTTGGCGGCTCTTTAGGCTCAAGAACAATAAACAACGGTTGGAAAGAAAACTTCAATCAAATCGTTGAAAAAGAGTACCAACTTATTTGGCAAACTGGGAAAACAGATTATGCTGAAATTGTTGATAGTTGTCGGTTGTCGGTTGATGGGAAATCAGACAACCAACAACCAACAACCAACAACCAAATTCTCGTCAGAGAATTTATTTCCGACATGGCTTTAGCCTACTCCGCCGCAGATGTTATTGTTTCCAGAGCTGGAGCAATTGCGATTTCGGAATTGGCGGTCGCGAAAAAACCCGTGCTTTTAGTACCATTTCCTTTTGCGGCTGAAGATCATCAAACCAAAAATGCGATGACTCTAGTTGAAAAAGACGCGGCGAAAATGGTAAAAGACACCGAAATGAAGGACAGATTTCTATCCACTTTATTAGCAATCTGCGAAAATGAAAACGAAAGAAAAGAAATGTCTGCAAATCTGGAATTTTTTGCAAAACCAAAAGCGACAAATGAAATAGTGAGCAAGATTTTAGAACTAATAAACATTCAATCATAAGATGAAATCTTTAGAAACATATCAAAACTTCTACTTTGTAGGAATCGGCGGCATCGGAATGAGTGCTTTGGCGCGCTACTTCAACGAATCGGGAAAAAATGTTTTGGGTTACGATAAAACCGTGACCAAGTTGACCAATGTCTTGGTTTCAGAAGGAATCGATATTGTTTTTGAAGATGGTATTAATGATGAAATTAAAAATCTAGATCGGGAAAATACGCTCGTCATTTATACGCCTGCAATTAAAAAACTTGATATTCTCAACTATTTCAATGAGAATGGTTTCACGGTTTTGAAAAGAGCGAAAGTCCTCGGAATGATTACCGAAAACACCAATTGCATCGCCATCGCAGGAACGCACGGAAAAACAACGACTTCTTCGCTGGTTGCGCATTTATGTAAAGAAGCAAACCTTCCTTTCTCCTGTTTTTTAGGGGGAATTGCAGAAAACTTCAAATCGAATTTTTTGTTTAATGGAAATGAAATCTCCGTGGTTGAAGCCGATGAATACGACAGAAGCTTCCTCAATCTTTCCCCAAATTGGGCAGCAATAACTTCGATTGATGCAGATCATTTGGATATTTACGGCGACAAAGAAACGATTGAAAAAGGATTCAGAGATTTTGCAGATTTGGTTCCGGAAAGTGATCAACTTTTTATCCGAAAAGGAATTCAGATTGGAAGAGCTGCGAAAACGTATGCCGTAAATGAGGAAGCTGATTTTTATTCGGACAATATCCGAGAAATTGGTGATAAAATTTATTTTGATTTTCACACCCCAACACAAGAAATTGAGGATTTTGTTTGGGAAATTCCGGGAATTCATAATGTGGAAAATGCAACGGTTGCCATTGCAATTTTAAATAATTTAGGCGTTGATTTTGAAACTTTGAAAAGCGGTATTGCCAATTTCAAAGGGATTAAAAGAAGATATACCAAACACAATTTCGATAGCGGAAAAATCTATATCGACGATTATGCGCATCATCCAACAGAATTGAATGCTGTAATTGGATCGATCAAAACTTTTTATCCGCACAAGAAATTATTGGTGGTTTTTCAGCCACATTTATTCAGCAGAACCCGCGATTTTGCCGATGGTTTTGCCGAAAGTTTAGATAAAGCAGATGAACTGATCTTGCTCGATATTTATCCGGCGCGTGAATTACAGGAGAATTTTGAAGGCATCACTTCGAAATGGCTTTTAGAAAAAATAAAATTAGAGAACAAGGAGATTTCAACTTTAAATGAAGCTTTTGATAAAATAAAAAATAAAGATTTCGATGTTTTATTGACGGTCGGAGCCGGAAATATCGATACGCTTTATGATGGAATTGTAGAATGGTTGAACGGCTGATTCGAACACAAAGCTTACAGAGAAAATTGCGTAGAGTGTCGCACAGAGCCGCTTCGCTTATAAAAGAATTAACAATAAAACCTTTGTGAACTTCGTGTTCAAAAAAAAGAAATGAAAAACAAATTCAGAATATTAAAAATATTAATTACAGTAATCATCTTTGGATTTCTGCTGAGTTTTTCGTTGAAAAGATTCAATAATAAACCCATGGAAAAAGTCACGGTAAACATGACCAAAACCAAAAATCCGGTTTATTTTATTGATGAGAAAGATGTAAAAGATTTGGTGAAAAGTTCAAATCCCACGAAAAGAGTGGGCGATATTGATATTCCGCTGTTGGAGAAAAAGCTCAATCAACTTCCTGCGGTGGACAGTGCAAACGTTTATTTGAATTTGAATGGAAATCTGAATTTAGATATCAAACAAAGAGTTCCTGCTTTCCGATTAAACAAAGACGGAAAAGATTTTTATGTGGATGAAAAAGGAAATGAGTTCCCGATTTCGAAAAACTATTCTTTTCCCTGCATGCTGGTTACAGGTGACGTTCAAAAATCTGAGTACCAAAAATTGGCAGAATTGGTCGATAAAATTGATAATGATGAATTCAGCAAAAAATATTTTATTGGAGTCTCCAAAGAAAAAGGCGGCTACAATTTGATAACGAGTCAGGGAAATTATAAAGTTGAAATCGGTGATTTAGATCGAATTCATCTGAAGGTAAAAGGTTTTAAAACATTTGTCGAAAAATATCTGGTTTATCAGCAAGGCGAAAAATACAGCAAAATTTCTGTAAAATATGATAACCAAATTGTCACGACACTCAATCCTAACTTTGAAGAAAATGACAGTATCATTGTCGTAGGAAATAAGGAGTTGGCAAAATTACCTTTGCTTGCGCAGAAAAAAGAAGAAGCCATAAAACACAGCTCCACAAAAGCGACCACAGCAGAAAAACTAAAGCCGGTTGTTAAAAAAAACACCGCTAAAAAGGCAGAGCAAACAAAAACAACTGCTGCTAAACCGAAATCAGCAGCGGAAAAGCTTAAAACAAAGCAAGACGGAAAAACAGTAAAAAAAGAAAAGGAAAAACCTAAAGCATCTCAATCAAAAAAAACCTCAACTTCCGCTACGAAGCCTAAACCCAAAGCGAAAGTGAAAATAGAGTAAAAAAGTTTCTTAGTGACAATTTAGAAATGCAACGGAAAAAAACCTGATAAAAATATTAAAAATCAAATCGACATACAAATGGAAAAACACGAGTATTCAGTAGGCCTAGATATTGGCACCACAAAAATTGTAACGATTGTCGGTAGAAGAAATGCCCACGGAAAAATTGAAATTCTCGGCGTTGGAAAAGCAAAAAGTTTGGGTGTTCACAAAGGAATTGTGAACAATATTTCCCAAACTATTCAGTCCATAAAAGCCGCAGTAGCAGAAGCGCAATCCAGTTCCGGCGTACTTATCCGAAAAGTTACCGTAGGAATCGCTGGCAAACACATTCGCTCTCTTCAACATTCAGATTATATTATGAGGGACAATCCTGATCAATATATTACCGAAGAAGATATCGAAAGACTGAAAGATCAGGTTAAAAAACTAGTGATGCTTCCGGGCGAAGAAATTATTCACGTCCTTCCGCAGGAATATAAAGTTGATTCTGAAGGCGAAATTCAGGAACCCATCGGAATGCACGGAAAACGATTGGAAGCGAATTTCCACGTGGTGGTCGGACAAATGGGAAGTATTAGAAACATTGCGAGATGCGTTCGTGAAGCTGGTTTAGAGATGGAAGCTTTAACCTTAGAACCATTGGCTTCTTCCGAATCTGTTTTAACCAAAGAAGAAAAAGAAGCTGGAGTTGCCATCGTAGATATTGGTGGTGGAACTACAGATATTGCTATTTTTAAAGATAATATTATCCGTCATACTTGCGTCATTCCTTACGGTGGCGGAATCATTACCGATGATATCAAAGAAGGCTGTTCAATCATCGAAAAACATGCAGAACAACTGAAAGTAAAATTCGGATCTGCAGTTCCTGAATTAGAAAAAGATTCTACGTTCGTAACCATTCCAGGATTGCACGGAAGACCAGATAAAGAAATTTCTCTGAAAACTTTGGCGCAGGTTGTGAATGCAAGAGTCGAAGAAATTTTAGAAATGGTGAATACGGAGCTTAAAGCTTACGGCGCCTTTGAACAGAAGAAAAAACTCATCGCAGGAATCGTTTTAACTGGCGGTGGTTCAAACCTTCGTCATCTCCGCCAATTAGCCAACTATACCACTGGTTTCGACAGCAGAATCGGTTTTGCAAATGAATATATCGCAAACGATAAAAATCAACAGTTAAAAGGTCCAGAATACGCTACATCAATCGGATTGCTCATGGAAAGTTTGAAAATCCGTGATAAGAAAAACGGCCTTGAACAACCAGAAGAAGTGGTAGAAAAACAGGAAATCATCGACACTCCAAAGGTAATTGTAGAAACACCTGAATTTAGAACCGAAGAAATAGCAGTTCCAGAAACCGCAAATCGAAGAAAAGACAAACCCACGATCGGACAAAAAATCATGGAAAGTGTAAAAAAATTCTTTGAAGAAGTAGAATAACCATCAAACACGAATGATCATTGATCAATGATTTTATCAAAGGTCAATCTTAAAAATTATCAACTATTAATCAGTAATTATACAAGCTATGGAAAATATAAACACCCAAGGATTTTCATTTGATTTGCCAAAAGGAAATTCTTCAATAATAAAAGTGATCGGAGTTGGCGGTGGCGGAAACAATGCCTTGAAACACATGTACGAACGCGGAATTCACGGCGTAGATTTCGTGATTTGTAACACCGATGCTCAAACTCTAGACAATAATCCTGTTGCCAATAAAGTACAACTTGGGATGTCGATTACAGAAGGACTCGGAGCCGGAGCTGATCCTGAAGTTGGCGAAAAAGCAGCAATAGAAAGCATTGAAGAAATAAAAGCTGCTCTCGGACAAAATACCAAAATGGTTTTTATCACCGCAGGAATGGGTGGTGGAACCGGAACTGGTGCAGCGCCGATTATTGCTAAAGTGGCAAAAGATATGGGAATTCTAACCATCGGAATCGTAACAATCCCTTTCAGTTTTGAAGGAAAAAGAAGATTAGAACAAGCAGACACAGGTCTCGATAAATTACGCAACAACGTCGATTCTTTAATCGTCATTAACAACGATAAATTACGTCAGCAATTCGGAAATCTAGGCTTCAAATCTGGGTTTTCTAAAGCTGATGAAGTTTTAACAAACGCTGCAAAAGGAATGGCAGAAGTAATCACCGGATATTTTGATGTCAACATCGATTTCCGTGATGCAAAATCTGTCTTAGCAAATTCAGGAACAGCATTGATGTCAAATGGGATCGCTTCAGGTGAAAATAAAGCCGAAGATGCCGTTAAAAAAGCCTTGGATTCGCCTTTATTAAATGACAATAAAATTACAGGTGCGAAAAACGTTTTACTCTTGATCAGAAGTGGTTCAGAAGAAGTAACCATGGACGAAATTGGAGTGATCATGGATCATATCCAAAAAGAAGCAGGAAACACTGCAGATATCATTTTTGGAGTCGGAACAGATGACGAATTAGGAGATTCAATTAGCGTTTTGGTGATCGCAACCGGTTTTTCTAATGAAGACAAAAAACACGCTGGATCCACAGAGAAAATAAAATTTGCGCTCGGAGATTCTATGGAACCTGCCAAAACTTCTCCTTTCAAACAAAAAGCTGAGAAAGAGGAAATTAAAAGAGAAGATTTCAATAGAAAAAGTCTTTTTATCTTAGATGATGAAGATGATTTCAGTACGCCAGAATTTAACACAACTTCTGCAGAGCGACCAACAATGTTGCAAAAAGAGCAACCTGCCGAAGTAAAATATTTCGATCTGGAAGACAACGAAAACCAACAAGACCGCACTTTCAATATTCCGGTTGACGATCAAATGAATCTATTTTCTTTCGATAGCGATGCTTCAGAATCACTAGAAAGAGAGTCTTTCACCTTCGAGATCGAAGAACCAATCGAAAGAAAACCATCGCAAACGACGAATACATTTTCGGATGAAACCGCTATGGAATTCAGTTTTTTCGTAAACGAACCGATTGAGGAGCCCAAAGTTGAAACACCACAACCAAAAGCAGAAATCAAACAAGAACCGGTTCAAAAATTACCGACAACGGTGCAGGAAATCAAAACGGAAACTGTAACAGAAACCAATGCTGAACTCGCGCAGTTTGAAGCTGAAAATGATTTTACATTTATCACGAAAACGACTCCGAATGAGAAAGCTTTGGAAAGAAGAAATAAATTAAAAGAATTCAATTCCAGATATCAAGTTAATGATTCTGAAAACGATTTCGATACGATCCCGGCTTTTAAAAGAAAAAACATCATGTTGGAAGGACATCATGCATCATCACAAACCATCAACAGTTTTCTCACCGAAACCGATGGAAAAATGCAGGTTCGCGAAAACAGATTCTTAAACAAAGACGTAGATTAATAATAATGTGATCACGAGCTTGTTTGAAAATGTAGTAATCAATTTTCATTATCAAATTAAGCAAGTATCAAATTCTCAAATAAAAAATTATGAGTTTAGAAATAATCATCAGCGACGCAATCAAAGATGCAATGCGGGCAAAAGATAAAATAGCACTTGATGCTTTGCGTGCAGTGAAATCACAGATTTTATTAGTAAAAACAGAAGCAAAAGGCGCCGATGTTTCTGCCGAACAGGAAATTGCAATCTTGCAAAGAATGATTAAGCAGCGAAAAGACTCTTTTGACCAGTTTACGGCACAAAACAGAAGCGATCTCGCTGAAGTTGAACAAGCCCAATCGACCATCATCGAAAAGTTTCTTCCGCAGCAACTTTCAGCTGAGGAATTAGAGTCGGAAATAAAGAAAATAATTTCGCAAACCGGTGCCGAAAGCGCCAAAGATTTAGGAAAAGTAATGGGAATGGCAAGCAAAGCACTTGCTGGAAAGAGCGACGGAAAAAGCATTTCCGACATGGCAAAAAAATTACTTTCCTAAAATGATCATGAACTTTTGATGAGCAATCATTAAAGTCTCATTCTAAATGATGATCTAGCGTTATCATTAAAAAACGGATATTCAACTTTTGCATATCGATTTGATTAGACCCGAAAGCATTGATTGCCTTCGGGTTTTTTCTGCCAAAAAGACCATTATTGAAATTTGGAATGATTTTGATCAATATTTTAGATGAACGTACTCCTCTAAAAAGATTTAAATTTGTAGCCGAATTATAGTGCGACAACTAAGTAAAATTTTAAACCATAAATAATATAAATATGTATCCAGAAGATTTAGTAATGCCGATGAAGGCAGAACTTACCGATAAAGGTTTTCAAGACCTCACAACTCCTGAAGCCGTAAATAACGCCATTAAAACAGAAGGAACTACCCTTTTGATGATTAATTCTGTATGTGGTTGCGCAGCAGGAGCAGCACGACCAGGAGCTGTTTTTTCTTTAACAGGCGACAAAAAACCCGCTCATTTAGTAACTGTTTTCGCAGGGTATGATAAAGATGCGGTAGACGAAGCACGAAAATTTTTAGCGCCGTTTCCACCAAGTTCACCCTGTATCGCACTTTTCAAAGACGGTGAATTGGTTCACATGCTAGAAAGACACCACATCGAAGGAAATCCGGCAGGAGCAATTGCAGCAAACCTGCAAGCTGCTTACAACGAATATTGCTAAACGACAGTTTTAGTTTAAATAAAAATTCCGCTTTTCAGAAGGCGGAATTTTTTTGTAGGCAAAAGCTACCTGCACTTTATAGGAAAAATATTATATTTGTCTATATGGCAACCAAAGCGCTTTTCAATACGGTAGTTAATTATTTTATTCGGCAACGGATTGATCAGATTCAGAATTTTATGAATCGCCCTCTTGAAACACAAAACGGGGTTTTGCTGTCGCAGCTTTTTCTGGCAGAAAACACGGATTATGGCAAAATTCATGGGTTCAATTCGATCTCTTGTTATGATGATTTCCGCAGAAACATTCCTATCGTTACTTACGAAGATTTCGAACCATTTATCGAGCAGGCAAGACAGGGAAAACCAGATGTTATTTGGCCAGGTTACATTCGGAAATTCGCGAAATCATCCGGAACTACCAATGCGAAAAGTAAATTTATTCCCATTTCCGAAGAGAGTTTGGCCGATTGCCATTTCAAAGCCGGAAAAGATCTGGTTTCTATTTATGCCAATAATCATCCTGATAACGCGCTCTTTCTCAATAAAAATTTAAGGTTGGGCGGAAGTTCTGAACTCTACAAAAATTACAATACCAAATTTGGGGATTTATCGGCAATTATGATTGAGAATCTGCCTTTTTGGGTAGAAATCACTACCACACCAAGCAAAAAAATCTCTTTAATGTCGGAGTGGGAAAGCAAACTGAAAGCGATCATCTCTGAAGTAAAAAATGAGGATGTAGGAAGTCTTACTGGTGTTCCAAGTTGGATGATGGTTTTACTGCAAAGAGTTCTGGCCGAAACTGGCAACAAAAGTATTTCTGAACTGTGGCCTAATTTGGAAGTGTTCTTTCACGGTGGAATCAGCTTTAAACCTTACAAAGAACAATACCGTAAAATCATTGGGAAAGACATCAATTATTACGAAATCTATAATGCTTCCGAAGGTTTTTTTGGTATTCAGGATCAGTATGGCAGCGACGAAATGTTGCTCATGCTCGATTATGGAATTTTCTACGAATTTATTCCTATGGAAACTTTTGATCCCAAAAATTTAGAAGCGATTCCTTTAGAAAATGTAGAGATCGGAAAAAACTATGCGATGGTTATTACGACCAACAGCGGACTTTGGCGCTATTTAATTGGGGATACTGTAAAATTCACGTCTTTGAAACCCTTCAGGATAAAAATTTCTGGCAGAACGAAACATTTCATTAATGCGTTCGGTGAAGAACTGATGATCGACAATGTAGAAACGGCTCTTACGAAAGCTTGCGAGGTTACTGATTCTTGTGTTTCAGATTTTACAGGTGCGCCGGTTTTCATGAAAGATGGCGAAAGTGGCGCCCACGAATGGATTTTTGAGTTTACAAAACCGCCACAAGATTTGGCCCACTTTACCGATATTTTCGATGGCCATTTAAAAGCGGTCAACTCTGACTACGAAGCGAAAAGATACAATAATATTACGCTGAAAAAACCAATTGTTCACGCCGCGAAACCTCATCTTTTTTACGAATGGATGTCGCAAAGAGGAAAACTCGGGGGACAGAATAAAGTCCCGCGACTAAGCAACGACCGCGAATTTATTGAGCCCCTTTTATTATTGAATCAATAAAAATCCGCTGAATTTCAACGGATGGTATTGTTATTTTTTTCGTAAATCTTCTTTTGCTTTTTCTGCATTTCTTTCTACTTTTTCTGCACCGTCTGCGGCTGGATCTTTCAAATTTTCGCCAGGTGGATTGTGTTTTTCTTTGGCTTTATCAATGGGTGAATTGATTTTGGGAGCATCATATTTACAAACGTAAGAATATAAGTTTCAAACGCTCGAATATTGTTTTCAGATGGAAGAATATAACTTACATCCACGAGAATATAACTTACAAACGCAAGAATATAACGTACAGATGTAAGAATATAACTTACATGCGCAAGAATATAACTTACAGACACGAGAATATAACTTACAGATGCGAGAATATAA
>Ga0116182_1003063_pt1 | contig 15839 bp, 13 predicted proteins | sample AD_UKC077_MetaG_FD_89805 | JGI IMG/M metagenome (GOLD analysis project Ga0116182, IMG submission 89805) | Active sludge microbial communities of municipal wastewater-treating anaerobic digesters from USA - AD_UKC077_MetaG | ecosystem: Engineered > Bioreactor > Anaerobic > Digestate | place: USA...
CTCAAATCTTATTGCAGGATTAATTGCTTACTCATTTTTAGAAAAAAAACCTTCTCTAAAGGTTGATATAGTTGATGAAGAAAGACTGAAAATGATTTGTGCTTAGGTCGAACTCACGTTAAACTAGAATGTTTCTTAAGAGTCTTAATCAATAATGGATTTGTATAAAGTGCATTTAAATCAGAGTTTATTGCTTCAAGTTCATGTAAATAATAGTTTCTAGCAAGTTGATATGTTTTTAATTTTCCATGTTTATCGAAATTATTATAGAGATTCACTACATAACGTTTTATTATTTCAAGTAATAATACTTTTCCATTGTCAATTTCTGATTTATAAACTTTTTTTGCAGTCCAATATGCAACAAATATTGAAACTAAAATTCCAATAATAGGAATAATAGGAATAATGATTTTTTCTAAAGTATCCATTTTATCTATATTATATTTTTTTAAACAATTTATGGGCAAATTGAATTTGTCCCTTGTCCATAATTATAATATCTTTTTTAGTCAGACTATCAATTGCGTCTTCAATGCCATTTTCACATTGATGAAAAGTTTGCATATCCATTCTCGGATCGGTAAATTTTTTTATTAAGTCAACTTTATGTATTCCTTTATCATCAGTCTTTTGCAATATTTCAATTATCTGATATTCATTACCATTTATTTTCAAAAGATTTATAGCGTTTTGTAAATAATCTTCTATTTGTAAGTCTGCATCAGATTTCTTGGTTTCTAATCTCGTTACCTCTTTTGCTTTCTCAATTGATTTTACAGCTAATTCAGTTTTTCCTTCTGCAACTTCCAGTTCTTTTTTTTGTTTTTCTATTGTAAACGTCAAATTCTTATATTTTGCAGTCAGTTTTCCTCCTAATAACTCTCTTAGTTCTTTACGTAAGAAAAGACTGACTGTTAGTATTAATGTTGGATAAATCAATACTGAAATGTATTCTAATATTAACTTTGCTATTTTCATTGTGTCTTTCTTTTAAATGGAAGCTATATAATTTATGAAACAAATTTAAAACATTCCTAAATATAAAACAAATAAAGTTTTGGAGGGTTTTATTATATCACCCTTATACTATTTTAGCAACATCCAATTTATATCCATTATTTAAAAGTTCTTTTGCTACGAGAAATTTCCATGTTCCGTCTATCCCGTCAAATGGGATGTAAATTACTCCATGTATATCAGATGGTATTTCAAAAGTAGATAAATTTTCTACTAATGCAATAACTCTTTCTCTACCTAATTTTGCTGTAAAAAAACCAAGTTCAAATATCACATTTTGTCTTGCTCTGTCTTTAGCTTTAGTTGCTCCTTCTTTTTTAGAGTAGCCTACATCATCTGATGATAAAAGAATTACAGCAAAGCCGACATTTGAGTTTGAAAGAAATTTTTCAATAACAGTCATGCCTTTATTTGCTTGCTCATGTAAAATTATAGGTTCCAACCCCAGTTTTTCAATAACTCTCGCTACGCTTTGCTTCATCATTTCATTGTGTCCATGAACAACGAATATTTTATTGTTAAGGATTTTAATCTCATCTGTAAGCTCTTTGATTTTCTCCTCTTCCACTAATGGTTTGATAACAAGTTCTTCTTTTTTATAAGAAAGTTCAATATCATCTATTATAATGTCAATAAGTCCTTTTAATTTACACTTATTTGTGTCTAATAAGGCTTTTAAACTACTATGAAACCTTATGTCTTCCAATTGCTCGTTGTAAGAGTTTTTATCCCCATATTGTTTAAAAATTAGAGCTTGTGTCCTATTAATAAGTCTAATAAAATTTAATACATCCTCTATTGTGGAAACCTCAGTTTTTATTGACTTTAATTTTTCTAAAATCATATTGTTAGTTTAGGTATGTTGAAGTTGTAAAATATTGTATCAAAAGTTAACACTGTTCATTTAATTCACAAACCAAATATCAAACATTTTTTAATAAAAACCAAATAAAAACACATAAATAATTATCAACAAGTTTTCAACCAAAAATGTCTATCAATCCCCCCCTAATTCATCTCCTTCTTCCCCAACATTTTTTGTTCATTAAAATACTCAATCATAGATTTAAAGATAATTAGTCCGTGAGTATTTTTTAATTCTGGGTCGGCGGCTCTTTCGGGGTGTGGCATCATACCAAATACATTTTTTTCGACATTACAAACTCCTGCAATGTTCATTACAGAGCCATTTGGATTAGCTTTTTGGTTTAACTTGCCGTCTTCATCACAATATCGCCAAACTATTTGTCCGTTTTGAAGCATTTCTTGTAAAGTAGAATCCGGTGCATAATATCTTCCTTGCCCATGTGCAATAGGAATTTTTAATGCTTTGTCCTTATCCACAAACATTGTCATTGCTGTATCGGTGTTTTCTACTTTTATATATTGATTTTTGCAGATAAATTTTTGATTTTCATTATGCAATAAAGTACCTGGCAATAAACCTGCTTCACATAAAATTTGAAAACCATTGCAAACACCAAAAACTAAGCCTCCATTATGTGCAAACTCTACAACTTTTTTCATTATTGGCGAAAAACGAGCCAAAGCCCCTGAACGCAAATAATCTCCATAAGTAAAACCACCTGGAACTGCAATAGCATCACAATCTTGTAAATCTGTATCTTTATGCCACAACTCAACAACTTCTTGATTTAAAATATCTCTTAAAACATAAATCATATCGTGGTCACAATTTGAACCCGGAAATATTAAAACGCCAAACTTCATAATTAATTAAATTTAATTTTTCCCAAAGATAAAAAGATTGTAAAATCTTACCAAAAAATAAACGAATTTAGATTAAAATCTTATGAACAATGTTTTTGTAATAAAAAAATTACGCTAACATACGCTTACAGATTTCCCAAATTGCAATGCCTCCACTTACCGAAACATTTAACGAATGCTTAGTTCCATACTGTGGAATTTCTATACATAAATCACAAATATCAAGAATTTTTTGGTCAACACCATAAACCTCATTGCCAAGCACAAGAGCTATTTTTTCAGTTTTACAAATTTCCAAATCTTGAATATCAAGACTTCCTTCGGCAATTTCTAAAGCTATAATTTTATAATTTTCTTGCCTCAATTGCTCTACAGCCTCTAAAGCAGAATTAAAATATTTCCAATTTACGGTTTCTGTAGCTCCTAAAGCAGTTTTATGAATATCTCTATGAGGTGGCGTGCCTGTAATTCCACATAAATAAACAGCCTCGCCTGCAAAAGCATCCATAGTTCTAAAAATCGCTCCAGTATTGTGATGTGAACGAATATCATCTAAAACCACTATAAGAGGTAGTTTTTCTGTTTTTGCAAACTCTTCGGCACTTAATCTGCCAATTTCTTCAATTGGTAATTTTCGCATTTTATTGAATATTTAAAGCAAACCAAGCCATTAAAGCTGAAGATTTTAAAAATACATTTTCATCTATATCAAAATAAGAAGTGTGCTGACCTGCTATACCTTTTCCATTGCCTGCAACTCCTGCTCTGTAAAAAACCGATGGCACTTCATGACTATAAAAAGCAAAATCTTCAGCAGTCATTCTAATTTCTAATTCTCCAACATTTTCTTCGCCCAAAAAATCTTTAGCTAAATCCATAATTTGAGAATTTAATTTTGGGTCGTTATAAACCGCTGGATAACCATGGCGAATTTCTAAATCAGCTTTACAACTATAATAATCAGCATGTTTATCTGCAATTACTTGAAGTTTTGCTTTAATCTCATTTCTAAGTTTTTCATCAAAAGTTCGCATTGTCCCTTCTGCAAAAGAAGCCTCTGGAACAACATTTATAGAGCCTTGTGCAGACAATTTTCCAAATGCAATAATAATTGGCATATCAGATTTTAACTTGATTTTAAGCTCGTTTACTTCGTTTATAAAATGAATTAAAGCCAAAACTGTATCGCTTCTCTTATGTGGCAAAGCAGCATGTCCGCCCTTTCCACTAAATTTTATATAAATTTCGTCAGAGGTAGCCATTACATAGTTTGAACCAAAATTAAATTTTCCAACTTCTAATTCTGGCAAAACATGTTGTCCTAAAACTTTTATAATATTGTATTTTTTCAATAAACCTTTATCAATCAATATTTTAGCACCACCGGGATTTCTTTCTTCAGCTGGTTGGAAAATTAAAATAATATTTCCTTTGATATAATTTCTTAATTCTTGCAAAATTATTGCTGTCCCCAACAGTGAAGCCACATGTGCGTCGTGTCCGCAAGCGTGCATAACCCCAGGAACTTTAGATTTAAACTCAGAATCCACTAATTCCTCAATTGGCAAAGCGTCCATATCTGCACGTAATGCAATATTATTTCCAGATAAATCGCCTTTAACAACTCCAATCACAGCATTTTCGCCAAAAGATTCATCAAATTCAATATTATATTTTGTTAAAATACTTTTTATATATTTTGCAGTTTCAAATTCCTTAAATGATAATTCAGGATATTGATGTATATGCCTTCTAAATTCAACAATTTTGGAAAAATATTTTTCGTTTAATTTCTGTATTTTATCTTTTAAATTTTTCATTTATTTTGTTTTTTATTTTTCATATGGCAAGGTTTTTTTGAAATATTTTTCGTTTTTTTATTAAAAATCGGTGCTTAATGATAGGTAAAACATTCTTGGTTGTATTTTGTTTCCATTTATTCCCCAAGCCCAGTCGGCTCTTACAAAATATCCTAACAATTTCGACCTTAATCCAAATCCATATCCTGAAACTATTGGGAAATTATTATTATAAACAATCACACTCACTGGATAATCATTGTAATAATCATTTTCATAGGCATTATTTCCACTAAATGGCGACAAACCACTCCATGCAGAACCTATGTCAAAAAATGCAATAACCTGAAAATCTTTAAGAAAATTATTATTCAAAGGTTTTTTGTAAAAATAAGCTACCACAGGCAATCTTAATTCTGCATTAACAACAGTAAAATTTGTTCCATTCCTAATGTTTTGATTAAAACCACGCAAATTTGTTGCTACAGCTTGATAAACGTAATTTACATCAGGGTCAATTTTAATATCTTGATTAAAAGTAGGATTTTTTGCCGACAAATTAATCCAATTGTCCATTCCTCCAAGATAATATATCAATTTTGCTGTTCCAAACGATGCCGACCCTGCAACTCTAAATGCAAATATAAAATTCTTATGAATTGGTTTGTAATACCTAAAATCATAGCCAGTAACAAAAAGGTCGGTAAGTCTTTTGTGCATTTCAACATAAGTTTCGCCAAACACTTTAAATCTTGTTCCAGACAATATATTAGTGCTAAGTGCTTTTGTATTATCAAAAATATACTCAGCCTTTGCTCCTGCCCAATAATCATAAAAATCTGGTTGTTTCAAACTATTAAAATCTATTGCCAATAATGAATAATGATTTTGTCGCAAATTAAATGTAAATTGAAACGCATCTACTTGCGATAAAGGATAACGCAGAATATAAAAAGCTTCGTGAGTGTAAGATTTAAAATAATAGTCATAAGCATAATTATTCAGCGCTTGTCTATGTAAAACCAATTGTTTATTCCAGCGTTTTTTAAGATTTTCAAAACTTAATAAATATTCGTTGCTATCAAAGTTACCAGCAAATCTAAAGCCTGCTGTAATTCTGTAATCTTCAAACAAATCATAAGTTGCAAGTTTCAGTATCATATTAAATCCTGGATTAAAATAAAAAGCTGAACCCGTAAAAGTTTGATACGAATTGCTTAAAAATCCAAAATCTATTTGACTTACCAAATAATTTGTATAAAAAGTAGTATGATATTTTAATGTTCGTGGTTCTTTTGCATTTCCATCTTTATCGAACTCTTCACTTTCAATTTTATTTGCTTTCAACACTTTCTCATCAAACTCATAATTATTTATATCAACAATATGAATATCTGAATCTTGAGATGGCTCACTTAAACTATCAGTTTCAGGAACTTCTTGTTGTTTTGCAGAAATAACAACCTTTTTCATCTGATTTTCGTGATACTTTCTCCATGCTGTTTTTTCAGTTTTTAGAGGATTATTTGGCAAATTTTCATTGTATAATAACTGAAAACGATTTTTATTTTTATACAACATAGAGTTTGAATTGCTAAACTTGTCGGGATTATATTCTAAAATATTGTTAGGATAATTTGTAAGCTGAGTTTGATTTAAAAAATATCTGTAATGTGTTGTAGTATCAACGAAATTAATAGCAGAATCAATATTCGCAGCATATAAATTTTTAATTCCATTTTCATCAGAAATAAATGTGAAATTTTTATTTTTTAAATCAGGAAATTCTTCATTAACCGTCTCAGTATTAGTTATTTGCTCAATGGTTTTTGTTTTTACATCATAAAGAAAAATATCTTTGTTTTCTTGCACATCAACCTTATTGCTTTTTTTGTTTCCAAGTTCAGCCTCTTTCCTATTAGAACTAAATACAATTTGTTGAGATTTATTTACAAACATAGGTTGATAGTCGTCAGCAACATCTTGAGTGATATTTTCAATTGTATTTGCAATAATATTAAATACAAAAATATCTGATTGTCCGTGATGGAAAGCCGAAAGCACCAAATACAAGCCATCGTGTGAGTAATCAAAAGAAGTGATTTTTTCTAAATGTACTTCAATTTCTTTAAATTCTTTTGTTTCCAAATTATAAGTTGTGTAATAAGTACTTCCCTTTTTCTCGATAATAAATCCCAACATTTTACCACTTGGATGCCAACGTAAAACCGGATAAGAATAATCTGGAATTTGGTCTAAGACATGCTCTCGCCTTAAAATCTTTTTCTTTTTATTAGTTTTTAAATCTAAATATTTGATTTTATATTTTCCTAAATGATTTTCAACCCAAGCAATTTTTTCGCCATTAGCACTATATTGAACTTGATAGTATTTCAAATGTTTTCGAGTTTTTGGCAAAATGCTTCTTCCACTTGGTGTTTCGGCTGTGTAGGCAAAACTTGTATATTGAGCTTTGTAAAAATCTACCATTGCATCTTGCAAGTTTTCTAAAGTAAATCCTAAAACATATAAAAATGCAGATTCTGTACTTTTAGTAACTCTACTTAAATACACAATATTTGGAATCACTTGTTTTCCATAAACCGTTGCGATGTAATTCCAAATAGCATGTCCTGCAATTGCCGCATCATCTCCATTAAGATGATTCAAATTATCAAATTTATTGTCTGCTATTGCATTTCTAACCAAATTATCAATTTCAGAATCCCATTTTTGCGAAACAAATCTTAAAAGCCCTTGGAAATACCATTCAGGCGGACTAATTAAAGTATTATTTGCTATTTTTGAAGTAATATTGTCGCCATAAAGCAATTCGTTCAAAAACACATTTGCAATAGCTGATTTTACTTGTCTTTCCAAACTTTTTAAATCGCCTTCTACAAAAATAAAAGCAATATTATCCACCACTTTTACCACTCCACCAATGTTATACTGCTCGTCCCCAGTATTTAATCCAATATTTGACTGACGAAAATCAGATTGATTTTTATAAATAACAAAAACAATTCTTTTCTTTAGTTGATGTTCTAAGAATGTTTCTATTTCTGATAAATTTTTATTTGCAATACTCGAAGCTTTTAAGGCAACATCTTTACTTCCAGCAACAAAATAAGTATCAAAATTCTGAAAACGGAAATAATACCATTCAAACTCATCAAATTGAACTCGATTTTTTCCAAATTTCATTTGATGACCATTATAGAACTGTGCCTGCAAAACACTTGCAAATGCTAACAAAATTCCAAATGTCAATATTTTTATAAAACTTTTCAAATTATGTTAAAAAATATGTTCGCAAAATACAAAAATTAAAAATAATTTTGGCAATATATTAAATCTCTTTTTTATCTTTGTTGCAATTTTAATAAAAACGCAAGATATGAAAAAAATTATTGTTATTAGTTTAATTTTACTTATTTCCTTAAATTTATTTTCACAAGAAAATGCGGAAACTAACAGCCCTGCTACTAACGCTAAAACTGGTTGGACTTTTGGACTTGTCCCTGTAGTCTCCTACAATTCAGATTTAGGTTTTCAATATGGTGGACTTGTAAATTTTTACAATTATGGCGATGGTTCCAGTTTTCCAAAATACAAACATTCGATTTATGCAGAAGTTAGTAGATATACCAAAGGTTCTGGAATTTACAGATTGTTTTATGATTCTGAATTTCTAATTCCAAAAATAAGATTAACAGCAGATTTATCATATTTGCCCGACCAAGCTCTTGATTTTTATGGTTTTAATGGTTATGATGCTGTTTATAATCCAAATTTTCAAAACGAAAGCTCTACTACTGAATATATTACCAGAATGTATTACAAACATCAAAGAAATATTTTGCGATTAAAACTTGATTTTCAAGGTGCTACAGGTGCAAAAAATTTAAGATGGGTTGCGAGTTATGAGTTAATGGATATGCAAATAGGCAGTGTTCCAATTGATAAGTTAAATAAAGGCAAAGACCCAGAAGATATGCTTCCAAATGTGCCTAATTTATTTGATAATTATGTTAATTGGGGGATTATAAATCAAAATGAAAAAGATGGTGGCTGGCACAATAGCATAAAATTAGGTACTGTATATGACACTCGTGATAATGAAGCTTGTCCTATGAAAGGTGTTTGGTCTGAGCTTGTTATTTTTAACTCATTTAGCAAAAATTTCACTTTCGGTAAAATTGCACTTACACATCGTCAATATTTTACAATTATTCCAAACGATTTTTCTTTTGCTTACCGACTTGCCTATCAAGCAAATGTTTATGGAAAATCACCATTTTATATGCTACCATACATGGTTTATTCTTATATGCCTTCATCAAGTATAGATGGTTTAGGTGGCAGTAAAACCATTAGAGGACTTATTAGAAATCGTGTTGTAGGTGATGGAGTTGTTTATGGAAATCTTGAATTTAGATATAAATTTGTAAGATTTAAGTTTATAAAACAAAATTGGTATATAGCTTTAAATCCATTTTTAGATGCTGGAATGGTAGTTCAAAAGACAAAAATCGACAAAACCGGAATTCCTAATATTGTTGACCAATCTTTATTTTTTAAAGATAATGCCGAAAGTGTACATTTGACTTATGGTTGCGGTCTGCACATCGCTCTAAACGAAAACTTTGTAATTGCTGCTGATATTGGCTTGCCAGTTAAGAAGGAAGATGGGAAGATGGGTATTTATATTGGTATGAATTGGCTGTTTTAAAGTAATTGAGAATTAAGAATGAATAATTAAGAATTGTGTTTCGACTTCGCTCAACACCAGTTCGGCTTCGCTCAACACCCGATAATTAAGAATTATGAGCTCGCTATGCTCGCTTTGGTTTTGCTTCGCAGAGTGAGCTTGCGAACTTTGCTTGCTCGGATTTAGTTAAAAGTGTTGTGTTGCCCTTGCGGGCAAAGCCTTTGAGGGTACAACTATCGTAGGCTGCCGCCTACGGTTAATCACATGTTGTCCTACGGACAATCCGAGCGAGCGTGGGATATATCTATTGTTGTTTTTCATTTGTCTGATTTATTATCTCTATTTATTCTACTCTACAAACAAAAAAACTTGTCTAAGTTAAAACTCAGACAAGTTTTTTATATTTACTTAAAAATTTGCGACTTTATAAACTTTTAACTAATTATTTTGTACACAACGAACAGAAAAGCCAGAACTCTTATAAGCATAGTTTCTATAAGACTTTCCATCACCAGCGGACAAGCTACGACTCCATGAATTGTTATAATTATACTCGGTAGCAGTCCACCAATAACCATAATTTTGTAAATATTTAAAATGTTTATCGTAACTACGGTAACCACCTGGACGAGCTGTGAAATCGACTTCATTTGTAGCATCTTCGTTTGGACTAATCCAATGTGCTAAACCTCCCTCTTTAAGCTTTCCACCTTCATTTGTACCACGAGGTCCAGAACCATTTGCTTGGTTTGTTGTCATTCCAAGACAAACTTCAAGTTGTTTCCATTCTGCATCACTTGGCAAATGCCAACCTTCTGGACAAGCAGTTTTTGCAGCCTCCCAATTATATAATACCCCATAAGTAGTATAAATGGCAGACCGTTTAGCGATATCAACATTTGTACCCAAATAACTATAAACATAATAAGAAAGCTCTGAATCTGACCCTATTTCTGGACCAACTACACTTGGCAAATATTTTAAGTTTTCTGCCATCCAAACTTGATCGCCAATTTTTATTGTTAAATAAGTAATATTATCACGCGAATCAATAAAAGTACTTATTACTGAAGTTGTGAAAGATTTAGCTTCTCCATAAGCAGTACCTACGCTATTTGTGGCATAGGCTTTTACATAATAGGTTGTGTTTGGCGCTAAACCATTCATATTACTTTTAAAACCACCAAATACATCAAAAGTTTCTGTAGTTTTGCTATTTTCTATTGTTGGATTTTCGCTTGTACTCCAACAAATACCACAAGCTAATACATCTGCACCACCATCATCTGTTATTGTTCCTCCTGATGTAGCTGTAGCAATAGTAATATTTGTTACTTCTGTTGTAGATACAGTAGGAACTTTTAATTCTTCTGGTTCTTCTTTCTTTTTGCAGCCAGTTGCAAAAACTAAAAACAATCCCACTAATAATAATGAAAATTGTATAAATACTTGTTTATTTTTCATAAGCTAAAAAATTTTGTTTAACATCGTTTAAGTTTATTTTGAATAAAATTCTCCTTTTACACATATCTATTTCACGAAGCAAATATACTATGTTTTAAAATACAAAACTAATAATTTGCAAATTATTTTCCAATTATTTTCAAACTCATTTTATTTAACATGCTTAATCAATAAAGTTAAAAGTTTATAAAGTTTTTCAAGTTTATAAAGTGGAGTTAAGACTGCAAGTGTGTAAAACACTCGGATTATAACCGAAGTCCGCAGGACGAGCTCAGCGAAGCTAAATCCGAGCGAGCGTCATGGGTGTTAGTAGCGAGTGTTAGACGCGTCAGCCACTTTTAACTTTTAACTTTCAACTTTTAACTGAGTCATTCTGCCACTTCAAAACTTACTGTCCAGTCGCTTGGAAGTTTTGGGACTGTTACCCAATTATAAGTAAACATCTCTTTTTTACACTGTCCACAACTTCTAATTTTTACTTTATAATGGTATTTTTTTTCATTGTCTAATGAAATTACTTCTCTTATTACTTTTGTATTACATTGCCCTGTTGCTACTAATCCTAATAGCGTTTCTTTGCTAAAATCAATATTAGGCAGTTGACAAACTGTTTGACTAATTGTTGTGTCTAAAAAAATCTGTTGATAAATTGAATCAGAGGTAATTACATAATTTTCTTTATATATTGTCGGACTACAATTAATGATTATAGAATTATTAATTATTCCTTTGTTCTTATCATCTCCCCAACATGCAGGTGATTTTGAACAAGAAGACAATAGCCCAAGAAAAATAAAAATTGTAATAAAATATTTCATTGTTATTTAGTATTGACAATAATTTATATTTTACAAAAATGTATTAGTATTTCGTTGTTTTTTTTATTTTAGTTTCTTTATTGCATCACTTTCAAGTAGCGATTTCATTTGAGAAATCGCTACTTTATTAAGTTGTAAAAGTCTTTCTTTTTGTGATAAACCTTGTCGTATTAACAATGCGTTTATACTCTCCAAATTACTTAACACGACAAGCTGTTCTAATGTTGCGTAATCTCGCATATTTCCACTTTTTGTAGAATTATTTTTTCTCCATTCTTTCGCAGTAATTCCGAAAAGAGCAACATTTAATAAATCTGCTTCATTAGCATATACATAATTTGCTTGTTGCTTAGTAATTTCTTTTGGAATAAGGTTTTCTTTAATTGCGTCAGTATGAATTTGATAGTTAACTTTAGCAAGGGTGCGTTGTAAACTCCACTCTAATTTCAGACGGTTATTTTCTTCATCTTTAAGTCGTTGAAATTCATTAACCAAGTATATTTGAAATTCTGGACTTAACCACATTGCAAAGTGAAAAGCGATATCTTTATGTGCATACGTTCCACCGTATCGTCCTGCTTTTACGAGCATGCCTATAGCATTAGTACGGGCAACCCATTGACCAACTGACATTATAAATCTATTCGTACCAGCTTCTTGCCCAATTACCCCGAATTCGGGGTAATTAAAATTGGGATTATTTATTCTTTCCCAAACGCCTAAATATTCTATTGTGTTTTTATTGGTTATCCATTTGCTTATCAATCCACTACCTTCTCGAAAAGTAACGGTCATATCTGTAAGGCTAATATAATCGGTATTCTGTTGACTTATAATCGTTATTTCGGATTGTTTTACTTGTAGTATTCTTCCTTTTGCCATAAAAAGTAATTTAAACTTGCTTCTTTTTAATTTAAATCGAATCTATAAACTTACAAACCATTCTATTAAAAACATCAGGTTTTTCAACATTTACAACATGTCCACAGTTTGGAATTATTGCCAATTGTGAGTAATTAACATGTTCTTTCACGACTTGGCGAATGGCAGGTAAAAACATTTCGTCTTCGTCGCCCATAATATATAAAGTTGGAATAGGCAATTCAAGATTTCTAAACATTTTTAATATAGAATTTATACCCGCAGTCATTTTATACCACCTTACAAATTCTCTTCTATACAGTTTTTTAGCCTCTCTAACAAAAAGATTTCTCGATTGCTTATGATTTTCCTTTGGCATAATAATAAAGGCAAAAAACTTATATAAAATCATATATGGAACAATAGATTTGAAAATCCAACCTAATTTCATTAATATTCTGGATTTAAAGTTAAATTTTAAAATCGCACCGCCCATAATCATTGACAAAACTCTTTGTGGATGCTCTTCGGCAATTTGTCTTATAATAATTGTTCCTAATGAAATTCCTACAAAATGAGTTTTTTCAATACCTTCATAATCTAATACTTCTAAAACATCATTTGCAATAAACGAAAAAGTATATTTTTTATGAAGTGTTTCTAAACCAAGCTTATTTGAACGTCCATGTCCACGCAAATCGATTAATAAAACATTGTATTTTTCAGCAAAAATTCTAATTTGCCTATACCAAATTGTAGAACTTCCACCCGCTCCATGAATTAAAGTTATCCACTCGCTTGAACTGTCATGCTGATATTTAATGTAATTTATCAAGAGTTTTTGCTTTTTGCACAAAAATAACTTATTTTTTCAAATAACAATCACTTCCCTATACAAAACTTAGAAAAAATTGCTCCTAAAACTTCTTCATTAGAAACTTGACCAGTAATTTCGCCCAAATAATGCATGGCTTCACGCAAATCTTGAGAAACTAAATCACTGCTTAACTGCATATTTAATCCTTCTATTGCCCTGTCGAGTGCTAAATCAATCTTATGCAAAACCTCAATATGACGAGCATTAGTCAAAATAACATCGCCAAGACCTGTTTTTAAAGATTTTACATAAGAACTTAACGAATTATGAAGTAAATCAATGTTCTTATTATGCTTTGCCGAAATTTTAATGCTTTCGTAAGAGTATTTTAAGTCAAGATTTTCTTTATTAAGCAAATCAATTTTGTTAAAAACTAAAATAAGTTTTTGAGAAGAATTAATTTCTTTCTCTACTTGTTTTATTATTGTATCTATTTCTTTTTCAGATGAATTAGCTTCAATTATTAAAAGAATAACTTGAGATAAATTTATTTTTTCTAAACTACGTTTAACTCCTATTTCTTCAATTTTATCTTTACTTTCTCGCAGTCCAGCTGTATCAATAAACCTAAATTTGATTCCATCAATAAAAATTTCTTCTTCAATCGAATCCCTTGTTGTTCCTGGAATATCTGAAACTATTGCCCTATCCTCTTTTAACAAAGTATTTAGTAAGGTTGATTTCCCTGTATTTGGCTTTCCAACTATTGCAACAGGAACTCCATTTTTTACAGCATTTCCATATTTAAAAGATTCTATCAATAAATTTATTTTAGTTTTAATCTCTTGTATTATTTGTAAAAGCCTTGACCTGTCTGCGAACTCTACATCTTCTTCGCTAAAATCAAGTTCCAATTCCATTAAAGAAATTAATTCTATCATTTTTTCACGAAGCAAAGCAATTTCGTTTGATATTCCACCCTTTAATTGATTTATTGCTAATCTGTGCGACTCCGAAGAATTACTTGAAATAATATCTGCAACTGCTTCTGATTGAGATAAATCCATTTTACCATTTATAAAAGCTCTTTTTGTAAATTCACCCGGCAAAGCAATATTTGCTCCATTTTTAACGAGCAAATTTAAAATCTCTTGTTGGATGAATTCCGAGCCATGACAGTATATTTCAAGCATATTTTCGCCTGTAAATGAATTAGGTGCATCAAACTTTACAAGCAAAACTTCGTCTAAAATATTTCCGTCTGCTAAAATCTTGGTAAACAGCAACTTACCTGCTTTTAGATTTTCATATTTGCTTTTTGAACTTATAATATTTGTTAGTATCTGATGAGATTTTTCCCCAGTTAAACGAATTACAGAAATTGCTCCAACTCCTGGCGGAGAAGAAATTGCACAAACAGTATTATTAAATAAATCTTTCATTTTACAATAATTTTACTTTCTCCATCTTTGTAACAATTTCCAATATATTTTGCAGTAGTAATTCCGTTTTTGTATAAATCTTCAATTACTTTATCTTTTAAATTGTTTGGAACTGTAAACAACAGTCCACCAGATGTTTGAGCATCACAAAACATAAGTTTTCTTGTTTCAGAAATTTGTTTTTTCCAAATAATATTTTTAGAAAAATGCTGTAAATTATTCAAACTTCCTCCAGGAACTACACCTGCATAAGCTAATTCTTCTGTTTGTTCAAAATAAGGAATTTCGTTTTCAAAAATTTCTGCACTAAGTTTACTTGCCAATAATAATTCGCTTAAATGTCCAGCCAAGCCAAAGCCAGTAATATCAGTACAAGCGTTCACTTCATATTTTGAAATTATTTCTGCACTTTGCATATTCAATTTTTTCATTGACGCAATTACTTCATGCTTAGATTTTTCAGAAATTAAATCTTTTTTAATTGCAGTAGTTAAAATTCCTGTGCCTATTTTTTTTGTTAAGATAATTGCATCGCCATGCTTTGCTCCTGCATTTGTTTTAATTTTATTAGGATTTGCAAGACCAGAAACCGCCATTCCGAATTTTGGCTCAACATCATGTATTGTATGACCTCCCAAAATTGAAATTCCAGCTTCTTTGGCTTTATCTGCTGCTCCTCGTAGAATTTCATTTAAAACAGAAATATCCAATCTATTAGCAGGAAAGCCAACAATATTTAAAGCAAAAATAGGCTTAGCTCCCATTGCATAAATATCGCTTAAAGCATTAGCCGCAGCAATTGCACCAAAATCATAAGCATCATCAACTACAGGTGTGAAAAAATCTAAAGTCTGAACTAAAGCAGTATTTTCATCTATTTTGTAAACTGCTGCATCATCAGAATTTGAAGCATCAATCAAAACATTTTTATCAAAAACTGAAGGCAAATCTTTTAAAACCTTTTCTAAATCCTGCGGACTTAATTTGCATGCACAACCAAGTCCTTGAGTGTATTTAGTCAGTTTAAATGTTTTAGGATTTTCTGTTGGTTCAACACTTTTATCAGTATTTGATTTTAAATTCTCAACAATTTCTATAATAATTTTTGCCGCTTCACGAATTTCGTTCTCAGTTGTTTGTCTGCCAACCGAAAAGCGAATTGTTCCCATAGCA
>Ga0116182_1003083_pt1 | contig 15782 bp, 14 predicted proteins | sample AD_UKC077_MetaG_FD_89805 | JGI IMG/M metagenome (GOLD analysis project Ga0116182, IMG submission 89805) | Active sludge microbial communities of municipal wastewater-treating anaerobic digesters from USA - AD_UKC077_MetaG | ecosystem: Engineered > Bioreactor > Anaerobic > Digestate | place: USA...
ATATATATACTACTATACCCTACGATATAAAGTCAATAGAAAAAGATAAAAAAGAAGCGTAATTTCTTATAAACAAAAAACTACGCTCACCTAGTTTTGGTTAGTTACTGCGGAAGCATGGAACGCTTGGTTTAGTCAATTGAACAATATTTGTGTAGATATCTCGCTAAAGGTACTGTATCATGAGTACATAGTTTTACCGGTGTTGGTATCTCTAGGCGTATACTATTCTTGGATGACATGTGAGGGTATTGCTGTTGAGCACCAAAGCGAGATTGGCGGGATCGTTGAAAGAGTTAATGGCTGAGCAATCGTTGGATAAGATTACCGTAAAGGAAATTGTCGAACGATGCGGTGTTAACCGGCAAACGTTCTACTATCACTTTAGAGACATGTATGATCTTTTGGATTGGATGTTCATCCATGAAGGTGCAGAGTTCTTGAAGATGAATCCAGTCTATGATTGCGACGATGACGGTCAATCTGTCTTGAAAACGGTCTGCAGCTACCTTCAGGAACATAAAAGCAGCGTCCTTTCCATCTATCATTCGATGGGTCGGGAATTGCTCTGTCGGTATCTTTGCAAAGAAATCTATAAAATGCTGAATAGAGTTGTCACACGTCGGGTTGCGGTTCACAAAATAAGCGAGTTTGATTTACATACGATTCTCCATTTTTACAAGCATGCGTTTGTCGGAACGATGCTTGACTGGGTGGAGAAAGGCTTGCCGGGAACTCCTGAAGACGTCGTTGTTCGGTACCAACCCCTTCTAAAGGGCATGTTTGATGCCACAATGAAGAAAATGGCTTGAAGTCACCAAGAGCGCGTACTTGATGATTTGGTGGTGATGGCGTACACTGAGCGAAACATTGGGTAAAACAAAGAGAGTGTGTCATATGAACGTGAGAAAGAATCTAATGAGGCGGAGTATTCTCCTGACAGTCGTATTGGGAGTCTTGCTCCTTTCTTCTGTGTATGCGTATCAGTTCTCCCCCTTAGAGCAGACATTCCAGCCTTCGGGAGCCGAGTCCTCTAAAACATACACGATCGTGAATGACTCAAACGATTCGATTGCAATCAGTATTTCAGCGTTGACTCGGGACCAAGATGCTCAAGGAAATGAGATCAATGCCCCGGCTGATGCATATTTTTCAATCGTTCCGAACAAACTTGTCGTTCCTCCCCAATCCAGCTGGGTCGTTCGAGTTCAGTACCGAGGTCCCCAGACGGTAACAACCGAGCTCGCCTTCCGCCTGAAAGCGGAACAGATCCCGTATTCTCAGGGGCGTGCCTCTACCGATAAAGGGATGTTCAACTTCCTCTACATCTACACGACAAGCTTATATGTTCAGCCGTCAAGAGTCGTCGAAAGCGTCGCGGTGCGTTCCGTTGTCCCGGCTATTCTTGAAGATGGATCTCCCGGTCTTGCCGTAACGGTCGCCAACCTTGGCACTGTCCACCAACTTCTGATCGCCGCAACATTGGAGGTTCGTGACAATAGAGGAAACACTGTTCTCCTTGAAGATCAAGACGCTCTTGGAACCCTGGATGGAATGAACCTCTTAGCTCGCAAATCTGTAACGAAGACGATTCCATGGCCGAGCGGGTTGGCCACCGGATCGGGTGTAACATATCAAGCGACGATTAAGTATACGAAATAACGCACCACCTTCGAACGCAGAAGGGACTGGCGATGGGCAGAAAAAAGAGTAAGAGCGCAATTTTCCTGGGGGTACTTCTGGGCATTGGGGTGTTGATCATTGCGTTTTTGCTTTATCAGCTAGTAACGAGACCACCCAAAAGACCTGCTCCTCGAATCGAAGAACACATAGTCATCGGACCTGTGGAAGAGGTTGTCGTCGAACCGGTACTCATCGAAACACCTGTAGAAGTAGCTGCTGAAGAACCTCCTGTCTTTGAGAAAGAGCTCGTTCCCGAACCAATCATTGAAGAAGAACTTGTTCCCGTTTTAATCATCGAAGAGCTTCCGATCGTTGTTGAAGAAGAACCTGTACCCGAACCCCTTCCTGCAGCAACGCCAATAATCATCGAAGCAGAGCCGATTGCTCCTGACGAGGAACCGTCCGGCTATCCGTTCGGGATTGTCCCGATCGTTAAAAGCGATGATGGCACCACCACCTTTGATCTGATGATCGTGCACACGAACGATGTGAAGGGCAATATCTACACGGAGAATGGCGGTCTTGGTCTTGCCCGGCTTTCAACGCTCATGAAAATGGGGAGGGCATACTCCGACAACCTGCTGCTGCTCAACACCGGAGATGTCGGATCGGTTGCCGCTGAACATGCGAAGATCGCCGCGCTGGTCGTCGACGAGATGGGCTATGACGCGTATCTGCCGTTCGATATCCAAGGAACGACCCATGCCCGTTCATTGGCGATCAATGCCCTTGATGAAGAAGGGTACTTTGTTTCTCAGCCATATCAGATCTATGACTACAACGGGTTCATCGTCGGTGTGGTCGGAGTTGTCGGACCCAAGGATCTGCCGAATGTCACCTTCGATTCGGACCTTGTCCTCGAAAATGCCCAGTATGCGGTGGATGTGGCTCATACGTTCGTCGATTACCTCATCGTCCTGACTGACCTGGGCGACGGACCCTTCTCCTCGACGGACCTTGCCCGGTCGGTCGATGGGATCGATCTGATCATCGACGGCAACGGGCCTGAAACGGTTCTGGATATAAACGATACCCTCATTGTCCGAAGCGGTGCGGAGCTGCGCTCCATTGGAGCGGTTGCGCTCACCATCATTAATCATGAAGTGATGCTGACCCAGCTGTTGGCCTTTGGAGCGGAAGATCTGCTTAACCCGTCAGCAAGCGAGCTGCTTCAAGAGTATGATGCGATAGCTCAAAGCTATGGAATATCGCTTCCCGGACAGACTGAAGAGGATCCTGAGATTGTGGCGTTGATCGGCACCTTGACCGAAGAACCAACAGCCCCCATCGGCCCGCCGCCTCCTCCGTTTGTGTTCGATCCGATGGTATTCACCGAAGAGGAGTATGACCTGTTCTATCCATCGGCGACGGAGCCGTTGCCCGCAGACGACGACTTCTGGGCGGACTTCTTTGTCGTCGGTGAAGATAGCGCCGTTGCGTATGATGACGGTACATATTACTTCCGCCTCTTTGTCAACGATGACCTGGTAGGAACCATCGAGATCAATTTTGAAGGGGATGCACGACTGATCAATGTGGAGGACTTGCGGTTCTACGTAGCCGAACACCTCACACCGGCTGCCCGTACCCGGATTTTCGCCGATCTCGGCTACTTTGTGACTCCTGAGGAGCTGGAGAGGCGGGGAGTTGCGACGGAGTATGACGAACAGGCTTTTGCCCTGTATCTGACATTCTCGATCCAGGATATGCCGGAACGGATTCTCAGTCTCTCATCCGCCACGGTCAACCGTCGTGAACAGTATGCGATCAGCGGAGCGATTCCCTTAAAACCGCAGTGGTTCAGCTTGGCGGCAAATTTGAACTTATTCGGTCAATTGGAATATCCCGATGATTTCAGTGCATTCAACCGCACACTGTTCAACCTTTCCGTTTCCAACCGTGCTTCTCTCTTCGGAGTGGCGCTGAACTATAATTTCACTCTCTCCCATGACAAGCCGTATTACAATCCCGGATCTTGGAACGGATATTACGATTTCATCGACGCCAGCATCCGGTTTTCCTTCGGGAATATCGGAAGCGGTTTGGGGAAACTCGCCGGAGTTACCGGGACTCAATCGAGTATCGGTGTGAGTCTTGAAAAGAATTACTCCTTCGGTACGCAGAGCGCAAGACGTACTCAGATCGAAGAAACTCTGACGATTGTCGAAGAATCGGACATTGAAATCTTCCTTAACGACAACTCCTTTTATACTCGGACGCTCAAGCCGGGAGTCTACCGCTTGCGAGACTTCATCCTCGTTCAAGGAGCAAACCGGATTCGGATTGAAGTAACCCCGACTGCTACCGGAATACCCGAGAAGCCCATCTATTTGAATTTCGGTTATGACTACCGCCTGTTGGCAAAAGGTGATACCACCTATGCGATCGGGCTCAACATGCCTCAGACCCGTGGTCCAAATAAAGAAGGCTCGTTTGCTCTTCCTTGGCTCGGTGGGGATTATCTGTCCTACCATCCCAAAGCGTTTACCGCGACATATCGTCAAGAATTGGGAGTGACCGACGCATTGACGACGAATATCGACCTTGCATTCACTCCCGGAACTCTCCAGGCGTCATTGGGGATCGTCTTTGCCACGATGATCGGATCGACCCAGATCCAAGGGTCCACGAATGTGGACACTGAATTGTGGAAAGCCTCTTACAGCGTGAATCTCGGACAGCGCTTCAGCATCAGCGAAACCTCCTTTTTGAACCGAGTCGGACTGTCGGGCAACTACAATCGGCCGGTCGGCTCGAAAGGAAGCGCGTCCATCTCCCTCTCATACTCCGACAGCCTTTTCAACCTGCTCCGCTACTCGGTCAGCGGAAGCGGTGCCTATACCTTTGATGCCGCCGTCGCTTCATGGTCGGCCAGTGCTTCAACCGGATTCTCTCCCTTCAAAGGTTTTTCAATCAATGGTTCGATTTCTATAAGCGGTTCGAGCGATGCCGCCAAGCCGATTCTCACCGGTCAAATCAGCGGAAGCTATTCCTTCGGCTCCAAAGCGAGCATCAGCTCCACGAATTCAATCCAGACAACCGGGATGAATTCGAACTTCAGCATGAGTTTGCGTCCTTCGACCAATGACAGCATTTCCCTGTCTTACAGCGGAATTCGCACGGGATTTGACGGGAGCATGCCGAACTTCGGGGCGGGAGTCCTATCCGGATCCTGGAACCATTCAGGGACGTTCTCTTCCTTGAATTTGAGGCATCAATACTCACTGGCAAAGAATACTATGACCACCACGTTCATGGTCAACACGGCGCTGGCCTATGCCGGCGGAGCGTTTGGTCTTGGTCGAAGCGTCAGTGACTCCTTCCTCCTGGTCAAGCCGACGGGACTCCTCAGGAGAGGTCAGGTATCGGTCGCCCGGAGTCTCGACAGCAGTCCCACATATCTGCCCCGTCCATTTGGCAGCGCGCTGTACAATGGGCTTTCAACCAATACGGTCAACACAGTAGCGGTCTTCTCCGGCGGCCCCACCGAATTCTCGACGGGAAGCTCGTATGTCTACTCGCTCGCGCCACGGGGCAGACAGAGCTTTGTCGCAACGCTGAGGATGCAGCCGGTATTTACCGTCAGCGGAGTTCTCGTTCAAAAGGATGGAACACCATACGTTCAATACTCCTCCCCGGTATATCAAATCACGACCAACGAAGCGGGCGAGGAGAGGCATGACCGAGACGATACGCTCTACCTGTTCACCGACCAGGACGGACGATTCATACTCAATGAAGTGAAGGCCGGTGCATACCTCTTTGATTTGAAGGTGGATGATGATTGGTACGGAGTCCGCTTCGATGTTCCCGAGCAGGATGAGAAGACGATGGGAATCGACACCATATTGATTCTTGAGTCCTATCAGGTGGGCGATCCCGCCTTCGAGGATCGAGTCAGCTATTTCGATAAAGTCGCCGTACTTCTTGAGGCTCAAATTGAAGATGCCTTCCAACTCGAAATGGTGGAAGAGTATGATGCCCGCCTGACCCTCAACGTGATCGAGCAGACGGATGAGGAGAGTTTCTGGAATACGATCTTCCCGTCATTCGATGAGGATGCTTTCCTTGTCTTTGAAGATGACTTTGTGACGGAAGAAGATTTCTACTTTGATCCCTTATTGTTTGAAGAGCTGGTCGGCAGTTGGGAATCCGCCACGGAAGGTCAGACGGTCACCACCGCTGCACCCTAGCGTTTGCTTGACACCTTCGCACAAAAAATAGAACATATGTAAAAGCAGAGTTTATCGAGTTGTAAGGGTGGGGGGTAGGCACGTGCGTAGCGATATTATCAATGAAGTATTGACGGTTGAAGATCGAGCTCAACAAATAGTTCGAGAAGCGGAGCGGGAAGCTCGTGAAATCATCACTAACGCACAAACTGAAGCGAATACGCTTGTACGGGATGCGCTGAAACAAGACCGAATCCAAGCCCAGGAAACGATTGCTCAAGCTGAAGCGGATCTGGCTGCCCAATTGACTGAGTATGAAGCCTCGTTGGATCGTTCTTCCCGTCTTACCGCGGAAGAAGTGAAAGAAATCGCCCAAGCGATTGTCCTTGAGGTGTGTAAAACCAACTTGGATGGAATAAGCGAGTCATAATGAGCTCTGTAGATACGTATGGATTCATCAATGCGAAGATGCGTGCCCGGCTCGGTAAAATGCGAGAAGAAGCGGTTACCGAGGCTCTTTTGCGCGCTCCGACCTTGGTGGATGCGATTGCCGCCCTCAGACCGACCCGGTATGTTGCCTTGACTCGTTCGTATGATCAAAGCGGAGATATCCAAGCCATCGAGCTGGTGCTGCTGAAGATGGAAATCGCACTGTATCGGGAGATCGCTCAATATCTGGATGGAGCGGAAGGGCGGTTCATAGCGGAACTGTTGGGCAAGATTGAGATCGACAATCTGAAGAACTCGATTCGACTCTGGTATTCGTCAATCATTCATCGTCGCCCGATTCGTCATCGGAGCGAATACATCTTCAAAGAGGTGATTCTTCATCCCGTCGATTGGACTGCGCTCATCAATGCTCTCTCATGGGATGGGGTGGTGCAAGCCACGGAGAATACTCCCTACCGTTCGATTCTTCTTCAGCACACGGAGGATTCTTTGCGTGAAGATGGATTGTTTCAATTGGAGAGCCGCCTCGACCGGATATGGTATGAAGAGATCCGTAAGGCGACCTCGTTGCTGAAGAAGCTCGATCGTCAAAAAGCGTTGGAACTCCTCGACCAGGAGATTGATTTGAAAAACCTGCTCATCCTTGTTCGCTATGGGTGGTATCACCGCCTGGAACAGGAAGAGCTTTTATCCTTGCTCCTGCCATGGGGCGAGGTTTTCGAGAGCAAAGAGGTGCATCACTATATCGAAACTCCGAAAGAAAACCGTTCGGCGAGAGATCTGCTTTCCCATTTTCTGCCCGCGGAACACCGGATCGGTGACAGCTCGGCCGTGGAAGAGGTGTTACGAATCGAAGAGCTGCTGGCTCAAAACCAGAAGAAAGCGTACCAACGCCTCTTAGCTGGAGATCCGTTCACCATCGGCATCGCCTTGGCGTATTTCTTTCTCAACAAAGAGGAGTTCAATAGAATCAAGGCGATTTTGAATGGAAAATATTATGGATTTGATGAAGGATATATCAGGGGGGTAATCGGATGAACTTATTCACAAAGCCGATGCGACTGCTTACAGCGGTAGTACTGCAGCAACGAAGCGACCAAGTGGTCAAAGCGTTGCTGCAGCTGGGGGTGTTGGATTTTATTCACATCAGCCGCCTTGAGGCAGACCAGCTTGCGAAACTCTCCTCAAAACCGAGTACGACGAACCGTGTGGTGCTTGAAGACCTTCGAGGCCGGGTTGAAGCACTTTTAAAGCAAGGGCACCTTTCTCTTCCCGGGGAAAGCACGTTGGACGTATCGCTTCTGGAAGAACCCCAAGTCGAAGCGTATCGGGCGGTTCTCGACGATCTTACTCAAACCTTGCTTGCCCTTAAGGAAAAGCAGAAAGTCGCCAACCAAGCCCTCTTGGGCGTGGAGGAGATGAGGCGATATTTCACTGAATCCAAGTGGGAGTATCTGGATCTTCGAATCGGAAGCGTGAAGGAGGGAAAGAGCGAACAACTGACGGAAAAACTCTCTCCGTATGGAGCGTTCGTCGAGCCGATCGACGAGGAGTTCGTAACCGTGCTTTCGCTTCGTCGGGATATTGCTCAGGTCGATCCTCTTCTGGATAAGTTCGGCTGGACGGAGGAAAGCGATCCGCTGCTTCAGAAGCAAGCGGTCGTACTTGTCCAATCCCGGCTTGAAACGGAACACAAAAGACTCATCGACAAACGGGGTGAGATTGAACAGTCGGTCAAAAGAGCGATTGTGGAGCGCAAAGAAGAGCTCTTTGCGATCTGGTCGAATCTCCGGCTCAACGAGCTCAGCGATCAGATCAAGAGCTATTTTTCCTATACCCGCAATACCGCCCTCTTCAGCGGATGGGTTCCGGTCGATCAAGCTGAAAACGTTCGAAACGCCATCGTCGAAGCAAGCGGCGGGCAATGCGTCGTGGAGTGGACCGAGGCGACGGAAGTTCCTCGAGAGAGCGTTCCGGTCGCGGTAACCAGTCCCAAGGCGTTGGAACCATTCCAGAAAATAGTCAACAACTATTCGACTCCGGAATACGGCACCGTCAACCCGACGATTTTCGTGATGATCGCCTACTTGGCAATGTTCGGCTTGATGTTCGGCGATGTTGGTCAGGGTCTTGTCCTGCTTCTGGTCGGGATGTTCGGTTCCCGAAGCTATCGCCTCAATCCGGAGAAGAAAGAGGGGTTGTTGACGCGCAACGTTACCAACCTGCTTGTCTATCTCGGTCTCTCTTCCATGCTCTTCGGGGCGTTGTTCGGCTCCTACTTCGGTCTTCCGCTGCTGCCGCCGCTTTGGTTCAACTTCGAGGCCGCTGTCGAAGGGCACGCCCCTGCCACCGCGCTGGTTCACGATGTGTACGGAATCCTCGGCATCACGATCAAGTTCGGAATCGCCGTCATTTATACCGGACTCGTCCTGAACTGGGTCAACTTGTTCCGCAAGAAATCCTACGTTACGATGCTGCTTGACAAGAACGGGGTCGTCGGCGGTGTCTTATTCGGCACCGGAATCTATATGGCGTTCGGATTCGTGGGATCGGGTTATCATTCTTTCCCCTCCGACCCTTGGATCATCCCCACGCTTGTCATCTGCTTGGTTCTTCTCTTCGCCAAGCCGTATGTGCAGCATGTCGTCGATCTCAAGCATAATCGGGCGAGTAAGACGTTCGGCCAGGTGGCAGCCGGATCGATCATGGAGTTTCTGGTGGATGTCTTGGAGATCTTCACCGGATATCTCTCCAACACCCTCTCCTTCATGCGGGTCGCGGGTCTTGGAATCGCCCACGCCTCGCTGATGGGAACGTTCAAGTATCTCCAGTCGATGGTCGGCGGAGTAGGGGGTGTTCTCATCTTCATTGCCGGCAACCTCTTGGTAATCGTCCTCGAGGGTCTCAGTTCGGGTATTCAATCGCTCAGGTTGAACTATTACGAATTCTTCTCAAGGTATTTTACCGGTCGAGGAATCGCTTACAGGCCAGTTGGACTCAAGCGGTCTTCGTCCGACAATCGATAAATTTTAGTGCATTTGATAGGAGGGTCTTGTATGACCAAATCGATGTTCAGAAGGAAAGTCTCGATGAGCTTAGTTGCAACGGCCTTGGTACTGGTAGGTTCAGGCTTCATCTTCGCCCCGGGCGCATACGCCGCCACGACCGAGGCAGTAGCCACGACAGGATTGGATTACAATCTTGCCCTCGTGGCTTTCGCCGCGTCTCTGGCGTTCTCCGTCGGCGCAATCTCTGCCGGAATGGCGATCGGACGCGTCGGAAGCGCTGCTATGGGCGCAATGAGTGAACGACCCGAAATCGGGACTCAAGCGCTTATCTTCATCGCTCTCGCCGAAGGAGTCGTCGTCTTCGGATTCATCACCAGCTTGATGATTCTCGCGAAGGTTTGATGATGAGATACGTTGTCATCGGCGACGAAGACACTGTCTTGGGCCTTTCCTTGGTCGGTGTGTTCGGCATGCAGGCGACAAACGCGGAAGAAGCCCGAATCGCGTGGGAAAAAGCGCTCGAGGATAAAGAGAACGGGATCATCATCATTACCGATGAAGTCGCCAATATGATTCGATCCTCCGTCGATCGATACTTGTTCAGCGAAACGTTCCCCCTCGTTGTGGAAATCCCCTCGCCGAAGAGCGGGTCTAAACGCAGTGACCTCCGAGCCCTCGTAAATCAGGCGATCGGAGTGTCGTTGTGAGGACGAAGAGATGAAGAGCACAGATACGCCATTGTTGGAAGGAATCCTCAAGGAAGCAGCCGAGAGTGCGAAAAACCATCTTGAGGATGCACGGATGCAAGCCCGGAAGATCCTTGATCGAGCCCGCGACCGAGCTGAAGAGGAGGTCGCCGCCCAAAAGCGCGCCACTGACGAAAAAGTGAAGCAGATCCAGTTGCGCCTTGCGACCAATAAAGCATCGGCTAAACGGAAAGCGGCGTTGAGACAGGTTGATGACTCCTATCATCGGGTGATGGATGCGGTCCTTGTAGCCCTCGATTGCAATACTCTTAGGCCCCATTTGCCGTATTGGATCGCCGAAGCGGCAATCGGTCTTGATCGAAAAGAGGCGAGAGTATCCTTCAGCCGCCTCTGTCCCGTTACCGAAGAGGACCTGAAGAAAGCCGAAGCCTTGATCCTCAAAGCCACCGGAGCGAAGATCCGCCTTCATTTAGAGGAGAAGTACATCCAAGGACTTGGGGTTGTGCTCACCTCGCTGGATGGTTCCACCTCCTTCAACAACCAAGTCGATATCCGTCTCAGACGCTTTGAGCGGCTGATTCGTTCAATGATTCAGGAGCGTGCATGAACGAGCGCATTATAGGAAAGATCAAGCGGGTAAACGGCCCCGTCTTGATCGTCAAAGGAATTAAAGATGCCAGGATGATGGAGCTGGTGCATATCGGCGAGCAGCGTCTCGTCGGCGAAGTCGTCAAACTCCATGATGGTGAAGCTACCGTCCAAGTCTACGAAGACGCCACCGGTCTCAAGCCGGAAGACAACGTCTATGGAAGCGGGATGAGCTTATCCGTTGAAGTAGGCCCGGGTCTCATCGGGCAGATCTATGACGGAATTCAGCGCCCTTTGGAAGAGCTGATGGGCTTGTCCGGAGCATTCATCGCCCGGGGTCTCTCCTTTGATGCAATCAGTCACATGAAACAGTGGGAGTTCACTCCCGTGGTGAAAAAAGGCGCTTCCGTTTCCAAAGGGATGATTCTCGGAACGGTTCAAGAGACGAACCAGATCGAACACCGGATCATGGTGCCGTTGACGATTGAAGAGGGCATCGTTACTGAAATCGTCAAAAAAGGTTCGTACACCGTCGTTGAACCGATTGCGAAAATCACTCTTCCCAGCGGCCAGGTCGTGGATGTTCCCATGGTCCAACGATGGCCGATTCGAGTTCCAAGGCCGACGAAAGAGCGCCTCGCCCTCGATCGTCCCCTGATCACCGGTCTGAGAGTCATCGATACGTTGTTTCCGTTGGCGAAGGGGGGAACCGTTGCGATTCCCGGTGGTTTCGGTACGGGAAAAACGATGACTCAGCACTCGATCGCTCAGTGGTGTGATGCGGACATCATCGTCTACATCGGTTGCGGCGAACGGGGGAACGAGATGACGGACGTTCTCAGGGAATTCCCCCAGTTGATTGACCCCAGGACCGGCAACAGCCTGATGGATCGGACGATCCTCATCGCCAATACCTCCAATATGCCGGTAAGCGCCCGTGAAGCCTCCATTTATACGGGAGTCGCCTTGGCCGAATATTACCGTGACCAAGGCTACCATGTGGCAATCATGGCGGACTCCACCTCCCGATGGGCGGAAGCTCTACGCGAGCTCTCCGGCCGAATGGAAGAGATGCCCGCCGAAGAAGGATTCCCCGCATATCTGCCGACGCGAATCGCCCAGTTCTATGAGCGGGCCGGATATATGAAGACCCTCAACGACCAGGAAGGATCCGTTTCGATCATCGGAGCGGTCAGTCCTCCGGGAGGAGATTTCTCCGAGCCGGTAACCCAGCACACCAAGCGCTTCGTCCGCTGCTTCTGGGGCCTTGACCGGGGCCTCGCTTCCTCCCGTCATTATCCGGCGATCAGCTGGCTCGATTCCTACAGCGAGTACCTTGACGATGTCCGGCATTGGTGGAGCGAACACAGCGATGATGCCTGGTACCGGAATCGCCAAAAGATTATGGATCTCCTCCAGCGGGAAGTCCGGCTCCAGCAGATTGTGAAATTGGTGGGACCGGATGCACTGCCGGATACCCAGAACTTCATATTGGAGGTGTGTTCCCTCTTCAAAACCGCGTTCCTGCAGCAAAACGCCTTTGATGAGATCGACCGCTACTGCCCGGTAGCGAAGCAGGTGAAGATGCTTGGCGTCATCCTTGCGTATTATGAAAAGGGCAGTGAAGCGATCAACGGCGGGGTTCCGATGATAAAGCTCCGCCGGTTGCGGGCGGTACAGGATATGGCGCGGATGCGTTTTACGGTCAAGGCGGATGAACTGCACCAGATCGACCGGATCCAATTGCGCATGGAGCGAGCAATCGACGAGTTGGGAGGAATCTATGAACATTAACATGAGTCAGTCGCATCTCCTCTCCGGTCGTGAGTATCGAGGAGCCGCCCGAATCGACGGACCGCTGGTAACGATGCGAAATACCCACAATGTCGGATATGGCGAGCTTGTCGAGCTTTCCACCGGCGATGGAAAAATCCGCCTTGGCCAAGTCCTTGATACGAGCGATGAAATCGTAGTGGTCCAAGTGTTCGAAGGCACCGACGGCCTGTCGATGCCGGGCACCGGGATGCGCTTCCTCGGCGAGCCGCTGACTCTGGCGGTCAGTGAACAGATGCTGGGGCGGGTGATGAACGGTCTGGGTAAAAGCCGTGACGGGTCGGCGACTCCTCAAGGATACGCCGAGCGGGATGTGAACGGCGAGCCGATCAACCCCACCGCCCGCGAATATCCCCGGGATTTCATCCAGACGGGAATCTCCGTCATCGACGGGTTGACCACCCTGATCCAAGGTCAGAAACTGCCGATCTTCTCGGGAAGCGGACTGTCGCACAACCAGCTTGCCGCCCAGATCGCCCGTCAGGCGAAAGTGCGCGGGAGCGGGGGCGATTTCGCCACGATCTTCGTCGCGATGGGTGTCAAATACGATGTCGCCAAGTACTTCATCGATTCCTTTGAAGAGAGCGGAGTCCTTGACAACGTAGCGCTCTTCCTCTCGCTTGCCGACGATCCGTCGATTGAACGGATCATCACCCCCAAGACGGCGCTGACCCTTGCCGAGCATCTGGCGTTCGACAAGGGCAAGCACGTGCTCGTGATCATGACCGATATGACCAACTACTGCGAGTCGCTCAGGGAGATCGGGACGCTGAGAGGGGAGATTCCTTCCCGCAAGGGATATCCGGGATACCTCTATTCAAACCTGGCGGAGATCTATGAGCGATCGGGGAAGATCATCGGTCGAAGCGGCTCGATCACCCAGCTGCCGATTCTTTCGATGCCGAACGATGATATCAGTCACCCGGTTCCGGACCTTACCGGATATATCACCGAAGGGCAGATCGTCTTTGAACGGGGAATGCACGCCCGCGGCCTCTATCCCCCGATCAACCCTCTTCCGTCTCTTTCACGGTTGATGAAGGATGGAATCGGCGAGGGGATGACCCGAGAGGATCATCCGCATCTGGCCAACCAGCTTTTCGCTTCCTACAGCCACGTCAAGGATGTGCAGAACCTCGCCTCCGTAATCGGTGAGGAGGAGCTCACCGCGCTCGACCAGCAGTATCTGGAGTTCGGCACCTTCTTTGAAAACCGCTTCATCAACCAGAGGTATGATGAAGATCGCTCGATCGAAGAGACCCTCGATCTCGGGTGGGAGGCGCTGAGCAAGCTCCCCTCCGAAGAGCTCCAGCGCGTCACCGACGAAGAGATCGCTCGATACTACCGAGGTTGATATGGCGACGACCACGTTGGCACCGACAAGAACGAACCTGCTCAAGCTCAGCGAGGACCTGAAGTTCGCCAAGCTTGGGCATGAGCTGTTGGACCAGAAGAGGTCGATTCTGGTTGTCGAGCTTCTCACTCTCGTCGACCAGGCGGTGGACTTTGAAACCCGGGTTCTGACCTCCCTCAAAGAAGCGCAGAACGCCTTAAGCGACGCGATCATGCAGATGGGCAGGCTCAGTGTCGGAAACCTGGCCGGGGCGGTCAATATCGACTATTCGATTCGGGTGGGATCGAGGCGGGTGATGGGGGTTTCGGTGCCAAAGGTGGAGACGGCCTTTACCGATAGGAGCCCCTATTTCTCCAGTGAAGAGACGAGTATTTTAAGCGAGGTCGCGATCGACCGATATCGGAGCGCCCTCACCTTGATGGGGCACTTGGCGGAGCTGAAGGTTTCCATCATGCGTCTTGCCCGGGAAGTGAAGAAGACGATTCGAAAGGTCAATGCGCTGGAGAAGATCGTCATTCCTCAAACCGAGGAAACGATCGCCTGGATCGATAGTCGGATTGAAGAGCAGGATCGTGAAAACGTGATTCAGCTGAAAACAATCAAGGATCGGATGGAGCGAATCAAAGCTCTCAATCAGGTTTTGACGCAAACCTATGATGATGATACGATAACTACAGGGGTATAGCATGTCAGTCCCGTTTAAACAGATTGTTGCCTATATTGATGGGTCGGAAAGTTCGATGACTGCTTTGATGTATGCAATCAAGCTGGCGAAAGAGCACCAGGCACAAGCGACGGCGGTGTATGTCGTAAACACCAAAGCACTGAGTGATCTGGTCAAGAGCGGAATCTTCGTCGCGGTTGAGCGTGATGAGTACCAGAGAGATCTCTACGAAGATGCGGATCGCTATCTTCGGCATGCACAGCATCTTGCCGATGAAAAAGGAGTGGAGATTGATACCGTCAAACTGGAGGGTTCGGTTCACGTCGTCGTAAAAGAGCTGGTCAAGAGTTTGGGTGCGGATCTCTTGATTCTGGGTGGTGTGAGTGATATTCGCTCTCGCCGGGATGAACTGGCCAGCGAGACGGATCGAATGATGCGAACCGCCCCGTGCCCCGTTCTGGTTGTCCGGGAAGATGATGATATTTGGGATGAGTTTGAGCGCTGAGGAGCGGCACAGATGAACGTACTGGAAGCATTAGAAAAAGATTTGATCAAAGTTCCCCTCGAGTCGAGCGAGAAATATGCGATAATTCGAGAACTGGTTGAAGTCGCAGCCCAAGTGAAAGGCTACGATGGCGATGCACTGCTTGATGCCATATTGGCTCGCGAGCGTCTGGGATCGACGGGAATCGGCAACGGCATCGCAATTCCTCACGCCAAAAGCGATGCGGTCGACAAGGTCACGATGGTCATCGGAGTTTCGAAGATTCCCGTTGACTTCGAATCGATCGACAACCAGAAAGCAAGAATCTTCTTCCTTGTGATAGCTCCCTCGAAGGAAGCCTCCGCCCATGTCGAACTGCTTGCCTCGATCGCTAGATCCTGCTCCAGCGGAATCTTTCGCCGGATGCTAGAGCAGGCAAAAGACGCCGATGAAGTGATCCAGCTCTTCATGGAGTAAAACAAACAGACTATCCCTTTCCCATAAGACCATCTCATGAGACAAAGCTCATGAGATGCGCTATTTCCCAAGAAGGACATATATACAAACTTCATTTCTCATGCATACGCTTTATATGTACCGAGTTTCAAATCATCACCATTGCCCAAGCGAGGATCTATATGAAAAAAGTAGGCATCGTTCTCCTGTTTCTTGTCACGCTGGCACTCCTCATCGGATGTGAAGACCAGCCCAACAATCAACCCAATACCGAGCTTACGGTGATGAACATCACCAAGGACACGATAACCATCATCTTTCCGACGGGGTACAAATCATTCAATCTCCCCAACGAAGTCACGATGACCGATGGAAAGGAATAT
>Ga0116182_1003088_pt1 | contig 15765 bp, 10 predicted proteins | sample AD_UKC077_MetaG_FD_89805 | JGI IMG/M metagenome (GOLD analysis project Ga0116182, IMG submission 89805) | Active sludge microbial communities of municipal wastewater-treating anaerobic digesters from USA - AD_UKC077_MetaG | ecosystem: Engineered > Bioreactor > Anaerobic > Digestate | place: USA...
AGGGTATTGGGTACCAGCTTCAATCTGAGCGCTTATCCTGCAGAGAATTATGTCGAGATTGTCCTGCAGGAAGGAAGCGTTGAGTTTAGCAGCAGCGAGGACCAGAAAATAATGATGGGGCCTTCGGAAAGATTGGTTTTCCAGGACGGTGAGGTAAAAAAATCGATAGCCGATCCTGAAAAGTACAATGCGTGGGTACAAGGAAGACTTGTTTTCAGGGAGGACCCTATGGCAGAAGTCGCGCGGCGTATCGAAAGATGGTATAACATAAAAGTTGTGCTTGCTGATAAGGAGCTTGAAAAATATTCGTTCCGGGGCACTTTCGTAGATGATACATTTGAAGATGTATTAAAGTTCCTGGCGATGACTTCTCCTATCACATATAAGATCTCGCCCAGAACTATGATGCCCGATGGGACATATACCAAAGGAACAGTAACCATTTATAAGAAATGATAGATTAAACCAACAATAACTAATGTTAACCTTCTAAAACCTAATCCTATGAAAAGAATAAACGGGCCTTGAACGAGAAAAGCAAAAAAAAGGAAATCGCACCAACGATTTCCCTAAAAAACATCGGAACGATATTTTTTACTTTAAAACATTACAAATCTATGAAAAAAAACAAACCTTTCAGAAGATCGCTATTTCCCTCTCTGAAAAAAATCTTACTTATTATGCGTAATGCTGCTTTTCTTTTGATTTTAGGAATATTGCAGGCATATGCAGTTGACTCCTACTCACAAAAAACTAAACTTACATTGGACTTTTCAGATACAGAACTGATAAAGGTTCTTGATAATATTGAGATTGAGAGCGAATTTTATTTTCTGTATAACGAAAAACTCCTTGACACTGACCGCAAGGTAAGTATTGACGTGAATAATCAGCCGATCAATACAATACTTGATAATCTGTTTGCCGGAACTGATGTAAAATATACCATTATAGACAGGAAAATAATTCTGGCTCCGGAGTATCTCACAACAAATGAGAATGTAGCTGACCTGGTACAGCAAATGGTAATAACCGGTAAAGTTACCGATGCTCAGACTGGAGAAGCAATGCCCGGTGTAAATGTTCTGGTTGTCGGGACTTCTATCGGTGTAATAACAGATTTATCAGGAAGTTATTCTGTCTTAGTAACAGACAGAAATGCAAAACTCAAATTCTCTTTCATAGGATATGAAACTCAGGAGATCCCCCTAAGCGGAAGATCAACTATTGACGTTAAATTGGTCAGTGAAGTTACCGGCCTTGATGAAGTAGTAGTTATCGGTTACGGCACTCAAAAAAGAAGCAATGTTACCGGATCTGTTGCAAGCATGTCAGCCAGCAGTATTAAGGACAGACCTCTGGTTTCAGGTGTTGAGGCAATGGTGGGTCAGGTTGCCGGAGTTCAAATTCAACAAATCTCAGGAGCACCTGGTGTTGAAGGATTATCAATCAGAGTTAGAGGAACAGGTTCTATTACACAATCAAGTGAACCTTTATATGTTGTGGATGGATATCCGATGGAAGCAGGCGCATTTAGATTGCTTAACACATCAAATATTGATAAAATAGAAATTTTAAAAGACGCTTCATCAACTGCTATTTATGGGTCAAGAGGTGCAAATGGTGTTGTAGTTATTACAACAAAACAGGGAAAAGGTAATACTTCATTGAATTTTAATATATATACCGGATTCCAGCAACCCGAGAGATATTTTAAAATGATGAATCGTGATCAATTCATAGAATATTTCATTGACGGGCGTAATCAGGCATGGCTGGATGCTGCTCTTATAACGGCGGATCCAGACCAGTCACCACACTCAATTAATGATCCTAACAGTAGAAGAAAACTATATCCAAACGCGGCTACTCAGTATTTAATTCCTGATGGTACAGATGGTTATATTTATAATTTTCAGGATCCGGCATCTGTAGCACAAATGCCGGACAACGATTGGCAAAAATTGCTTTTCCGTAATGCACTCATTCAAAATTATGAACTTACACTATCCGGTGGCAACGAAAGGACTCAGTATTTGATTTCTACGAGCTATCTAAAGCAAGATGGCATAGTCATTAATACTGATTATAACAAAATCAATATTAATTCTAATGTAACAAGTCAAATAGGAGAAAGGCTTAAAGTTGGGCTTAACATGAACTCATTCTTTACTTCCAGTAATGAACAGGTATCGGGAAAATATTCACCGATTCAAATAGCTTTACAGCTTCCTCCGATATTCCCTGTATACAATGCAGATGGGACTTATGGCTCAATGGTACGGAATTATGACATATTCGCCGGAGACGTTGCAAGTCCGATTGGCATGGCAGAACAGACTACTACCAATAGAAAGAGAAATGGCTGGATGGGAATTTTGTTTGCCGAATTAGAAATCATTAAAGATTTAACTTATAAAATAAGCATTAATGGTGGTATTCAGGAAAACAACAGAAAATATTATCTACCATCCTATGTAGACATGGATGCCTCCCGGGCACCAAGAATTGCTCAGGGGAACAATGCCCAAAATACTGATATTGACTGGGTTATTGAGCAAACTTTAAATTATCGAAAAGTACTGGCAGATAAACATGATTTCCAGCTACTGGCCGGGTATACGACACAAAAACACTCTTACACATATCTTTATGGAGAATCCCGGGGATTTCCTAATGATAACATATTGACATTAAATGCTGGAACTATGTATAATCTTACAAACACTGAATCAGAGTATTCAATGATTTCATATCTGAGCCGTGTTAATTATGCATTCGACAACAAATACTTGGTTTCTGTGGCTTTCCGCAGTGATGGTTCATCAAGGTTCGGGGCAAAAAACCGTTGGGGATCATTCCCTTCCGTATCATTGGGCTGGAGACTTAAACAGGAATCCTTTATGCAAAATATTGATGTTATCAATGACTTGAAATTGCGAGGAAGTTTTGGAATCTCGGGTAACAATAGAATCGGAAATTACTCAGGAATAGGATTATTGAATATCGGATACTATCCTACAGGAGATGCATTACAAAATACCGTGAACCCCAACACAATGCCAAATGACAATCTTGGATGGGAAAAAACGAAACAAGTCAACCTGGGTATTGACCTGGGTCTGTTTAAAAACAGAATACATTTTGAAGCAGACCTGTATTCTAGTAAATCGTTGGAATTATTATTAAATGTTCCCGTTCCGACAATAACTGGATATTCTACACAGATGCAGAACGTTGGAAAATTACAGAACAAAGGAGTTGAGTTTTTACTCTCAACCAAAAATCTTGTAAATACATTTAAATGGTCTAGTGATTTTAATATAAGCTTTAACAAAAATAAGGTTCTGGAACTAGGACCCGGAGGACAACCAATATTTGCCAGTGCTCCTAACGCTTCCAATGCTTTTATAACAAAGATTGGACAACCTGTAGCCTGTTTCTATGGGTATGTTTATGATGGTGTTTATATGTCAGAACAGGAGTTGGAAGATAATCCCCATCTTTCCAAAGATAAAGTTGGCGACGGCCGGTATGTTGATGTAAATAAAGATGGTGTTCTGGATGCCAATGATAAAACTATTTTAGGCAATAATCAACCAATCTTTACTGCGGGATTTAATAATACTTTTTCCTATAAAAACCTCAGCCTGGCTTTACAATTTACCGCATCATACGGAGCTGAGATTTTCAGTATATACAAACGAATGATTGCTGTTTACCATGGTGACCGTAACGGTATGATTGAAGTAATTGATCGTTGGCGTTCTCCTGAGGAACCTGGAAATGGCATGATTTTCAGAGCGTCACGTACTCCTTCAGGCTGGTCTCGGGATCCATCTTCCCTGTGGGTAACCGATGGTTCATATTTACGTCTGAGAAATGCTTCATTGTCATATGAGTTTGATGATCAGATAATTCGGAGGCTGGATATGAAGAGTTTAAGGGTTTACCTCACCTGTCAGAATTTGTTTACTATAACCAAAAACCCTGGTTATGACCCTGAAACCAGCAGTGAGGGTGATGGATTAACCCGTGGAGGCGATTACACAGGCTACCCTGCAGCAAGATCTGTGATTTTAGGATTCAATGTTACCTTTTAAGTGGTAAAAACAGCTTGATAATGAATTTATAAAAATATTATGAAATGAAAAAATTAATAATGTTAATAATGGGGATAGTTGTCAGTGTGTCTTGCAGTGAAGATTTTATTGACCTTAATCCGCCATCAAATCTTAATTCATCGGGATTTTATAAGACTCAAACAGATATGAATCAGGCAGTGCTTTCTGCTTATTCGAGCTTACGCACCTTTTATAACTCACAAGCTTTTGTGTTAGGTGAAATAAGGTCTGATAATACTGGCTATTCCTGGCTGGCAGGTAATCCCGCGAATGAAAAAGGAATAGATGAATTTGCCAGTCCTTTGTTGAGTGAGAACGGATATTCCACAAATTGCTGGAATAATTGTTACAATACCATTCTCAGAGCCAATATTGTAATCGGTAAAATAGACAATGCTACTTTTGAGAATGAATCCTTACGTAATCAATATAAAGCAGAAGCAAGTTTTATCAGGGCACTTATGTATTTCTGGCTAAACAGAGTTTTCGGAGGCACTGATCTCAACGGCCAGTTATCTGGGGTTATCAAAGTAGAAACTGAAATTACCCCACAAGAATCATATAACCTGTATAGAGTATCTTTACAAGAAAACTATGATCTTATTGTTAATGACCTCATTTATGCAAAGGCAAATCTTCCGATAAGTTACGCTCCTACTGATCTTGGACGAGTTACAAAAGGGGGCGCAACTGCGTTATTGGGCAAAGTTTATATGACAATGGCTGGCTTTCCGTTAAATAAAGGCACGGAATATTATAATCTTGCCATAACCCAATTTGAAGAAGTAATCAATGATTCAAAATACTCTTTAGTACCAAGTTATAAGGATCTTTTTGATGTTACGAAAAAGAATTCCACAGAATCCTTATTTGAAATCCAATATAAAAAAGGCACGGCAGGTGGTGCAACCGGAAGTCCATGGAATAACACCTTTGCTCCTCGTTTTTCAGATAAAGAGGTTGTTTTAGTTGGTGATAAAGGTGGATCAAATTCTCCCACAAATGACATGTCGGCAGCTTATGAAACAGGAGATCCACGCAAATATGTTTCTATGCGTGATGGTTACTATAGCATGGCAACCGGAGCATGGCAGAACGATAAATATGTTTGCAAATACTATGATGTTTCCACTAGTGGAAGTGATAATGGTAATAATTGGATTGAACTTAGATTAGGAGATATTTATCTGCTTTATTCAGAGGCACTTGTTCGAACAGACCAAAATATAGATGTTGCTCTTCTGTATATTAATAAAATACGGGAGCGTGCCCGTAATACACCCGGAGATCCTGATATAATTCCACCACCGGATTTGTTAAAGGATTATCAGCTTTCTGATTTTGAAGATAACCAGGATATACTAAATGCAATAGAAAAAGAACGACGAGTTGAACTTGCATTTGAAAATCATCGTTGGTTTGATTTAATTCGGACTGGCCGTGCTAAAGATGTAATGATTGCTGAACAAGAAGCAGATGGATATCCTGATTTTACTTGGGATGATAGCATGTTGGTTTTTCCAATACCGATGACAGTTATGCAATCCAATCCGGGTAAGATTACGCAAAATAAAGGCTATACACAACTCTAAAATAATTATATGAAGGGCTGTTTTGGAAACAGCCCTTCATAAATAAAACAATCCTGTTAGATATGAGAAAAATATTGTGCTTGTTAATAATAATCTTGCTGCCGTCAATTACATTCTCACAAGTCATCAACACACTGACTCAAAATGAGAAGAAGAAAGGATGGATTCTGCTCTCTAATGGAATTGATACAAAAGGTTGGACAACTGTAAGAGGACAGCCCGTACCAGTTACAGGTTGGGAAATAAAAGACGGAGTGTTAAGTACACTAAAAGGAGGTAAGGGAGGTGATATAGTTACAATTAATCAATATTCTGATTTTGATCTTAAGCTGGATTATAAAATTGAACCTGGTTGTAACAGCGGTGTAAAATATTTCTTTACACAATATGAAACCGGAGGAAACCTAGGCATGGAATTCCAGATACTGGACGACATTCTTGCTGAAGACAATAAACTGGAAAACCACCTCTGCGGATCGTTTTATGATGTTTTAGCCCCGGATGCCTCAAAGAAAAAGATTAATCCGCCGGGTGAATGGAATTCCATCCGGATTGTTTCAAAAGGTATGAAAGTAGAACACTGGATAAATGGTACAAAAATATTATCTTTTAAACGAGGTGATAAAGTATTTACCGAAGCTGTGGCAAAGAGTAAATTCAGTAAAACAATCCCTGCATTCGGAATGGTGGAAAAAGGCAGGATATTGCTTCAGGAGCATGGCGGTCTTGTGTCATTCAGAAATATTAAGATCAGAGAATTAAATAAATAAGATAAAATGGAAAAAAGACGTGATTTCATTAAGAAGCTGACTGCCGGAGCTGCAGTTCTTACAATGGGAGATAGTGTATTTCCTTTCTCTGCGGCCAGCTACAATAGAATAGTTGGAGCAAACGAGAGAATCCGGGTTGCGACAATCGGTGTAAATAGCCGTGGTAACGGAATGGGAAGAACATTTGCAAATCAAAAAAATGCCGAGGTTGCCTCAATCTGCGATGTTGACGAAAGAGCTATTGCAAAAGCACTTAAAACAATTCAAAATACCGGAGTAGATTATACTCCCAAGACAGAAAAGGATCTTCGCAAGGTTCTGGATGATAAATCAATAGATGCTATTTTCATTGCTACTCCCGACCATTGGCATGCTCCGCTTACAATAATGGGTTGCAAGGCAGGCAAACATGTTTACGTTGAAAAACCACTGTGCCATAATCCAAGAGAAGGAGAACTTGCTGTTGAAGCGGCCCGTAAGTATAACCGCGTTGTCCAGATGGGCGCACAGAGGCGGTCGGCACCAGTGCTTACTCAAGGAATTGAACAACTGCATAAGGGAATAATTGGCAGAGTATACATGGCAAAAACATGGTACACAAATACCAGAAAGGATCTCTTCCTGAAACCTGCAGGACCGGTACCTTCATGGCTTGACTGGGACCTCTGGCAGGGTCCGGCTCCTAGGGTACCCTATCAGGAAGGATTCGTTCACTATAACTGGCATTGGTTTTGGCATTGGGGAACAGGCGAAGCGCTGAATAACGGAACACACGAAGTTGACGTTGCCCGCTGGGGACTTGGCGTGGATTTTCCCATACATGTAACCTCGGTCGGAGGCAGGTATCATTATAAGGATGACTGGGAAACTCCGGATACCCAGATTGTGACAATGGAATTCCCGGGAAGAATTACTCTGATGTGGGAAAGCAGAAGTTCAAACGGCAGAAGCATAGAAGGTCAGGACCGTGGAATAATTTTCTATGGCGAAAATGGTAGTCTTGATACAGGGGGTGACAGTTACAAAGTATATGATCTCGGCGGAAAACTTGTAAATGAAATAAAAACCACATCAGGAGAGACAGCAGTTAATCAGGGCCGAAATCTCGAGAGTCCGAATGTAGGAATGGACGCTTTACATGTTGCTGACTTTCTAGATGCAATTAAGAATAACCGTCGTCCTAATTGTGATGTTGAGTCAGGATATAAGAGCACTGTTGCAATGCTACTGTCCAATATTTCCTGGCGTGTCGGTCGTGATCTTAAAATCAACCCGGAAAATGGTCACATTCTCGATGATAAAGAAGCTGAAAAACTATGGGGTCGCGAATATGAAAAAGGATGGGAGCCTAAAGTTTAATTACGTATTATACAAGATCATAGAATAATATAAAACTAATACGGAAATTAACATGATAATTATTTCCAAACCCGTGGGTTCACTTTCTTATAGCAGGTAGATAAGAGACTATAAAAAATTTATTTACTAATGAAAAACAGAGGAATTAGATTGATTTTTACTGTTGCAGCTTTAAGTATCTCCCTTGTATTTGTCTCATGTTTTTACGATAAGGCAAATAAGTCCTCAAATTCACCAAATACTTTGTCGGAAAAGGAAAAAAAGCAGGGTTGGAACCTGCTTTGGGATGGAAAATCGTTTAACGGATGGAGAGGAATTTATCAGGAGAGTTTTCCCTCACAAGGCTGGATCATTGAGGCAGGGGAACTAATTTGCCGTGGAAATGAGATGCCTGACTCCCTGAGAGGAGGTGATATAATCACTGAACAAAAGTATCAGAGTTTTGAATTAAAATGTGAATTCAAAATTAAGGATAAGGCAAACAGCGGCGTTAAGTACTTTGTTGATGAATCACTGAAATCAGCGGGCAAACATGGTCTCGGTCTGGAGTATGCCATTCTTGATAACGAAAACTGGCCATACGATAAGCCCGATTATAACAGAACCTGCGGATCATTGTATGATCTGGTCAGGGCACCAGTTAATGCAAAGGTCAAACCTATGGGAGAATGGAATGAATGCAGAATAATTGTTGACGGAAATCATATTGAGCATTGGCTCAATTCAGTGAAAACAGTTGATATTGAAAAGAACAGCGATAAATACTATCAGCTTCTTCAAAAAAGTAAATACGCCAATATAAAAGGCTGGGGAGAATTTAAAAATGGTCATATTTTACTTCAGGACGAGGGCCCTAGAACTTCTTTCAGAAACATTAAGATCAGGGAATTATAATACATTTTTAAATGAAATCCTCTATCGATTCAAAACCTATCGATAAAGATATGAATGATGGTGGCGGCGATGTTATTTTTCATGGAACATAAGATAAATTGATTTGTGGATGTTATGCCAGGAATCCATGGCTGTTATCAGGCCGTGTTCCTAATGCTCCCAAAAGAGTACGTGAGGCCCCCGATAATAATCATCATCAGGACTGGATCCACGCTTGTAAGTTGCTTTGGGACAGAGAAAACATGAAATTTACCAATATCCCTGATACTGATAAATTCTGCTTGACTATTTCAGACGACTTTACTATTTTTGAAGACGGATATTCAATAAAACCAATGAAGAAGTTATGGCAAAACCATTTGCTGAAGAGTTGATCAAACATACTTACAGGGATGGGTGGAGTTTACCACCTATGCCGGCTTAACTAGGGTTTGGTGAAAAAGTTATAAGCAACTGAATGTTAATAATATACGTGGATTTTTGATAAATAATTGCACTTTTTTGTATCTTATCATCAAAAATCCATGTATTTATGATCAGATATACTTCGCAACATCAAATGACCATCGAAGAATTTAAAACGACATTAGAAATAAGGCTTTACAAAGAATCGGGAAACAGTTGAGATATCTCAGTCATAATCTGAAAAGCTTCGATAAGTTATTAGACAAAACAGGAGGTACGCGATTCCCACTTGGACACCGTGATCAGAGGATATACTGGGTGATACAACACATATACTCACAGCAGGCACAAATGTACAATGAACACATTCATAGTATTGAAAACCGGATAGTTAACATATACCAGCCATATGTAAGACCCATAGTTCGGGGAAAGGATAAAGCACAAGTTGAATTTGGTGCAAAGCCTGGAGTGAGCATGCAAAATGGTTATGCAAGGATCAACACATTAAGCTGGAACTTATAATGAGGGAACCGATTTAAAGAAACAGGTAGAAGAATACAGAAGGCTGAATGGTTATTACCAGGAAGTTGTGATCACGGATAAGATATATGGAACGCGAGAAAACCAGCAATGGCTTAAAGAACTGGGGAATCAGATACTCTGGAAAGCCGCTTGGAAGGCCCTCTGCTAAAAGTCAAACTCCTTGTAACAAAAGAAAACAGAAAATAGAACAGGGAATAAGGAACCAGGTTGAGGGTAAATTTGGACAAGGGAAAATGACTATAACCTTAATAAAGTAAGAGCAAGAACATCAAGAACTTCCGAAAGTTGGATCGTGGCTATATTCTTTTTGTTCTCGTTTTTTAAAAAGGCTTTATCATCACTGTTTTCGATTCCAGATTTTTTTATCCGGTACCAAAATGAATTAATACTTGTAAAAGCTGAATGACTTATTCACCAAACCCTAATTAACCATAATATCAGTAATCCGGACAAACCGTAAAGGGAAAGGAATTTTTTCAAAATTTTAATATTTAGTCAGTCATATTCAAAAATATACTTCTTTTTAACTCCCTTTCACATAAGTTTCACATAGGATGTAAATATCAGGTCAATAATTCAGCTTCATAATATATACCTGCCGGCTTCCCGTAAAGGTTGAATTAAATCCGATCATATCACCCCGGGGACTCCATCTGCAATGTATATCGCAGCGCCAGAATCCGTTGAACTCTGCCGGCTGGACAAATCTTCCGAGCGGAAGTACAGCCTCGGTCTTCATGTCCATAAGGTATATTTTCTGTTCACGTAACCCGGCACCCGGATATGTATCAGTTACCATCCAAAGTTGATCGGGGGAAAAAGTACCATGTCCGTCATAATCGAGCAATCCGTTACCAAGTCTTTTATAGTCCTTCTGTCCGACAGTAAATAATACATGTGCATATTGCTTTCCCTGGTAATTTGCGGTTACCATCAGTTCATCATCATTCAGCCAGTCGAAATGAGAACCTTCCCAGTTATCGGGGAAACATCGTCGCAGGTCAGTACCATCCCTGTTCACTGTGAGTGATGTTGTTATTCTTTTTGTGCCATCCATCTGGCGAGAAAGCCAGAAGATCTTTGAACCATTCCTGCTGAACAGAGTGTGATTGAACCAGCCTATATGGCTCTCTTTTACAGGAGGGACAAGATCCTTCACTTGTGCAAGAGAAACAATAAGTTTTGCTTCACCTGATTCAAGATTAACCAGGAACAGCCCGTCATTATCAGGCAGTGCAATATCAGCCTGCGGATCCTGCCCGTTGCCGCCATAGCCATAATCCGGACGCGTAATTCTTAATCTTGAGAAATTTATACTTATAGCTTCCTTTCCATTTGGTGAAACAGCGCTTATCGGATAAGGGATTGTTTTTATTTCTTTTTTGGTATGAACATTCATTATTACGGACATGTATTTCCCTTCCCTGAAATCATTATAGATGATCAGAGAATCAGGCGATGTCGCCAGCCAGTGAGCCATACATCCCTGTTGAAAATTCCAGGCACGGGTTAGGGTCAATGGGATAAAATCATTCGTCGCCAGATCAACAAGTCCCAGAGTTGCAGGCTCATTCTCGTCTGGCAGCTTGTATTTTATGTCGGTCTCCAGCACTGTAACAAACCTCTGATCCCTGCTCCACGAATTAATGCCGTAATAGCTGGCAAAAAGATGTTCTTTATCGCTCTTTGTAATCTGAACCGGCTCGCTTACATCCGGAAAAACAACGGTTATACCTGCTTTCCTGTTGTCGCAGGAAAACAGCATTAACATTATGGAAATGCTTAGCATCAACGACTTATTGTCATACCACCTCTTTGACATAGAATAGTTATTTAAACTTAATATTATTTCAACTTTAACAGATTAATAAATTATTTGGTTATTAAGCTTTTTACCTCAGCCCTAAAGGGTGAAAGCTGAAACCTGGCTTTTTTCCCCTGAGGGAAAGACGATGATAACAGGACAATTCTTCAAATCTTTAAAAGCAAAATTATTCCATCATAAATTAACTACAAAAATTGGATTAATTGGTTACTTTTTGATCAAATTTAAAATAATTTTCATTTTTCTATCATTGTTGTCCGGTAAACCGGTAAATTATTTTTTATTTCGTAAGCTACTGACCCTCAGTATCACGATTTTTCATTTTCAAAAGTAAGCCCCCCTCATTTCGGGAAAGAGAGAGTTTTGATAGTTCATTTGGTTTTCTTTTATAACCTTTTTCCATCTACCTCATGGGTCTTCCAAAAATCTATAGATATTTGATGTAAATCATTAATTGTTGCCGTATCACGGATACCATGTTGCAAAATTTTCAGTATTTTATTTTATCATTGTTCAAAGGTTTTTTCTGTTTGTAACCAATTTAACTACAGCTTGTTAAATTATGTTTTTTTAAACAAAAACACCCTTTTTATCAGCATTTATGAATCAATAGTTCATTAAATGTCAATATAATTATTTGAAGATCAATAAGATAGTTAATAAATATTAATGAGATAATTTGGCTAAGCCCATGGTAATCAATAACTTAATAGATTAACTAAATCTACGAAAATTATGACTATCAGGTAGTAAAAACCTTATAAAACGCTCATTAATGACTTGATAGACAAATTACCGAATATTAATAAACGGAGAAAAATGTTTCTTCCAGAGACTATTATCCTATTTATGTCCATCCGTGGTCGAATAAATTTCTTGTAGCTCTGAAGGACCCCGAAATCCCGACCACTGGTGGTCAATGGGAGTTGAAGCATTTGATGGTTATTCCGAACTCGTACTGCTCTCCGGTCCGTTGGCTTTCAACCACCAGAAAAGCGTTGCTAAAGTTCTCGCGACAAAGCCTATGAAATATGATAACACATACATAGCTCTTGCACCAGGAACCATAATTGAAAAAACTTTTTATATTGATATTAATTCGATTCAAAAAGAAGGAACAGCATTTAAGAAGCCGGTCCAAAACTCCATACTGATATTCAAACCTTTCTATGTAGACGATCTGCCGGGTTATGAAGAAATACTTCAGTTAAAATATCTTTTTGCGAAATCACGATGGATTGTTGGCGATGGATATACCGGTTTCAATAAATACCCCAATGATGTTGCAACAAAGATTATCATTGGATGGGTAGACCAGTGTGAAGCTCCGGGATTTGCTCTACAGGTGCTGAAAAATCATTATAACGATCCCGGTCTGATGAAAAACAGAGGAATTAGATTGATTTTTACTGTTGCTGCTTTAAATATCTCCCTTGTATTTGTCTCTCATGTTCTTACGATAAGGCAAATAAGTCCTCAAATTTACCAAATACTTTGTCGGAAAAGGAAAAAAAGCAGGGTTGGACCCTGCTTCGGGACAGAGAGAACATGAGATTTACCAATATCCCTGATACTGATAAATTCTGCTTGACTATTTCAGACGACTTTACTATTTTTGAAGACGGGCATTCAATAAAACCAATGAAGAAGTTATGGCAAAACCATTTGCTGAAGAGTTGATCAAACATATTTACAGGGATGGGTGGAGTTTACCGCCTATGCCAGATTAATTATTAATAAAAAAACGATGATGATGAAAAAGATTTCATTTCTTACTTTGCTGTTAACAGCTTTATTTTTTACGCCATTAGTTGCACAAACCCACAATACTCTTTCCAATCAGGAAAAAAAGGCTGGATGGGTACTTCTTTTTGACGGTAAAAGCTTTGACGGATGGCGTAAATACAATGGAACTGAAATGCCTGCCGAATGGATAATTGAAGACGGAGCTATGAAATACCAGAGAGGTGAAAAAGCAGGCCGTATGCTGGGTAATGACTTGGTATATGCCAGGAAGAAATACTCTGATTTTGAATTGACGGTAGACTGGAAAATTGAAGAAAAAGGAAATTCCGGTTTATTCTACTATGTGGTTGAAGCAACCGATCAAAGGATTTATTCTTCCGCACCTGAAGTCCAGATGCTTGACAATTGGCAAGCCAGTGATAACAAACTGGCAAATCACCTTTCGGGTTCATTATACGACATGGTACCCGCCCTGCCATCTAACGGTAAACCTGCCGGAGAATGGAACACTATTGTAATTCGTATTAAAGACGGTAAGGCTACCCACACACAAAACGGGGTAAAAGTATGTGAATATTCCATCTGGACTCCTGAATGGAAGGAACTGGTTGCAAATAGTAAATTCAAAGAGTGGCCGGGATTTGTCAATGGACCTGCTAAAGAAGGATATATTGGCATACAGGATCATGGCTACAATGTCTGGATCAGAAACATTAAAATCAGGGAATTATAATACATCTTTAAATGAAGTTCTCGATCGATCCAAAAGATGATCGTGGGTTTTTATTTATTACAATCTTCAAAATCACCATAGTCACCTTTCTGTATCCGGTCTGGTAGAATTTTTCGTGATAAAAACAATTTTGCAAAATGAGTAAGATTCAGAATTTGAGTCTTACTCATTTTTTTATGCCTTCGGACTGATGCTCTCTTTTTCCGCTATAAATTGTTGTAATGAACTGTCAGAACCGGAAATATAAGTCAGGAATAAGATTATTTAACATATCAACATGGCTGTTACATGAAAGATTTTTTTAAATTTAAACAATCCAAAAACTCTTATTTATAACCTTAAACGCTCAAAATCTATGAAAGCCAAAAAAACGGTTCTATTGTTATTAATCTTAGCTTTTGGCCTGACCTGTTTCGCGCAGTCAACAGTAGAAATACTTGTTGATGCCGAAGCTGCCCAGTACAAAATTAACCGGCATATCTACGGCCATTTCTCAGAACATTTAGGCAGATGTATCTATGATGGATACTGGGTTGACCCTGCCATGAATGTTCCAAAAGATGGCCGGATCAGGCTTGATGTTGTCGCAGCACTCAGGCATATTAAAATTCCTAATCTCAGATGGCCGGGTGGTTGCTTCGCGGATGAATATCACTGGATGGATGGTATTGGTCCGGGATCTCAACGCCCTACAATGATAAATACTCATTGGGGCAATGTAACGGAAGACAACAGTTTTGGTACTCACGAGTTTCTTAAACTGTGTGAATTGTTAGATACGGAGCCTTTTATCGTGGGCAATCTTGGCAGCGGCTCTCCCCAGGAAATGATGCAATGGGTTGAGTATCTTAATTTCGATGGCGTCAGCCCGATGACAAATCTGAGAAAACAGAACGGCCGTGATGTACCCTGGGGTGTAACTTACTTCGGTGTCGGTAATGAGAACTGGGGATGTGGCGGTAATATGACACCGGAATATTACGTAACACAGTACAGGCAATTTGCTACTTATGTTAAGAATTACCCTGGTTCCCCCGTGAGAAAAATTGCTTGTGGACCAAGTGGCGGTGATTATAACTGGACTGAAGTACTTATGGCCGGAATTACTAGGGGAGGCAGATCCAGTGCCTGGGGTGTCGATTTTCATTATTATACCAATCCTCCCAGAGGAGCAGGTTCAGCTACAAACTTCACCGAAGCAACGTATTTTGCTACAATGAGAAATGCCCTCAGGATGGAAGAATTGGTCAAAGGACATTCGGCAATCATGGACAAGTATGATCCTCAGAAAAGGGTCAGCCTGGTTGTGGGTGAATGGGGTATCTGGAATAACGTGGAACCCGGAACAAATCCCGGATTTCTTTACCAGCAGAACAGTCTGCGCGATGCCCTGATAGCAGGATCAACACTTAATATTTTTAATAACCACTGCGACAGGATCCAAATGGCACAACTCGCACAAACGGTAAATGTGCTTCAGGCTGTTATTCTTACACAAAAAGAAAAGATGATCCTCACCCCGACATATCATGTTTTCGACTTGTATAAGGTGCATCAGGATGCAAAAATGTTGCCGGTGAAATTTGCCAGCCCTAATTATGTTCTTGACAAAGAGTCTCTTCCTGCTCTTAACCTGTCTGCTTCCCAGGATTCGCTCGGAGTGGTTCATATTTCTATGGTAAATATTGATCCTAATAATTCCATCCCGGTCAGCCTGTCTTTTAATCAGGTTAACTGGTCGAATGTAAGCGGCCAGATATTGACATCTGCA
>Ga0116182_1003089_pt1 | contig 15762 bp, 14 predicted proteins | sample AD_UKC077_MetaG_FD_89805 | JGI IMG/M metagenome (GOLD analysis project Ga0116182, IMG submission 89805) | Active sludge microbial communities of municipal wastewater-treating anaerobic digesters from USA - AD_UKC077_MetaG | ecosystem: Engineered > Bioreactor > Anaerobic > Digestate | place: USA...
ATAAAGCGAGTTAACGTCTGCATCATTTTCAACAGCATGCATCATTTGATACACATCCTATAAGCAACTGATATAATTATTAAAAATACAAAACTACGGCTGCGGACGCATACGCAGGCCGCGAGAGAGTGGAGCAAATGCTCATGGCCCATGTCCCATCATATTGCGTAATGCCAATGATATTCAGCAGTTAACATGTCATGGCACGTTCGTTGCTGTTAAATAGCCGCAAGTGAACGAATACCGAAAGAGGAGCACATGAACATGAAGGACATCAAAAATATCGGGGTAATCGGCGCGGGGATGATGGGATCGGAAATCGCGCTGTCTTTTGCCATTAATGGCTATCGCGTGGCGCTTAAAGATGAGACCCTTGAGCTGGCAGCTCGGGGTAAGGAAAATTTGACCAAATCTCTGGGAAAACACATTAAAAAAGGGAAAGTCACCGAGGCGGACAAGGCTAAAATTTTAGATGCCATAACGCCCGTCGGTAATTACGAAGAACTTAAAGACGCAGATTTTGTCATTGAAGCGGTCTTTGAAAACCTGGAAGTCAAGCAGGCTGTTTGGGGCGCATTGGATGAGGTCTGCCCAAGCGATTGTATTTTTGCCAGCAACACGTCGAGCATTTCCATCACCCGTCTTGCCACGTCCGTTAAGAAGGAAAGGCTCGGGCAGTTTTTAGGGGCGCATTTTTTCTCTCCGGCTTCGATCATGAAGCTCGTCGAGGTGATTCCGGGGCTCGATACGACCGATGAAACGGTACAGGCGGTAATGGACCTGATGCGTAAGATCGGTAAAGAACCCATTCGAGTAAAAGACGTCGTGGGTTTTGCCGTCAACCGGATTTTCCATGCTATGCTCATTGAGGCCTGCCGCCTGCTGGAAGAGGAAGTCGCCACACCGGAAGATATCGACAAGGCCTGCAAGCTGGGTCTGGGGCATCCTATGGGGCCTTACGCGCTGATGGACGTACTGAATAACAAATTGAACCTTGAAGTGCAGGAGATCCTCTTTGAATCGTATGGTGAGCGCTTCCGTCCCCGGCCTAATCTGAAACAGAGGGTAAGCGCCAATCACCTGGGACGCGCCACTGGACGCGGCTGGTTTGACTACAGCAAATGAGTCAAGGTGGATTTTGAAGACAATAAAGAGCAATCCTCCGTCCTGAAAAAGGAAAAACGATGTTTGATTTGAAAGGTAAAGTTGCTTTGGTAACCGGCGGTAACGGCGGCATCGGCCTGGGCATGGCGCGTGGTTTGGCGAAAGCCGGTGCTTCCATTTTTGTCGCCGCCCGAAATGAGGAGAAATCCGCCGCGGCTGTACAAGATTTGCAGTCGCTGGGCGCCGAGGCTTTTGCCGTACAAGTGGACGTCAGTGACGAAAAGTCCGTGGGGGAAATGGTCACGACCATAGTCAGGCAATGCAGCTCGATTGATATTCTGATCAATAACGCGGGGATGAACATTCGTAAACAGCCTCAGGATCTGCCCCTGGCACAATGGCGGCAGATTATGGACACAAATCTGACCAGCGCCTTTTTGTGTGCGCGCGACGTTTATCCCCATATGAAACGCTCCGGTTCCGGTAAAATCATCAATATCGGCTCCATGCTTTCAATTTTCGGAGTATCTCACCTGCCCGCATACGGATCCAGCAAAGGCGGGTTGGTGCAGCTTACTAAATCTCTGGCTGTGGCCTGGGCAATGGACAATATTCAGGTGAACGCTGTGCTGCCCGGATGGATTGACACTGATCTGACACGCACGGCTAATGAGAAAGATCCGACATTGTACGAGCGCATTCTCGGCAGGACACCAGCGGGTAGATGGGGAAGTATCGACGACCTGGCCGGTGTGGCGGTTTTTCTGGCCTGTCGTGCATCTGATTTTATTACCGGCACGACTGTCGTGGTGGACGGCGGCTATTCAGCTCTTTGCTGAATAGGTTTTTGATTTAAACAATATAAAGAAATTTTATTCAGAAAGGGTTTACTTCTTTCTTGAATGATACCAGCTCCTTCTTTGCCGTCGGTAACAAGTTACCTCACTGGCTTTTAAAGTATGTTACCGACACAATGCCCCTCCGCCGTGTTGCCCGCGGCGGAGGGCCCCTCTTTCTTCAAGACAAGACAAAACAAACAAGTGGCGGACCAGCAGTGGATGAATGCATCCGCGAGAACTCAGTCCTGTTTGCCGGAAATCTGGCGCAGCATATCTTTTAAGGAAACTTCCGGGTGACGGTAGCGTTTTTTAGCCGCCGTGCCTTTCCCGTACTGGATGGCGCTTTCAGGGCACCAGTGAATGCAGGCGAAGCACTGCTGACAGTTGTGCCTCCAGACGGGCCTTTCCCCCTGCATCACGATGTTGGCCGCCGGGCATACGTTTTCACAAATGCCGCAGGCGTTGCATTTTTCATCGGCCCAAAAGGATTTGTCCATGCGCGCGACATACGGCAGAGACTTTCGGTAAATCGCCGAAAAAATGATATTTTGCCACAGGGGGCCTTTTTCCGGCGGCAGTTGTTCATTGCGCCCGACTATGGCCGCGATGCGATCAATTTTTTTGAGCGCGGCGGCAAATTTCTTTTGCTGTTTTTCGAGGGAAATCGCGCCGCCCCAGGGAATGTAATTACTGGGTAGATCGATGGAAAATCCGCTGGAAAGGTGAAGGTTTTTTCTGTCTAAAAGTTTTTTGAGCTGTACAAGTGTGCGCGCCACCTGGCCGGCATTGACGGCCACGGCAAAGATATAAGGGCTGGAATCAATTTTCAGGCGATCCAGAAACTCAATGACCGGTGGGGGAATACCCCAGATATGGACGGGAAAGACCAGCCCGATACGGTCTTCGATACATAAAAAAGATTCCTCCCGCAGTGAGGCGAGAGGAATCAGTTCGGTCGGTCCGAGGCGTTCGGCTGTTTTACGGGCCGTCCACAGTGAATTGCCCGTGCCGGTGTAGTAGTAAATCGCCGTCTTCATCAGGGCATGGCTTTGAGCGCCCTGTTATAAATCGTCTCTGTGAAGCCGTAAACTTGTATCCTGTTTATGACGGCAAACGGCACGTCCTCAGAGTCGTCAATTTCCTTGCGCCGGGCCGCAACGGATTCATCTTCGTCCATATTGTATTCTGTAAAAGCATGCCCATTGGCTTTCAGAAAATCTCTGGCCTTTTCGCAGTCCGGGCAGTCATTTTTCGTGTAGAGAGTGATTATCGGCGCTTTGTCTTTCTGTGACGCCGACTGCTCGGATTTGTCGGTCGCGTCGTCATCTGAATGGCGCTGGACATTCTGACTTTTCAGATGAGTCGGCGGCGGGTAGTCTGTAATGTGTGAAACACCATGCTCATCTTCCCAAGTATAAAATTCCGCGAATGAAGCTTGTGTAAATATCATGATCAGTACGGCTGAAAACAATAGCAGTTTTTTCATAGGAAGCTCCACTTTCCCGGCGCAGTCTGTGTCAACACGGCCGTAAGCGCCTTCGGGTTAATTTTCCGTTGTTCAAGTTACCATTATCGTATTTGCCAAATTTATTGAGTGATTCTAGACACAATATCTATAAAAATCAATTTATTTTATATACGGCTTCAATCGAAAAGGGGTGCGCTTCCGGTTAAAGCGCACCCCTTTCAGTTTATTGTGGGTAATGAATGATCAGGTCTGAAAGACCACCCAATGGTTTATTCACCCGGGTCCTTTCCCTTACAGCGATCGAGCTTCGGATCCATCCACGGCAGAACCTTTGACGCGGGAATCTCCCAGGTGGGCCCGCAGGCGCAGTTTTCTTTCATCCAGTAGTAGGGAGGCATATTCATGTTCGCCTTTTGCTCCTCAGGCGGCACAAATTCGCACAGCCGGAATCCCTGAATCGCCTTGTGATCGCAGGCGCGCATCTTGACGATACGGCCGGTAACGAACTGGTAGGTGTCGCCTTCAAAAACAGGGATTATCTTTTCCGCATCGGTGCTGCCGGCTCGTTCCATAACACTTAATAACCAGTACATCTGCTGTGACCAGAAACCGAACGTGCCCCACGGATAGGTGAAAGTTACACTGTTGAAAGGCGCCGTTTTAAATTTTTTCCATGCATTGTGCCATTCTGTATAGTATTTTTTCATCCCCGGTCTGTCGAATGATGGTCCGGCCGCTTCATAATGCTTGATACTTATCAGCCCTTTTGTACCCTCAATGCCGACTTCGCCCAGCATCATCGGCTCATCGATAAAAATGTTGGCAAAGGGAAGTGTAATACCCATCTGGCGCGACTGTTTAAGCAGATTGGCCGCATCCGGGACCCAGTCGCCAGTGTAGATCACCTCTGCGCCCGAGGCCTTGATTTTTTCCAGATAAGGGGCAAAATCGGTGAGGAAGAGTTTATGATAATCTTCTCCGACCAGTTGCGCGTCCGGATAGTACTCTTTAAGGCCTTTTTTAAAGCCTGCGGCAATCTCACGACCAAAGGAGTAATCCTGGCACAGAATATAGAACTTCTTTTCTTTTTTACGGATCTGACCGTAAAAATACGCAACGCCACGCCCCACCGCTTCGGTTGAATCGGAGGTCATAAAGGCGTAGCGGTTAAAGTTGGTGGCGTCCTGGAGATCATCGGCAAGGGCCGCGACGTTCAGCGAAATGATTTTATATTTTCCCGCCACTTCGTTGGCAATCTTCTGGATGTTACTTCCCGAAGTACCGACCAGAACGTGAACTTTTTCCTGAAGCACCATGCGTTCACAGATTTTTTTGGCAATGTCGGGCCTTGACTGGCTGTCGGCCTTGTAAAGAGCTATTTTTTTCTTTTTGCCGTCCACCATGATCCCGCCGCGCTTGTTAATGTCGTAGGCGACAAATGTCGCGCACAGCCAGCCCATCTGGCCGTTTAGAGCACCGGGCCCCGAGTGAGGCCAGACAATGGCGATGCGTATGGTGTCACCTTTGGGGTTCACCCAGTTTGCGGGGTCCCAGCCGGTCATGTCACTCATTTTGGTTGCATCAAAGGCGGCCTTGGCCGTCGGGGCTGCTGCCATGGCGAGCGAAAGTGAGCCCGCCACCAGCATACACACAGTTGTTAATAAAATAGTTTTTAAGATACTTCTCACTTCAAACTCCTTTCATCATATGTTTATTTTTTCTTTTTTCATGATTCTTTATTTGTTTTGTTTCATCACATTAGCAATCATTAATTCTATCGCCAGGTGTCTGCCGGACGATGCGGCAGGCGAAAAACGGCGTATAAAATCAATTTCCTCATCGGTGGGATGCGATGTTTCCGACAAGTCCGGTGATATTTTCAAATCCCAGGGAACGTCTTTCTTCACATCTTCAACTTTTACCCGGGGGTGAATTTGCGCCAGATACATTTCTTTGGTCACCGGATCAAAGCGAAAAACTCCTTTTGTGGAAAGGAGCATCGACGGACCGGAGCCCTGGGGAAACAGCCCGGAATCATCCCGGCTGCTTCCGCCTTCCAGATAGCCGGGGGATGTGAAGTAATCGAGTTTCTCTGCGAAATTTCCGCCCAGCATCGTCAACACGGTCCGCTTGGCATAGGATATGAAATCACATGCGCCACCGGAACCGGGCAGGCGGGTGGTGGGTTTGTAATAATCTCCGATACAGGTTGTGTTGAGGTTGCCGTACTTATCGACCTGCCCCACACCCAGGAAGCAAACATCGACAAATCCCCGGTACGTCATGGTAAAGGCCGAAAACAGGTCGGTGGCGTAGGAAAATCCCCGACAGGAATGCGCATCGGCAATATGGTTGAGGGGCAACAAAGGCTCGAAATCAATAATGCCGGACTCCATCATCAGCGTCGCGTTGGGCGCGTACAGGGCTTTCGCCATCGCGCCTGCCGTCGTCGGCAGCCCGACACCCAAAATTACGTTTTCATAGTCGTGAATCTCTCTGGCCACGGCAATGATCAGCAGCTCCTGCAATGTATACGGCTTACTCATAGAGCAACCCCCTTTCTTTGAGCACCTGTTCGAATTCGGTAAGGGTCAGGCCCATCGCCCTTTCCTTCCCTTCATTGTCCCAGCGTGTCGTAAAGGCGGAGCCGTAATTGGCGGGCGCCGAATAATATGGCTTGCAACGAATGTTTTCGAGGCTTCTGCTGCCGAACTTCTTTACGTAGTGATCGATATAAGCAATACGATCCTCACAACCGTACACCCATTCATCCATCCATGTTTTCAGGCCGTCGGCAGTGGCGTCCATCGTCACAAACAAGCCGTACATGAATTGATCAACATTGTAATAACCGAGCACCTCTGTAGGATGGGCTCCCCAGGGCACTTCGCACACGGCGTTTACGCGATAGGCGGGAATAATGGTCAGGTGAGGACTTGACTGAATGATGTCATGATCGACAATTTCTTCACATGATACGATAATCCGCTTGCTCGCCAAAGCGGCGGCAGCAACGCTGCCTAACGCTCCCCAGTACTGTGCATTGCCGAATTTGTCGCAGCGCTGCACATGAACAATACATACATCCGGGTTGGCCGCCGGCACGGTCAGTATGTTTTTCCCCGTATAGGGGCACTCAATGACGCGGTACTTGTCATCTCCCAGAAAACTTCGTTTGCGGAAAAGATCTGTCGCCATGGCGCCTTCGAGCACCTGCATAAAAGAAAAACCGTGCATTCCGGCAGTAAGTCGCGCATTGTACTGAAAATTTGTGTAATCCTCCATTTGCATGGATCCGTCCTGAAGCGCCCTTTCTACGGCAGACCCGCCCCTTCTTCCGGCGGGCCGTAATACGTATGTGGTGACCAGTTTTTCAGCGCATCCCGCGCCGACAAGCACTTCGATATCAAAAATGCCGGACTGTGAATAAAGGGTGAGCCCCTTACGTCCCTGCCGGACCACTTCGTAAACAAGGTCGGCACAACTACCGACGGTGTAATTCCCTATGACCAGTTCGTCTCCGTCTGAAACAAACTGACTGACGGCTTCCTTGACACTCATCACTTTGCTTTTCTGAAGTGTCATTATTTTCTCCTTCCTGAATTTAACAATGTAGCGCCTCAGGCTTCCAGATATTTGGCGCGCAGCTCGTGGTTGTCTCTGACCTCCACGGGGGCCGCTTCACAGCCGATGCAGGCTTTGGACATCAGGTAAACCCGGTGCGCCAGTGACAGCGCCACCTTCATATTATGCTCCACCAACAGAACCGACACTCCCGCTTTGTTGATTTCTTCCAGCACATTGCGCACTTCCTGCACCATGATCGGAGCAAGGCCCTCGGTAGGTTCGTCGACAAGCAGCAGTTTAGGATTGCCCATCAAAGAACGTCCCATCGCCAGCATCTGCTGCTCGCCGCCGGAGAGACGTCCCCCCGGCTGTTGCGTACGCTCTGCCAGTTTGGGGAAGTGATGAAAGATTCTCTCGATCGTCCATGTGTTCGGATCATTCGGGTTTTTGATTTTCCCTCCTTTGATCCCCAGTTTCAAATTGTCAATCACGCTCAATTCAGGAAAGATTCTTCTCTCCTCGGGGACAAAACCGATTCCGGCCAACGCCACCTTGTAGGGCGGCAGTCCCGCCACTTCCTGTCCCTGAAACATAACGGATCCGGAGGTCGGCTTCACCAGCCCCATAATACTTTTCAGCGTCGTGCTTTTACCCATCCCATTTCTTCCCATCAGAGCCACCAGTTCGCCTTCGGCAATGTTCAGATTGATTCCCTGCAACACGTGGCTGGGCCCGTAATGAGCGTTCAGATCTTTTACTTGAAGTAACATATGCATTCACCTTTATGTTATTTTAGAGTTTTGCGGACAGAGAAAAACCCTGGTCCCGTCTGTACAGGCCCGCAAGACAACGTGCTTTTTTTATGTTCCGCACGCACGGGAAGCACATAAGTACGCCGTTTTTTCCCGAACCGCTTTATCAAATCAGACCTCCAGATCACCCAGATAGGCGGCTTTCACCTCCTGATTGTTCCGTATATCATCGGGTTTCCCCGTCGCCAGAACCTTCCCATAGTGCAGCACAGTGATCCTGTCTGCCAGACCAAATACCACATCCATATCGTGCTCGATGAGCACTACCGTCTTCCCTTCCGTCATCTTCCGGACCAGCTTCACGGCATCGGCTGTCTCTTCGCGTGACATTCCGGCGGAAAATTCATCAAGCAGGACCAGCTCCGGATCCATTGCCAAAGCCATGCTTATTTCCAGAGCTCTTGATTTACCGTAAGACAGGTCGCTGGCCCTTACATCCCGGTCTTCAAAGAGATTTATTCTCCTGAGAAGTTCATCTGTTTCGTTGGTTATCTTCTGCATCTTGTCCACATTGCGCAAAAGATTGAAGCGTATTCCTTCTTTCGACAAAATAGCCAGACGTATGTTCTGGAAAGCCGTCAATCTGGTAAACGTGCTTGTAATTTGGAAAGAGCGGCCGATGCCGATTCTGGCGAGCTTATGAGGGGGAAATCCTGTAATATCCTTCCCTTTATAAAACACGTTGCCGCTGGTGGGTATATAGGTGCCCGTAATGGTATTGAAAAGCGTTGTCTTGCCTGCTCCGTTAGGGCCGATCACGGCATGGCGTTCGCCTTCTTCTATTTGCAAATCGACTCCGAATAAAACTTTTAACGGGCCGAAACGGTGTTGTAAATTTTTTGTTTCCAAAATATTCATGCCGTCTTCTCCTTCACTTTAGCGCCAAAGCGGGCTTTGAACTTGAGTTTTATGGTATTAAACAAACCCATAAATCCCCCCGGTAAAAACATGATCACCAGAACCAGGACTATTCCCATAACCAGCTCTGTGCTCTCCGTGTAACGCAGGACCAATTCGTCCACCAGTTGGAAAATGGCCGTCCCCAGCATCGGACCGAAAAAGAATCCCACTCCTCCGACCATGATGTAAATCAGCGGTACAAAGGCTACAAAGATGCCCAGCGTTCCGTCTGCCGACACCAGATTATGCGAAAGAGCGCATATAGAACCTGCTATGCCGGCGAAGAAAGCCGACACAGTATAAATAAGCGCCTTCGACTGAGGAATTTTGTAGCCCAAGTATCCAACCCTTAGATCATTGTCGCGAATTCCCACCTGAACCTGTCCAAACGGCGTTTTTGTGAGAAACCACATCAGCCACATGCACAACAGCAGTATGATCACCGCGAGGTAATAAAAGTTATCCGGCGAATCCTTAAGACTTTCCGTAAAAATTCCGGGAATCGGAAAATTAGCAATCCCGTCTTCTCCCCCTGTAATGTGGTACAGTTTCAAAGCAAGAACATACATGAGCTGTCCGAAGGCCAGATGGAGCATCGCAAATGCCGTGCCGCTCACACGGGAAACCAATGGCGCGAGAATCACGGCAAGAAGCACCGCCGCCCCTGCCCCAATACCAATCGCCGGCAAAAGCGAGATCCCTTCAATATGCCTGAGCGCCAAAGCCGTACCGTAACCCCCAAATCCGAAAAACATGGCATGGCCGAAACTCAAAAGCCCTGTATAACCGAGCAGCATATTCAGTGATGTCGCATAAACGGAAAAAATTAAAAATGTGACCATCATGTTGGTGTAGTAAATCCCGAACAATTTGGGAAAGAATGCCAGAAAGGCAAGTAACACCAGCCAGAGAATAATATTTCTTGTTTTTTTGTTCATCGTTTCTACCCCCTGCTCCCGAAAAGCCCGGCGGGCTTGATAGCCAGCACCACAGCCATAAACATAACCATCAGGACCGGCGCGAACTGGGACATAAACTGGACCCCGTACGAACTTAAAAACCCGAAGATGATGGATACGATAAAGGCCCCGGGCAGGCTGCCGAGTCCTCCTGTGACCACCACGATGAAGGCGTCCATCCCCAACTGATCCGACAGGCCGGGAAATACCGTCAGGATGGGAGCGATGGCCACACCCGCAACACCCGCCATCCAGGTACCAACACCGAAAACAAACATAAATACCAGATTAATATTGATCCCCAGCGCGTTGACCATTTCACGGTCGGAAACTGCCGCCCGGACGATTTTGCCCAGACGCGTGCGATACAACAACAACATCATTAAAACCAAAATCAACAGGGACAGACCAATCACAAACAGGCGATAGACCGGATAAGACATGCCGAACAGGTTTACCATTCCCTGTAACTGCTCAGGCACGGGCAACGGCTTGTTTTCCGTGCCCCAGATCATCTTGATCACCGCAACGATAATGCTTCCGATGCCCATCGTCAGGATCAGCTCCCCGAAATGCCCGACATTTTTTGCGTACCGTAAAAACACCCGCTCCATTACGATACCCAGCAGCGCAACCAACACCGGGGCGATCAGGAGCCCTAACCAGAAATTGCCGGTTAATCCTACGATGGCGTAACATAGATAAGCACCCAGCATAAAAAACACTGCGTGCGCCAGGTTCAAAATCCCCATCATCCCGAAGATGATGTTCAACCCCGAGGCAATTAAAAACAAAATCATTCCGTACGCTAACCCGTGAATACCCTGGGATACGTACATTGCTACGGTTGGATCCATAATTTTACTACTCCTTTCCGTTCATTTCATTTAATCTCAAATTTTTCTGATAATCAGTTTCGTCAGAAAGCATCTCCCTGACGGAAACGCCAATCGCGTCGTAAAACACCGGCTGATGACAAGACGACGATAAACTGGCGGAAACGCCCCTGTGCGATCGGACGGGTGATGACTTATTTGTTGATTTGAAACAAGGTTGGAATGATTTGCGGAAGCTCTTATGTGACAAAACAGGTTCATACTCTTGAGGTTGAATAAACCGGCAAACCGCAAGGCAATGAATTTGCGGCCCTCTCTTTCTATACCTTACACCTGATGATGCGTAAGGGGTCGGCGAGCCACAAACACGGCTATACAGTGGCACACTTTTCACGACCTTATTTCTGGTCTCACTTAGGTTGCGACGTTTGTTCATACGTCTCCCGGTGTCTGATCCACTGCAAGCGATTAAGAGCGTACGCTCGTTTTTTACTGTGGCGTCTCTATCACGTGCTTATTTACTATGCAACATATATTCTCACTTTCTTCATTCTCAATTCCATTTTATCGAACACCCCCTCCAGGGCCTAACTATGCGAATAGACTGATTTTAACAGTTTAATCCGCCGGTATAAATTTTTATATAGCGTGCGCTCGCTTTTTTTCACATACGCCTCCGTTGTGTTTTTTTTCAAGCATAAATCATTTGGCAGTTTACTTTTTCCTTAAGTTGGTATAAGATCTGCGTGAAAAAGTCACTGTTTTTAAAAGAAACGACTCGCTTGCGCGTATCCGCCGGCAGTTGGAAAAACGATGAAAACAAACAAATCAAACAAAGCCGCGTCACCTCCTCCGCTGATGGCACTCAGCAAGATAAAAAACGAAAATCTCGTTAAACAAAAGCAGTTGATGATCGCCAGAAAAGCGGCGGCTGTCTTTGTCAAAAAAGGGTACGAAAAAACGACAATTCGCGACATCGCAAAAGCCACGGGACTGGCGATGGGAAATTTGTATGACTACATCCAAAAGAAGGAAGACATCCTGTGTCTCGTGTTCGATTTATATCATCAGGTAATCGAAGACTCCGTGCGCAGCCCGGAGATCACGGCTATTGACGACCCGGTCGAACAGATGCATGCCATTATAAGAATCGGCCAGAGAAGCGTCCGCCAATATCGTGATGAAATTATGCTGATGTATCGCCTTTCGCATCTTCTTCCGCCTGCCTACCTCAAGCGCGTTATGAAAAGAGAGCGCAGGCATATCAAACAAATGGAAACCTACATACGAAACGGGATAGAAAAAGAGGCCTTCAAAGTAAAAGATCCCTACTTTGTTGCGAGCATGATGTTCGCGCTTCAGGCCAGCATCGTCACGCGCGGATGGACTTTTGAAAATAAATATTCCAGAAAAAAAGTCGACAAGCTCCTGAATGACGGCCTGATGAAACTTCTCACAACCTGAACCTTCACGCTATTGAAACCGTCGACACACGAGGCTTCAGTAAAACAAGCTGATGTGTCCACCAAGCGGCTTTCAACTCTGAATTTACCGGTGTCTGACTGGACTTTCATCAGACAGATGAAACACCGGACACGAACAGCCCTGGTTGATTTGGGATAAAGCAGTATGGCCGTATTGACGGATGAGAGCAACTCCAGCATCTGCTGCGCGTCATAGACATCTTCACGGGTTTCATAAACCGGCGTCGTTTCGCCATTTTTAAGGCTGACCTCTCTATATTGTTTCAGAGGAATCCGGCAAAGGTCTTTATGATGATACGGATGCGGCTTTTTGTCCGCTTCTTACCGGCAAGGCGCAGGCCTCAAATTCAGCACCGGCCGCAGCGGCTGCCTGCATACCCGCTTTGGTCCGTTGTGCCTGTGCGGCTGAAGGCACTTATATACCTTAGTCTGTCATGTTTTTATTGTTTTATGAGCCTGCCCGTATTATAACCATGCCCACGTGATTATCGATCATAACCGGGCGGAATTTTCCGCCGGCGGAGGCCTTGTGTGAAAAAAAAATACATTCTCTCGCTGGACCAGGGAACGACAAGCTCGCGAGCCGTTCTCTTCGATGATGAAGGGCGAATAATTAAAATCGTCCAAAAAGAATTTACGCAATTCTACCCCAAAGCAGGCTGGGTGGAGCATGACCCCATGGAAATCTGGGGTTCGCAAAGCGGCGTGGTCAGCGAGCTTCTGGCCACGACCGGCATACCCGCCGCAGAAATCGCGGCCATCGGCATCACAAATCAGCGCGAAACAACCATCGTCTGGGACCGCCGCACCGGCAAACCGGTTTATAACGCGATTGTGTGGCAGTGCCGACGCACGGCGGATATTTGCAGCGAACTGAAGTCGACGGGCTTCGCGCCCTACATACAGGAAAACACCGGCCTGGTGCCGGACGCTTATTTCTCCGCGACCAAGCTCAAATGGATTCTGGATAACGTGGAGGGCGCGCGGGAAAAAGCGGCCGCGGGCGACCTGCTTTTCGGCACGGTGGATACCTGGCTTATCTGGAATCTCACCCGCGGGAAGGTTCACGTTACGGATTTTTCCAACGCGTCGCGCACCATGCTCTACAACATCCACTCGCTCGAGTGGGACGGTCGCATTCTGGAAAAGCTCGATATTCCGGCCGCGCTGCTGCCGGAGGTCCGCCCGTCGAGTTGTATCTACGGCCATACCGATTCGCGGCTTTTCGGGGCGGAAATCCCCATCGCCGGAAACGCGGGCGACCAGCAGGCTGCTCTTTTCGGTCAGGCCTGCTTTGCACCGGGCATGGTCAAAAATACTTACGGCACCGGCTGCTTCATGCTGATGCAGACAGGCGAAAAAGCGGCCCGCTCCGACAAGGGCCTTCTGACCACAATCGCCTGGGGCATCGACGGCAAAATCTGCTACGCTCTGGAGGGAAGCATCTTCATTGCCGGGGCTGCGATTCAGTGGCTGCGCGATTCGCTTAGACTAATCTACGACGCGCGCGACAGTGAATATTTTGCCGAAAAAGTTCCGGATTCACAGGGGGTATATGTCGTTCCGGGATTTACGGGACTGGGCGCCCCCTACTGGGACATGTATGCAAGAGGCGCGATACTGGGCATCACGCGGGGGACCACCCGAAATCATATTATCCGGGCGACGCTCGAATCCATCGCCTACCAGACACGCGATGTGCTGGAGTTGATGCAGGCCGAATGCGGCCTTGATCTTCGCGAGCTGCGCGTGGACGGAGGCGCGTGCGCCAACAACTTCCTGATGCAGTTTCAGGCGGACATTCTCGATGTGCCGGTCGAGCGCCCGCAAATAATCGAAACAACCGCGCTGGGGGCCGCCTGCCTGGCCGGACTTGCCGCCGGGGTCTGGAAAGACCAGGAAAGCCTGGCCGCACGACGCATGGTGGACCGCAGATTCACGCCGGAGATGACGAAAGACAATCGCGACAGGCTCTACGGAAGGTGGAAAAAAGCACTCGGGCGCGCCATGGCGTGGGAGGAAGAGGACAAAAAATAGAGGATGCAAGACGAAGGACAAAACGATAAATGATCAAGACGGATGTCATCATTATCGGCGGAGGGGCGACAGGCTGCGGGATCGCACGCGACCTGGCCCTGCGCGGCATTCCGCACTGCCTTATCGAAAAAGGAGATTACGCGGCAGGCGCCACCGGCGCGTGTCACGGGCTTTTGCACAGCGGGGGGCGCTACGTCATTTCCGACCCCGTCTCCGCACGAGAATGCTTTGACGAAAACATGATTCTGCGCCGCATTGGAGAAAAATGCGTGGAAAACACGGGCGGCCTGTTTGTGCGTCTGCCCGGAGATTCCAAAATCTACCGCGAACGCTTCTTGAGAAGCTGCGCCGAGATCGGAATTCCGACGGAAGTCATCTCCTCCAGCCGGGCGCTGGAGTTGGTCCCCTCACTCAATCCGGAGATTGAAGAGGCAATCCGGGTTCCCGATTGTTCGATCGACCCGTTTCGCCTGTGCATGCTGAACATGAAAACATCCGAGCTCAAGGGGGGCTTGAGCTTCACGCGTCACAGGGTCATCGACATTTTGAAGTCTCACGGCCGCTGCACCGGCTTCAAAGCAATTGACACGGGCATAGGCGAGGTGAAGGAAATATACGGCAACATCATTGTGAACGCCACGGGCGCATGGGCCGACCGTATAGCCCAACTGGCCGGCGGCGAAGTACCGCTTACCTTATCCAAAGGATCGCTGGTGATTACCAATCACAGACTGACGAATATGGTCATCAACCGTCTGCGGCCCGCCTCCGACGGGGATATTATCGTGCCCAACGAAGCAGTGTGCCTGGCCGGCACCACCTCGCTGGCCGTGGAAGACCCGGATAAAATCGCGATTTTGCCGGTAGAGGTGGACACCATCATCGGCGAGGCGGGACGAATGATCCCCCATTTCAATCACACGCGGATCATCCGGGCTTTTTCCGGCGTGCGCCCCCTGCTGAAATCACAGAAGCTCGACAGCCGTGAAAGCTCACGCGGATTTCAGATTATCGACCATCAAAACGGCATGTACAGCATCGTCGGGGGGAAGCTCACCACGTTCCGTCTCATGGCGGAAAAAATGGTGGATGCCATCATGAACGCCTTTAGCTTAAAAAAAGAATGCGAAACGGCGCAAAAGCCGCTCGACGGCCAGGAGGAGCTAAGCGGCTATCCTTTGTCCAAACGTCTGGCGGACATGAAAAATATCGTCTGCGAATGCGAACTCGTCACGCGTCAGGATGTCGAAAAAATCATCGAGCAGACCCAAACCCGTCACGTCGGAGACATTTCTCACCGGACGCGCCTGGGCATGGGGCCCTGCCAGGGCGGCTTTTGCACCTTCCGTGCGCTGGGGATCATGCATGATCTGGAGATTCTCTCGCCCGGGCAATCCGTAGGGTCGCTGCGGGATTTTCTCCAGCGAAGATTTCGTGGCATACGCCACGCCCTGTGGGGGGACCAGTTGCGGGAAGAGCAGCTCGTCGAATATATCTATCTGGGAATTCTGGCTTTGGGGAAACGAAGTGAGCCTCATTGAATATGATGCCATTGTGATCGGCGCGGGCGTGGCCGGACTGACCGCCGGCACGCTGCTGGCGGAAAAAGGCAAGAAGGTGGCGATCGTTACCGCCGGCGAGCCGACCGCCTGTTTGTCCACCGGTTGTATCGATTTTTGCTCTAACATGGACAACCCTGAAGAGGCGATTGCCGCCCTGCCCGCACACCACCCTTTTCACCTGGTCACCAAGACGC
>Ga0116182_1003097_pt1 | contig 15742 bp, 13 predicted proteins | sample AD_UKC077_MetaG_FD_89805 | JGI IMG/M metagenome (GOLD analysis project Ga0116182, IMG submission 89805) | Active sludge microbial communities of municipal wastewater-treating anaerobic digesters from USA - AD_UKC077_MetaG | ecosystem: Engineered > Bioreactor > Anaerobic > Digestate | place: USA...
CACGGGAGGAGCGACTCGAACGCCCGACACTCGGTTTTGGAGACCGATGCTCTACCAACTGAGCTACACCCGTAAGTAAAGGATGGCTTGGTTACCCAAACCATCCCTATAATAAGCTGGACTTAGTCCACAATTTCAATTACCTGACCAGCACCAACGGTACGTCCACCTTCGCGGATAGCGAAACGAAGACCTTGGTTAACCGCTACTGGGTAGATTAGCTCTACAGAAATGGTTACGTTGTCACCAGGCATAATCATCTCAACACCTTCTGGAAGAGTAATCTCTCCAGTTACGTCAAGAGTACGTAGGTAGAACTGAGGGCGGTACTTGTTATGGAATGGAGTGTGACGTCCACCTTCCTCTTTCTTAAGGATATAAACCTCTGCTTTGAAACGAGTGTGAGGAGTGATTGAACCTGGCTTAGCAAGTACTTGACCACGCTTAATCTCTTTCTTGTCGATACCACGAAGAAGAAGACCTACGTTATCACCAACTTCACCACGGTCAAGAATCTTACGGAACATCTCAACACCAGTTACAACAGTTTTTCTCTTTTCAGCACCAAGACCTACAAGCTCAACCTCTTCGCTAGTGTTGATAACGCCAGTCTCGATTCTACCAGTAGCAACAGTACCACGACCGGTGATAGAGAATACGTCCTCAACAGGCATTAGGAAAGGCTTCTCGTTCTCACGAGGAGGAATTGGAATATACTCATCAACAGCAGCCATTAGTTCCATTACCTTAGCAACCCACTCTGGCTCACCGTTAAGAGCACCTAGAGCAGAACCACGGATAACAGGAGCGTTGTCGCCATCAAAGTTGTAGAAGCTTAGAAGTTCGCGAACTTCCATTTCTACAAGCTCAAGCATCTCTGCATCGTCAACCATATCACACTTGTTAAGGAAAACAACAAGTTTTGGTACGTTTACCTGACGGGCAAGAAGAATGTGCTCGCGAGTTTGAGGCATAGGACCATCGGTAGCAGCTACTACGATGATAGCACCGTCCATCTGCGCAGCACCAGTAACCATGTTCTTTACGTAGTCAGCGTGACCTGGACAGTCAACGTGAGCGTAGTGGCGGTTTGCTGTTTGATACTCTACGTGAGAAGTATTAATGGTGATACCACGCTCTTTTTCTTCAGGAGCGTTGTCGATAGAATCGAATGTACGGAACTCAGAAAGACCAGCTTCAGCTAGAACCTTAGTAATAGCAGCGGTCAAAGTGGTTTTACCGTGGTCAACGTGACCAATGGTACCAATGTTAACGTGAGGTTTCGACCTATCAAATTTTTCTTTAGCCATAACTCCAGGTATTAATAAATTAGAAATTAGAGATTTGTTTTAGTTTTATTTTCTTAGAGAGAGCCAATGACGAGAATTGAACTCGTGACCTCTTCCTTACCAAGGAAGCGCTCTACCCCTGAGCTACATCGGCCTACGGCTAGAGCGGGAGACGAGACTCGAACCCGCGACCCTCAGCTTGGAAGGCTGATGCTCTACCGACTGAGCTACTCCCGCTTATTTAAGTCACTAACTGTTAGTTTATTGGATTAGGAATTGATTGCTTTATAACACACAAAAAACGACCAAACCCTTGATCTTTTTAACTACACACTTACTAACTGCCTTGTGGGGAGAGCAGGATTCGAACCTACGAAGGCGTACGCCAGCAGATTTACAGTCTGCCCCAGTTGGCCACTTTGGTATCTCCCCTAATTAAATTCTTCAAGAAAAAAAGAGCCGGTGGAGGGATTCGAACCCCCGACCAGCTGATTACAAATCAGCTGCTCTGGCCAACTGAGCTACACCGGCATTCTTTCGCTAGAACTACGATTTGATTCGCTGTTTACCCCCTCAAATCGGTTGGCAAATGTAGAAATAATTTAATTACCACCAAAACCTACGTGCTCTTTTTTTAAAAAAAATTGCCCCTTCACCTTTGGGGCAGTCTTTAATTAATACCTATACTTGGTGAAGGGGCTAATATTAAGCGCGTTGCAAATGTTATACTCCGCGTTGTTTTTCTTTGTGCTTATCTACTTGTCGCTTCAGTGCATCCACACATTCGTCTATTGCTTCCTCAAAAGTTTTGCATTTGCGCTCTGCAAAAAGGTCGTTTCCGGGAATATCAAGACGGATTTCGGCTATTTTATTCTCTAAATCCTGGGAGTTTTCGAGTCGAAGGAAAACCTCGGCTGATAGAATATTGTCATAAAAACGGTCCAACTTGTTTACCTTGCTATTAATAAAATCGATGAGTTTCTTGTCTGCATCGAACTTGATAGATTGGATCTTCACGTTCATAATTAATCCTCCTTTACATTAATTAGTGGCTCTTGGATGAGCCTTTACGTAAGCACTCTTAAGTTTTTGAAAAGAACTGTGTGTATATACTTGGGTTGCCCCAAGGTTTGCGTGACCTAGCAGCTCCTTAATTGCGTTTAAATCGGCTCCATTGTTTAGTAGGTGTGTGGCAAATGTGTGTCGAAGCACATGTGGGCTTTTCTTCTCTAGGGTTGTTACCAGCGATAAGTAACGGTTCACTACTCTATAAACGTATTTGGAGTATACTTGGTTGCCCTTATCTGTTAAAAAAAGTGCGGTTGTTGTTACATTTTCGAACTCTGATTGGCGAGCGTTTAAATACTCCCGAACCAATGGGAGAAGTTCGGGATGGATAGGCACAATGCGCTCCTTACTCCCCTTACCCATTACCTTTATGGTTCCAGCCTTTAAATCGACCCGCTGAAGGCTTAGCCCTACCAGCTCCGATAACCGAATACCTGTAAAGTAGAGCATGTAAATTATTAACTTATCGCGCAGGCCGTGATATCCTTCGGGGAATATCTCTCTTTCGAATAGCTTCTGGGTATCGCTATCCTTAACATATACGGGTAAACGCTTAGCCACTTTGGGGGCAACTACCTTTTGGGTAGGATCGCCACTAAATGCTCCAGTAATGTTTAAATAGTGGTAGTACTGCCGGAGTGTGGACAACTTGCGATTCACCGACCTAGGGGTTACTCCCTGATTGATGAGCGCAGCAACCCAAGCACGTATTTGCCTATGGGTTACAGCCGAAGGAACTTCGCTGCCTGGCAAATAGCCACAAAAGGTAAAAAACTGCCTCAAATCTGTACCATAAGAAAGGACAGTGTGGGCAGAATAACCTTTTTCTACTTCTAAATATTTAAGGAAAGCTTCTTGCATATTCGTATGATGCAAGATAACACTTACCTTACTCTTACCCAAAAAAAAATCAGGCAAAAATGCCTGATATATTTCTTAAAAAGGATTAAAAAAAGGATGTACAACTATGGTACTACTCCTCTTTTTGCTGAAGCTGCTGGATGTAAATGGCTTTCTTTACTGCCTCACGTTTTTCAACAGATGGCTTGGTGAAAGCTTGACGAGAACGAAGCTCCTTCATCATACCAGTTTTCTCAAATTTACGCTTAAATTTCTTTAGCGCCCTTTCAATATTTTCACCTTCCTTTATCGGTATAATAATCATGTCTGTGGTAATTTAATGAACCGCAAAATTATACTTAATGTTAACTATTTCAAAAATTTACCTGTTTTTCATACCTCCTTTTTGGTAAATTTTGGGACTGCAAAGATAGTTAATGAATTAAATTAATTCAACTAATCTACAGATAAATAATTCCTAACCCTGTAAAAATCTTCTTTTGTAATGAGGTTATTCTTAAGAATCTCATTGGGACTATTTATCTGCTTCACTTTACTTCTGTAGTAAATAATTGCTTTGGCCTGGTAGTCGGAAATGTATGGATGCTTCCTCAACTCGTCGTACGACACAGTGTTCAGGTTTACCTTTTTTATTAGTATAGTATCAATTTGTAGCTGAGGTGCCATTTTCTCTACCATATCCATGGAGATGCCATACACCTCGGTTAGCTGAGTGGGACTGTAAAATCCTCCAAGTAGGTTTCGGTAAGCCACAATACGTTTAGCAAACGTCCTCCCTATGCCGTTAACGCGGGTTAGCTCTGCTGTATCGGCGCTATTAATTGATACTGGAATAAAGACCTCTGTGGCAACCAATGTTGCCGATGAATCTAAATGGGTTGTCTTTACGCGGTCCTTAATAGCGATATAAGGTTCTAAACGTTGATAGGCTGCAGAATCAACTACATACATCTTACTAAAATCCTTAGGAGTGGCAAAGAATCCACCTTTGCTCCTGTAACGTAGTATTACTTTAGCCTGCTTGTCGGAAAATCCGAGTCGAACAAAATCGCCTAGGGTTGCCGTATTGGGATCGAAAGGGAATACCTCTGCTACTTTTGCGGCAGCAACTTCTTCCCTTTCTACCCTAGCCTGTTTTGCGGTGCTAGCTAGGTCAACATCTTTTAGGGACAAAAAGAAGCTATCGGCAAGAGACTGCACCCTTGAATCAAGCGTTACCTCTTTATGGATATACTTCCCATAGATTGTAGGCAAAATAAGCAACAACAAAATAATGAAAAGGAGTATAATAATACCCAAGCGTTCCCCTTTGGTAAACGTGAAATAGCTAGTCATATTCTTAACAAACCTTTTCATGCTGTCTTGTTATCCTAGTCCGCCAACAAAAATGCTGTATATAAATATTGCTGCTATTGCTAATGGAGCAACATAACGTACAATGAAGATGTAAGCAGGGAAATAACGAGCCTTCAACTTATTACCGTTCGAAAGTTCACTGCGCGTAAGATCTCGAGTGAAGTACCAGCCTATGAATAGCACAATGAAAAGTCCTCCCAATGGAAGAAGTACGTTTGATGCGGTAAAATCGAGTAAATCGAACACTCCCTTTCCAAATATGGTAAAATTGGATAGTGGGCCAAATGATAGCGATGCAAATATTCCTAGTACCGATATGGAGGCTGTAGCCAAAATGGTAGCTTTTCGTCTAGTAAGCTTAAGCTCCTCGGCAAAATAGGCAACAACAACCTCGAGTACCGATATTGTGGATGTAAGCGCTGCCACAGCCAGCAGAACAAAGAATATGGCGCCAAAAATATCTCCTCCAGGCATTTTTTGGAAAATACCTGGCAATGTTATAAACACAAGGCTAGGTCCCGAGGCTGGTTCGATATTGAAAGCGAAAACTGCAGGAAAAATCATCACCCCTGCAAGTATTGCTATAATAGTATCGGCAAGCGAGACCTCCACCGCGGTTAAAGCCAAGTTCTCATTCTTACCAAAGTAAGATGCATACGTAATTAGCGTTCCCATTCCCAAGCTCAGGGAGAAAAAGGCTTGTCCCAAAGCAAACAAAATTGTCTCCCCTGTTATCTTGGAAAAATCGGGTTTAAAAAGAAAGGAAAGGCCAGCCATGGCTCCATCAAGAGTAACAGAACGCAAGCAGAGTATAAGTATAAGCACAACCAAAAGAGGCATAAGCAGCTTAGTGTACTTCTCAATCCCCTTTTTTACACCAGCAATAACAATTGCCGCAGTAAGGATCATAAAAATGAGCTGCCAAATAATGGGGCGATAGGTTCCTGTTATAAAAGAGTTGAAGGAGTTCTGCAAATCGGCAGTGGATTGGTTTGCAAACCTATGAGTAACCGATTGCACAATATACTCCAAAGTCCAACCAGCAACGGCGCTATAGAATGCAAGAATAAAAAAAGCTGCAACAACACCCATAAATCCAACCATATACCATGGTTTATTGGGCGATAAAACTTTAAACGATCCAAATGCGTTGCGCTGCCCACGGCGACCTATAGCAAACTCCGACATCATTACAGGAACACCGATAAGAATAACACAAGCCAAATAGATTAATAGAAAGGCTCCTCCTCCATTCTGACCTGTTATGTAGGGGAATTTCCAGATGTTTCCAAGTCCTACTGCAGAACCTGCAGCAGCAGCAATAATACCAAATTTACTCCCAAAGCTATCGCGTATTGGGGATTGAGATGAAGACATAGGGTTGGTTTAAAAGGGTTAAACAAGTTTTTGGGTGCACCTAAGTTGTAGAAAAAATGTTTTTTATGCAAAGAGCCCGTTAAATAAAGTATGCAACAACTGTAAGTAAAGAGGAAAAGCCGCCTAGGTATATGCAAAAAGGCACAACACATAGGCGGCTCAATGCTATAAGTTATGTGGCTAAGCAATATCTATTTCGGGAGATAAGTAAACGTCTTGAATGGCGTTTAGAATCTTAATGCCTTCAACCATTGGTTTTTGAAAGGCCTTGCGCCCACTTATTAGCCCCATGCCACCGGCTCGTTTATTTATTACTGCCGTTTGGACTGCTTCGGACAAATCGCTAGCACCACTTGATGCCCCACCCGAGTTAATTAGACCAGAGCGACCGCTGTAGCAACTTAACACCTGATACCTTGTAAGATCTATTGGATGATTGGTGGTGAGTTGAGTGTACACCTTATCGTGAGTCTTTCCAAAATTGATGGTTTTAAATCCGCCATTAACCTCGGGAAGCTTCTGCTTTATGATATCGGCTTGTATGGTAACCCCAAGATGATTAGCCTGCCCAGTTAAATCGGCGGCAGTGTGGTAATCGACTCCATCCTTTTTAAACCCATTGTTGCGCAAATAGCACCAGAGCACTGTAGCCATTCCCAGCTCATGCGCCCTTTCAAAGGCCTCGGCAACCTCAACTATTTGGCGGTTGGACTCCTCCGACCCAAAGTAGATTGTTGCCCCAACTGCAACAGCACCTAAGTTCCAAGCCTCCTGAACGGAACCAAACATTATCTGATCGAACTTATTTGGATAGGTTAACAGCTCGTTATGGTTTAGCTTTACAATAAAAGGGATTCTGTGTACATATTTGCGTGATACCGCTGCTAGCACACCAAAGGTGGAAGCAACAGCATTGGCTCCTCCCTCTATGGCCAACTTCACAATATTCTCGGGATCGAAGTAAAGGGGATTAGGAGCAAATGATGCCCCTGCTGTGTGCTCTATGCCCTGATCCACGGGAAGTATTGATAGGTACCCTGTTCCAGATAAGCGCCCGTGGTTATACAGCGCTTGAATGCTACGAAGAACTTGCGGCGTACGATTTGATGAGGAGATTACCCTATCGACAAAATCGGAACCAGGAAGGTGCAAATTCTCTTTTGCAACCGTTGTACACCTATGCTCCAAAAGGAAACTGGCCTTGTCGGCAAGCAGGCTTACTATTTCACTGTAATTCATGGCTTTTGAGGATTAGTATTGGGATATACAAATCTACCTCAATATGGCCAAAAAGTCAATTTAAACTACAACTAGAATGGGTAGCCTATACCAAAATGGAACGCCCAGTCGTCTCGTTCATAGGGTCTATCGAAGGGGATCCACTCGTAGTAGGGTTGCGAGGGATCTGAAGGGCGAGCAGGATCGTGGATTTTCAATCCAAAATCGAACCGAAGGGAAAGAAATCCCAAGTTAAAACGTAGCCCCATACCAGTACCCAATGCAATTTGCTTGTAAAACTCGTTGGGTTTAAATAGAGCCCCCTGCCGCTCATCGTCTGCCGATATGGCCCAAATGTTCCCTGCATCAACAAAGAGGGCACCCTCAAGCACCCAGAACATTTTAAATCGGTACTCCACGTTGGCCTCAAGCTTAATGTCGGCGGTTTGATTGCGGTACGTTAAGTTGTCGCCAGGGTATGAGCCTGGACCCAAAGCACGAACATTCCATGCCCGCACACCGTTTGCCCCGCCAGAAAAGTATTTCTTTTCAAACGGTAAGGCTTTGGAGTTACCAAAAGGGTAACCTGCACCAAAGAACACACGGTACACAAAGGTGTTGGACTCATCTATAACTTGATGGAATGATATGTTAACATCGGCTCTAGCATACTGAGAGAAACTGGTACCAAAGATTTGATAGGTACCATCGTCGGATTTTTTCCCGAACTGAGAGTAAAGTCCACTTAGAATGTTACCCGACAGCTCGGCATTAAACCTTAGATAGGTGTAGCTTTTATTCTTTTGGATATTTTGATTGTTAAAGACTAAGCTGTACGATGTAACCGTTACAAACTGATTTATGTAGCTATTCTCCCTATATGTTCCTGTTATCTCATTCTTAAACTCATCGGACATATAGGGGAGGTTAACAATGTTAAACTCTACGGGGTTAAACGTGTGGGTTAACGATCCTGCATTACGCCAGTTATATCCAAACAGGAAGCTGGCAACCGTTCTGGTATAATCGGGACGACGCTGCCAACCATAAGATGCAGAAAAACGGGTGCGCGGACTATACTTATTAATGAACTCCTTGCCTGAGAAAGGGCTTAAGAAACGAGGCAAGTCCAATCCAACGGTTCCACCAAACTCTGTTGAACTCCTGATATTGCTTAAGCTGCTATTCTCCATTGCCTCAAATAAGCCACGGAACTTAATATCAAAAGATTCTGCCCCTTTAAATAGGTTTTTATGGGTGTAAATAATATTTCCCTCAGCACCATAGTTACCACTAGAGTTTGTGCCCACCAGCTCAACCTGATAGCTCTGTAGCGTTTGTGGACTAAGCTGAATATAACAGTTGAGCTCTGCTGAACGGGCCGTATCGGCATTCTGGCTATCAACAAAAAGAATAAAATCCTCGTTTGACGAGCGCTTAACCTCTTCAAAGTATATGTTTACCATGCGGTACAAGCGCAACGAGGTTAGGTTGCTGTGCGTTTTCTCTACTACTGCAGTAGAGTAAGCATCGCCAGGGCGTATCAGGTTTGCCTGATCTATTACCTTTAAATCAATACCTGGGTCAACAGGAAAGATATACTCTATTCTATCGGAGTAAACCGTATCTATAGCGCCCAAACGAACTAGGTTATTAAAAGAGCGGGGATCGAAATTGGGATAGAAGTAAACCTTATTAATCTTATACTTCTGAAATTTTTCAGAAATCCTTTCGCCTGTTACCGAACGCCTATACCTGTTGCGGAGCTGCAAAGTTAAATCGACCTGATAGCCGCCTATGGTTGTGTCGGCCTGAAATGTAATATAGTCGCGCGAGAGAAAGTAGTAGCCCTTATTTCGAAGCATGGACTCAACCCGTACCCGTTCCTGCTGCAGCACCTCTGTATCGAACATGCCATTGGGTTTAACCAGCGATAACGAGGTGTCGGCCAAAACAAGGGAACGGAGAACGGTATCCTCAACGTAGTACTTTACAGAACGAACCGTATATGGAGTTCCCAGTTTTACAGCGTACTCCACATTAGCACGCTGGCGACGGTAGGTAATGGTATCTTTTACCAAAGCTTTGTAATACCCTTTACTATTGAGATAAAGCTGAATATTTTTTGTGCTCTGCTCTACCAAAAAGGTATCCAATAGTATTGGCTCCTCTCCTATGGTTTTTAGCCACTTATGTATTCCTTTATACTTATTAGGGTTTGCTAGGTTATACATGCGCAGATGAAACCTAAATCCTAAAATGCGCTTATTGGGCTTCTGCCTTACGTAGCTGGAAAGTGATGGTACATTTTCCCCTTTATCCTCCACCTTTACGGTTGATTGGTTTAGCAAGTACTTATCGTTGGGTACGTTTTTGGTTATGCTACATGACGACAACACTAAGGTTACCAATAGTAACCCTAGCAAAACCCTTTGATGTTTACAACTTATGGTATTAGTGCAGAAATAATTTAAAATAGCCATAACATGCTTAAAGTATCGGAATTAGCGCTACGCCTAATTTGATGGAAAGATAAAAAAGATTTTTGATGAAACACCCAAAGGCCAATTGTAAGTAAATTACGTATTGACCAACTTATCCTATACACAGGGTGAATAACGTGTTGTAGCACTTTTTAGTGCACCATAAAACCAAATCCCTTCTTATTTCTACATAAAATCATACAACGTAACTTAGCGGATACTACATTTGCACCATGCTAAGTAAAAATGCCATTAAAAGGATTGCTGCTTTAAGAACAAAAAAGCACAGAAAGGAGACAAACCAGTTTATTGCCGAGGGACAGAAACTGGTTGAAGACCTATTGCTCTCCGGAATAAACATAAAAAACATATACCACACCGCAGCGTTGGCACCGCTTGGGCTGAGTAAAAGCGTTGATGTTGAAATCATCACGGAACAGGAGATGAAAAAAATTAGTGGACTAACCACTCCTACTCCCGTTTTGGCCATTGCCGACATCCCACAGCACAGCTACAACGAAACCGAACTTAGCCAAAGCCTTTCCATTGCCCTTGATGATATTCAGGATCCAGGGAACTTGGGAACCATAATTCGCCTTGCCGATTGGTTTGGGTTTGATTTCCTTTTGTGCTCCAAGGGAACGGTTGATGCCTATTCTCCCAAAGTGGTGCAAGCCAGCATGGGCGCTGTTGCTAGGGTTAAAATTGTTGAGGTTGATTTGCCGCAACTAATAGGCAATTTAGCCCAGAAGGGCGTTCCTATTTACGGCACATTCCTTAATGGCACTGATATCTACAACGAAAGTCTTACACAAAACGGTATTGTGATTATGGGGAATGAAGGGAATGGGATATCAAATGAGATTGAAATGCTAGTGAATAAAAAGCTATACATCCCAACCTTTGCTAAAGGCAATTTAACCAGCGAATCGTTAAACGTTGCAATGGCCACTGCCATTATATGCTCTGAGTTTAGGAGGAGAAAGGTTTAAGATTTAAGGTTTGAAATTTAAGGTTCAAGATTTAAGATTTAAGGAACCAAACACTAAACACCAAATACCAAACACCAGAAACAGCCCCACCTATCGACTCACTTAAGATACCTAGCCACCGATTCGGCAATTAGTTCCCCGTCAACTGCCGACGACACAATACCTCCTGCATATCCAGCACCTTCCCCACAGGGGAACAGCCCGTTTAGCTGCACATGCTGTAGCGTTTCGGGATCGCGCGGAATTCTAACTGGCGATGATGTGCGCGACTCTACACCAAGAATTTGAGCCTCGTTGGTTAAAAAACCGTTCATTTTACGACCAAACTCTTTAAACCCTTGCTGTAGTCGGGTTGCAATATCGGCAGGTAGCCACTTGTGCAAATCGGAAGGATTTGTACCCGGATGGTATGAGCACTTGGGTAGCGATGAAGATGTTTTCCCTTGAACAAAATCGGCCAAACGCTGGGCAGGAGCCGTAAAACCTTTCCCGCCGTGGATTGCAGCCTGCTCCTCGAGCCAACGCTGGTAGTTAAGCCCCGAGAGAGGGTTCTTTGGGTCGAAGTTGGGAATATCCTCAAGCCTAATCTCCACAACCATTCCTGAGTTTGCAAAACGGGAGTTGCGCAGCGATGGCGACATGCCATTTACCACCACCTCGCCATCCTCGGTTGCCGCGGGAACAATAAATCCGCCTGGACACATACAGAAGCTGTAAACGCCTCTCCCCTCAACCTGATGAACAAGGCTATAGGAAGCAGCAGGCAGAAAATCGTTACGCTTTGCCCCGTGATACTGTATAGAATCAATTAGCTCCTGTGGGTGCTCCACCCTTACCCCCATTGCAAAGGGCTTAGCCTCAATAAGAATCCCCTGTTCAACAAGCATTGTGTAGATATCGCGAGCAGAGTGTCCCGTTGCCAAAATAACAGCAGCGGCATCAATAGTGCTACCATCGGCTAATTCAACACCACTAGCCTTACCGTTGGAGGTAAGAATTCTTGATACACGTTTGCCAAAATGCACCTCGCCCCCATTAGCAATAATGGTTTCCCTTATGTTAACAATTATGCCCGGAAGCTTATTGGTTCCTATGTGCGGATGAGCCTCGTAAAGAATATTCTCATTGGCTCCATGCAGGTGCAGGTTGTAAAGAATGCGGCTTAGGTCGCCACGTTTTTTGGAGCGGGTGTATAGCTTGCCGTCAGAGAATGTGCCTGCCCCACCCTCACCAAAAGCGTAGTTTGAATCGAGGTTAAGGTTATGCTCACGGCTTAGCTTGGCTATGTCGCGCTTACGATCGCTAACGGCGTTACCCCGCTCAATAAGTATAGGCTTATAGCCCAGCTCTATTAACCGTAATGCGGCAAAAAGACCTGCTGGCCCTGCCCCCACAATAGCAACGGGTGTTGACCACGTAACGTTAAGGTAACGAAAGGTTGGCGCATTGGATTTAACCTGCTCGGCCCCCTTAAACACGCGAACGCCAAGGTTTACCTTGATGTTGCCACGGCGAGCATCAATTGATTTACGGGTGATTACGTACTTTGAAACCTGTTCGGGTTTAAGCCCCAATTGCTTGGCTAAGGCGCGCTTTACCTGCTGCTCATTAGCCGCATCGGCGGGCGAAAGTACTAGGTTAACATCAACTGGCATGAACTACTCAAAATGAAATGAAATTACTAATAGCTGCGACTGCATGTGGTCAATCGCATTTACATACCCTTCGGCTTCCTCAAGGTAATCGCGGGTTAACACGTTTAGGAAACCGGAACTCCACTTTATCTCCGTTGAAAATTTAAAATACTGCAGAAAAAAATCTAATCCAAAACCAAACTCATAGTAAATGTCGCCCTTAATGGTTTTAAGCCAAACCTTATCCTCATAGTTCAGCTTTTTATAGGCGGCCATATCAATCCTAAAATTGGTTCCAGCAATTAGATAGGGTCTAAAATTACTAGTTCGTACTGCCGAATACTTAATCATTAAAGGCACCTCTATGAACGACGATTCAACCTTAAGCTGCTCAATACTCTCAGAGCCATTCACGTAAAAATCGATATTACGTTGGCCAAATGCCAATCCGGGTAAAGTGCGCAGATGGAAATTCTCACTTAACCTAAAATCGGCAATACCATTAACGTTAAAACCAGGGATTAGCGAACTAACATCGGCAAAATAGTTAACATCCTCACCTTCGGGAGCCACGCTATTCCGCATAGAAAAGTCCATTACGTTTATTCCCAACGAAAAGCCAAACCGCAACCGGCGTCCAGTGTCATAACCAGGGTCGTTAAACTGGATAGGAGCCTTTATTTGGGCTACGCAGGGTAGAGCCAGTAGAAGCGCTATAGAGAAAAGCAATGGTTTGCGTAAGGACATTACAATGGAATAATGGTGTTAGACCTTTTAGTTTAGATGTTAGACAATAGAAGTTACAATCAGAACATCAACCTCTATAAACGGGTGTACCTTCAAAATATTACGTATTAAAGAGAATGATGCAATATTATACAGCAGGTCTAGAGCATTACGCTTTAGTAATGTCGTCCACCGTAAAGTGTTGCAATACCAAAGGACAGCTTCTTGGCAGAGCATCCCTCAAATCCAGCATCGCGCATCATCTTAACAAAATCGGCTCCTTCGGGGAAACGCTCCACGCTCTCTGGTAAGTAGGTGTATGCCTGCTTATGCCCAGAAACCATGCGCCCAACAAACGGAAGAACAGAGTGAAAGTAAAAACGGTATAGCCCCTTCATGGGAAACTTACTGGGTGTTGAGAACTCAAGCACAAATACTTTTCCGCCAGGCTTAAGCACCCTGCGAATCTCGCGTAGGCCAAGGTCGGGGCGGCTAAAGTTACGTACACCAAAGGCCACCATTGCACAATCGAATGTTGCATCGGGGTAAGGAATATCCTCGGCGGCAGCGCGCTTAAGCTGAATCCTATCGGACAAGCCCTTGTTATACACCTTACGGCGACCAACGGCAAGCATCTGCTCTGCCACATCAATACCCGTTATACGGATATCCTTAGAGCGCTTGCCCAGCATAATGGCCAAATCGGCGGTACCTGTGGCAATATCCAGAACATGAGAGGGGTTCTCGGCTTTAAGCTTTTTAATCAGCTTTTTGCGCCAAATCCTGTCGATGTTAAGGCTCAGGATATGATTTAGCAAATCGTAACGAGGGGCAATCTCGTTGAACATTGCCTCAACGGTTGCCCCTTTTACGTTTGCAGTAGAATTACTGTTGGTATCTGTCATCTATTTGCACATGTTGCTTCCGGTGATAAGCTCCTCAAGGGCATTATCGTAAACCTTTTTAAGGTCGCTAATAAAGCCAAAGGAAACATCATCAACACGAACTTCCGATTTGGTAACGTGACCAAGGGTGGTGAACGGTATCTCGTTCTCCACCATAAAGTCGATAAACTGAGTTTCCCTTGAAGGTGAAACAGTAACCACTACCCTACCCTGCGATTCGCCAAATAGGAAAGCATCGCTACGAATCTCGGCATCGGTTGTAATATCGAAACCAAGGTTACGAGGCATAGCGCTCTCTAGTAGGGTGATGAATAGACCACCATCGGAAACATCGTGAGCAGATTGAACAAGGTTTAGCTGAATAAGCGTAGCCAAAGCCTGCTGCATGCGGTACTCCTCTTCCAAATCGAAGTATGGCGCTGGAGATGCTTTAACCTTGTGGTAACTGTATAGGTATTCTGAAGAAGCAATATCGTTGTAAGTTTTTCCAATTAGGAAAATCATGTGTCCTTTATCCTTAAAGGCAAGGGTTGTTTGGTGGTTCTTGTTATCAACAATACCAAGCATACCAATGGTTGGGGTTGGGAACACAGCCTCGTCCTTGCCACCTATGGTAGATTGGTTGTAGAAGCTAACGTTACCACCGGTTACAGGAGTTCCGAATTTCTCGCAAGCCCTGCCCATACCCTTAATGGCACCAACAAACTGCCAGAAAACCTCTGGGTTGTATGGATTTCCAAAGTTCAAGCAGTTGGTAATTGCCAATGGCTTACCGCCTGAGCAAACAATGTTACGCGAAGCCTCAGCAACGGCAATCATTGTTCCCACCTCTGGATCGGCCTTAACGTAACGAGGGTTACAGTCAACCGATACGGCCAAAGCCCTATCAGTGCCTTTTAGGTTGATGATACCAGCATCGGATGGGAAGTTAGTACCCATGTTGGCGGTTCCCACCATGGTATCGTACTGCTCGTAAACCCAACGCTTTGATGCGATATTTGGATGTTTAATTAGGTGAACAGCCACCTCACGTAGATCCTGAGGTTCGGCTATTGAGTTCATATCAAACTTCTTGTACTCTTGGTAGTACGCTGGTTCGCGGTACTCACGCTGATAAACAGGGGCACCACCACCAAGTACTAGGGTAGATGCAGGAACTAGGGCTACAAGCTCACCATGGTAGAAGAACTCAAGGTTATCGCCCTCGGTAACCTCACCAATAATGGCGTAGTTAATATCCCACTTCTCAAAAATGGCCTCCACATCCCTCTCGCGTCCCTTGTGCACAACCACAAGCATACGCTCCTGAGACTCAGATAGAAGTATTTCAAATGGCTCCATGTTCTTTTGGCGAAGGGGTACCTTATCAAGGTCAACACGCATACCGTGTGCACCCTTCTCCGACATCTCTGATGTAGAGCAGATGATACCCGCTGCACCCATATCCTGCATACCAACAACGGCGCCAGTAGGAATAAGCTCCTGAGTAGCCTCAAGAAGCAGCTTCTCCATGAATGGGTCGCCTACTTGGATTGAAGGTATATCATCAGCTGAATCCTCGGTGATATTTGCAGAAGCAAAGGTTGCTCCATGAATACCATCCTTACCAGTTGATGAACCAACAATGTACACTGGATTTCCTTTACCCTTTGATATAGCAGAAATTACATTTCCTTTCTCAACAAGACCAACCGACATGGCATTAACCAGCGGATTAGTATTGTAAGAATCATCAAAGAACACCTCGCCAGCAAGCACGGGAATACCAAAGGCATTACCGTAATCGCCAATACCCTTAACAACACCTTTGATTAGCCACTTGGTGCGATCGAG
>Ga0116182_1003098_pt1 | contig 15741 bp, 17 predicted proteins | sample AD_UKC077_MetaG_FD_89805 | JGI IMG/M metagenome (GOLD analysis project Ga0116182, IMG submission 89805) | Active sludge microbial communities of municipal wastewater-treating anaerobic digesters from USA - AD_UKC077_MetaG | ecosystem: Engineered > Bioreactor > Anaerobic > Digestate | place: USA...
AAATCTCACTCCAGGCTCCACCACCCCCATAAGTAGTAATTAAAGTAGAACTATTTTCAGAAAAATATGAATTTTCACCATTCAAAGGATTTGGCCACCCTGAAGTTATTGGATTTCCAATACTTGCATTATAAACTAAACCTTCAGATAAAGTTAAATTGGTTATAGAAACACCACCAGCACCACCACCACCTGGATATGTATTATCACCACCTAAAGTGTAATCTGGTGCACCAGTTCCTCCTGCTGCTATTACATAAACTGATGCTTCTATAGTATTTCCTATAACTTTACGAAAAGAAAAAGTTCCACTTTCGAAAAAAGTAATTTTTACATATTCGCCGTCATAATAAACACTTGCATCAGTTGAAATATCAATAGGATACCAATATCCAGCAAGAACATCTATAGATTCTTCTCCAAGTTTACAAGTATCATTATTCCACTTTAAAATATATTTCTTTCGTTCTAACATATAAGATTACTTTAAATTTCCAAAAGCATACCAAATACCTCCGCCATAATGAACAACTGAAGCTCCTGCATATTGGTCAATTAATCTTATAGATGAATCAGTTGAAAGTAAAGTACTTGCATTTAAAGTAATATATCCAGTACTTGCATTTAAAATAGTTGTCTGAAATCCTTCAGAAAGTGTATTTGGTAAAGTAATTCTTAATGACGCATCACATTTAATAACCTTTAAATTATCTGAAGAACTAACTGTATAAGCTGTACTTACTTCTTTAAATGTAGAGTATTTTAATTGTGCATCAATTTGTGTTTTTGTATAAAAGAAATCAGTGATATCAACACTTTCAAATACTGAAACATCAACAATATCATTTCTCCATACACTATTTGAAGCATCATAAGCCAAAACTTGTCCGTGACTTGGATCAACTATTGAAACGTCAGTTAAAGCAGTTAAACTTGTTAAAATATCTAAACTTGTATCTATTTGGTGTGTTGTACTATTCCAAGTTAAACCTGATCCAATACTTGAATTCTTTACATATTGCCCAAGTGAACCATCAACATAACTTTTTGATGCTGTATTTAATGAATTAATATATCCATAAACATTTGAAAATGAAGCATCCGTTTCCCATTTTAAATAAAAGAATCCAGAAATATCTACGGGGGTTCTATTTACCCAAGTGTTTGTTTTCCATTGTAAAACTTGGTATTCTGAAGGATCTTGTGTACTTGAGTCAACCCACATACTAATATCTGGAGCAAACATTAATAATCTTCCTTTACCATTCTCGTAATAATCTGAATGTAAACTTACATCTTTTAATTTTGAAAGAAAAAATAAACCAGTACTAACTTCCAAGTAATTGCTTGCATCCCAATAAAAATCTGTTCCAAAGGATGCGCATTTCATAAATTCACCACTTACATAAAGTTTTCCATTATTCCACTCAAAATCATTACCTAAAGAAGCAGAAGGAATGAACTTTGTTAAAGCTAAACCAACTGATGCATTTAAAGCAGCTATAGAACCATCAACATATTCTTTTGAAATATTATTTGTTATGTCTAATTTCCATTGTAGTGTTGAAGTATCAAATACAAAGTCAGGTCCCATTGAAGAATCTCTAACAAACCCAACTAAAGAACTTAAATCTATAATCCACATAGAAGAACTATCAAGTTTAAATCCAGTTCCTAAGGATGAATTTTGAACAAAAATACTTTCATCAACTACCCAAAATCCATTATCATAAAGTAACCCAAATCCAAATGAAGTATCTCTAACATATAAATTATCTAAAGCCCCATCTTGTAGTTCTACCTTTGAATAAAAGATACTTTCATCAACTACCCAAAATCCATTATCATAAAGTAACCCAAATCCAAATGAAGTATCTCTAACATATAAATTATCTAAAGCCCCATCTTGTAGTTCTACCTTTGAATAAAAGTTTGCTGAATTTAAACCTCCACCACCTGTATTATAAACATAAATATTTCCGGCAGCAGTTCCTCCTTTTAGGTAAAAACCGTGATCAACATAAGAACTTTTTAATGAAACGTCTATTGCCATTTTAATAATTTAAATTTATTGTCTCTGAGTTATCATACTCTAACCAAGAACATTTATAAGTATCATCGCCTACATTATATGTATAATCTGTAAGTAAATATTTTCTTATTGATGGATCATAAGTATCAACCCACATACTAAATGGTTTTAAGAATCCTGCATATTTTAATGTTCCATCTATTTTTCTTCTATTTCTATTATAAAGTTGAAATCTACCATGAATTAACCATTCTTGTAATGAATAATATTGTAAGGCATCTTTATCTGTCCAATATGTTGTTCTATTTTCCCAAGAAGAACCATAAAAAATCCCATTTCTATAATTTAAATTATCAACATCAAAAACTTTTAAATTAACTGTCTCTTTATTAAGAACTTTATTATTAATTTCAGCAGTTAATCTATTATTTTGTAAACCACTATTTGCACTAATACGAAAATCTCCATAATAAGCAAATAAATTATAAGTATAATAATTATTTGCTCCTGCTGGGCTTATTCTATCACCTGAAGTAATTCCCCAAATTAACTCAAAATCTCCACTTCCTAAAGTCCATCCACTTACATCACCAATTGGAATATCAATATTTACTTCAGCAACACCTGTATCAGGATTAAAATCAGAACCACCAATATCTACGTGACAACTTACATCTTTAAATGAACTTGATGTAGAAAATTTCCAATAATCACCATTTGGTTCATAAACTATATAACGATTTCCGGGAGGAACCCTTAACCAATAAATTAATCTATGATCATAAGCAGAAAAACCACCACTTCCAGGATAAATACTTGCATATTTGAATTTAATATTTAGTGTTGTAGCAGAACCAAGAGAAGCATCAACGAAATCTTTTTCATTATTTATAGTCATTCTAAATCTTGTAGATAAACTACCATAATCATATTCATTATTCTGGAAAACTCCACCTGAAAATCTTGCTTGCCACCCATAACGATAAATTGCATTACCTATTGTTTTATAAGGATTTCCAGGTTTCATTGGAGCAAGTCCTAAAAATGGATATGTCTCACGAACATTATATCCAACAGATACTTCAAAAAATCCATTTGATTGATAGCCAGGAAAATATATTCCATTTGTTTTATTATAACTTGCATAAACATCCCATCCTTTTATTTTAGGATAAGTAACTGTAGGAGTTTGACTTGTTATGTTTACTTCAGCTAAATCCCAACCAGTTAAGTTAATATATTGCTCGGTTTCAGCGTTTATTTCGAGAAATTGTAAACCTGGAATCATTGAAATAGATTGAGAACCTCCTGTAAATGCTTTATCTGTAAAACTTGAAATAGGTAAATAAATTGAAGGTTCATAAATATTTACTAAACTTCCATCATCACTATATCCATAACTTAAATCTGCTGAATATTCTATATAATATTTACTACCATCATTAACCCAAACATCGGCATATCTCTGGATGTACCACTTTTCATTCCACCAATATAAATAGCAATCAAATGGTATAAGCAAACTTTCTAATATTTCTTCTCCACCATTTTTATCTATATTATTTTCCCAGAAAACTTCAGTATCTACTGCACAAGTATTAAAACAACTTCTTGTATTCGTTAATGTCGCACCGGAAGGATCTAATGAGCAATTTAATCTTATATTATCAGATTTACCAGTTAACTTTAACGTATCATTAATTACGTCTAAAATGCTTCTACGATCTATTTCATCAATTATAATAGGGTGTGTGTTATTTAATTTTGAAATATAATTTGAAGCAGTTAATTTTATAATTGAATTTTCTAAATATTTTTGTGTGACAACATTTGAGTTTATGAATCCATTAAATAAAACTACTTCTTCAGTTCCTAATGAGGCATTTACTACTATTTTAAATTCTTTTTCATCAAGTGTTGCTATATCCTCTAAATCATACCAATTTGATGAATCATTTAAAATATTTAATGAACAAGTTTGTCCAATTAAAGGTTTAAACCATCCATCATGTTTATAATCAATTTGAAGTCCATTATTTCCGGCTAATTTTAACCTAATTGGATTTCCTGAATAGTCATTTTTTTGTAAACTAATTCTATATCCAACTCCACCAATTGAAATATGTTCTAAATAATATTTTTCAGTATAAGCCATTATCTTAATGATTTTACAGTTTCAGCGGTCGTAACAGCTAATAATAAATCTTGTCCATCTAAACGAAATTCTCCTTTAAGAACCTGATTTGAAGAACTTTCTGCTAATATTTTCTGAAGTTTATTTAATGGAGCTATAACTTCAGGGTTTACAGAAGCCGAAGGATAATCACCAACAGTAGCTAAAGTCTCTCCATAAACTAAACCACCTTGAGCAAAAGATTGACTTGAAATCACAGCAATCTGAGCGGCTGTTGAAGCAGCTACTAAAACAGATGTAATAGCACCCGCTATAGGTCCTAAATCTGCAAAAGCTTTTGTAATTGCTAATGCTCCATTTATTATAGCTTGAGCTATAGAAATTTTCTTTTGTTTCTCAGCATACTTTTTCTCAATTTGTTCTTTCTTTGCTGCATTATCTCCAGCTGCTCTTAATTCACGATTTTTCGCTGCTTCATAAAGATTTGCAAGAGTATCTGTAATTGACAAAGCAGCATCAAAAGCAAGTTGTGTTATTTGAGCTCTTTGTTCCTCAGCTGCTTGAAGTATAGCTGTTTTTGCATCTTCATATTCTTGATCTTTTACAAGTCCTTGTGTATGAAGTTCTTCAAGAGAAGCAAGTCTTTGATCTTTTGTTAATTTATCATTTTCTAATTCTTTACTTAAACGATCTTGAGCCGCATTCTGAGCTTTTTCTAAATCTTCTGCTCTCCATTCATCGTGTAATTGTCCAACCTTTGCAAGATAATTTGCTTCTATTAATTCTCTTTCTTTCGCAGATTGAGCTTCAGCTAAAGCATTTTCTTTTTCATATTGAAGTTTAGTTTCAGCAACAAGTCTTGCATCTTTCATTTTTAATAAAGTATTCTCTTGTTCTAACTTCATTAATTCGTTTTGGTATGCCTTTTCATTTTCAGCTTGTTTTGCTATATCAGCTGCAATTTGAGCATCTACTGTTGCTTCTTGTTTCTTAAACCTTAATACTTCTTCACTTGCCCTTGCTACTTCATTCTCATAGTTTGCTTGAGCCTGAGCAATCTTTAATCTTGTATCATCACTTGTATCAGAGGCAGCTTTTGCTTGAGCTTCAAGTAATTTCCATTCTTCATAAGCATAATCTATTCTCCTTCTTGAAATAGCGTCCATTTGAGACATAATACTATTAAGAAGTTCTTGTCTTTTTAATCTACTTTCTTCTGTTTTTCCAGCTTCTCCAGCAAGTTGTTCTCTTGTTTGAGCTAACTTTGTTTCCATTCTTGCTAACTCAACTGTGTTCTTTATCTGCTTATCCATTAAAGCATCTTCTTGTTGAGCTAAACCTAATCCAGTTTTTCCAGCTGCAATTATTTCATCCTTTATTTCTTTAAGTTCACTAATGGTTTTTCCTGTAGTAATCATAACAACTGCTTCACCTACTTTCTTTGCACCTTCAGCCGCAGCTTCAAAGTATTGTTTTGCTTGTTCTTTTGCATCTTTATCAAAAATACCTTTTATAGCAAGCCCAGCACCCATTGCACCGTTCTTGATTATTTCCCACCCAGCCGTAAACATTTGAATCACACCTTGGAATCTCGTTACAAGATTTTCTTTTATTACATTCCAAAGATCTTTTATTGCTTCTTTAGGATCGGAAAAAGCTTTTATTAACCATTCACCGACTTTAACAAGTTGTCCTACAAGATAATTTAAAACTCCTTTTAAAAACCCAAGAACCTCTTCCATTTTATCGGCTGCTTCACCTGATCTTTTAAAAGCTGCTACTAAACCACCAATAGCTAAAGCAACTGCTGCGATTATAGCACCAATACCTGTTGCCATAAATGCTGAAGCGAATCCTTTTACTGAAGAGGCAAGTGTTTTAAATGCTTGAACTCCAGTACTCATTAAACCACTTAAACCACCAGTCATTATATTTAATGACTGTCCAACATTTGAAGCAGCATCTTTAAATCCAGCCTTTAAATCTGAATTTAATTTCTTTACATTTGTTTGAAAAGATTTTACTTGCTCCTTTGCAGATTGAATTCCCTTTTGAAGTTCTGCTACTTGCGCTGTAATTCTTAAACTTAAATCAGCTAATATTGAAGCCATAAAAATAAATTATTTTATTATTTATTTCATTTTAAAAAAGACTAATTATTTCTTTAAATGTATCGTCAGACATCACATCCCTTTCTACCTTTTTATCAAAAGTAAATGGTAATAGTTCGTTTTTAAATGAAGAGTAGGTAACTTTTCTTTTTCGAGAAGGCGTTAAGAGATAGTTATAATAAATCTGTAAACGAGTTCTTTCCCACTCGTCTTGATTTTTAATTTGTTCCTGCTCGAAATAAATCGATAAGGCTATATCGATTTCTCTAGGAGTATAATCATAGAACTCATAAAGGGGAATGTGAAGATAAACTAAACACATTCCCCCAAGTTCTTCAATCGTTATTTTTTTTTATCTCCAGTATCGCCAGATTTAGGCAAAGGAAATGAATGCATAATTATTTCATAAAATTCAGACATACTTTCATCAAGAATATCTTCCATTTGATCCTTTGTTAAAGTCATAGGTCGATCTAAAGCTTTATGTCCTGCTATTAAAGCATACCAAAGTAAAACTTCAAGTAAAGAAATATCATTCTCAAGATCATTTAAAGAACCTTTTCCTTCACGTTCGAAGTTACGTATAGCTGCATAACTGACACGAATAGGCCATTTTTCCCCTTTAAAGGAAATGTATTGAACTTCCTGCATAAATTATAAAATTAAGGTGTTGTTAATATCTCAAGAGGTCCAGAACCTGTGATCTCAAATGAATAAGTCACTGCTGCACCAACTCCGCCTTCCATTGAAATAGAAGAGAAATATCCTGAACCTGAATAATACTTATTTGCCGATACATCTGGTTTAATCATAATACCAATGCTTGCATCTGAGTTCATAAGACTATCTGCCATTTCAAACATACCATATCCGGTTTGAGTAGCTGTTCTAATTACTAATCCGGAGCCACTTACACTCCATCCATGCATATCAGGAATATTTTGTTTTGCCCCAGAAGCATCCATACAAGCAACTTCAATCATATCTCTGTCAAGAGAAAGAGAAAAGTCAGTTGCACATCCAACAGTTGAAGCATCTATATAGATCTTCATTGCTTTACTAAATAAAGGTGTTCCCATTATAAAATATTATTTTTAGTTTAATTATATATTATTAATTTTTAAATATAGATTGAGTTAAATTCCAATAGATTTGAGTATTGATCCTTATCAAGATCAAAACTATGAGTATCATTTATGAACCAAATATCTTGTATTCCATTATATTCCTTTCCATTTAACATATCTTGTATATAATCTGACAATTGGTTTGTTGTTTCAGTACTTGGTGAAATAATACGAACGAAAATAATATAATTCGTAAAAGCATTCTTTGAATTAATACAATCTACCTGTGAAGCTTTACGAAATGAAAATACTATCCAATCTTTTGTAATATCATAGTTTTCTTCAAGAGTCTCAAAGAATATTCTATTATTTACTAAAGTATTTAATGAAGTATCACTTGTCATTATATGATATAAATCATCTTGGTAAGCCATATTATTTAACTTTTTTTGCTTTTATTTTATTTACTCTATTTAAAAAATCCTCATTAAATAAATCTACAAAGTTTTCAGCTAAACCATCTATCATTCCAGAAATTCTATTTTTTCCAAGAATACTTCCTCTTTTTGCTCCTTTTTTTGTAGTTCTTTCTTTAGTTCCTTTTTCCAAGAATCTTAAAATTATTCCTTTAGGGGGTTGTTTTGGATTATCTTTATTTCGTTCACCCGAACGAACACCTGCCCAAATTGATAAGGGAATAGATTTATTCGTAAAAATACCAATATTTTTTTTCATTTCTGGAGAATAAGGCATTGCAGTTCTTAAAGGAGAAGAGACGGATCTTCTTGCTACACTCTTCATTGCACCCATTAATATTTGTTCTTGAGTTAAAAAATCAAGTTCATTTAAAGAGTTTAATGCTTCTTGCCCACCTCTTAGTTCCATATCCATTTTATTCTTCCTCCCAAACTTTACATCTTATTCTTGTATAATCGCAACGTCCTTCTGTAAAGATATGCCTTATAGAATAATATTGATTATCATACTTTATCCTACACGCATAATTTATTTCAGGATCATAACGAACCGTAAACTCAACATCACTACTTGGTAAGATACCAACTTCTGAAAATTGTGAACCACCGCCAAGTAAATAGAAATTTGCCCAAGATTCTTTTAAGAATGAATAAATTTTTATTGGAGTACCAATACTATTTACTGAAGTTACTTCTTTTTCGATAGTAATATGTTTATTAAATCCTGAAGTAATCATTTAAAAAGTTAATATTTTATGAACATCAAGTATTCTTTCGAAAGCTTTAGTATCTCTAGTAGAAGTAAATTGATAATCACTTCTTTCACTATCATACAAATCACTAATTTTTATTAAAATAGCTTGCTTTATATCTTGAGGGCATTGATTATAATTAAAACCAGTTTTAAAAGATATAGTTAAAATATCAGTATCTATAACTGATGGAAATTCTAAATAAAATCCATTTCTAAATGTTCTTGTTTTTAAAGGAGAATAACTTATAGAAGCATCATCAATAACGGAAGTTAATGAATTGAAATTACCTTCATCATAAAATAAAGTATCTGAACAAAAATCATCAAGTATTAACACATTATTAGTCAATGCTATATCTTTACCAATATATTGTTCTGCTCTCAAAGTAGCTGCAAAAATTAATCCTTGGATAAAATCATCATCTATTTCAAATGTTTCATCTACCCTTAAATGTCTTTTAGCTTCATCTAAAGATACAGGAAAACTTACCTTTGTTTTAGTAATTTGTTTTAAAGGAATATCTTGGAATAAACTCATCTTATTAAGTTATTTTAATAAAAAAAGGAGATGGAGACTAAGCTCCATCTCCTATATTTTTAACTCATTAAAAATATTAATAAGTAGAAGCATCAAGAATAGCAAAAGCTCTCTTGTTAGCGCATCCGGTATCGAATAATCCAACGGCAGTAAGGTTGATAAGACCTTTCTTAGCATTGCTATAAGGATCAACTATAATTTCAATTCCACCCCACTGTCCAACAACTTGCTTGCTCCAGTCTCCGAAATAAACTCTATTTGAGTTAGCTGAAGGAACACCATAAGCAGGATAACCATTCATTTCACTTCCTTCCCAAGCGAATTTAATACCAGCAGAACTTGCATTTAAACCCTTAAGGAACGATTTACCAGTAGGAGTAGTTACGTAAGCTTGATTAGCAATTACATAATTTCCAACAGAAGCTTCCATATCAAGAATGTTCTGATAAGTAATGCTTTTACCTGTAGTTTTTATCTGAGTTGCAGCATCAGTTTCAAGTGTATCAAAAACATCATTTGTAACGGCTTTCCATACACCATTTACAAGGTTTTGGATGATACTTGCATAAACACCAGGATTAGTCTGAGCAAGAGTTTCACGAGTTATAGACTGAGTGTGTGTAACTCTACGAGCTGCAAGAACAAGTGAATCTGGAGTCATATTTGCTGAAGCTGCACTTGCATCTTCTCCAGGGAATGTAGCAAGGTCTTCATCCATTGATGGAACTGCGAAATTACCTGTTAAACCAGTGTACATCGTAACACCAAGTTGAGTAAGAAATTCCTGAGCAGGAGCTTTAAGAATATCAATACCATTGGCAACCGATTTATTTATAATATCGGCATCGGTAGATGTGATGATAGGATCTGCACGAAGTTCGAACTTACGAGAACCATTTCCTTCAACAGCACCCACTAAAAACTCACGGAAAGATTCACCGATCGAAGGAGTCTTTTCTTCTGTTTTCTCATCTTCAACTTTATTTGAAGCAATGCTTCTATTTAATTGATCCTGAGTTTTAAGAATATTTATATCCTTATCAAGTTTTTCAACTTCTCCTCGTAAACTTTCCCAAGTATTTGCCTGTTCTTCAGTAAGATTTTCATTTTTACTGAGTTCATCCATTTTAGCAATTTTATCTGCTCTTAATGATAAAAGTTCATTAATTTTTTTCATTGTATTTAAGTTAATTTTAATTTTAAAATTTCAAGCTTTCTTTTATAAGAATCCGATTTATATATTATTGGTTCTTTTTCCAGTTTTACTTCATTTTCTTCAATCTCTTTTAAAGACCTTGCAGCAATACTTGTATCAGGATAAGCAGCATCTATTACTACAGATACATCATATAATCCAGACACACGTTTGATAGTTCTAAGGCGAGTTCCATCAGCATCTTTACTCCATACGACATCGTTAGGAACAACTGAAAAAGCAAAACTATTTTGGAATAAATCTCCACGTAATACGAGTTCATATACATCATTTGCATACGACACGTTCATAGGAATTTCGGCTCTAAAAAATAATCCAACTTCATCGGCTTTTAAAGATAATGTTCCTGAAGAACTTCTTGCAAGCATTTTACTTCTATCATGATTAAATAGAAATTTTACATCAAGATTTTCATTTAATAGGATTTCATCGAAAGCACCTCTTTGGATTATTTCCTGAAATATTTTATTATTTTCGAGAAGTAATACTGAGCGCTTCTCAAAAACAGATGCATAACCTTCAAGGAACCTTTTTCCTTCTTCCTCAAAAGCACGAACTTCAACCTCGTTTGAAAGAATAAACCTTCTTTCTAAATCTTTTGAGTTTAAATATTGTTTTTGTTTTTTAACTTCCATAAATTATATATTATTTTAAGAAATAGAAGAATCTAAATTAATTTGAGTTAAATTACCTTGTCCAACACGAGCATCTCCGCCATCATAAGTAGGTAAACCTTCAAATAAAGCTATCTGATTGGAACTCAATACACTAAGATCATTCCTCATAGTTTTATAATAGTTCATTTTAGTATTTGTATCTAACTCAATTAAAGCATTTAAAGCAAATTCTATTGATTTTCCAGCACGTCTTTCTTCTTCTGTTAATAATTTAAATTCTAATTCTTGACGATACATCCTTGCTATTGCTGAAATAGTCATAGATTTAAAGTTTAAGTTTTCAGACTCAACATTATTAAACTTCGTATATTCATAAACACCAACCAAGTGAGCAGGAACTCCATAAAAAGAAGCAAGTTGAGCATTATCAAACTTTTGACTTGTAATGAATTTTTCATCAACAACATCTAAAGATAACTCTTGGATTTCTGTAAACGGAGGTAGCGTAATTATTTGTCCTGCATTTTGTGGTCCAACATTTACACTCTTAAATTTCTGAATTGATTCGTTTACAGTTTTTATAAAATTCGCATCAGGAATATTTGTTTTTAAAACTTTAGGAGTAAACGCATTATTTTCATAAAAAGAATCAACTGTATTTTTTGCTTTCCAAATTGTAGACATATTTAAGCGTTGAATCTCAATTGGATTTATACCCCAATACCCATTTTTAGTTGTCATTTTAAAATGGAGCATATCTTCCGAATTTATTAAACGTTCTTTAGTCTTTTTATTTTCTTGAGGCTCATAGTAAATATAATAAAGCATACCTCCTAAAAACTTATATCCGCCAATATATGAAGATGGAATAAAATGTAAACTTTGTACTTTACCTGTAGTAGTACTTCTTGAAATTAAAGCAAAGGCATTACCTTTTAAATTCCTATTATATTCTAAAGCTGAGAAAAAAGATTGTGAAGTCATTATTCCATCTGGAGAATAATGTAAAAAAGAATATCTATAATCTTCTTTATCTGGCAAATGCCCCGATTTACTATCTTGGTAAATATGAACAGGAAGTCTGGAAATAGTATCACTAAGAATCTTTATACAAGTTACAACTGTACTTAATTTCTCAGCATCTGAAGTGGGATTAAAATTATTTTTTGAACCTATAGATAGAGGAATAGCTACTTGCTCAATGTAGGCATCATTTGTTCCAAGGTAAACATTATCAACACCAAGAAATTGTCTAAAAGACTTCTTAAATCCGTCTAACATATTAAAAAATTATTTTTATATTTATTATTGAAAATTAAAGTCATATTGGAATGTAGAAAGATGGGCACCGATAGCCATTGCTGCTGAAACAGCACCATCTATACTATCTAAACTCTTATTTTTCATAAATTTTACATTATTATTACCATCTTGATATAGAACAATATTACGAATATTCCAAGCAAATACAGGATTCTTTTGTATCACAATATTTTTATCATAAATCATCTTTTCCAAATATTTAATAGGAAAATTAAATGATGTTGCATTCTGAGCAAATATTTCGCATAATATACCTTGTTCTTGAAGACGGGGTATTAATAAAGCTGAATTAAATTTGTCATAACAAATTTTTTCTATTTGGAACTTTTGAGATAAATTCTTTATCGTATCAAATAAAAGTTCATAATCTATAGTTTGTGACTGACATTGTATTATATATCCCTCACGTATCCAATATGAAAGATCAACACCGCCTTTACGAATCCTTTTTTCAGGATTATTTACTATAAAATAAAAAGTAAACAAATAAAATTTCTCTTCTCTTTTAAATACTAAAGATAAAGCAGTTAAGTCCTTTGTAGATGATAAGTCAATACCCATCCAGCATTTTTCTCCTATAAAATCATCAAGATTTAGTTCATTAAAGTTTTGTCTAACAATATCTTGTGGAATCCAAACATCCGATTGGTCTAAAAATAAATTAAGGTTTTTTGTTAAGAAATTTTCTTTTTGAGTAGGTAGGTTTTTTGATTGGTTCCATTCTGAAATTAAATCATCTATATGTAATGTCTGTCCAATTGCTGGGTTTGATTTTATCCAATTTGAAGTATCTTGATAGTCATCTCCTTCATCAAGAGAGAATAACATATAAAAAAAATTATCATCTTTTATATCTCCATTTAAACATCTTTTTCCATTCTCAAATAAATCAAAAGCAAGAGAATCCATAGAGAATCCGGCAGTTGAAGTTAATATAATTAAAGGATTTTCACGAGATAAAGTTCCTGATTTTATAACATTAAATATAGAGTGATCATTCATTGCGTGGCATTCATCAACTAAAGCCATACTTGGATTATACCCATCAAGACGACTTGAATTCGAGGCAAGAGTTTTTGAGTATCCCATTTTCATAGGATCTTTAAACTTTATAGAATAACGTTGAGGCTCAAGTCTTGAAGAAAATGCTTGTGAATGATTTATAATACCTGTTGCATATTGTAAAGCAATACCTGCTTGTTCTCTTGTATTTGCTACAAGTAAAGATTGTGGGTCTTCAACACGATCACCAAGTAAACCATATAATTGTAAAAGTGTACTTAAAACAGTCTTTCCATTTTTACGAGCTATAAATAAATACGCATAACGATATTTTCTTTTATTTGTTCCTTTATAAAAGAATCCAAAAATATTCATTATAAAAAAAATCTGAAATGGGATTGGAATAAATCTTCTATAACTATTATTTATATTAATACGAGAAAAATAAAAAAAGTTTAATACTCGTTCAACTTCTGAATTTTTAAATTCGAGATCTTCTCTTTTTAAATCATCTCTATATCTTCGTATAGCTTTTTTTATCCATTTGCTTGCTTTAATTTTATTGGTTTCTATATCTTCTATCCAAGTTTTAACCAATTCATAACAAATATCAAGATATGATTCTATGGAAATATCTTTATTCATTAATTAAATATTTTATCAAATTCATCTACTTGTTTCTCCATTGCTTCAAGTTTTAATTTCATTCTTTCACGAGGAGGGATACCTAAGTTTATAAATAGTTCACGAACTTGAAGCGAAATCTTTTGATAGACATAAAGTTCAGTAGACATTTTTTTTCCAAATCTTCCTAATTCTATAATACCATTTTCTTCAACTGCTTGTTTTGCATCTCTTAATAAAAGTAAATTAAAAACAAGTTCATCAATTAATAGTTCATCAATATCAGCAAGATTATTTCTTTTCTTTAAGAACTCTTTAATTTGTTCTTTTAATTTTAAATCATTCATAAATATAAATTTATTTATATATTAAATAAAAAAAGAGTGTGAATTTTTAGGCTCACACTCTTATCTTGCTTTGCTTAGCTCTGCTTGGCTTTGCTTTGCTCAGCTTAGCTTTGCTTTGCTTTGCTTTATCGCTTTGCTTAGCTATGCTAAGCTTTGCTCTGCTATGCTATGCTTAGCTTTGCTTCGCTCTGCTTTGCTATGCTTTGCTTTGCTATGCTTTGCTCTATCGCTTAGCTTTGCTTCGCTCTGCTCCGCTATGCTTAGCTTTGCTATGCTTTGCTTTGTAACGGATGCCCACTAAGCTCCAAATATGAGTTTTTAAACTTCTTCCCAGGAAATAATGTCAAATTTTCCAAATTGTCCTCTATTTGTTCCAATACCAACCATCATACCTCCAAGTTCGAGATAATTATAGATACCTTCGGCTGTGATACCCATCATTTCTATAATCTGTATGGAGAACTCAACTTCCCATTTAAGAGGCAATACAGGCCTGCTCGTTAATATAGGAGAGTGTTTTGATGGGTCTGGTGCGGAACTCTGGTGGTGATAGCAATCTTTAATCGTTAAAGGATTTCCATCTCTTGTAATTAAGACCTCAGGTTCCATCATACGAATACAACGTTTTACAGCAATACATTGACGTTTTGCTTCTGCAGCTTTCTTTTCTTTAAGAAACGGTGCTCCGTCTCTTGTATTTGTAAGTAGAGAAAAAATGTTAGTAGTAGGCATTACAAGATTTTCTTTTGTTTCTTCTGTCCTACCAAGATAAACTTTCTCATCCCATTTAAGTGGAAGGATTTTACCTGTTTTTACTGGGTCGAAGGCAACCCTGTCAAACATAAGTTCTTCTGTTCCTTCGATTTTGCATTTGAATGTTCTTTTTTTCATGTTTACTTTGTATTTAATTGTTTATTCTTTTAAAGCCTGTGTTTTCGTTTTTTAATACTGATTTTACTTTTCTTGATGTAAGTATTCTTTTTATATCTTCTTCATCAAGATCACATATATTTTCAAGTTCTTCAAAACTTGATTGTTCATATCCAAGTTTCTTTTCTGTTTCAAGATAAGCTTCTAACATACCTTCATCTAAAATTTCACAGTGTCCTAAATCGTGAAAATCATAAATTAAAGTATCTGTTTCTTCTCCAATATATGAATATTCATCTATCCATTCTTTAGCTTTTTCAATATTATCTGAAATAGCAAAGTTAAATATAAATGAACCATAATAGTCTGTACTTACCCAAAAGTATTCAAGCTCAAATGGTAATGATTTCATTTTTAAGAAGTCTGTTTTACAAGCTTCTGTCATCAGATCTATTTGATGCGAATAAATAGGAATATCAACATTAACAACTGAAATTAAAATCTCAAATTCATCTTTATCCCAAGGTTCATAGAAATTTATTTTTGAAGTTTTCATTTCACTATTTCTATTTTTCATTTTATTAATATTTTAATTGATTATTAAATGATTCTTACTATGCTTTGCTTTGT
>Ga0116182_1003111_pt1 | contig 15706 bp, 14 predicted proteins | sample AD_UKC077_MetaG_FD_89805 | JGI IMG/M metagenome (GOLD analysis project Ga0116182, IMG submission 89805) | Active sludge microbial communities of municipal wastewater-treating anaerobic digesters from USA - AD_UKC077_MetaG | ecosystem: Engineered > Bioreactor > Anaerobic > Digestate | place: USA...
ATATATATACTACTATACCCTACGATATAAAGTCAATAGAAAAAGATAAAAAAGAAGCGTAATTTCTTATAAACAAAAAACTACGCTCACCTAGTTTTGGTTAGTTACTGCGGAAGCATGGAATGATGAGAACACCGCTGATATAAAAAGATACGAGCACGCCTTCCTCCAAAGGAGCGATGAAAAAGTGCATGATCGTCACGAGTATGAGAATCGGGATAATGGAGGAGCTTATTTCCTTGAGCTTGTTCAACAGTTCCATTTCGCCTCCTCACTGCTTATGCAATATCGAATTAGTACTCGTTCTTGGACAAAAGGTCAAGCAAAACCCATCCCCTCTTGACGAGCAACGGCGCAATCCGTATCATGCCAAAAGTACGAACCTTGGGGGTATAGCTCAGTTGGTAGAGCGCTTGAATGGCATTCAAGAGGCCAGGGGTTCGACTCCCCTTACCTCCATCAGATAGGGCACCGTGTTCTGATAGAAGATGGTGTCTTTTTTTGTCTAGAAACCTTAAAATCAACGAATCTCACAACATGATGAATTTTTCTTACATGTGAAAAAAAATGGCGTACCCAAACGGTCTGAGCAAAGATTTTTACTTAACCTCGTAGCCAAGTCGTCCACTATAGGTATAATGGGATTGCATCAAAACTGATCTGATAATATTACAGGAAGATCCAGACATGAAAAAAACAATCAATCACCGTCCAAATGAATTGAATATTGAAAACCAACGACTATCACTCATATGGAAAGCCGCATTGACCGGGTTTGCTGCAGCTCTGGTTGTCATCGCATACCGGATTCTTCTCGGCAAATTGGAAACACTGTCTTTTCAACTGTATGGACATGCGAAGAACAATCCCCTCTTGCTTCCTGTTGTATTCATCATGCTGGGCATCATGGGATATGGTGTCGGAATGCTCGTCGAAAAAAATCGGTCAATCAGCGGCAGCGGCATTCCTCAGGTGAAAGGGACCATTCTCGGCTATTTCAACTGTAACTGGTTCAACACGCTTTGGTCCAAATTCCTGGGAGGGGCGCTCGCCATTTTTGCCGGACTGTCAGTCGGGCGCGAAGGGCCGTCAATCCAACTCGGCGCCTGTGTCGCCGAGGGTCTTGGCAACAGATTGTGTGATTCCCGCACTGAACGCAACTATTTGATTGCGGGTGGCGCAAGTGCCGGACTGGCGGCCGCATTCAATGCCCCTCTTGCCGGTGTGGTCTTTGCGGTGGAGGAGCTGTTTACCTACATATCACCGCTCATCATGCTCGTCACCATGGTATCGGCCATCGTAGCGGGATCCATCGCCAGACTAATCTTCGGCGCCCATCCCGTTCTTGCTTTTCCCATTCAGGACGCTCTTCCCTTGAGCTCTTATTGGATGATCTGCCTGCTCGGCATCATCTTGGGAGGTGCCGGTTCATTGTATAATCTCGTCCTGCTGAAAACACAGAAGCTGTATAAAAAAGTATCCAACACGCGATTTCGGGTGATGATTCCATTTTTCCTTGCAGGTTTTTTCAGCCTCGTATTCCCCGCTGTTTTAGGAGGAGGCCATGCGGCGATGGAATACCTGAACCTGTCAAGCGGTCTGGGGTTTCTCACTGTGCTTTTTCTTGTCAAATTCATCTTTTCGATGATAAGTTTCGGATCCGGAGCCCCGGGCGGCATCTTCTTTCCCTTGCTGATCCTCGGTGCAATCATCGGAGCCATCTTCGGAACATTCTCCATTCTGTATCTGGGGCTTGACCCGGCATATATGAACAATTTCATCATTTTGGCCATGACGGGATTCTTTTCAGCGATTGTGCGCGCACCGCTTACCGGTATCGTCCTCCTGTTGGAAATGACCGGATCGTTTACAAGCATGCTTCCTCTTGCGTTGGTCGCCATCATCGCCTCCACAACCGCGGATCTTTTAAAAAGCCCACCTGTGTATGAAGCGCTTCTTGAAAACCAGCGGAAGGAAGCCGGCTCCGCCGGCCTTCCCGACGAAGGGCGGGCAACCACCGTTGAAATGGTTGTGCATCATGGCTCGCTTGCATCAGATAAACGTATAAGAGATCTTGATTTTCCGGACAATTGCCTCCTGATCGGAATCCATAGGGATGGCAAAGACATCATTCCACGCGGAAATACCCTGATCCGAGCCAACGATCACGTTATTGTTCTGATACACCTTCATGAGGAAGCCAGCTGCCGCGAAGCACTTGCCAAGTTGTTCTCAACAAATGAATAAATCCGCTTCGGTCGTACAGCAGAGCAAATCCGAACCCTCACCGGGTTCGGGTTTTGTGTTTTCAGTCTCAGCAAAATAGTATTTATACTGCAGCTTTGAGCTTTGCTTTCCCTTTGGTCCACACGCTTTTCTTCTCCCTTACCTCCCCGGGTTTGAAATAGGCGCCGAGGGCGTTCACCACAAGAACCATCGCTGTGGAGACGAAGATCATGATCAGACCGAGAGCGCTGAGCTTGCCCCATTGGCCATCCTCGCTGAAGCGAAGGATTTGAACCGCCAACGTCTCGGTTCCCGGGCGGGAAAGAACAACCGAGATGGAAAGTTCCCGGAAAAACATCGTAGCTAGGAGAATCCATGCAGAAACCATTCCCGGAACAAGGAGCGGGAGAATGATGCGGCGCAATGTCGTCGCGAAGGAAGCCCCGCATACCAGCGAGGATTCTTCCAGACTGCCATGGATCTGAATAAAGGCGCTGGTCATCGGTCGGATTCCATACGGCAGGTAGGTTGCAATATATCCGAAGAAGAGCGCCCAGATCGTGCCGTAAAGCGGAGTTCGCACGAAATACCACATGAAACCGATACCGATGACGATTCCCGGGAACGAGAAGGAGAGGAAACTGATCGACTCCAGGAACCCGGCCGCCTTCGTCTTCGCTTTTACGATCACATACGCCACGAGCACGGACAGGAAGGAACCGACGGTAGCTCCCACCACACCCAGGAAGAGGCTGTTCTTCAGCGATCTTACCGAGATCGGATCCTTGATGACGATTCGCCAGTTGTCCCAACTCATCGCTTTAAACGCCTTTATTCCAGGCTCCATGACGTATGGGATGAGCGAGGTGTAGAACAGAACAAGGACAGGCAGCAGAATCAACAGGGCGCTGATGAACAGAACAATGATGAAAAGCGGAATTCTTCCCTTTCTCAGTTCCACCACGGTGGGCTTGAAGCCGCGACTGCTGACGGTAACAAACTTGTCGCTTGCTCTGGTGTAGTAGCGATAGACGTAGATCAAGCTTATGCTGATCACAAGGATGCTCATTCCGATCGCCGCGGCCTTTCCATAATCAGCGATCAAGCTCATCGAGACAACCCGATAGATGAACGTTGAAAGCACGTAGATTCGACCGGGCATTCCCAAGACGGAAGGAACGGCGAACGATGCCAACGCCCGAACGATACAGAGAATGAAAGACGCCATGATCGCCGGGCGAAGAACCGGCAGAGTGATCCTGAAGAAGGTTTTAAGCGGGCCGGCTTTAAAAACCCGAGATGACTCCTCAAGCGTCGCATCAAACGATCCCATAGCCGGTGAAATGATCAAATAGGCGACAGGCAGGTCTAAAAGCCCCTCGACGACGATCATTCCCGGGATGGTGTAGATATTGAACGGAGCCTTTGAAAGTGTGAAGAGTCTCATCAGCAACATATTGAGGATTCCGTTCGTGGGATTGAGCAACAACGCCCAGCTGACTCCGAACAACACGTGCGGGATCATCATCGGCATCACCGACACGACTTTAAAGAGAAACTTGAAAGGAATATCGGTACGGTTGTTCAAATACGCCAGAAAGATAGCCAGCACGGTGGCGAACAGCGCCGAGCCCAACACGAACGTCGCGGTGTTCCCTAGAATGTCGATGAGCATCGGGTCGGTGTAAACGGCCACATATTTCTTGAGGGTAAAGTTTCCAAATGAATGCAGACTATTTGAGAAACTTCCAATGATCAGCATGATTACCGGGGCTACGGTGAGCAAGCTGACAATAACGATGAGGGAATAGGTAAGACGAGCGTTTCTCTTTTCCATACCACCCCTCCTATCGTGAAACGAGAAGACAATGATCCGGTTTCATACTCAGCGTCAATTCATCTCCCACAACGAGGGTGGTTTCCGGATCCAGCTTCACAAGCACGGTTTCTTCTCCGATTTGGACATCAGCTTCATAGACTTCGCCGACGAACGTGATATGCCGGATGATTCCTTTTACCCGGTTGGTGTGTTCATCGCTCGGTTTCTCCGTGTTGATGAACTCCGGTCTCAAGCAAAGGACCAGCTCATCATCCTTTTCAAAGGTCCGCTTGTGACAGGCGATTTCACCGATCGGAGTGTCCACGATCGTATACTGTTTTTCTTGACGAAGGAGTTTTGCCGGAATCAGGTTCGACCGACCGATAAAGTCGGCGACAAACTGGTGATCCGCGTCAAAGTAGATCTTCCTCGGCGTGCCAAGCTCAATGATTTTTCCTTTGTTCATCACCCCGATCATATCGGAGAGGGCAAGAGCTTCGACGCGGTCATGGGTAACATAGACAGCGGTAATCTCAAGCTCGGTCAGAAACTGTCTAAGCTCTTTGCGGGTCTCTTCCCGCAGCTTTGCATCAAGGTTTGACAGCGGTTCATCAAAAAGAATCACCTTTGGTTCGGCAACAAGGGCTCGGGCGAGCGCAACGCGCTGTTGCTGCCCGCCTGAGAGCCGGGTGGAGGGGCGATTTTCAAACCCCTCCAATTGAACGAACTTGAGGGTTTTAGCAACACGGACGGCAATTTCTTCTTTTGGAAGCTTCATGTTTTGAAGTGGATAGGCGACATTGTTGAAGACGTTCATATGCGGCCAAATCGCATAGGTCTGGAAGACCATGCCCAACTGGCGCTTCTCAGGGGGTACATAGATTTCTTTTTCTTTCGACCAGACAATCGTTTCCCCGATTTGAATCTCCCCTTCATCGGGAGTTTCCAATCCAACGATGCACCGAAGCAAGGTGGTTTTCCCACACCCGCTTGGGCCAAGAAGTGTAAAGATCTTATTCGCTTCGATGGTGAGGTCTACATCATCGAGCGCTTTGATCACCTTGCCTTCGCTTTGATAGTACTTCTTCAGTCCCCTAACGTTAATTTCCATATCGTGTTTCCACCCTCAATGTTTTCTTACTTCAATGCGAAGATCTTACCGAACTCGTTGCCCCATTTTTGGATTTCCTCATCCGTAAGCTCGCGAATCGGAATCACTTCCGTTTCGGCGATGCCGGGAATCGGTGGATATACTCCAGGGGCGAGCACATATTCACCTACGTCAGTCGCAAGCTGGCTTGCCGCACTCGCGCCCAGCCAGAACTCCAGGAACGCTTCGGCATCCTTTTTATGGGGAGCATTTTTGGTTATCGCTATGGCGCGGGGCGACCCCAGCATCGGAGAGATTTTCGCATAGTCGAGCGGCGCCGGAGCCTGAGTTACAATGTATTTGGGCATGGAGACACCGATCTTCTTCTCTCCACTGGCCAAAGGGGCGCCAGTCGGGCTGAACGAGGCGACAAGCATCGGTTCGTTTTTGGCCAACCCTTCCAGGAAGCGATACCACTCCGCATCACTCTTGAACACATGCTCTCTCAGTCCGACGAGCCAGCCGATCGTAGTGGCATGGGTTGCCGGATCGGGCATCACGATGTGGCCTTTCCACTTGGGATCGGTCAAATCCATGTAGCTCTTGGGAGCTTCGGCGGCGGAAACCAGATCCTTGTTGTAGATGAGCCCGACGTATTCGATTCCAAAAAGGTAGGTTCCATCTCTTTTCGCCCAATCAGGGTATCCTTCCGCCGCTTTTGCCTTATAGTTTGAAAGCACGTCGTATTCACGCAAAATCTCAAGAATCGAAAGCGGACCCTGAACAACATCCGCTACAAGCTTGTTTGCTTCGACTTCGGTCAAGATTGTCGAAACATAGCGGGCGGTTGAAAGACGGGTATACTCCACTTCCACTCCGCTTTCTCCCTTGTAGCGCTCAAGAATCGGCTCGATTGCCGTAATATTCGCATACATCGAAACTTTCGAAGGACCGGTCTGTTCGGGTTTGTCCGCTTGTCCCGCGCCGAACAACATGGTTGTGGTCACGAGAAGCACAGAAAGAATCAATAACGTTTTTCTCATATTCATATAACCTCCATTTGTTATGTAGAAAAAGCGTACCATGCCCCCATTTGGAGGTCAAATAAAAAGATAAGCCAACGAATATCCACCATATTCGGCAAGATGTATTGTTATATGAGGTTTCAGTTTTTTCAAAGCACAATCATCTTTTTTCATCTATCCCGAAGGATACCGATTCCGGATTGAGCTATTTTTCAATGTATTTTTTCATCGTCACGGTGTACACTGAAAACAGTGGTTTTTAAAAATTTCTATACACATGGGAGGAGCTTCAATGAAAAAGTTCAGGATTGAACACGATTCTCTTGGAGAAAAACAGGTACCCGTAGATGCCTATTATGGGGTACAAACCGTCAGGGCGATGGAGAACTTCGTCATCTCAAACACTACGATCTCTGCTTTCCCCGAATATATAAAGGCCTTGGGTTATATCAAGAAAGCGTGCGCCTTGGCAAATATGGAGTTCAAAATTCTAGATAAGCAGGTCGGCGAGGTGATCATCAAGGCCAGTGAAGAGATGATCGCCGGGAAGATGAATGATCAATTCCCGATCGATGCGATTCAAGGAGGAGCGGGAACCTCGGTGAATATGAACGCGAACGAAGTGATCGCCAACCGCGCCCTCGAACTCCTCGGCAAAGAACGAGGCGTGTATGATGCCGTACACCCGAACAACCATGTCAATCTCTCGCAATCTACCAACGACGTATGTCCTTCGGGAATTCGCATCGCGATCCACCACATGCTCGACGACTTGCTCGTGGCTTTGAAAGGGCTGCAAAAAGCCCTTGCCGATAAAGGCGTTGAATTCAGCGATGTGGTGAAGATGGGTCGAACGCAGCTGCAGGATGCGGTTCCGATGACCCTCGGGATGGAGTTCGCCTCTTGGGCGGTATCGGTTGAAGAGGATATCGTCCGGTTGAAAGAGGTTCAGACTCTTCTTACGGAAATCAACATGGGAGGAACTGCAATCGGCACCGGCATCAACGCCCCGAAAGGCTACGCCAAGGTGGTCACCGCACACCTCGCGAAATTGACGAAACTTCCCCTGTATCCGGCGAAAGACCTTGTGCAGGCGACCCAAGATTCCGGAGCTTTTGTGGAGGTGAGCGGATTCCTCAGACGAATCGCGGTTAAAGTTTCCAAGATTTGCAATGACCTTCGCCTTCTCTCTTCCGGACCGCGGACGGGAATCAGTGAAATCACCCTTCCTCCGATGCAGCCGGGATCTTCGATCATGCCGGGCAAAGTGAATCCGGTCATCCCCGAAGTGATGAACCAAGTCGCTTTCGATGTGATCGGCAATGACGTCGCCGTCGCCATCGCGGCTGAAGCCGGTCAGCTAGAACTGAACGTGATGGAGCCCTTGATCGCCTACAAGATCTTTACCTCGATCGAACGCCTTACCCGTGGCCTTGCCACGCTCACTGAAAAGTGCATCGTGGGAATCATCGCAAACCGCGACCGTTCTCGCTCTTTGGTTGAAAACTCCATCGGCATCATCACCGCCCTGGTGCCTCGCCTCGGCTATGAGCTTTGCGCGCAAATCGCCAAGAAGGCCCAAAAGACCGGCGGATCGGTGTATGAGATCGTGCTGAAAGAAGGCCATCTCAGCAAGGAGGAGCTGGATCAGCTCCTCTCCCCGGATACGATGCTGTAAAACGGACCGGTTGAATCCCGGTGGATGAGCCCATCGGGATTCAATTGTTTGAACCTTGACGTATTCTTTGTTTTCCCTGAGCGGAGCCCGGAAATGAGTGAGGTTTTCTCCAAGGCGCCATCCAAAATTGCGGTTTTCACCACTGAAGATGACCCTGCTCACCGGCGAACAATATACCTCTGCCCACCCGTCTTCTACGGTGAAGAAATGAATTTTCGGACCCATCGAAGCGTAGTAATGTCCGCCTCGAGTGCAGCGATGATCGCTTGGTGGATATGCTCTTTCGCCTTGACTATTATCCAAGCACCAAAGGAGTCTTTGCCGACATTTTTCCAAACGGCCAGTCCGGTTCATCCACATACCCGTTGTGGTTATCGTTAGTCGTCCGATAACGATCAACGATGAATAATAAAATGTCGGGAAGCTCTCAAATACCAAACACTAATGGTAAGACCTTCAGCCATGTAACTTCCAGTTTACAGCACCAAAGGGCATGCTTCCTTCGGAGAATTCAATAATATTCTGAAATGCCATTTGTACCACCTTACTCCTACTTTCATATGTCATTCCCGCAATATGCGGTGAGATAATTACATTTTTCAGCTTATAGAGTTCACTTGTACTAGGGAGCGGTTCTTCATTAAAAGTATCAAGCGCTGCACCCTTGAGTTTTCCTGATTTTAACGCTGTGATCATTGCTTGTTCATCCACAATGCCTCCTCTGGCACAATTACACAGCTGAGCTCCTGATTTCATCATATCAAATTCTTTTGTACTAATCATATTTCTGGTTTCATCAAGTAAAGGAACGTGTATTGTGATAAAATCACTTTCTTTGAGGAGTTTTTCAAGCGAAACAAATGTACAGCCATATTCATTGGCATACTCTTCATCCTTGTGCACATCATACACTAAAACACGCATATCAAATCCCTGTACTAATTTCGCAACATGTTTTCCAATATTTCCGAATCCTATTATTCCCAAAGTCTTACGAAGTAAACACGTTCCGAAGGCTTTTGAAAAATCGCCTTGTCGCATCGAATTATCAAACATAATGATTCTACGACTCAACGTGAGCATCATTGATACCGCATATTCAGCGACTGCTTCTGAGTTTGCACTTGGAGTATTCGCCACAGTTACCCCCAGTACAGTACATGCATCCACATCAACTTTGTCCAGACCGACTCCCATTTTTACGTAGAGTTTCACAGTTGGGCAAGTTTCAATTATTTTTTTATCTATTCTTTCTCCTGAAAAAATATACGCATAAGCATTATATTTTTGTAATAATTCAATTAATTCATTTTGTTCCAAACAGCGAAATCGTCTATCTAGAATTACTTCATATCCTTTTTGCTCAAAATGTTTTACATGTTTATCATAATCCGTAATTTCATATGGATCTAGGGGAAAGGTGATGACAACTCTTTTCTTTTCTACCATATAGCTTCTCCTCTTATCTATTTATCTATACCGAATAAAATAGAATATTGACTGGAGACAGTTCTTATTATTTGTTAGTTTGGATGCGCTCATAGCCTATTCGATCTTACCTCCTAAGATTGTGAATTCAATCTATCGTTGCCATGTAGCAAAGATATAATAAAATCGTCGTTCGTTGTAGAATAACTAATTGTACTTCTTTACATAAGAACTTTAACAATTACCTTATCGATTTCTGTGGGTGAGCCATCTACTGAAACACGTGTTTTATGGATATCCCAAGGAAAGAAAACGGCCGCCATCGGAAATCTAAGAATAACCCTGTTATCGATGTCTGGTTCCCCTTCAAAAAACTCGATATCTCTTTCTTTCGAGTAAGGAACCGCTATTTTCAATCCATCCTTAAAGTTTTCCTTCAAACAAAATATTTGAAGTTCAGCTCCCATAATTGGCATTTGAATATCCGCATAAAACTGGTGCATCTCATATTTTCGCTCACTCTCTGGAGAACCTAAGTAGGAGGAGCGTTTAACAAATACATTGGATCCATCGATTATTGTTGTTCCAATGGGTACATCTTGCCAAAGATCCTTTTTCAGCCACGCAAGAGCTTTCTCCCAATTGAGACTATTAATCTTTTCTGGTATTATCAATTCATTGTAATTAGCAACAATCATACCATCTCCCCGTTGGGATTAATACTTTTTTAGACAATTGTGAAACAACTAAATCACGTAGAAATAAGAAGACCTGTTCAGATACGCAATTAGTTGATTCGATACTTATTCAAAACTTCTAGATTTGGATAAAAGCCATGCCCAGGAACTTCTGGCGGAGATGCTGTACCATCATCATTCAATTCCAACGTATGAGAAAACAAATCACCAATCTCATAAAATCGTGTTGGATAGTATTCTAAAATCAGGCTATTCTTAACAGCACATTGTAGGGCTAAATGTATCGTTTGTGCACCATGAGGTGCCATTGCCCGATTATGCGCCTGCGCTAAAGCTGCTATTTTCATCCACTCAGTAATTCCGCCCACTTCAAATGCATCAGCATTCAGAATCGGCAATTCACCTTGAAGAATGAGGTCTCTGAACCCGAAACGAGTCATTTCATTTTCTCCTGTAGCTACAGGAACGAAGGTAGCCTGCCCTATACGACGGAAGCCGTCATAATCATCCGGTTGTACCGGCTCTTCAAACCAGTAGGGATTATACTCTTCAACCCGTTTGATGAATTGGATCGCCTCATGCACAGTGTAAGCACAATTTGCATCCAGCATAACCTTTACATCATCACCTACTGCTTTTCTGACTACTTCCACACGCTTAGCATCTTCTGTTATCGACATTGCGCCAACCTTCATCTTTACAGCCTTGGATCCCATCTTAACATAACTTCTCATTTCTTCGCCCAAGTCGGCAAGAGTTTTATCTTTCTCATAGTAACCTCCGGCGATATAAACAGGAATGCGTTTTTTTGCTCCACCCAGGAGTTTATATAAAGGCATATTAGCAACTTTGGCCTTTAAATCCCATAATGCAACATCGATAGCGGAAATAGCTCTGGTTGTTGCACCACGTCTTCCTACAGTTTTGGGAATCCACATTTTGTACCAAATTTTTTCGTTGCAAAGTGGATTTTCGCCAATTAACTGATTCGCAAAATATGGAACTAATTTACTCCAATCTATTCCAGCTCCTCCTGCGCCATATCCAATTCCAGATATACCTTCATCAGTAGTGATAGTTACTACACCCAATCTGACCTTTGAATAAGTATGAAGACCATTAGAAATTGCTTTCTTTCTATTCCATTCATACACGACAGTATCAACACCAGTTATTTTCATTCTTTCCTTCCTGAGTAATAATTTCAAACCAAACTAATTAGCAACAGTTCTTGTTTATCTCACTTTTTTTGAACGCATCCATTTTGAGATGGGAATGACAAACATCGCGATACTTGCAATGAATAACACGAAGACGATAGGGCGTGTAAAAATTAAACTTATATTTCCCTTACAGATTTGTATTGTTTGAAGGAATCTTAACTCAAGATCAAAACCAAGAATGACAGCAATAAGAAAGGGCGAAAGAGGGAAATCAAGGGTTTTGAAGAATAGTCCGATAATCGCAAAGAAAAACATTAATCCTACATCAAATAATGAATTTTGCACACTGTAGGTTCCAATGATACAAAGAATTCCTACAATTATTGGTATGGTTTTTTGTGAAATTTTCAAAAGCCAAAGAAACAGTGGAATCAACAATAGGCACTGAACTACCAACATTGTGTTTCCAATGTACATACTGCCAATAACGCCCCATACGAATTCGGAATCTCTCAAAAACAATCGGGGGCCTGGTTGTAAGCCTACCATTACCAATGCACCAAGCAGGATTGCAGTTGTCCCTGAACCAGGTATGCCAAGGGAAAACGTGGGAACAAAAGCTCCCATTGCACAGCTATTATTAGAAGCTTCTGGTCCTGCGACACCTTGCAAACTACCTTTTCCAAAATTTTTCCTGTCTGATGCAACCTGCTCTTCTAGCTTATACGTTAACATAGTCGCAATAGTTCCACCTGCACCAGGTAAAACACCTGTAAAGAATCCTACTATTGTACCGCGAATCATTGAAGGCAGACAGAAGATTAATTCTTTTATAGTTGGAAAAATATCTTTTAATTTGTAGGTATTATCACTCTCTACATAAACCATGTCCTCTGTAATACTGAGAATAATTTCTGAAAGTCCCAGTAACCCGACTGCTACAGGAATAAACTCCACTTTTCCCCAAAGATATATGATGCCAAAGTCTAGTCGTGGAACACCTGTACCAGTATCTTGCCCAATTGCGCTGATCAAAAGTCCGAAAAACAGGCTGATAAAACCTTTCCTAACATCCATCTTACCTATGCAAATAATAGCTATAAATGTAAATACATAGACGGCAAAGTATTCTTGGGGTCCAAATTTTAATGCAAATTTTGATAAAGGCGTGGCAAGTGCAGTTAAAAGTATCAGTCCAACCGTACCGCCCAAAAAGGAAGAAAGTATTGCAATTCCCATAGCCTTTCCGCCTTTCCCCTGTTTTTGCAAAGGATAACCGTCAAAACATGTGACTACCGATTGGGACTCTCCAGGAACATTCAGTGCTATTGAGGTGATTGAGCCTCCAGAAGCGGCTCCATAATAGATACCTGCAAGTGTAATAAAAGCTGGTAAAGGAGGCTTACCATAAATCATAGGTAAAAGAATCGCTATAGCAGTTGCAGGCCCTAGACCAGGCAGAACACCAACAATCGCCCCCATAAACGTCCCGGCTGCACAAAGAAGTAAAAGTGTAGGATTCAAACATGCTTGTATGCCTTGAAATAGCAACTCCATTGTATTCATATATACCACCCTATACCCAACAATCGAAAGAACATTCCTTGTGGAAAAGCCATTTTAAATAACACTATAAAAACAATATAAAAAACAAAGGTATTGATAGCGGAAAACAAAAACACACTTCGCACGTCTTGTCGTTTAAGGATAAAACCACTCAAAAGACTAAAAACTAGAATAGCTATTACCAAACCAAAAGTGTAAACAAACAGTAGGAGTAAACAATTAAGGAAAAAAAAGATAAAGGCCTTTTTCCTTGATCCGCTAAATAGGGACTCATGAAAATTAAATTTCTTATCGCTTTTTTCTTTAAAGAAAGAAAAAGCATTCAAAATAAACAATGCAGATGAAAATATTAATGGAAAAAACCCAGGTCCAGGTCCTACTATCTGCCCACTTGAAACCAGTGGAACCATCAGTGAGCCTATGATTCCTAATGATGCAAAAACGCAACAGAATAGTGAAAAAATTTGAGATAAACTCATAACTCTTCCTCGTATCTAGGGTTTTTGGGGCTTTATGAAAAGCCCCAAAAGTATTTTTTTCTAATTTCCTGCTTGTTGTTCTACAAGTTTTCTATAAAAATCAAAATATCCTAACAATTTTTCATATGTTTCTTGACCATCTTTCCATATCCAGGGATTGAAGGTTGCTTCTACAGCTTTTTTATACCCAGGTTCATTAGCAGCTTTTTCCAAAGCTGCAGAAAAAATATCTACAATTTCTTTTGGTGTTGCAACTGGAGCCATCCATCCCCATTCACTATTCGCATTGGTAAATTCATACCCCTGTTCTCCGTACGTAGCCACATCTGGAAGTACTGCTACGCGCTCAGAACCACCAACACCGAGAATCTTTACATAACCTTCTTCAACCAAACTCATGGAAGACGACACAAAGTCGGTCATGATATCTATGTGTCCCCCCATAAGAGCATTTCTTGCATCAGCAGCGAAACTACCTTCTATGATGTTAAATTCTGTACCTGGGAAAGAATTCATAAATTCTCTGATATGGTCAGCATTATTTCCCACAGGACCTTTTCGTGCCCATGTGATTGTTCCAGGATTAGCTCGGGCAGCTGCGGCAAGATCGGAGAGATTATTCCAAGGTTGCTTAGCTGAGCTAATTACTGCATTGGGAGCAATATAGGTCAAACCTGCATAAACCACATCCTTGGATGCATCATATTTTCCTACCAACTGACCCATTACAGATTCTGCAGCGATATTGCCAAGAGTCCAGACGCCCCAAGTATATCCATCGGGAACGGCATCCTTCACTCTCAGCATCCAAATCGTACCATTGGAACCCGGTAAGTTGACAACTACAACTGGAACACCTAAGTGTTTCTCCAAAAAAGGTTGTATCATCCTGACCGCCATGTCGCTAGTACTACCCGGATTCGATGGAACAAACACTTCAATAGGCCGACTAGGATAGCCAGAAGCCACTTTGCTCCCCTCTTGCTGACCAGCAGCATACATCGCCAATGCAATACTCAGTACCAAAAGAAGCAAGACCACACGTTTCATAAAAACCTCCAAAATTCACATATAAAACAAAACCTCAAAGAGACTATCTTAAAAAGATCCAACATCACACTATCCTTTACATTTTAAATTACATTGAGCGTCTTCTTCGTAAGATTGATCAAACCACCACTATTCAATATCTCCACTATCTTCGATGGCATTGGAGTAATCGAAAAACCGATGCTTTTGGTGATGTTTTTTATCTTATTGTTTTTTAGATCTATTTCTAAAAAATCTCCATCATCAGATTTATCATAAACCTCGGGAGCAACTATTACTGGCAACCCATTATTGATCGCATTACGATAAAAAATGTGCGCAAAAGATTTGGCTACAATCGCAGACATTTCCATAAATAAAAATGAAGAAGCAGCATTTTCTCTACTTGACCCACATCCAAAGTTCTCTCCCACCAATAGGATATCCCCTTTTTTTGCTTTATTCACAAAGTTCGGGTCTAAGTCGGACAAGGTATATTGTCTTGCCATACTTTTTCCTTCTTCACTAAACAAAGAACTCCAATAATATCTCGAAGGAATGATGACATCCGTATTAATATTATCCCCGTATTTATGGGCGTTTCCTTTCATAACGGTCTTCATATATATCTCCCTCCTATGTAATTATTAATGAAATGCTCAATTAAACTATAAATCACGCGGATCTGTAATTTTTCCCATGAGCGCTGAGGCCGCGGCTACAGCAGGCGAACATAAATAGATATCAGCATTTGGATTTCCAAGCCTCCCTTTATGGTTTCTATTTGCGGTTGTTAATACAACCTCTCCATCAAGTGGCAAACTACATGTTCTTCCGTTACATATGAGACAAGTTGGATTTACGATAATTGCTCCTGCATCTATATAAGTTTGAAGTATCCCCTCCTTCTCCGCTTGCCGATAAACTTCCATTGTTACAGGAGAAACAGTTAGTTGAACTCCTTCATTAATATGTTTGCCTTTCAGGTACTCGGCACCCTGTCGAAGATCGGAAAGTCGACCATTTGTGCAGGTCCCAATAATCACATTGTCAACTTTAACATTTCTAAGGGAACGAACAGCTTTCGCATTTGTTTGATTATGTGGACATGCAACCATCGGTTCAATATTAGAAACATCAACTTCATATACTTCACAGTACTTCGCATCTGGGTCATTCTTCTCAATAGTAATCGGACCTTTTACACGGTCTTTTAAAAAAGCAATCGTAACATCGTCAGGTTCAACTATCGCACTAAGAGGAGATGCAATATCAACAGCAAAATTACACAGTGTATATCTTTCATCCATGTTTGTCTTTTTTACTAAAGGTCCAGAGAACTCAATTATTTTACCTAGAGCCCAGCTGATTCCTCTATCAGCAGCCATTTTAAGCATCACATCCTTAATCGTAACGTGAGGTTTTAATTCCCCTTTTAATACGACATTTATCGTTTCAGGAACCTCAAACCAGAGTTCTCCAGTAGCTAAAGCTGAACCAACATC
>Ga0116182_1003120_pt1 | contig 15680 bp, 14 predicted proteins | sample AD_UKC077_MetaG_FD_89805 | JGI IMG/M metagenome (GOLD analysis project Ga0116182, IMG submission 89805) | Active sludge microbial communities of municipal wastewater-treating anaerobic digesters from USA - AD_UKC077_MetaG | ecosystem: Engineered > Bioreactor > Anaerobic > Digestate | place: USA...
GAGCCTGCATGAGGCGGGTCGGGGGGATTGAAGGTTTTTGGACAAAACTCCAGCACTGTTCTGCAGCACAACGGCGTTTCCCGATGGATGTACAGGGGCTGTGTACATGGAGATCAGGGCCGGTTGCCGCTTGTACCATCTTCCTGAGTTCGGTGGAGTTTCTCAGTTCGGCTGGCTCGATAATAATCATGCATCCCTTTGGTGCGAGGATCCTGGAAGCTTGTTTCAAATATTCCGACCGCTGTTCGGGAGTCTCCTGCACCAGCTCATTAGTCACGTTCTGAAGCACAATCAGATCAACAGAAGAGGGGAGCAGGAGTGTCTTGATATCTCGAAGATCCCCGTTTATCACCGGATATGCCGTGATCCCGGATTCATTGTCTGGGAACTGAGAAATAAAGTATCGGTAGCATTCCTGGAACTCTTCAGATCGTTCAAGAGCAAAGAGTTCAGCTGAAAATGCTGGAATGGCACGGGAGATGGCAGAAATCGCAAGTGAAACCACCCCCGGTCCTGAACCTATATCAAGCACCCTCGCACTATTCGGGATAAGCCCGTCTTTTATAAGCATCAGGAATGCATGCTGGAATTGTGTGAAATACACTGGCGCATGGTAAGCCAGGTATGCAAGGACCGCATACCCTTTCCGGTACCCAATCCTCCGTGAATCCTTCTCGCTCCAGTACTGACCTTTCTGTTGCATGATCCCGGTCCTGATTCTCTGTAGGACCAGGGGGTCATCCCAGGATTTTCCCGTTTTATACTCAATGTAGTGCTGCGTAAGCTCCTGCAGTTTTTCAGATTCAAGTCCCTGCCTGATTTGTCCACTCAAGGACAAGGCAAAGGAGGGAGAGAGGATGAGTGGCTTTCGGTGAGAAATTCCAAATATCCAATAATCACGACCGGTTCCACGCCATCCAAGAGAAAGACGGGAGAGCGTGGGGAGCAGTGCTACCAAAAGAGGACCAAGCTCTTCTCCCGGACAATAGCTGTCCCTGAATTCACGGAGGGAGAACTCGTGATGGAACCTTGCATAGGATTCAAATTTTTCTAAAACACCCTCCCGGATCATGCAAAAAGATAGGATTGACCGGGGATTATCTTTTGGGAAGAGTACCGGCATAAATAAGGAACCATTATGGGCTGACTTGCCCACTCCTCCTTCTGGATCTGGTGGATGAATGGCACAGAAATATATGCTTTCAGAGGATGAAGGATATCGATTCCTTCAGGAATTCGGCATTCCCGTACCTGATCACGCCGTAACACAAAACATCCAGGAAGCACGGGCGGCAGCTGCTTGGATAGGATATCCTGTTGTGCTCAAGGTTGTCTCCCCGTCTATTGTCCATAAAAGCGATGCCGGAGGAGTGGTCGCCGGAATCAAGACGGAGGAAGGACTTGAGGAGGCATTCAATGGCATCTTCAGGAATGTGAGCGCTCAACGGCCGGATGCGTCCATTTCTGGTATCATTGTTGAGAAGGAATTGTCAAAAGGCCTTGAACTTTTTATCGGAGGTAAGACCGATCCTGCCTTTGGCCGCGTGCTTTCCTGTGGACTTGGGGGAACGACTATTGAACTGTTCAGGGATTTTTCACTCCGGGTGCTCCCGGCGAGTAGAGCGCATATCACTGATATGATCCGGCAGCTCCGGAGTTATCCCCTCATCAGGGGATACCGGGGAAAACCCCCTCTTGATGAAGAAGAACTGATCCGCTGTCTTGAAAATGCCGCGAGGATGTTTGAGAGCGGGCAGATCAGTGAATTCGATATCAATCCGCTGATCCTCTATGAACATGGTGCCTGTGCAGTCGATGCCCGAATATACCGGGAAAGCGGCAGGGATTCTTCCATTATGGAGAAGACAATCCTCGATCCAGACCTGTTCCATCCCCGATCGATTGCTGTCATTGGTGCCTCAGCGGATCCAAAGAAGATCGGGTATGCCGTATTCAGAAATCTCCTTCCGTTTCCCGGGAAGCTCTTCCCAGTGAATCCGAACCTTGGGGAGCTACTCGGGCGTCCTGCATATCAAAGCGTTTCCGCTATCCCTGACGAAGTTGATGCTGCCGTCATTGCCGTTCCTTCAATCGCTGTACCTGGTGTTATTGAGGAGCTGGCTGTACATGGTACGAAGCTTGCCATCATCATCTCATCAGGTTTCCGGGAACTGGGGGAGGAAGGAAGACGGATGGAAGAGAAGATCAGGGATACCGCCCGGAAAGCGGGTATGCGTATCGTGGGACCAAACTGCCTCGGTATCGTGCTCCCTCACCTCAAGATCAATACAACGTTTGACCCGACCACCCCCCGGAAAGGAAATATTGGATTTATTTCACAAAGCGGAGCGGTCATTACCACCATTGTTGACTGGAGTGTCCCGGAAGAGATTGGCTTTTCTGTGATATTCAGTGTTGGAAACCAGGTCGATCTCGGCTTTATTGATTTCATCAGGTTTGCAGCAGCCGAGCCTGAAACAAGGGCGATCATCCTGTATATTGAGGAGATAAAAGATGGTGTGTCGTTTCTCCATGAACTGAAGGAAACAACAAAGTCAATCCCGGTGATCACGCTCAAGTCAGGTTCTTCGAAGCATGGGAAAAAAGCCGCCGCTTCCCATACCGGCTCTCTTGCCGGAGATTATGAAGTGTATCAGGCAGCGTTGACACAAGCCGGGGCAATACCTGTTTTTTCGTTGCGGGAGGCATTTGATGTAGCGGAACTGCTGGTGTCTGAAGGTTATCCGAAAGGGAACCGTGCTGTTGTGATCACGACTGCAGGTGGATTTGGCGTTCTGGCATCCGATTATGCAGAATGGTTTGGCGTCATGCTCCCTTCGCCATCTCCAGGTCTTCTCCAGGAACTGGACCGGTTTCTCCCCAAATTATGGAACCGGGATAATCCTCTTGATATCATTGGAGATGGAGGAGCGGACCGCTTCGCCCGGGTCTTTGATATTCTGATCAGGTTTCAGAATGAATGGGATATCGCCATGATCATCGCCGTCCCTTCCGCAGTGCTCGATCCTACCCAGCTCGCCCTTGAGATTACACGATTCTCCGCTCATACAGAGAATGTGGTGATTGGATGCATGATAGGGGGTGAATCGATGAAAGGCGGCCTGGGAGTCCTCCGCAACAATCATATCCCCAATTATGATGACATCGAGAATGCCTTCAAAGCAATCGGGAGGAGCCTCGTTGCAGTGAGAAACAGGGCTAATCAGGACGAACAATTGTGATACTCTCGTGCCACTCCCATCATTTGCAGATCGACCTCACTGATGGTAACGGAATGGAGACGGGGTGCATATTCGGTGGTTACCCCTATTATTTGAAAATTGCTTCCCCTCTCCTGTTTTATGTCTCAATCAGTCATTTATTATTGTTTTCAGGAGCCGCGCGTCCTTGCGGGTGAATTTTGTGTGAAAATACATTACGTACCGGTGAGGACTGAAGCAGGTTCCTTCCCCGGGACTCGAGAGCCCTTCGGGGGGGGAGAATGAAAAAGGGCCTTTTCTGGCAGTGTAACCTCTCTTTTCTGAATATGACTGACGCTTACCAACCTTTTCCTGCAAGCACAGCGGGGGCACTACTCAAAAATCTCGTACCGTTCGATATCGATCTGGGTAACCAGAATCTGTTCGATATCATCCATCAGTCCTTTGATGGACTGGTATCGATCGGCCGGATCTTTTTCGAGGCATTTTGCGACGATACCATCAAATAACCTCGCAGCCGGATTGAGATCCGAGGGAGGGGGAGGTGTGTCATTGAGGATTCGAACGCTCACCCGTGAGATGTCATCCCCTTCGAAGGGTAATTCCGCAGTGAGCAGCTCGTAAAAAACCACGCCCAACTGGTAAATATCTGTTCTCTGGTCAGTATCGCCAAACTTGCCCGGGGTTATCTGTTCGGGCGCTGCATACGAAAGCGAGAATCCGGTGATGGTAGGCAGCATGCCCGTCCCCATCACCTTGCTCATGCCCCAATCGGTGATCCGGGGGATACCAGCTTCGGTCATGAGAATATTCTGGGGCTTGATATCCCGGTGGATAATCCCCTGGGAGTGAGCGTATGAAAGGCCATTTGCAATATCGCGGATTATCCTCGCGGCATCACCTGGCGCGAGAGGCTTCTGGAGGTCTGCAAGGGAAGAACCGAGATACTCCATCTCGACATAAGGGACGGGGAGAATATTGACTTCGTGAATTTTAACAATGTTTTCATGGGAGAGATCTTCCCATGCCTTGATCTCTTTCATGAAACTCTTTCCTGAAGTCTCATTGAACTGGACGGGTATTTTAAGGGCAACCTCGTCCCCGGTCTGATTATTTATTGCCTTAAAGACGCGTGCAACTCCCCCCATCCCGATAAGCTGGGGATCACTGTATTTTTCAAGAAGTTCTTTGGGAAAGGACGTTGGAATTGTCGGAGACCGTGGAGCAATGATTGTTTCTGTTGGTAATACGGGATTTTCAGCAACAGGCATGGCACGAAGGTCCCTGGATTCCCGGCGTGACACCACAGCTCCTGCCAGTGCACAGGAAAATATGATAAGTAACGGCAGCCGGTACTCCACTTTCGTGGCGATCAGGGCAAGTGCTGCAATAAATACCCCCATAAGTGAGAGGAGGAGATGGCCAGAGATCGTGTATTTCAATGACCTTGACAGGAGGGTTCCGACAGTAAGAACAAGCCCAGATATCACCAGATATGCTGAAACAGGAAGCAGAATCGAGATGAAAGGAGGAATAGTGTTACTCAGTAAGCCGGAATGATAAGTATAGAAGCCTGCTCCGATAATTCCCGCAACAATCCCCAAGTAGAATAATCCTGTAGTCATTTTCCTCTGTGTTCGGAACTGAACGGGTGGCCTGGGTTGGATGACGGTATCAGTTATCAGGGGAACAAGACAAAGCCCCCCGCTAAGAAGAATGACGATAAAAGGGTTCAGCTTCCCGGGAATCGTGGGGAAGTAAGAGAGTGCGGTGTTGTTTCCTCTGCCGGTCCCATTTATTTCAATGGTGACAGGATCCGTTGTCTGATCGGAGTTTGGCATGAGGATATTCGTTTCATTCAGAGAGGGAACAGTCGTTACTTCTCCTGAGGTTCCTGGCGTGTTTGTAGTAAGTGTGGTCATGGGAGAGGGAGAAGCTGACGGGGTAGTGGTTGCAACAGAAGTAGAAGAAGTGCCGGGAACGGTAGTCGGTATGGTGGTAGGCACGGTCGTTGTTGTCTTTGTGGGGGAGGCACTTGTTGTCGTTTGAATTGTAGTCGTGGTCGTCGGAACGGTCGTGGTCGGTATCGTCGTGGTTGGAACGGTCGTGGTTGGTACGGTCGTGGTCGGTATCGTCGTGGTTGGAACAGTGGTAGTCGGTATCGTCGTGGTTGGAACGGTCGTGGTTGGTACGGTCGTGGTTGGTACGGTCGTGGTCGGTATCGTCGTGGTTGGAACAGTGGTGGTCGGTATCGTGGTAGGAGGCGGGGTTATTGGAGTCAGAGCAACCATTGGTATAGCAGAAACCTCCCCCTTGTTCACCATAATCTGAGTACTCCATGGAGTATACCCTTTTAATATGAGCTCGACCGTCCTCGTGCCGACCGGTATATTGTCTATGATAAGAGCATCCCGCGCCTTGGTCCTTCCCACATACTGGCTGTCGATATAGACACTCGCACCTGCCGGATCTGAACTGATCGAGAGAGCCCCAGTAAGGGGGGAGAATCGTGCACTGATGACGTGATTAGAATTCACATTGTAAAATGTATACACAGACCTTGCACCGATAGAGACTCCGTTGACAACCACATCTGCTATTTCGTAACTGGTATCCGGGATGATGGTAAAAATCTGGGTGCCGCCTGCCGCGACAAGAACTTCATCAGCCGGAACAATCGAGCCACCGCTTCCGGCATTTGCAATGATCACGTAATAATCGGCAGCCGAAGCTGTTCCAATGAACAATCCGGTAAGAATAATAACAAGAACAAGAAGCAATGCCGGCGTAGACTTCATAGCGGATTCTTTGAGAGATGTTAATCGCTGTCTGGCAGTATGATCAGGAGCCGGGCACCTTTTGCACCCTTTGCAAGCTCAACGAGATCGCCATCATGAAGGATTGCTGGTTGCTTTTTTTGCAACTCGGTACTGTTCAGAAACGATCCTCCTGCGCTTCCCCGGTCTTCAAAGATAAAATTCGTACCCTCCATTTTAATGATAGCATGTGGCTTTGAAATTCGACTCACCGAAGAATATTCGGATGAAAGTACGACATCACCCTCAACCGGCTGATACGAAGGATCAACCCTTCCTACCCGGGATTCACGATCCTCGAGAATATAAAGTTTCCCATCGTCAGGTCCTCCGAGTAGGATAGCCATCGGTTTATGCCCGGCAATCTCATCCTCTACCGCGTCCCTTACTTCCTCCAGTTTTTTCTTCAGCCCGGCATCATCAATATTTATCCGGAGATTGGAGAAGATACCCAGGTTCCGGACAATAGCTTCCATTGCCCCTGGAACAAGTGAATATTTCCATACAGGATGAACCCCCTTGGAAGTCTGCTGTCCGAGTCCCACCTCCTTCCGGATAAGCCCCATGCTGATCAGCTTATCCAGATGTTTCTTTGTATTCTCATAGCTTGTATTGATCTCAGATGCAATCATCCGCACATCTTTTGGCCGGCGTTCGAGGATTTTCAATATCTTCAGGCGTTGACTATTTGAAAGAACTTCAAGATATTCAGACAGTTCGTTATAATAATCTGGCGCCTGCTCAAGCACAATAGTCTTAAACTCTTCGTGCTGGTCGACCATCAAGCCTGCCTCTTCTATAGTAAGTCGTCCTGCTCAATCAAAAACATTCTCCGCATAGTTTATTCAATCATATAACCTGCTGGTTCATCCAATCGATTTTGTGAGAGCATCAGAATACCAGTATTTTTTTCCCCAGCCTCAAAATATCTTTAGAACAAACCAGGAAAAGAACAGGTAAATCAGGATTGACATGAAATCATACCTGAAAGATATCCCTGACATTGAGGAGTCAGCCCGGTCTGTACAGAAGCTGATGAAAGAACGTTATGATTGTGGAGGTTCTTCTCAAAATCCTCATCCGATCCGTACAATAGCAGGCGCGGATGCTGCGTATGGGGAAGGATATGGAATCGGAGTTGTTGTGCTATACGCCTATCCTTCCCTCACAATCATTGGACATGGATATGCGAAACGGGCTGTACAGTTTCCTTATATCCCGGGATTGTTTGCATTCAGGGAACTCCCTCTGATAATAGCAGCGTACGAGAAAATTGGATTAGTCCCGGATCTCCTTATGGTAGACGGCCATGGATACGCCCATCCGCAACGGTATGGGTATGCCTGTCACGCAGGGGCGATTCTCGGGATACCCACCATCGGGATTGCAAAACGCCCCATGCACTGTGACAAGGTGAAGCATCCGGGAAATGAGCGAGCTATGCCCCAAGAAATTCTCATGGGAGGAGAGGTGACAGGGATGGCGTTGAGGACACGGAAGGGGTCACCTTCGGTATATGTTTCAGCGGGATATCAGACTACTCTTCATTTCGCCTGTCGGATGGTGCTCGAGACAACGCGAATACATCGCCTTCCGGAGCCGGTATGGGCTGCCGATCTCCTTTCAAGAAAGTATCTGAATCTCCTCTGACAGATGAAGGATATATACCGCTACCTGAGTATCATAAAAAAAATCGCTCAACCACTTCTCACGCTTCGGCAGGCTCTCCAGGTTCACTCTTCTTTGGGCGTTCCGGCTTGACATACGTGATGGTGAACGTTTCCAATCCGCTATGGGTGAGGACGGCAGATGAATAATGCCCCTCCATGGTGAGGCAATGAACAGGGCAGACTTCAATACAGGAGTTGCAGACCACGCAACGGAGCCGATCAATCGTCCATGTCTTTGCTTCCTTATCAACGCAGAGTGCCTCCGCGGGACATTTCTTCATGCACATCCCGCAGGAGATACACCGGGAGACATCGATCACCACATGCCCCCGTGAGAGGATCGTCATTTTACCCGGCCGCGCAGGATACATCAGCGTTGCCGGCTTGCTCATCACGGTCTTTATCGCTGTTTTTGCCATCTCAAAATATCCCATCGTACTCACCGCTCCATGCATCCGATACAGGGATCGATGCTGAGCACAATCACAGGAACATCAGCCAGTTCGCACCCCTGAAGCATTTTCACAAGAGGAGGTACATTGGTGAGGGTGGGGGTCCGTATCCGCGAGCGAACAAGATGTTTTGTGCCATTTCCTTTCAGATAATGAACCAGTTCGCCCCGCGGCTGTTCGGACCGGGAGAAGTACTCCCCGTCAGGGGTCCCTTTCACTTTCACCTCAATCTCCCCTTCTGGTATCTTTTCCACAGCCTGCCGGATCAGATCGATAGAACTGAAGAGTTCACGGATCCTGACAGCGCAACGGGCATAACAATCCCCTGCTGACTCGGTTGCTGGTTCAAACCGAAGTTCCCGGTAAGCCGCATACCCTGTTTTCCTGAGATCGATCGCTACACCGCTTCCCCTCGCGGCAGGGCCTGCTGCACCAAGATCGTATGCATCAGTCCGTGACAGAGTGCCAACACCGACCAACCGTGATTTGAGTGAATCATCGTGCAGGAATACCTCTGACAGATCACCAAGTTCGGTCTCGAACCCCTTAAGGTCCGCGGCCATTGCTGAAAGCTTCTCGTTGCTTATGTCCCTGCGGACTCCGCCAACCTTACAACTGCCCTGAATCACCCTTCCTCCTGTGGTCTCTTCCAAAACATCCAGAACAAATTCCCTGAGGCGCCAGGAATTCATAAAGAGGTTTTCAAAACCCATCGCATCAGCGAAGAGTCCGAGCCAGAGAAGATGTGAATGGAGCCTTGAGTATTCAGACCAGATAGTCCGAAGATAATGAGCCCTGGCCGGGACTTCAAGGTCCATGATCTGTTCAACTCCCTGGCAATAGGTCATGCCATGGATGAAACTGCATATTCCGCAGGTGCGCTCTGCAATGTATACGTACTCGGTAAATTCTCTTTTTGCGACAAGGGTCTCGAGGCCCCGGTGGATGTATCCGATAGAGGGTACGACATCCACGACTGTTTCGTCTTCAAGCACGAGATCCAGGTGGATTGGTTCCGGTAAAACAGGATGCTGGGGCCCGAATGGGACCACTATTTTCTTTGACATGGACCCTCCCCCTGAAACGTTGGATTGCGGAACGGATAGCGGACTTTCGTCCTGATAAAATTCCCGTTGAAATCAATGTTCATCCCTTTTACTGCAATTCCAAAGAGGTCATGCATCTCATTCTCATACACAAACGCTCCCCAGTACATCCCGCTGATGCTCGGTACTTCGGTGTCGACAGATATGATGAGTCGGAGATTTTCAAACCGGTAATCCTTCTCAAAACTATAATTGATCTCAAACTCATCCCCTACTTTGGTCGCATTCATCTGGACCAGCCGGTACCCCCCCTTGCGGAATTGTTCTACCTTGCCGATCAGGTGTGCAACGGCAATGACCGTAGTGGGCTGCTCTTCGATTTTCATTGGATCCCTCCGCCGAGGGCATCCTTTTTGGCAGCAGGAGTGTTCATTTTGGTTCGTTTCTCCTCAAGAATACTAAGCGATTTGACAATTCCATCAATGATAGATTCAGGCCGGGCTGCACAGCCGGGGACGTAGACATCGACAGGAATTATTTTGTCGATGCCCCCCGAGACATTGTAACACTCGCGGAAAACCCCGCCAGACGTTGCACAGATGCCCACCGCAACGACAACTTTGGGATCCGGCATCTGCTCATAGATATTTTTTACGACTTCTCTGTTCTGCTCGTTGATGCTTCCGGTAACCACGAAAATGTCGGCATGCTTGGGATTGCCGGTGTTTACGATACCGAACCGCTCGACGTCATACATCGGGGTGAGGCAGGCAAGGACTTCGATATCGCAGCCATTGCAGCTTGATGCGTCGTAGTGAATGATCCAGGGGGAACGTTTCAGATAGGTCATGCCTGGAGCCCTCCAGAAAGGTAGTAAAGGACTGCGAGATTGATGAGCCCCAGCATACCGGCAATGATCCACGCACTTCTCAGGGTAAACTGCCATTTCACCCGACTGAAGGTGTTGTCAATCAGGATCTCCAACAGGTATGCGACAGCTATGGCAAGCAGGGCGATCGGAATACTGAACGCGAAGAACAGGAAGATAAACCCGAGCAAAAATACATATTCATACCAGTGGGCTATCTCAATTTTTCCGAGATTTGGACCGGTGAACTCGGTCGTCACTCCTTTGACAATCTCCTGGTGAGCATGATGGGAGGTGGAGAGATCGAAGGGAGATTTTCGAAGTTTGATCGTCAGGACCATCAAAAATCCGATAAAGACACCAGGCAGGTAGAGGACAATCGGGATGGAAGAGACTACAATATCACTCACAAAAAAGCTTGCCGTCACCATATACATCCCAACAGCCGAAAGGATGATCATTGGTTCATAGGCTATGATCTGGATCAGTTCACGCTCGGCTCCGATGAAACTGTAGGGGGAACTAGAAGCATAGGCCCCCAGTACCAGGAAAATATGGGACAGGGTGAAGGCAAATATGACAAGGAGCAGATCCCCGCCTGCAAAGAACAGCGCTCCCGCAACGAGCATAAAGACGAGGTAACAGAGCGCATACAGATCCTGGCTCCTCGTGACAACGAGGTTCTCCTTCTCAAAAAGTTTCCCAACATCATAAAACGGCTGAAGCAGCGGGGGTCCTACCCGCCCCTGCATGCGTGCGGTGATCTTCCTGTCAATACCTGCCACTAACCCCCCGGCAATGGGAGCGAGCAGGATATATATCAGGCCATAAACAGGAGACATCATAGTATCATCCCCACCAGGACGATCATTGCCAGCAGGATAAGCCCGAACCCAAGTGCAGTTCCGGCCATCAGAAGGCGGTTCTCCCCGAAGAGATCGTTCAGGTAGTAGTTGGACAGGGTGACATCCCTCGTCACTCCCATGGATCCGAGAAACTTCATATCACTACTAGCGGGACGGCCCCCCATGTAAGGGGGTACTTTTCTGGCTCCGTTCCGGGGAAGCAACATTGAAAATGGCATAATCATCAGGAGAAAGAGCATCATTGCCATGATGATGATATTGTCCTGCGAGAGTCGGGCGGTCTGACCATATACCGAGAGAACGAATGGTTCAATCAGGGATGATGAGATCAGTGGGAAGATCAGGCAGATCAGATCAGTGAGTCCTGCCAGGATATAGAGCACTCCCTTCTTTTCACTTTTCAGGGAGTCCTCCTCTCTCGACACATGGGGGTCGACAGATATGATCTTTCCCATCCATTTAGACCAGAAAAATACCGTTATTGATCCGCCGAAAGCAAGGATTGCCACGAAGATCAGGCCAAATTGTGCTTCGATGAATGCCTCGATCGCCACCCACTTTGAGATCAGCATTCCGAACGGAGCAAGGAACATCCCCGCGATCCCGACCAGCATCATCACAGCAACTTTCGGCATCCGGACGATAAGCCCGGACATGTCCTCGATATTCCTGCTCCCGATCTGATGTTCCACTGTTCCAACGCAGAGGAAGAGGAGTGACTTTGCTATGGCATGGAAGATGATGAGGAGAATTGCAGCCCAGACCAGTTTATAGGTCCCGACTCCGGCACATGCAACAATCAAGCCGAGATTTGCTATGGTCGAGTAGGCAAGCACCTTCTTTGCATTACTCTGCGAGATGGCAATCGCTGAACCAAGCAGGAAGGTAAAACCCCCTACAAGTCCGATGATCAGTCCTTCTGTGGTCCCCGAGAGGACGGGAGCAAACCGTACGATGATATAGACTCCGGCTTTGACCATGGTGCTGGAATGAAGGAGGGCAGAGACCGGGGTAGGTGCAACCATTGCCCCGACAAGCCACGATGAGAAGGGCATGAGGGCAGCCTTGGTAATTCCTGCAAAACTGAGGAGGACGGCGGGAACTAGAGCGAACGCCTGGCCGGAGCTCAGCAGCTGTTCGATGCCGAGAAGGCTCCCGGTTGGATCGGCAATGAGGAGATAGATGATAGCTCCGGCAAATGCGATTCCGCCAAGAAGGTTCATTTCCAGGGCAAGGAATGCATTGTTGGTAGATTCCGATGTCTTAGCGTACCCTATCAGGATGAAGGATGCCAGAGTGGTGATCTCCCAGAAGAAATAGACCCAGAGAAGGTTATTGGAGAAGATGAGACCGAACATTGCAGCAAGAAACACAAACACCATGAAGAAAAAGATATTCCGGCGATCCTGTATCTCGGGATGCTGTGTATGGTACGTCTCCATATAGGCAAGAGCATATACGCAGATGAGCGTACCGATAATGCCTACAATCGCGGCCATAATAAGCGAGAACTGGTCAATGAAAAGATTGTAGACCTGTTGCACGTCCTTTGCAAGCCAGCCTTCTATCCCAATAAACATGAGGGTCTGGATTGTAATGAGGATAACGGCGAGGTATTTTCTCTGCTTTATGCCCAGATACAAAATGAATCCCGCAATGAGCAAGGAGATAACAGACATGATCTCTGCTGCCGCATCAAACGGCACAGTGAATAGCACCAGTCCTGAGCTGAAATAGGTGATAAGCAGGATGATGGTTGCGAGTCCAATAAGTCCGGCTGCAATTTTTACCACTGCATTCTGGACCTGCCCGTTTTTTAATGCAAGCAGGAGAAATGCGACAATGGCCGGGAACAGAATGAGGAAAGCCAGTTCTATCATCGTAAAACCATCTATTCCATCAGATTTGAAATTCTTACATCATTAATCATTCTAAACTAACAAATGAGTTCCTTTTTCTGATTTGGCAGTATAAATCCTTAAATGGTTCAGTCGGGAACTTCCGGGGCTCCTCCCGACGCACTTTTTTATACTGGAACAGACAATTCAGCCTTATCCGAGAGGGAGGGACTGGACCATGCCCGAAGTATCAAAAACCGAGATAGGACGACGTTTCTTCAAGATGCAGAAAGAGAAGGAGGTTGAAAAAGCCATCGAGAAGATCAGGCAGGCACAGGGATCCGAATGGGGTCTTTATACCCAAAGCGATATAGAAGCACTCAAGCAGGTTCTAGGAAATGTATGGACATTCATGGATCGGGATACCTGGGAACAGATCTCCTTTACCCGGCTTTCCGGTATCGAATTGCGTGAACTTATCCGCTTTGGAAGGGATAGCCAGGATAATATCATCAGCGGCAAGTCTTCTGCGGAACAAAGTATGCCGATCCTGGTAAAAAAGGGATAATAAATCTTTTTTATATTAAAATGCCTCCGGCATTTTCATCTCGTATGCATGTGTCCTTCGAAGGAATCATGTAGTTTTTTTTGAGTACACAGCTAGGTTTGCATTTCCGAATGCATGGCATATACATATATTCCAATTTGTTTTTATCATTTTAGTTAATTGGAGTTGAGGAACAACATACATAAAAAAGGAGTATCCTGACATGAGGGCATACAGAGAGTTAACAATGATGATACAGACAATGAGATCAGGAAAGTCAAGCTTGGATAAAAGTACGGAACATCTTATGTGTATTTACGACCGGATTGCCAGAAAAGGCAACAGAGGGAATCTTTAATCATTTCTAGTTTAAGGAACTTTGCACATTTTACGACCCTTGCGGTTATTCTCGATAGATTATTCCTTATAATTAAGATCAGTATCATGCATATGGAACCGAATACTGACTATCACAAAAAAATTTAAGTTCTTCCGACACCTGTAGGGTAAGTGGATTTCTATGCCTGATGTGACTGATGATGAGAGGGGGCGAAGGGTTTTCCAGATTCACAAGGAGATGGCCGTCGAGACAGCGATGGATAAAATAAGACAGTCGATCGGGCAAGATTGGAAACTCTATTCCGTTTCGGACATTGATATGCTGAAGTATATGCTTGGTGAAACATGGATCTCTATGGATCGCAGGAGCTGGGGGCGTTGCACTTTCTCCAGGCTCGGCCGGGAGGATATCGATGCCATCATCAAAATAGGAAAAGAGGTCAAAGGCAAGAAGCGGATGGAAGAGACTGCCGTGAACGAAACAAGAACGATATTAACAAGAATTTTATAATTTTCAGGCCGCTTTCACGACTTTCTTTTTCCGTTCGATAATCTTCTTCACTTTTTTAAGCCTGTATAAATCCTCCCGATCCCGCTCATCAATGGTGATCTCAATATATTTTGCCTGTCGTTTCAGCTCCGGGATGAGGACTTGTTCAAGCGCATTCACCCTTCGCCGGGTCATCTGGATCTCACTCCCAAGTCTCCGGAGTGAGGTCTCAGTTTCAGCAAGGGTTATGATGAGATCCAGCTCTGCCTCGAATTTCTCTGCAGCTTCGTCAATCCGACCACTCACTCCAAGAATACTGTAACCGCGATCCAGGAGACTTTTTACAAATCGTTTCTTCTCGATGATAGGGACAGGAACCCCCATCACATTTTTTCCCTTGATGTCAAGAGTGATCCCCCGCCTGGTAGCAAACGAGGCAGATTTAAGGGTTACGGGATCGTCGATTGCCTGAGCAATGAGCAGGGAGTGCTGGGCAGCATCTGAGATCTTTTCCAGCTCGACCCGTGACTCGGATACAGATTCCATGACATTGAAAAATTCCTGTATGAGTGCATCCATCTTCTCTCGAAGAAGATCACGGCCCTGCTCTGCCAGCTTGATCTGGGCATTCTTCTTTATGAGCTCCATCCGGGTGGGATTAATCTGTTCCATGTCTATCCCTTTTTAGAGGCTGGATGATATTTCTGGATGAATTCACGTTTGATGCGTTTCAATTCCTCTTCAGGGAGAAGAGTAAACAGCTGCCATCCGATCTCAAGGGTTCGTTCGATACTCCGGTTCTCATCGCCCTGGGTAATGAACTGGCGCTCGAATTCATCGGCAAATTTCAGGTATCTTTTGTCAAGGTCGGTAAGTGCCTCTTCTCCGACAATTGCGACCAGGCGCCTCAGATCCCTCCCATAAGCATAGGAGGCATAGAGCTGGTCAGCTACGTTCCGATGGTCCTCCCGGGTTTTTCCCGGTCCGATTCCGAGGTTCATAAGACGTGAAAGGCACGGTAGGGTGTCGACCGGGGGATCAGCGCCCCTGCGGAACAGGTCACGCGAGAGAACGATCTGTCCTTCGGTGATGTATCCGGTAAGATCTGGTACGGGATGCGTGATATCATCATCAGGCATGGTGAGAATCGGGATTTGAGTGATGGATCCTTTTTTGCCCTTCACCCTTCCGGCACGTTCGTAGATGGATGCAAGATCGGTATACATGTAACCAGGATATCCTCTCCGGCCTGGCACCTCCTCCCGCGCTGTCGAGATTTCGCGCAATGCTTCACAGTAATTGATCATGTCGGTCAAAATAACAAGGACATGAAGATCATGCTCATAAGCCAGGAATTCTGCAGCGGTGAGTGCACACCGAGGAGTCGCAATCCTCTCGATGGTCGGGTCATCGGCAAGGTTCATGAAAAATACAACCCTTTCAAGTGCCCCGGTCTTCTCAAAATCCCTCATGAAGAATGAAGCTTCCTTGTAGGTAATTCCCATTGCAACGAATATCACTGCAAAC
>Ga0116182_1003129_pt1 | contig 15638 bp, 8 predicted proteins | sample AD_UKC077_MetaG_FD_89805 | JGI IMG/M metagenome (GOLD analysis project Ga0116182, IMG submission 89805) | Active sludge microbial communities of municipal wastewater-treating anaerobic digesters from USA - AD_UKC077_MetaG | ecosystem: Engineered > Bioreactor > Anaerobic > Digestate | place: USA...
AAGGCACCAGATGGCGGTTGTTCTTGATATAAGGCATTAGAAACATATTCAATGTATTGAATAATCGAAAAATTATCTGATTCTAACTTCAATCCATAATCCCGCAATGTAATTAATATTGGTATAACTTCTTTCCCAGAAAATTTCATTTTATTATTATCACGACTGAAATCATAACACAATTTATTTGCTAATGTTGTTTTTCCTGCCCCTGGATCTCCTAAAATTACAGAACGGTATATATTAGAGATTAGATTATCATATGTGACTACCTCTACCTCTGTTCCTTTGTAATCTAAACTACTCGTAAAATTAGGTGTCACATATAATTCTTCTAGAGGGATCTGTTCAGCATTTTCAAGATGGGGAGGTCTAAAACTTTCATATTTCATTGCGCTTGTTTGTTTGAATTTCCTTTCGAAATCAAGGTAATTTCGAACAGTTGGGGCGTCTTTATTCCTTAAAAATTCAATGTCTTTCTCAAGACTATCGAGTGAATTTTTTATATATTCATATCTGATTTTCTCTACCCTATCATGAGCATAAATGGAACCTTTCTTTATTTGCTCACCATATCCTTCGATGCAAACAGTAAGTAAAGCATCAAATAAAGGATTTGAAATTTCTTCTAAGTCTTTTTTATTAACATGTAATTGAAATAAAATGTGAAATTCTTGTTTGATAGCATCGATATTTGATTCTTTATTTTTCCCAATTACTTCTGTTGAAATAATCTTGGTAATAAGATTTTCAACTTCTGGAGATCTAATGAATTTTTCAATATTTTCAATATCATCTCTATTTTGAATGCTAAAATCTTTTACAATCGTGTCAACAAATTCAATAACTTTACGATCTCTTTGAACTGCAGAAGAAAATATTTCATAACCTTTCCCAAAAAGATGAGTTACTGCATTTGCAATGACCCCAAGAATCACCGTTCCAATAGCCATTTCAATAGCCATTTCATCTCCTTTTTTGATGAGTCCATTCATTTAGATGTTGATACAGAATAAACCAAGTAAAAATAAAATTTATCGCTTTTTGTTTCATGTTATTTTCCAAAAAGGGTGATCCCGCCAGCACCGCCTGTGTTAACGCCTCGATCCGCTTCGTGGCATCCGCCACCTGCTGCTCTATCTGGTCGGCGAGCGCAAAGAGTGCATTGATAAGGCTGCCTTTTATTATTTCGCCTCAATAACCTTCTTAAATTTCTCAATCACTCCTTCCGCATCCTTAACATCCTTTAGTCCTGTAACAATTACCTTCCCGGTTGAAAACAGCAGGAAACTAACCCCCCAATCCTTATAGACAAGTGCCGGAAATTGTTCCGGTTCAAATTCAGCTTTTCTGGGATCAAGATTCGCGATTAGTGCTTCAAGTGATGTATTGAGGGGAATAGTATCCTGTACGACAACGTTGTGAATCTTTATGTCCACAATTTTTACATCAAGACCGATGCCGATAAGCAAATCAAGGACTTGTTTAGCGATAAAAGGTAATTTCTCTGGATCTTTTGTAGTAATGAGAAATTTTCCTGAGCGATAAAACGCTATGTAGGTATTGTCAGGTGGCAGCCGCATTTTGAGCCAAGGTGCTTTTCCAGGAACTTCTGTTTTGGGAAGCCGCTGATGAAGGAGTGTTAAATCTAATGGTGAGGAAAGCGTTACTGTGGACACGATATTAGCAATCTTCATGCCAGTTCCCTCCGCTGAGTTCAGCATCAGTCTCCGCCAACTCCCCCCGAAACGCCTTCGCCAACATTGCTTGTGCTAACGCCTCCGTCCGGTTCGTTGCATCCGCCACCTGGTGCTCGATTTGGTCGGCGAGCGTAAAGAGGGTATTGACATAGCGGACGATCTCATGTTGTTCAGAGAGGGGAGGTACTGGTAAAATTAACGAGGCTAATTTAGAAGCATTACAATTAGGTTGTGCTGTGCCGGATGTATTATCAAATATCTGCGTCCAATAAAAGCCGGATTGGAAAAATAAATATAAAAACTTCGAACTAATTTCCGTTTTTGTTCGAACTCGAATCAAATATGAGGCAAAAATTGATTGTGGGCATGTTTTAATTAGAAAACTCTTACCTGTTGTTGCTCCAGTCCTTGCGAATAAGATATCGTTTTCTGCTAAAAGATATTTCTTTATGTTTTCTTTCGAACATTCACAATACGGAACTGTATTCCAATTCACGTTTCCATCTTGAATATCCGTTATTCGGAGCATTTTTGGACCAATTGGCTCTGCATTTGCTGAAGCGGTGTAGCCATATTGAATTGAATTTGTCAAGTCACTTAAAGAATTAAAGTGCCAATTTTCAGGTAATTGAAAAAAAGAATCATTAAAACATTCCGGCATCTCATGGTTATCTTTAATTTTCTCAGAAATCAACGAGGTGTTATTCTCCTCCCTCCACCCCTCCGTCAACCTCCCGCTGCATGCCGCCGCCAGGACCGCCTGCCGGAATCTCTTCATAATAACCGGAACCCTGTTCAATCGATCACGGGCGGCGTTGATTTGTGATAAGAACGCTTCAACACGGGCGACTATGCGGTACTGTTCAGTAAGAGGTGGGAGAGGTATACATTGATCATAAATGTCATTACGATTTAGTCCTGGGATTGCCGTGGATGTATCTAAATCAAATAATTTTAGGTTTTTAAGGGCAAATATTAAAAATTTCGGGTTTATTCCATCGAATTTATCAATATAATATGTTGTATCAATTGCCCAACATGGATCGGAAGAAAAATGAACTTCGCCTATTGATCCCTTTCGCCCTATTATAATCGCTGGACCTTTTGTAAGGGGCTTATTGTGGTAACCGATAATTCCATTAGATCCATAAACTGCGACAATCCCTCCAGCTCTATCTGCTTCTTTCAATCCTTTTCCATAATTAATAATAGTTATTTCACCGACCTTTGTACGCGTCCATCTTTTTGGTAATTCATCGGCTTCTATTACATCATTTTGATTCAATGGTCAAACACCAAATATTCCGTTATTTTACAACAGTTCCGGAAGAGTCTACCTCCCCATTCCCGTTCTCCAGCATCGCTACAATCTTATTCAGCGAATCCACCGCCAGCCGTAACTCTTCTATCGCCTCAGTGGCAAGCTCCTCCGGTTCCGGTAGATTATCAGCATCATCGAGCGATTCATCCTTGAGCCACTTCAGGGAATCAATCTTGTAATTCCGCTCCTTGACCTCGCTGATGTGAAACGAATGCCACCGGTCGTCCTTTGAATCGTGGGAATCACGCTTCGCCCTACCATTAGGATCAGCACCATAACACTCCTCAAATTCCACGAAATATTCCGCAGTCGGAGGCCGGTCCTTCTTCGTGATATGCGGGACATTCGTCCGGTCATCATACACCCACATCGTCTCGGTCGGAAATCCCTTTGTGAAGAAGATCACGTTCGTCTTGGTACCTGCAGAATACGGCGTAAACGTGCCATTCGGCAATCGGAGGATCGTGTGCAGGTCGCAGTCCTCGGTAAGCACCCGGAACACATCCCCTGCCTGGTCGGCAAAGAGGACATTGTCCGGCACGATGACCGCTGCCCGTCCGCCGGGTTTCAGGATGGTCATGACATGTTGGATAAAATTGAGCTGCTTGTTGCTGGTCGAGACCGTGAAGTCGTCCCGGTCCGGGGCCTGGTTTGCCCCCTTCGTCCCGAATGGCGGATTGGTCATCACGACATCGAACCTCCGGCCGTCAGGGACTTCGTAGATTGAATCGCCGAGTTTGATCTCCGGTTCAAGGTTGTGGAGATAGAGATTCATCAGGGCAAGACGGCGGGGACGGGCAACGAGTTCCTGCCCGAAATAGGTACCTTTCCGGACTCGTTGGGCGACTTCCCGGTCGAGGGCTCCCCCCTTTGTCTCGCCGATCAGCCATTCATACGAAGAGACAAGGAAACCCCCGGTACCACAGCCCGGATCGCAGATGGTGAATTCCCGGTGGACACGGGGATTAGGTTTCATGCACCGGACAATGGACTGGATGAGGAGACGGGGCGTGAAATACTGGCCTGCCCCCTTCTTCCCCTCGCTGGCTGCTTTCTCAAGCAGCCCCTCAAACGCTGCCGCCTTGACATCCACCCCGAGCGAGGTCCATTCGGTCTCGTCAATCAGCCCGATCAGCTTCTTCAGGTTCACCGGGTTGGTGAACCGGGAGAGAGCCCCGGAGAAGATATCGCCGAGCAGCCCGGGCTGCTGACCAAGCTTCCGGAGCAGTTCGACATAATGCTCCGTGAGATCCGTCCCTGACTTCGCGGCAAGCGACTTCCAGCCGCACCCTTCCGGCAACGGGATATTCCGCTCATCTGCCATCTTCAGAAAGAGGAGATAGGTGATCTGCTCGATATAATCGCCATAATCAATCCCGTCATGCCGGAGGGTATGGCAGAACCCCCAGAGCTTCTGAACAATATCACTCATGCCGCAATCACCTCGTTACACCGCTGGATCAGTTCGGGAAGATGCCCCTCAAAGACCCGGTTCGCCCTCCCCCATCCCCCGTGCTGGGAGAAGAGCGGGATCACATCAAAGTCTTCCTGTGTAATGGAGAGGTTCTCGATTAAATGCGCTCGTATTCGCTCCAGCCACTGCTGCTGTTCCGGAGTGAACGTGTTACCTGCAAAAATATTCTCAAACACCCGGTTCACCCGCTCTTCTGCCGTCAGAAGCGGCTCCTCTTCCCGGGCAGCATGCTTCACCATCGAGATAAGGTCAATCAGCGCCCGGTGATACTTCATCTCGTGAGCCTTCCGCAGGTTCTCGACCGTGAACCGCTCCTTGGTTGCCGAGAGTTTGGTCTTCAGCTCGACGAGTGCATCAGTACTCCAGTCTTTCGGCCGGTCCAGAAGAATCCTGATCGCCTCAATCTGCGAGGGATTCTCCTTCACAAACCGGGAGAAGAGAACGAGATAATCCTCGGGCTTGTACTCGTTTCCGGCACCATCGTGAATGAGCCAGTGGGATCCGACCGTATCCGGCTGGTAACTCACCATGAATGACCGGGGAGGACGGGGATAGTGCTCCAGGAGATCCTGGAACTGCTGGTTCCGGAGAATTTCTATCGTCGATGAGAAATCCTCCTTTAACAGACGGGGAAGACTTGTCGCAAATCTCCTGAGATCTCCGCCCTCGATATATGCCCGGAACATATCCCTGGCATCTCCCGACATCTCCTTGTCGATTCTCTGGAGACGTTTCACCAATACCCGGGTATTGTAATCCCTGTCCCGGTTCTGATACACATCCTCAATAACCGTGCTAATGTTCCGGGTTTCCCGCTGGGGAGGTTCGGTCGTCATATCGGTAGATTTACGGAAATATTCCAGCAGGGTACCTCCAAAACAATCGAACACGACAAAATGGGACTTGTCAGGATAATGCTCGCCTTTCCGTGTCCCCCTGCCGAGCATCTGGACAAACAAGATACGCGACTTCACCGGACGTAAAAACACAATATACTCCAGGTCCGGGATATCAACACCCGTCGAGAGCAGGTCAACCGTGACCACAATCGCCGGTTCCTTCCGGTTCCGGAACTCACGGATATGCTGAAGAGGCCGGTCAACCTTTCCCGTTATCTTATCGACAAATGACTCTCCCCGATTGAATAGCTCACGGGCCTGCCGGACCAGCTGATCAGCATGGGACGTATGGGGAAGATCATTTGCGGCAAAAATGAGCGTCTTTGGAAACCTCCCATACCGTGTCTCATGCTCCTCCCCATACCTCTTGATCTCCTGGAGAATTTTCCGGTTTGAATCCGGTGACGTCACCTTCCGTTCGATCTCGGTGGAATCAAACTGTCGTTCATCCTCAAGGGAATCATAAAATCGTGAACCCTTCTCCGGATCGATAATCTCAACCTGCTCGCCTTCGGAAAGAAATATCCCGTTCATCCTGACATCAGAGGAGATGGCGACCGCGTCATAATCCACCAGATAGCCTTCCCGGACCGCCCGTTCATACTCATACCGAAAGACCGGTTCACCAAAATACGATGTGGTATGAACGGCAGGGGTGGCAGTCAGACCGACCTTTATTGCGTCGAAATGATTGAGGGTATTTCGCCAGACCGATTGCTCAGCGGCAGTGTAGCCACGATGACATTCATCGGCGATGACAATATCAAAGGCATGAATGGGAATATTGAGCCGGCCTGCATCCTCCTCAATCGGCTCATCCTCAATACCATACGCCCTACCTGCGTTCGGACCGAGCAGATAGGTGGTCATCCGCTGGATAGTGCAGACATAGACAAAAGCATGTCCGACCTTTGGATCCTCAAGATACGACTGAGGGAGAACCTTTGGATCAAAAGGCTCATCGGCTTCAAAATCCTCCCTGAAAAAACGCTGACTGTAGACCTCATAGATCTTGTCGAATTTCAAACCCGGTTCAGGTTCAAAGGATGCAAACGCTTTCACCGCCTGGGCGGCAAGAGCACGGCGGTCGACGAGAAATAGGATCCTCTTTCCCACGCCGGATTTCATGAGACGATATATCTCATTGACGAGCGTGAACGTCTTCCCGGTCCCCGTGGCCATCGCTATCAGCATGTTCCGTTTCCTGGATTCAATTCCCTCCTCGATCGCAGCGTTTGCATCGATCTGATAAGGACGGAGCCGGGGGTGATTATTCAGCCGTTGTCGTAAAGTATAACAAGCCACCTCATTATTCCTGGTCAAGAGTTCAAGAAGGGCATTCGGAGTGTGGAACTTCGCAATCTCCCGTGAAAGGTTGAGGTGATGCCGGACATCATGGAAAAAAATCACTTCGCCATTGGTGGAGTAGAGAAAGGGAACATGTTTTCCTTCAAAATTGAAAGGATTATCTTTCAGCCCCTCGGCATATCGTTCCGCTTGAGTGAGTACTCCCTGAGGTCCTCGGGTCAATCGTTTTGCTTCGACGACCGCAAGGATCTTCCCATTGACACAAAGAGCATAATCAGCAGGACCATTTTCTGTCGGATATTCTTCCAGAGCATGCTTGGTGAATCGGGTGAGATCCATGCCTTCGGTATACGGTGTTATGGTCCATCCGGCAGATTTCAGGAGAGGATCTATTCGTTTTTTTCGGGTTACCCGCTCTGGCTCATCTGTCATTAAATTCGGTAATATGTGTTTTTGAACCGCTACCACGTTATTAATTGCGGTTCCCCAAGAGATGAATTTCAAATAAATTATATGGGTGAACGAATAATCGAAACACTGAAGGTGGTCTCATGATTCCCAATAATATCATTTACGATCATATTTTGAAAGCGATTCAAGAGATTGATTCCTCAAAAATTCCTCATCAACGAGAATCATCGAATTATGATGTATTTCACGATGGAAAACGATATCCCCCAAAATATGTTATCTCGATTGCCAACAAGTATGCAAATGGATCAGAACTATCTTTCACAGAATTCAATGCTATTGAAGCCAAGACATTTCTCCAAAAATTGGGGTTTGAGATAAAATTAAAATTTGATATTAGGCCAGGAGATATTCTTGGGAATCAACAATTATCGACCCTATTTGGTGTTGGTACACAAGGAGGCATGCGAAAATCGAATAAAACGAATACACTCGTTATTATTTCAGATCAAACAAAACCCTATTACAAGGACGAATGGAAAGGTGATATTTTCCACTACACTGGGATGGGACCTTCCGGAGATCAAGATATTAGGTATGCTCAAAATAAAAATCTTGCAGAATCACATACGAATGGAGTAGAAGTCCATCTTTTTGAAGTCGTTACTTCGGGGAAATATACATATAAAGGTATTGTGCAACTTACTGGAACCCCATTTGAAGAGGTACAGAAAGATAAGGATGGGAATGATCGAAAGGTTGTGATATTCCCATTAAAATTAAAACCATTCTTCCCAGAGTTATCAGATTCAATGATTATCGCAGGTATTGGAGGGAGCTCGAATGGATGGAAGGGTTTTGAATATCAGGATATTACTTTGAACTACATCCCACGGGAAGCATGGAATTTCTACGATTTTGATGGTCAAAATTACTATGGATCAATCGGGGATAAAACTCCTATAAAATTTCAAAATGGTGGATTAATCCTCCTTTGCTCAACAGATCCCGTATCCAAAAAGCGTGTGTTGATCGGTTATTATGGGAATGTTACATTCGATGATTTCACATTACCTATCGATCTTGCGGATACTATTCATGATGAACAAATTCGTAAACAATTCAAGGAAAAATTCTCAGATCCTAAATCTCTCGAACATCGTACATCAAGAAATTTTAGGGCGGATAAATCGCTTTCCACCTCATTCTCTATTCCAATCGATTTTGAACTCAACGAGCTCGGAATTAAAGACTGGAGACGAGCTCCTTTCATGTATATTGGGGATGGAGCGGGAATTCCAAAAGAAAGGGCGAGGGAATTATTGGTAAAAGCACAATCGATACATCAAGAAGTCTTTCAAAAAGCATTAGATGAAGAAAGAGAAAAAATGAAATCAACAATCGATAAAACTCAAAAAGTTCTGGATCTGTACTTTAATGACTCTATTACCAATTCAAACGACGCTCAATATTGGGGATTACTGCTAATCAATGATGGTGAAAACCAAGAATATTGGAAATTTTTTAGAGAAAAAGGTCTTATTGGGATAGGCTGTTCCGATTCAGGATACGTATCCTTTATAGAAAAATTCGGTGAGAAGTTATTGCAATTTGAAAGTCGGGAAAAATATGAAGAAGCATTTCGAGGATTTTTTTCGGATAAAAGAACTCCGCGATTTATCTGGGAATTAATTTATCAAATGAAAATTGGCGACGTAGTTATTGCTTCAACGGCAAGTACAAAAGATCGATCAATTATTGCCCGTGGTGTCATAAAATCGGATGCTCGCGTGGATTTAAACGCTCATTGCAGGATAGTACGTGATGTCGAATGGAATCCAGTCTCTCCATCAATCCCAGTCCCTGATTCACTGAAAGGAAAATTCTCAAACTGGTATGTTAAACTGACTTCTGACGATTATCACCAGATAATGGATCAAACTCCCCCCGTCCCACCATTGAATATTTTCAAAAAACAGGTTATCCTCTACGGCCCTCCAGGAACCGGGAAAACCTATTCATCAGTCATCAAGGCCCACGAAATCATCTTCGGAAACAAAGACAACACTATCACCTATCGACTTTTACAAGAGAAACTGAGAAAAAAGCATGAGAGCACGATCGATCTCTCTCAGCTAACATGGATTCAAGCAATCGTAATGGCCTTTGATGAGATTAACAAGGAAAAAGTACAGGTCGATGAAATAAAAAATTCAACGATAATCCGGGATTTTAGCACTTACAAGAATAACCAATACATATCGAACACCATTTGGGGCGTGCTGCAAGCAGAATCTGCAGTAGACTCAACCACTGTGAAATTTAGAGTTAAATCTGGACGGGAATACTTCGATAAAGACACCGAATCGAATTGGTATCTTACCGATAAAGGAAAAGAATTCCAGCAAAATCTCATCAAGGACCTCAAGGAATTCCCTGAAACCTCCGACTCTCAATTCAGCTTCATCACCTTCCACCAATCTTTCTCCTACGAAGATTTTGTTGAGGGTATCCGACCAGAACTGAACAATGCCGATGAATCATCCATTGTATACCGGGTGAAGGACGGCATCTTCAAAGAGATATGCAAGAAAGCCCTCAAAGATCCTGGCAACAATTACGTCCTGGTCATCGATGAGATAAACAGGGGGAACATCTCGAAGATCTTTGGGGAACTCATCACGCTGCTCGAGGACAATAAACGGATCGGGGAACGAGAGGAGATCATCGTAAGATTACCCTATTCCAATGAATCGTTCGGCGTCCCAGGCAACGTCTATATCATCGGGACCATGAACTCTACCGACAAATCCATCGCCCTTGTGGATATTGCCTTGCGACGGAGATTCCATTTCGAACGGCTCAATGTTGACTATGATCTTATCCAGAATCCCGATGCCAAAACATTCCTCCAGGAACTGAACAGCATCATCTGTGCCCTCAAGAATGCTGACTACGAGATTGGACATTATTATTTCATGAATATCCCCGTGGAGGATACCGGGAACCAGGAACTGAAACAGGTCTTCTCCAACCAGATCCTTCCGCTCCTCGAAGAATACTTCTTCAACGATTGGGAAGCCCTCGCAACCATCCTCGGTCGGGATGCAATAACGATTGAGACCAAGAAGAAATTCGTCTGGGATGAAGATTCCGGGAAATTTGAAGAAGAGACGGGAGATTATGACAAGATTCATGGACGCTGCCTGAAACCCCTGGATGCTGTCTATGAGAGTGCCATGAACAACCTCGTGAAAAAGAAGAGTACACAGAAAATAATCCCTGACGTGAGCGTTGTTCGTGCACACCCTGGCACTGTTTGAATGGGAAAAAGGCACCAAGAAATCGTCGTTTTCAGATTCTGATCTCCGAATCCTAAAAAAATTCAATGATAGCATCCAGCGGGCCGAAAAATCGGATGCCCTGACCATAACCTACGGGAAGATCTACACCTATTCCTTTGTTGGAGTAATCCAGATTGGTACCACACGGATAGAAATCCTCCCTAAGTTGTTCGACCCGGAACGCAACCAATCGCTTACGACTCTCTCTGAAAAGGAGCGAGAACAACTAGCGACTACCGCCAGGAAAAATCTCTTCTCGCTGCTCTCCTTTGCAGGCATGATCCCGTATTACAAATCAGGAATGTCCCAGTATGGAAAGGAACGGGATTTTTTCGAATTCTTAATCGCCCTCTTCCTCACTGATTTAGAGACGGTAATCGGCCCGCATTTTCATCACGAATATATGGCTGAGTCAGATGATCTCTCCCATATAAAAGGAAAACTGAACTTCCAGCAACAAGCCGTGAAACTGCCCTCGCAGCTCCATACCTTTTCCTGCACCTTCGATGAATTCTCCATCGACAATCCCTTGAACCGGTTGATTAAGGCGACCCTGCAGAGAATCCAGGACCTCTGCAGGAATGAAGAGAACAAGAAGAGAGCATTCAATTTCTCTTCCCTGATGCATGATATCCAGGATGAAGAGATCAATCCTGCATACCTCTCACAACTTCATTTCAATCGCTTGAATGAAGATTTCAAAGGAATCGTGGAATTCTGCTGGATGATCCTTTTTGGATCCACCTATTCCGTTGAGCAAGGTCCTCAAAGCTACTATGCCTTGATCTTTGATATGAACCTCGTCTTTGAAAAATACATCACGAAACTGTTACGACACTCCCTCCAGGAATATACGTTTCACTATCAGGAGGACCTCCATCTTGCGAGCGATCATCACCCTGAATTTGTCTATGCCCGGAACAAGAAGCGATTGATCCCCGATATTATCGTCAAAGAGCAGGGAGCTTCGATCGGCGTTATCGATACCAAATATAAGCCGGATCTCTCCAGGGGATACATCTCAAATGTGGATACCTACCAGATGATGGCGTATTGTGTGGCCAATGAATCTGATAAAGCCCTGCTGCTCTACCCTAAACTTCCTGCCCAGGATGAATTGAAAGAACGGGGACATTTCATCGTGTTGGACAAACTGGTAAAAGAGAAGAAAACCGATCGGTGTGTCCATATTTTCGCTCGATCTATTCAGATGCTGGATGAGAAGGGGAGAATTTTGAAGCGGCTTACAAAAGAGGATGAAGAGACTGTACGGGGGTTGTTAGATCTTAAAAGTAATCCAAAGAATATTTCCTCATTTTAATGGTTAACATTCGTTCGATAATTCTTATCGTGATCCACTTTGAAAAAATCACCATATCGAATTAAAAAGAAATTAGATTATTACCTTCGATTAAATGATATTCTGATTTCATCGGAAAAAAATTTACAACTTAAATTATATTTCTCCGAAATATTACAGCAACGGGTGAGAAAAGAAATGAATTATGCCTTAAAATTTTTAAAATTTTTTGAATCCAATATCGATAAACCAATTCTATTTCGATATTTAATAACCAGTGGGATTGCCAATATTGATGCTCATTATGATGATCTATTACATCAAAATTCTAGGGAGATCTTTAAAAAAAATTCTTTGGAATCATTAGAATCCTGAAATCTGTTATTTAATCCAAGTAATCTCAATATCTCGAACATCCAAAAAAATAGTATAATATATATACCAAAAAAGGAACTGATCACGTGAAGGTTTTCTGCATGGCTGGTTTTACTATTATTCACTTATCTGACTTACATATTGGAAATGAAGATAATGGGAAAGGGAAAAATCATCAAAAGTATAATAAGAAACCTCAAAGGAAAAATAGAGGAAAAGAACATTATGCAGATGAGTCTTATTCTCTTGAATTCGAAGATCTTGCAGAATTCAATGCTGAGAGTTTAGCTTTTGATTTCAAAAAAGTTGCAGATGAATATTCTTTTAATCCACTTCCAGAAGAAACATTTGTGGTAATTACTGGTGATATTACATCAACTCCAAAATGGGAAAATTTTGAAAATGCTGTTACGTTTATACAAAAGTTACAAAATCAACTTTCACAGTGTATGGAAACTGGTGAATTTCCTTTTGATCATATCATATGTATCCCTGGAAATCATGATATCGAAATACCAGAGACAATAGATGAATCCCTTAGCTCTCAATATCAAGAAAAATATAGAAATTTCAAACTTTTTTCAGAAAAAATTACAAATTATAGTCATTTTTCACGCAACTTTACATTAGATAGGCCTTATGTCAATGTTCATATTCCTGTACCGTTCCATCTACAAATATTGGACTTAAATTCTACCTTAAATATCAGATATATTACAGAACCCGTCTCTTTGACCCTCCACGATCAAAATAACCTTAACAACTTTTTAAAAAATGAAAAAGATGTTTTTCGAATTGCATTAATGCATCATCAAATCGATGATTTACCTTCCGAAGATGGAGGGGGTAAATTATCACAAAGTACACTTCGAAAATGGCTAACTGATAATGGATTTGGAATTGTTCTTTGTGGTCACGCCCATTTAGCCACTGACAAAGAGGTAAAACCTGTATTTAAAGAGAATGGTTTGTTAGAATTAGGAACAGGCCGTTCCTTCTTGATGGGGCGACCTCGTGATGAAGGAAATCATTATCAGATAATCAGGATCGAGCCCTCTAAAAACACACCTATACAAGTAATAAGAAGGAAATATGCATATAATAGAAATAAAACAAAATTTATTAATCAAGGTGTTGGACATTGGGAGTTGGATGGAAAAACCGCAACACCTAATGTATCTCATTTGAAGAAATTGCTCACTACTGATTTTAAAAAATTCATAGGTATACAAAGTTTCAAGGATTGGATCGTAGTAGCTCACTGTGATTCATTGAAATTTGAGGATTTCGGAGTTCTGTCTCCTGGAGAACAAGTAAATGCAAATTTATTAAATATTATCGGTTCAAATAAAGGAAGCTTGAAGCACCTAAATCAACAAGATCCTTTTGATTGGAAAGGAATCTCATCAAAAGAAGCAATTTTCCTTGTTGATTCTCCACATTTTAATCCTTACGTGAACTATATTTTAAAAAATTATACTACGTATTTGGCTGGAGGTTCGATAATTTTCCATGACAATCGAAAAATCCCGGTAAAACAACATATTGAGATAGAAAATCGTATTTTACAGGCTAATAAAACAGATAAAATGGATATATTTGACAACTTCGAAGACTATCTACTTATAATGCGTCTTCCTAACTTTATCCACGATGTAGAAGAGACAATAGTAGAACTCCATGAAAAGCACCGTGTGATTTGGGTAATTGCTGGCATTCATAGTAAGGCAAGTTATGCAGGGGCTATGATTTTTACGCCGAAAAATTTGCAATTATTTAGTTCATATTTGCGTAATCAATGTGGAGGAAATATTCCTGAATATTTTGAAGCCATTTTTGCCACAAAAATGGAACCCGAGAGGATCGATGATTTTTCTAAGCTGACACCCGTTCATTTTAGAATGCTCAGACAAAAGAGTGAAATAGCAATTGCCGATGATCTTCCTTCAGAAATTGCTCTGAGATTTTTAAATAAAGATCAATGGAACGCAATACCTATCAATACGGTCCATTTTGATCCTGTAGCTGCATGCAATTTCAATTGCAAAAATTGCATTGAAACCAAGATGAAAAAGAAGAATATATACCTATCGATGAATGCCTGCACAAGCATTCTATGCGATCTTAAGGATATGGGTTGTCAAAATTTGAATTTTTACGGTGGAGAACCCACACTGCATCCGCAATTTGATACATTATTAAATCTATCGAAACACTTGGGCTTTGATATACTTATCGTAACAAATGGAAGTAAATTAGGTGAAGAACGAATTGCCAACGCGATTATTAGAGGAAGGGATAGAATACACCTTAGAGTCTCCATTGATGCGGGTTCCCCGGAATCACACCAACTGAATCATGGGTTAACAAAGGATTGTTATCATAATATTCTCTCATCAACAGGAAAACTAATCACACAAGGTGTTCCAATTAGTATTTCTTATTTATTACATAAAAAATCCATTGATGAATTAGAAGCAGCATGTCAAATATGGAAGGAAAAAAATGCTTCAGCATTTATTTTACGTCCAATAACGAATATATATGGTAAATCGCCAATGCTGGACTACACACTTGATGATAAGAGTGTCCTGAAGAATGTTATTAAAGATAATAAAGGATTCGTATATGCCCCTAAGTGGTTTGAAAATTGGCTAAATGAAAACAATAATAACACAAATGAAAAATATAAAAACCAAGAGAAAGAATATAAAACATGTTTCTCCGGTTACTACAGATTAGCTATTTCCCCCTTTATAACAAAAAAACCAAACAACGAGTTTATTGCAGTTGATGATGCATGGATTTCTCTATGCACATACCGCAGATATGATGAGGGTTTTGGATGTGAATATCCTAAAAATCTAAAAACATGGACCCAAATGGAACGAGGAGACCTTATAGAGAAGATCGATCCAAGTTCCAAATGTAAAAAAATTATCTGTTGTAGGGACGATTATAATAATCAGATAAAAGATCTAATTGCTTCAATGAATCTCAATCCTGGACCAATTCCATCTTGTACAAGTAAATGCGTGAATCCCTAACTTTTTTATTGTTCTGAAACTAGCAGAGATGCAACGCGTTAGCAAATCGGTGGATCCTCTCCTATTACCTCCAACACAACATCAGAAAGTGCTCTAGTCAATCCTGTTTTCCTCCCCTCATTACAACCAATACCCTCCTCTACATACACAAGTAACCTCCAGCGAAGATCTGCTGCCGGACCTTTGATACCGTTGGAATCCGGATGGGCAAAAGATGGCTCAGTGTGGAGAATATAACGGAGGTCTTCGGGAACTTGGTCCGAAGAAGTGTACAGATGACCGATAGCATTATCAGTCAGCATCTGACAGACCTCGATGCCAGTTACTCTCTCTTCATGGGCATTCTTTACAAAATTTGCCGGAATTTCAATGTAGTTGCAATCGATCTGGGAAGCCTCTGCCCAGCGGGAAAGAAGACCACCTCTGAAGGTTCCTTCAGGCTGAACCATCGAAGGATAG